>ERZ773038.1367-NODE-1367-length-13909-cov-8.010033_pt1 | contig 13909 bp, 13 predicted proteins | sample MGYA00511665_ERZ773038 | MGnify/ENA primary metagenome ERZ773038 (study PRJEB29015, sample SAMEA2737966) | human oral metagenome | biome: human oral; feature: human-associated habitat; material: dental | place: China | collected 2028 ... | reverse complement strand
GGTCCCTCACTTCCGCGTGGACGTTGTTCTTGCGCAGCTGCTCGATGATCTTGTCAGCGTGGTACGCGGGCACGGTCAGGGCCAGGCGGCCCACCTGCATGCTCCCGAGAGACTCGAAGGTTCCCGCGGTCACGTCCGCGCCCATCGACGAGGCCAGGCGCAGGACCGTGGCACCCGTGGGCACGCCCGGGTGCGAGGTGAAGACGACATCGAGGAGGACGGTGCCCACCGCGTTCGGTTCGAATGGACTGTCGGCGGATTCCGCCGGAACCGACTCGACGACAGGCATGGGGACCAGTTCGCGGGCGAGCGGAGTCGAGGGGTCGGCCACGACCTCTTCGAGGGTGCCGGTCTGCAGGACCTGGCCGTGACCGAGGAGGGTCACGGAGTCGCAGATCTCGCGGACGACGGCCATCTCGTGGGTGATGATGACGACGGTAACGCCGGCGACGTCGCGAACGTGGCGCAGCAGCGACAGGATCTGAGCGGTCGACTCGGTGTCAAGCGCGCTGGTCGGCTCATCACACAGGAGAACGGCGGGGTTGTCGGCCAGGGCTCGGGCGATGCCGACGCGCTGACGCTGGCCGCCTGACAGCTGGGACGGGTAGGAATCGCCGCGGCCTTCGAGGCCCACGAGCGAGAGGAGCTCCTCAACGCGCTCACGGCGCTTCGCGGCGGGCACGCCCGCCAGCTTGAGCGGGTAGCCGATGTTGTCGGCAGCGGTGCGAGCGTCCAGGAGGTTCGCAGCCTGGAAGACCATGCCGATGCGACGACGGGCGGCGCGCAGCGCGGAACCCGTCAGGGTCGCCAGGTCGAGGCCGTCGACGACAATGTGGCCCTCGGTGGGCTTCTCCAGGGCCGTCAGACAGCGGATAAGCGTGGACTTACCGGCGCCCGAGCGGCCGACGATCCCGTGGATCGAACCGCGATCAACGTGCAGGTTCACCCCATCGAGCGCGACGACCGTGCCGCCGTTTTTCACGGGGTAGACCTTAGACACCCCGGTGAGGTCAATCATGTGCATCTCCGTTACTGGGCCGCACGGCCCGCAACATCAGCATATGAGGGCCAGCGTCGCGAGCGCTCGGAATGCTGTTACAAAACTCCGTATCGTGGCTAAACCCTCACCCATCAGCCCGCCTGGTGGCCTCAGTTGCACGACAAACGCCTATCCGGCATAGGCGATGCCCGCGAGCGCAGCGCCCCACGAGGCCGCCCACGTACCGAGCGCCAGGGCGAGGCTGCGCCCCCGGAACCCGTCCGCCCACAGGGTCACCGCGTCCACGAGCGCCGTCGAAAACGTCGTGAAGCCGCCGAGGAACCCGGTCGACACGATCGGCATGAGGCCTGCGGGCACCAGCTGAGTGGCCGCGCCGGCCAGGAAACACCCGATGACGTTGACGACCAGGATGCCGAGCTTCGCCCCCGCCGGTTCACCCCACGACGACAGGGCGCGCTGAGTCCCTCGATCCAGCCAGAAGCGAGCGCACGCGCCTACCCCGCCGGCCAGGGCCACGAACAGGAAGGTCGATCCGCTCATGCTCGCCCCTCCTCGCCGCTGACAGGGCGCGCGCCCGATGGCGCGCACAGCCACTCCCCCGCGCGCATCCCCGCCCAGGCACAGGCACCACCCAGGGCCAGGAGACCGAGGGACTGAGAGACGGCCTCGACAATTCCATTGAGCGAGGCGTACCCCACCGACGCGACAATGTACGTCCCGTACGTCGTAAACGCGCCCGCAAAACCCGTGCCGACCAGGAGCTTTAGGAGTTTCAGCGAGGCTGCATCCCCCGCTCCACGCGCCAGGCGACCCGCCACCCACGCGGCCAGCGCGCCCAGGAGGAACGCACCCACGGCGTTGACCATCAGCGTCGACCACGACAGGAAGAGGCCGCGCACAGGCGAGGCCTTCGAGACCTCGTCCAAGCCGGCGCGCGCAGCCGTCCCCACGACCCCGCCCACGAAGACCGCCAACCAGTCGGGCACCCGAGAACTCACCATGCACCCCACTGTACGCCCGCCGCGCCACCACCCGGGGAGACGGATCCCGGGAGGCGGCCACCGCCTCGTACACTGGGCGCATGACGAACACCGGACGATTCGCGCCCTCCCCCACGGGCGACTTCCACCTGGGAAACCTGCGCACCGCGATCCTCGCGTGGGCCTGGGCGCGCACGACCGGGCGACGATTCGTCCTACGCATCGAGGACATCGACCGCGAGCGCGCGGGGTCCGCCGAGCGCCAGATCGAGGACCTGGCGGCCATCGGTGTGGACTGGGACGGCGAGCCCCTCATCCAAACCGAGCGGGCCGACGCGCACGAGGCTGCCCTGGCGTCGCTGGCCGCGCGCGGACTCATCTTCGAGTGCTACTGCACCCGCCGCGACATCCGCGAGGCCGCCTCCGCGCCGCACGTCCCGCCCGGCCACTACCCGGGCACCTGCCTGACGCTGAGCGAGTCCGAGCGCGAGGCTAAACGCGAGGCTTTGGCCGCCGCTGGGCGCGCCCCCGCGCTGCGCCTGGCCGCCCCCTCGCCCGAGTGGACCGTGTTCGACGAGCTGCACGGCTCCTACACGGGGGCTGTCGACCACTTCGTCGTGCGCCGCGCGGACGGCGTGCCCGCCTACAACCTGGCGGCCGTCGTCGACGACGCGTTCCAGGGCGTCGACCAGGTCGTGCGTGGCTTCGACCTGCTCTCCCAGGCACCCGCGCAGGCGCAGCTCGCCCACTTGCTCGGGGCCCCCGAGCCGACGTATGCGCACGTGCCCCTCGCACTCGCGCCCTCAGGGGCCAGGTTGGCCAAGCGCGACGGCGCCGTCACCCTCTCTGACCTACGAGGCCTGGGCTGGTCCACCGAGGACGTCGTTTCGTTTATCGGGTCGTCCCTGGGAGTGCCCGGGGCGCGTTGCGCCTCCGACATTGCGGATGCCCTGGGGATTTCAGGATTGCGTTCCCTGCCAACCGAACCGTGGGTCGTAACACCTCCCAGTTCCTGAGGTTTTGCTTCGCATGCCTGCTGGGCCGGGCTGCTTATAGCCCCACGGTTGTTCGGGGCTGCTCTGTGTGCCCGTGGGCGGCGGCCCGCCCGCTCACCGTCCGCGCCCTCCGGCCCCTCCGGCGCCCTCCACACCAGTGGGGCTGGGTCGCTGTCGTCTGGTTCGGCGCGTCGTCTCGAAGCCTGGCCAAACCCTGACACCGCCCACGGGCACAGCAGCCACCTCAGGTGAATGCGGCGACACCCTACCGGCGAGCACTTCCACCAGATTGAAACCGACAGCACCTTTGCGCGGGTGAACTCCGCTGCCGCTGAAACCCACATCACCTCTGCGCACCACTTTCGGCCGTTTCGAGCGCGTTTCTCGCTCGCAGAGGCGATGTCGGTTTCATTCAGTCGCCCACACCCCCTCGCAAAGGTGCCACCGGTTTCATAGCGGTGGCCTCCGATGCCCCAGAACGCGAAAAAACTCGCCCAGCGCGCTCAAAACACCCCAAAATGAGTGGTTTTTGTCGAGCAGGGCGAGTTTTTTCGCGAGAGTACCACTGAAGGGGCAGCATTGGGCGAACTATGTCGCGGGGCTCTCGGAAGGAAACATGTGGGGCGAGTTCTGTCGCACCATCAGTCAGGCACACCCGCTGCGGAGAGAGCGTCATTTCGGATCAAACAGGAAACCGACTCGCCGGGACCGTGACAGTCGCGAAATGGGCATGAAAAAAGCACTCCCGAAGGGAGTGCTTGGTAGAAATGCAGAACCCCCACCGGTGGATCGCACCGAGGGGGGCCGCTGCGCGCCCGGAGGGACTCGAACCCCCAACCTTCTGAACCGTAATCAGATGCTCTATCCATTGAGCTACGGGCGCAACGCCGTTTGGCTGGGTACAAGCTTACACGCTCTGCGACGAGACACAAAATCAAACGGCGTGACGTGAACCACTTAGAAGGGGTGCGTCTCGCTCTCGACCAGGACCGAGAAGCATATACGGAGATCCTCCGCGCACCCGGCAGCGCACCCTTATCCTTGCTGCATTCCTGCCCTGGGGAGGTTCGGATGATACCGTCACGCGGAGGACCGAAACCCAGCATACACGCTTCCCGCTCTCACGCGCAGCGGCCAGGCCTCTCAGCCGCCCGCGGGCAACGCCAGCACGTCGGTCCCCACCATGTGGGACGCTCCACTCGGCTACAGCCGCCCGCGGGCAACGCCGCCGCATCCGTTACACGCGTCTACCCATCGATCAGCTCTCCCCCTCCCACCGAACGACATCTACCCTGAGAGCATGAGCACTCTCACCATCCCCGGCGTCGGCTCGCTGGAGCCACATCCAGCACTGGACCACCCGGAACTCCTCGCTCCCCCTGTCGCACAGGCGCTATCCGCCCTCGCCGAGCGGGGGGTCGCAACCGTTTCGTCCGCCCTGGTTGCCGCCATCGATCCCAGCCTTGCGGACACAGAGGAGATGACGAAGGCGTTCGGCATGGAGTTGTCACTCTCGTCAAACTGCATCCTGGTCGCAGGCAAGCGTTCGGGAGAGGAGAGGATCGCCGCGTGCGTCGTGCGCGCGACGACCAACGCCGACGTCAACCACGTCGTCAAGAAGCTTCTGGACGTTCGCAAGGCAAGCTTCTGGCCACAGCAGCGCGCGGTCGAGGCCTCGGGCATGGAGTACGGCGGCATCACCCCGGTCGGGGTGCCCGCCTCGTGGAGGCTTCTCATCGACTCCGCGTGCGCCTCGGGTTGGAACTGCATCGGCTCCGGCCTACGCCGCTCCAAGCTCTTCGTGACGGGCGAGGTCCTGGCGTCTCTTCCGGGCGCGGAGATCATCGAGGGCCTCGGGGTCTAGGCCGCGAACGAGGCACGGATTGCGCCAGCTCGCCACGAGGCCAAGCCGACTTTTCCCTGCACACACAAAGAAAACCCCGGAACCTCAAGAGGTCCCGGGGTCGGGTGGCGGAGGATGGGGGATTCGAACCCCCGAGGGCTTGCACCCAACACGCTTTCCAAGCGTGCGCCATAGGCCACTAGGCGAATCCTCCGTGCACACTGTGCCCGTCAATCATAAGCGACGACGCGTCCCGCGCGCCAATCCAACCCAATGGGGCAGGTCACAGGCCGAGGGCGTAGATGATCCCCACGACGGCGACGAGTATCCCATCAAAGATCAGGGCCGCGACCGCCTCGTGGGTGCCAATCCGATCCGGAAGGTCCTGGGCGCGCACGAGGCCGATGATCGCCAGGACAACGCTGACCGGGATGGGAATGAGGAACACGCCGGCGACGGCGAGCCACAGCGCCACCTTCGCGATCGGATTGGTGATCGGATCGGGAGAGTTGTAGCGGCCCCCGGAGAAGATGGCACCCACGTCAACGTATTCGGTTCCCGGAAAGAAGGCCCTCTCGGCGGCGGCCGGGGCGGAGGGAGCAACGGGCGCGTACCCGAAGCGGTCACCGGCTACGCCGGAGTATGGGTCGCCCGGATCCACGAAGCCGGAGGTGGCGGGATAGGCCGCCGGGCCGCCCGACGGGGCGCCGCCGGGCGCGGGGGCGAGGTTTGGCGCGGGCACACTCATGCCCCAACTATCCCACAGCGAAAGGGGCATCCACCACACTTTGTACGTAAGTGCGTTTTTCGCGTGGCGAAGACGCCGCTCCCTCGCCCGGACGCGCTACCCTGGTGTTCCGACCGGTACGGCCAATCACGCCCATCAACTGATCGGATTTTGACGCTTATGAGCGAAACGAAGACCTCGCTGTTCCGTTGGAAACTTCACGGCAACGGCACATCCATTAATCCCGGCGACGTCGTCCTACCCGGCGAGAGGCTCTCGTGGCCGCGCACCATCGGCATTGGCGCCCAGCACGTGGTCGCGATGTGTGGCGCGACCTTCCTCGTTCCGTTGTTGACAGGTTTCCCCCCGTCAACAACGCTTTTTTTCACAGCGATCGGCACCCTGCTGTTCTTCCTGATCACGGCCGGCCGCCTGCCCTCGTACCTGGGTTCCTCGTTCGCGCTCATCGCGCCGATCACCGCAGTGTCGGCCACTCTGGGATCCTCCTACGCGCTCGGCGGCATCATCGCCACGGGCGCAACGCTGACGCTCGTCGGCCTGATCGTCCACTTCGCGGGCGTGCGCTGGATCGACGCAGCGATGCCTCCCGTCGTGACCGGCGCAATCGTCGCGCTTATCGGCCTGAACCTGGCTCCCGACGCGTGGGATTGGGTGAAGGAGGGGCCGATCACTGCCGTCGTGACGATCGTGTCGATCTGCCTGGTGACGGTGCTCTTCAAGGGCATTCTCGGCCGCCTCTCGATCCTCATCGGCGTTCTGATCGGCTACGTGGCCGCGATCATCCAGGGTGAGGTCAACTTCTCCGGCGTCGGCAAGGCCGCCTGGTTTGGCTTCCCCGAGTTCCACGCCCCCGCCTTCTCCCTCTCGACCCTCGGCCTGTTCCTGCCGGTCGTGTTCGTTCTGGTCGCCGAGAACGTCGGCCACGTGAAGTCCGTGTCCGCCATGACGGGCGAGAACCTGGACGACGTCACCGGCCGCGCGCTCATGGCGGACGGCCTATCCACGATGCTGGCCGGCAGCGGCGGCGGCTCGGGCACGACGACCTACGCCGAGAACATCGGCGTCATGGCGGCGACCCGCGTCTACTCGACGGCTGCCTACGTGATCGCGGCGTGCGTCGCGTTCGCCCTGTCGATGCTGCCAAAGTTCGGTGCCCTCATCGAGGCGATCCCCCACGCCGTCCTCGGCGGCGCGGGCACGGTCCTGTACGGCATGATCGGCATGCTGGGCGTGCGCATCTGGGTGCAGAACCGCGTGGACTTCTCCAACCCGGTGAACCTGAACACCGCCGCGGTCGCCCTCATCGTCGCGATCGCGAACTTCACGTGGGTCATCGGCGACATGACATTCGGCGGGATCGCGCTGGGCACGGCCGCCGCTCTGCTCATCTACCACGGGATGCGCCTGATCTCGAAGCTGCGCGGCACGAACCTGGAGGCGGCGTCGCCCGCGTCCGCGCCGTCGGGTTCGGAGCTGGAGGGCGAGGCGTACTCGACGCGTCATCGCGCTTCGGCGACGCAGGCCGACGCCTGATCCGACGCATTTGCTGACGAGGCCGGGGCCCGGCCACTCGCTCGCCGCTGTGAGGGGTGGGTCAGGTCCCGGCCTCGCTTGTCTCCATAATTCCGCACGTAAGTCCCCTGGTGCGCGACAGCTCACATCGACGCAATGCTTCTAGTTTCAACGTTTGTAGGCGCACCTACAAGGTGACCGCACGAGTGTTACGCGGGACTGTTCAGAGGAGGGCGGCGGCCAGGAGGGCTGCGATCATTCCGAGGATCAGCACAGGGTTATCTTTCGCAAACAGTCGACTGAATGCACTCCAACCTACTCTCGATAGGCGCAGACCAACATGGACGCTGCGGCACGATCGTCAAAGACTGAACGAGTTTTGCCTCACAGGCGCCGCAAGGACACGGGAAACCCGCGCAATCAGTCATCCTCATTTTCGCCGCCGCGCAGTTCATCGAGCATGCCTGCCGTGATGATGCCCGAGGGCAGGGCGACGACCGCGACGCCCATGAGCGAGGAGATCATGGCGATGGCACGCCCGACATCGGTCGAGGGATACAGGTCGCCGTAGCCGACCGTCGTGAGGGAGACGACCGCCCAGTACACCGCATCGAAGAACGTGTGAAAGGTGTCCGGCTCGACGTTGAAGACGACGAGGGCGCTCACGAGGATGTAGGCGATGGTGAAACAGAGGACGGCGAGCAGGGCCTGCCGCTGCTTTTCGAAAACGGCGGAGATCGCAGAGGCGCTCCTGGAGTAGCGAATGAGCTTAAATGCCCGCGCCGCCCGGAACAGGCGGAGCACCCGCAGCGTACGGAACGCGTCGTTGAGGGCGAGGAAAACGGGCAGTATCGACAGGAGGTCGATGATGGCCATGGGGGTGAAGGGGTAGATGACGAAGGACAGTGCCCCCTTGCCCAGCTTGAGGTCGGCCGTCACCCATCGGGCGAGGTAATCGAGGATGAACACGACGACGCACGCATACTCGACCGCCTCGAGCGCGGCATTGCTGTCCTTGAAGCACAGGGGAACGAGGCTGGCCACGATGAGCACGGTCATCACGCGACCGCACCACATCGCCTCCCCCTCCTCGCCGTTCACCAGGGAGTAGAGACGTTCACGCACGCGCGTCACCCCTCCTCGATGCGCACTCGCTGCCCCGGGGCGCGCACGCGCGCGGAGGCATCAAGGAGGACAGAGGCGTGGAGGGCCGCCGCCAGGAGGGCCGTGATCGTTCCAACAGTGAGCACAACAGCTCCTCTCGATGGTCTTGACATGCGTGCTCCTGACACTACTCCCGAACACTCGGGACGACACGAGCAGCGACGCACCGTTGTCAAGAAGCCCAGCGAGGGACACCTCACATCCCCTTCACATGGAAACTATTGTCGTGTGACACTATCCGCATGGCAACGTCAGCATCCTCGCTCTTTACGGCCCTGATCCGCGCGGAAGTACGCGCCTGGAACTCGGTCGAGACTGCCCTGAGCCGGGCGGGAAACCCACTGACCCTGGGCAGGTTTCTCGTTCTACGCACGGTCAGAGACACCCCCGCGTGCCGGATTCAAGAGGTGGCCTCCAGCCAGGGAATCACGCTGGGCGCCGCGTCGCGCCTCGTGGACCGCCTGCACCGCGACGGCCTGCTCACCCGCACCCGGTGCACGCACGACCGGCGAGCGACGATCCTGACGGTCACCGACGTGGGCCTGGCCCACCTCGAGGCGGCCGCGCAGATCGTCGAGGCCGCGCAGAAGACCGCCTTCTCCGCGCTCTCCGCACCCCAGCGAGAACAGCTGGCACTCATGCTGCCCAGCGTCGGCCAGTCGGGGGACCCCGTGTGGCGTTACGCCTCGGCCAGCGAGGGGGTTCACGCATGATCCGCTTCGACCACGTCTCCAAAACCTACCCGGGCGGCACGCGCGCCGTCGAGGACTTTTCCCTCACCGTCGAACGCGGCTCGACGACCGTCTTTCTGGGCACCTCCGGCTGCGGCAAGACGACGCTCATGCGGATGGTCAACGCGATGGTCACCCCGACCTCGGGAACCGTCTTCGTGCGCGGCCGCGACGTCGCCGGCGAGAATCCCGTGCACCTGCGCCGCTCTATCGGCTATGTCCTGCAGGAGGGAGGCCTCTTCCCACACCGCACGGTCGCCGACAACGTGGCGACCGTGCCCCGCCTGGAGGGCACACCCGCGCGCGAGGCCCGCGAGCGCGCCCGCGAGCTCCTGGACCTCGTCGGACTGGAGCCGGACCTGGCGAGGCGCTACCCCGCCCAGCTCTCGGGCGGCCAGCGCCAGCGCGTGGGCGTGGCCAGGGCGCTCGCCAACCGAGCTGACATACTGCTGATGGATGAGCCTTTCGGGGCGCTGGATCCGCTGGTCCGAGCCGACCTTCAGCGCGAGCTGAAGGAGATCCAGGCGGCGCTGGGGGCGACGATCCTCTTCGTCACCCACGACGTGGACGAGGCCTTCACCCTGGGCGACCAGGTGGCCGTCCTTTCGCGCGGCGGGCGCATCGAACAGGTGGGGGCACCCTCGGACCTGCTCTCGTCCCCCGCCTCGGAGTTCGTCGCGGACTTCGTCGGGGCTTCCCGCGCTGCCAGGCCCGTTCGCCTGGCGGGTTCGGGTTCCCTCCTGGTCGACGAGGAAGGCACCCCTGTGGGGACGCTGACGCCCGGCTCCGGGGGCGAGGGGACGGCGTCGTGACCTGGCTGAGTTCCAACTGGGGCCTCATCGGCGAGCTCGCGGCCACGCACCTGTGGATCGCCCTGCCAGCGATCGCCCTGTCCGTCCTCATCTCGGTGCCCATCGCGCGCTGGGCGGCGTTCTCGCGCCGAGGCGGCTGGGTGCTCTCCGCCCTGTCTGCGCTCTACGCGATTCCGTCGCTGCCGCTCCTGGTGGTCGTCCCCGTTCTCATCGGAACGGCCATGCGCTCCCCCGTGAACATGATCGTGGTGCTGACCCTCTACGGGGTCGCCGTCCTCGTGCGCCAGGCGTCGGAGGGGTTCCGGGCAATCCCGCGCGCGACCCTGAGGGCGGCGAGCGCGTGCGGCTATTCGACCCTTCGGCGCTTCGCCGAGGTTGAGCTCCCGCTGGCGACACCGGTGATCGCGGCCGGAACGCGCGTCGTGGCAACGTCGACCGTCTCACTGGTCACGGTGGGCGCATTCATTGGGGTGCGCTCGCTCGGCACCCTCTTCACGGACGGGTTTCAGCGGGGAATCGTCGCCGAGGTCGTGGCCGGCCTGGCCGCGACGGTTCTCCTGGCGCTCGCCGTCGACGCGGCGATCGCAGGCATCGGCTGGCTTCTCACCCCGTGGGTAGGAAGGGGCCGAGCATGACCATCCTGATGACCGCGCTCGCGTGGCTGGCGACCCCGTCGAATTGGTGGGGTCCCGCGGGCATCGGCGCGCGCACGCTGGAGCACCTGGGCCTGACCGCCCTCGTCGTGGCGCTCGCGGCACTAGTCGCGATCCCCGCAGGCACGTGGATCGGACACACGGGACGAGGACGGTGGCTGGTGAGCGCAGCGGGCGGTGCGCGAGCGGTTCCCACCCTGGGCGTACTGACCCTCGTCGGCCTGTGGCTGGGGATCGGGCTGGCCGCTCCCACGCTCGCCCTCCTGGTCCTGGCGATTCCTCCCCTGCTGTCGGCCACCTACTCGGGCATCGCCTCGACGCCGCGCGCAACCGTGGATGCGGCCCGCGCGATCGGATTGACCGAGGCGCAGGTCCTCACGCGTGTCGAGGCCCCTCACGCGGCCGGACTCGTGGCAGCCGGCGTGCGCTCGGCGACCCTGCAGGTCATCGCGACGGCCACCCTCGCCGCCTACACGGCCGACTACGGGCTCGGGCGCTTCCTCTACGCGGGCCTCAAGACTCGCGACTACGCGCAGATGATCGGCGGCGCGATCGTCGTGGTTGCGCTCGCTCTGGCGGTCGACGCGGCGCTGGCGACCCTGACCCGCGCGCTGCGGGCGCGCACCCATTCTCTCCCCGAATCGGGGGAACACTCACCAAAGGAGTCCCAATGAAACGCTCAATGATGACGATGGCCGCCGTCGGCGCCGCCGCACTGGCGTTAGCCGCCTGCGGCTCGTCCAACACGCTGGAGGGAGGGAGCCGGGACTCGACCACGATCGTGGTGGGATCGCAGGACTACTACTCGAACGAGATCCTGGCCGAGGTCTACGCCCAGGCGCTCGAGGGCGCCGGATTCACGGTCGAACGCCAGCTGCGGATCGGCCAGCGCGAGGTCTACATGCCCGAGCTGTCGGCCGGATCGATCGACGTATTCCCCGAGTACACGGGCAACCTGCTGCAGTACCTGCAGCCCGACGCGCAGGCGAGGACCTCCGAGGACGTGTACCGAGACCTGTCCGCCGCGCTCCCCTCCGGGCTGCGCGCCCTGGATCAGGCCGCGGCCACCGACCAGGATTCCTACGTGGTGACCACCGCCTTCGCCTCCGAGCACTCCGTGGCCTCGATCGGCGACCTCGCGAGCGTCACTCCCCTGGTCTTGGGCGGCAACTCGGAGCTGCAGACGCGCCCCTACGGCCCGACCGGGCTCCAACAGACCTACGGGGTGACGGTCTCCTTCACCCCGATTGAGGATTCCGGCGGCCCCCTGACCGTGAAGGCCCTGACCGACGGAACGATCCAGCTGGCCAACATCTATTCCTCGGATCCTTCGCTCGCGAACGGGGACCTGACGGTCCTGGCCGATCCGGCCGGGCTGTTCCTCTCCTCACACGTCGTCCCTCTGGCGTCCTCGCGAGTGAGCGCCGAGGCCGCTTCCGTGCTGAACTCCGTGAGCGCGGCATTGGACGCGTCGGATCTCATCGAGATGAACAGGGCCTCGACCCAGGAGCAGAAGTCCGCCTCGCAGATCGCTCGGGATTGGCTGACTTCGGAGGGATTCGCGTCCTGACGACGCCTGGACGCCTGGGCGGGTGCGCGCAGGGCCGCTGGCCTCGCCCGCGCCCGCCGGCGGCTTCGCCGCGTCTCGAGGCGGACACACAAGCCACCCACTTTGTGTGACACACACCATCATTTGACCTACATTTTACATTTGTAACCAAAATGTAATGCGCACATGATGGACATCCTTGGAGTCTTTCATGCGCACCGGGTTAGGCTCGGACCATAGCTGAGGGCGTCGCCCCCAGATCAACCATCGACCAGAAGGAAGAATCCATGAACCTGAAGAAGGCATGGCTCGTCATCCCCGCGGCCGCCGCACTCGCCCTGACCGCCTGTGGTGGCACCGGCACGTCAACCGGCTCCGGCGACAAGATCGTCACCCTCAACGGCTCCGAGCCCCAGAACCCGCTGCTGCCCGGCATGACCAACGAGAACGGCGGCGGCAAGATCCTCACCGCTGTCTTCAGCGAGCTCGTGCGCTACGAGAACGACGGCAAGGCTGTCCTCGACGTCGCCGAGTCCATTGAGCCCAACAGCGATGCCACCGAGTGGACAATCAAGCTCCACAATGACCGCAAGTTCTCCGACGGCTCTCCCGTTAAGGCCCACAACTTCACCAAGGCCTGGAACCTGGTCACCTCCGCCAACCAGCCGCAGGCGACGTTCTTCGACTTCTTCGAAGGCACCGACGACGAGGGCAACGGTGAGATCACCGGCCTGACCGAGGTCGACGACTACACCTTCACCGCCAAGCTGAAGAACCCCACCTCGGACTTCATCTCCCGCCTCGGGTACACCGCCTACGCCCCGCTTCCCGACTCCACGCTGAGCGACCCGGAGGCCGGCGGCCAGCTGCCCGTCGGCAACGGCCCCTACAAGCTCGCCTCGGCCGACGCGTGGGAGCACAACGTCAAGATCTCCCTGATTCCCAACGAGAACTACGTCGGCGACGAGAAGCCCCAGAACGAAGGCGTGACCTTCATCTTCTACTCCAGCCTCGACGCCGCCTACCAGGACCTCTCCTCCGACTCCGTGGACGTCCTCGACGCCGTCCCGGCATCCGTGTTCGCCACCTACGAGTCCGAACTCTCGGGCCGCACGGTGAACCAGCCCTACGCCGGCTCGCAGTACTTCACGATCCCGCAGTACCTGGATCACTTCAGCGGCGAGGAAGGCCGCCTGCGCCGCCAGGCCATCTCCATGGCCGTGGACCGCGAGACCATCACGAAGACCATCTTCAACGGCACCCGCACCCCCGCCAAGGACTTCACCGCCCCGACGCTGGCCGGCTACGACGGGAACATCTCCGGCAACGACGTCCTGACCTACAACCCCGACAAGGCCAAGGAGCTGTGGGCACAGGCTGACGCCATCTCCCCCTGGGACGGCACCTTCACCATCGCCTACAACGCCGATGGCGGGCACAAGGAATGGGTGGACGCCGCGGCCAACTCCATCAAGAACACGCTGGGTATTGCGGCCGAAGGCAACCCCTTCGCCGACTTCAAGTCCCTCCTCAACGCCGAAGACTCCGACTCCATGACCGGCGCCTTCCGCAACGGCTGGATGGGTGACTACCCTGCCCTGTACAACTTCCTGCAGCCGCAGTTCATCACGGGCGGCTCCTCCAACAAGGGTCACTACTCCAACCCGGAGTTCGACTCCCTGCTGACCCAGGCGTCCTCCGCGACCTCCTCCGACGAGGCGAACAAGATCCTCCAACAGGCCCAGACCATCCTGCTCCAGGACATGCCCGTCGTCCCGCTGTGGTACACCAACGCCAACGGCGCATGGTCCACGAAGGTCAGCAACGTGAACTTCGACTGGAAGGGACAGCCCGTCGCCTACCAGATCACCAAGAAGTGAGTTGTTAGACTCTCACCTCTCGTCGGGGGGCGGGCGGCACGA
>ERZ773038.1365-NODE-1365-length-13917-cov-9.169528_pt1 | contig 13917 bp, 9 predicted proteins | sample MGYA00511665_ERZ773038 | MGnify/ENA primary metagenome ERZ773038 (study PRJEB29015, sample SAMEA2737966) | human oral metagenome | biome: human oral; feature: human-associated habitat; material: dental | place: China | collected 2028 ... | reverse complement strand
AATTGATTGATTTCAAGTTAGAGTTCGGCTTTGACAAAGATGGCAAGATTATTCTGGCGGACGAATTTTCACCAGACAATTGCCGTCTCTGGGATGCGGAAGGCCATCACATGGATAAGGATGTTTTCCGGCGTGGCCTTGGTGAACTGACAGATGTCTATCAGGTTGTTTGGGAAAAATTGCAGGCGATTAAGTAAGGACAGGGTGTGAAAAATCATGGACAAGCGTATTTTTGTAGAGAAGAAGAGCAACTTCGGTGTGAAGTCACAGAGCTTGGTGAGAGAGCTGACGCATAATCTTCAGTTGAAAACATTGTCAGATCTTCGGATGATTCAAGTTTATGATGTCTTTCATCTGGCAGAAGATTTGGTCGCTCGGGCTGAAAAGCATATTTTCTCCGAGCAGGTGACTGATAGATTGCTGGCGGAAGAGGAAGTAGAGGCTGCACTTGCAGAGACAGCGTTTTTTGCCATCGAAGCGCTGCCGGGTCAGTTTGACCAGCGGGCAGCCAGCTCTCAGGAGGCCCTCTTTTTGCTCGGTGCTGGGACAGATGTCCTGGTGAGGACAGCTCAGCTTTATTTGGTCAATAAAGACATCTCAGACAGCGAGTTGGCAGCAATCAAGAAATACTTGCTGAATCCAGTTGATTCACGCTTTAAAGATATTGAGCAACCAATCCAGCTGGAGCAATTCTCCGAGTCAGATAAGACCATTCCGGTTCTGGACTTCTTTAAGGACTATACGGAAGCGGACTTTAAAGCCTACAAGCAGGAGCATGGTCTGGCTATGGAAGTGGCAGATTTGCTCTTTATTCAAGACTATTTCAAGTCGATTGGCCGTTTCCCGACGGAGACCGAGCTCAAGGTTTTAGATACTTACTGGTCCGACCACTGTCGACATACGACCTTTGAGACGGAGTTGAAGAAGATTGATTTTTCGGCTTCTAAGTTTGAAAAGCAGCTCCAGGCTACTTATGATAAATACTTAGCTATGCGCGATGAGCTGGGACGTGGGGACAAACCGCAGACTCTTATGGATATGGCGACTATTTTTGGTCGCTACGAGCGAGCCAATGGCCGTCTGGATGACATGGAAGTGTCTGATGAGATCAATGCCTGCTCAGTGGAGATTGAAGTGGATGTGGATGGTATCAAGGAGCCTTGGCTGCTGATGTTCAAAAATGAAACCCATAACCACCCAACAGAAATTGAACCTTTTGGAGGGGCTGCGACCTGTATCGGAGGAGCCATTCGTGATCCGCTTTCTGGTCGTTCTTATGTTTATCAGGCTATGCGGATTTCAGGTGCGGGTGATATTACTCAGCCGATTGCTGAAACGCGGGCTGGCAAGCTCCCTCAGCAGGTCATTTCAAAAACTGCAGCGCACGGCTATTCTTCTTACGGGAATCAAATTGGTCTAGCAACGACCTATGTCCGTGAGTATTTCCATCCAGGCTTTGTAGCCAAGCGGATGGAGCTAGGTGCAGTTGTTGGTGCGGCTCCTAAGGAAAATGTTGTCCGTGAAAAGCCAGTAGCAGGTGATGTGGTCATCTTGCTGGGAGGTAAGACGGGCCGTGATGGCGTCGGCGGTGCAACAGGATCGTCCAAGGTACAGACAGCTGCGTCTGTGGAGACGGCTGGTGCGGAAGTCCAAAAAGGAAATGCTATTGAGGAGCGCAAGATTCAGCGTCTCTTCCGCGATGGCAATGTGACTCGTCTCATCAAGAAATCCAATGACTTTGGAGCCGGCGGTGTCTGCGTAGCTATTGGTGAATTGGCAGACGGGCTGGAAATTGACCTTGACAAGGTACCGCTCAAATACCAAGGACTTAACGGTACAGAAATCGCGATTTCTGAATCGCAGGAGCGGATGGCTGTTGTGGTCCGTCCAGAAGATGTGGAACAATTTATCGCTGCGGCAGCTAAGGAAAATCTGCTGGCAGTCGTTGTGGCTAAAGTGACAGAAAAGCCAAATCTAGTCATGCACTGGAATGGGGAAACCATCGTTGATATTGAGCGGAGTTTTCTGGATACCAATGGTGTGCGCGTGGTTGTGGATGCCAAGGTTGTGGATGCTCAAGAAGCACTGCCAGGGCAGACTGTGACTTCTGAAGATACTTTGGAGCAGGACCTCAAGAGCTTGCTCAGCGACCTCAATCATACCAGTCAAAAGGGGCTGCAGACAATCTTTGACAGCTCTGTTGGCCGCTCTACTGTCAATCATCCAATTGGCGGGCGCTACCAAATCACGCCGACTGAGGCTTCTGTGCAGAAACTGCCAGTTGAGCATGGCAAGACTGAGACGGTCTCTGTGATGGCGCAGGGCTACAATCCTTATGTGGCAGCTTGGTCGCCTTATCATGGAGCAGCTTATGCAGTGATTGAAGCGACAGCTCGCTTGGTTGCTGTTGGTTCGGACTGGTCCAAGGCTCGCTTTTCTTATCAGGAGTACTTTGAGCGGATGGACAAGCAAGCTGAGCGTTTTGGACAGCCCGTCTCTGCTCTGCTTGGTTCGATTGAAGCCCAGATTCAGCTAGGTTTGCCGTCTATCGGTGGCAAGGATTCCATGAGCGGAACTTTTGAAGAATTGACTGTACCGCCGACCTTGGTAGCTTTTGGCGTGACTACTTCAACTGCTGGGCGCATCCTATCTCCAGAGTTTAAGGCGGCAGGAGAGTCTATCTACTATCTGCCAGGGCAGGTCCTGTCCCAGGATATTAACTTTGACTTAATCAAGAATAACTTTGAAAATTTTGCAGATATTCAGGCCAAGTATGAGATTACCGCTGCTGCCGCTGTCAAATACGGTGGTCTGGCAGAGAGTCTGGCCTTGATGAGCTTTGGTAATCGCATTGGTGCCCAAGTGGATGTTGCTGACTTGCCTTCCGTTTTGCAGGCGCAGCTGGGCGGATTTGTCTTTACCAGTCCAGAGCAGGATATTCCAGGTGCAGTGAAGATCGGTCAGACCAAGCCAGACTTTACACTGATTGTCAATGGTGTCCAGCTTGAGGGAGCAGAGCTTTTGGCAAGCTTTGAAGGCCGACTAGAGCCTATCTACCCGACAGAATTTAAACAGGAAACAGTTATTGAAGAAGTGCCGGCTCTTGTCGCTGATACAGTTATCAAAGCCAAAGAGACAGTGGCGGAGCCGCTGGTTTACATTCCAGTCTTCCCTGGAACCAACTCAGAATACGATTCAGCCAAAGCCTTTGAAGCAGCTGGAGCCAAGGTCAATCTAGTTCCATTCGTTACTTTGGATGAAGCAGCCATTGTCAAGTCCGTTGACAGCATGGTTGACAACATTGACAAGGCAAATATCATCTTCTTTGCAGGCGGCTTCTCTGCTGCAGATGAGCCAGATGGGTCAGCTAAGTTTATCGTCAACATCTTGCTCAACGAGAAGGTCAAGAAAGCCATCGATGCTTTCATTGCTCGCGGCGGTCTCATCATTGGTATCTGTAATGGCTTCCAGGCTCTGGTTAAATCCGGCCTTCTTCCTTACGGGAACTTCGAAGAAGCAGGGGCTAGCAGCCCAACTCTCTTTTATAATGATGCCAACCAGCACGTGGCTAAGATGGTTGAAACCCGCATTGCCAATACCAACTCGCCTTGGCTGGCTGGTGTGCAAGTGGGAGATATCCATGCCATTCCGGTTTCACATGGTGAAGGGAAATTTGTCGTGACGGCTGAGGAATTTGCTGAGCTGCGCGATAATGGTCAGATTTGGAGTCAGTACGTGGACTTTGACGGTCAGCCAAGCATGGACAGTAAGTATAATCCAAACGGCTCTCTCTACGCTATCGAAGGAATTATGAGTAAGAACGGCCAAATCATCGGGAAGATGGGTCACTCAGAACGTTATGAAGACGGCCTTTTCCAAAATATTCCAGGTCAGAAAGACCAGAAATTGTTTGAAAGCGCCGTTCGTTATTTCCAAGCGAGTCACGAATAAAGTTGGCTTGCAAGAGCAAGCAATTAAAAAAGGAGTCTGCTTGGCCTGAAAGGCCAGGTTTTCTCCCTTTTACAAGACAAAAGAATTTAGGTAAAACAATGACATACGAAGTAAAGTCACTGAATGAAGAGTGCGGTATTTTTGGAATCTGGGGCCATCCACAGGCGGCTCAGGTCACCTATTTCGGACTTCATAGTCTGCAGCACCGAGGTCAGGAAGGAGCAGGCATCCTGTCAAACGACCATGGAAAGCTCAAACGCCACCGCGATTTGGGATTGGTTGCAGAGGTCTTTAAGAACCCAGCAGATTTGGATAATCTGACAGGAGAAGCAGCCATCGGCCATGTCCGTTATGCAACGTCTGGCGGAGCCTCTATCAACAATGTCCAGCCTTTCTTCTTCAGTTTCTATGATATGCAGATGGGCTTGGCGCATAATGGCAATCTTACCAATGCCTATTCACTGAGACGGGAGTTGGAAAAGAAGGGTTCCATCTTTGCTAGCTCGTCTGATACGGAAATTCTCATGCACTTGATTCGCCATAGCGAGCAGGAAAATTTCTTAGACAAGCTCAAGGAATCCTTGAGACGAGTTCAGGGGGGCTTTGCCTATCTCATCATGAGAGAGGACAAGCTCTACGCTGCGCTGGATCCTAATGGCTTTCGTCCTTTGTCCATCGGCCGTATGAAAAATGGGGCCTGGGTCGTTTCCAGTGAAACCTGTGCTTTTGAAGTGGTGGGTGCCGAATGGGTGCGTGACCTTGAGCCAGGGGAAATCGTGATTATCGATGATGAAGGTGTGACCTACGACAGCTATACGACAGATACCCAGCTGGCTATTTGCTCAATGGAATATGTCTATTTCGCTCGACCGGACAGCGTCATTCACGGGGTCAATGTCCATGCAGCCCGCAAGCGGATGGGCCGCAGACTGGCTCAGGAATTCCAGCATGAGGCAGATATCGTTGTCGGTGTGCCTAATTCTTCCCTGTCAGCGGCCTCTGGCTTTTCCGAAGAGTCTGGTCTGCCAAATGAAATGGGTCTGATTAAAAATCAATACATCCAACGGACCTTCATCCAGCCGACGCAGGAGTTGCGAGAGCAAGGAGTTCGTATGAAATTATCTGCTGTTTCCAGCATTGTCAAGGGCAAGCGCGTGGTCATGGTGGATGATTCTATCGTGCGGGGAACGACCAGCCGACGTATCGTCCAGCTCCTACGAGATGCAGGTGCAGCTGAAGTCCATGTGGCTATCGGCAGTCCAGAACTTAAATATCCATGTTTCTATGGCATTGATATTCAGAATCGACGCGAGCTCATCTCGGCTAATCATACGGTTGATGAGGTCTGTGAGATTATCGGAGCTGACAGCCTGACTTACCTATCGCTGGAAGGTCTCATTGAATCAGTTGGTATTGAGACGAAGGCTCCGAATGGCGGGCTTTGTGTGGCTTACTTTGACGGTCAGTACCCAACTCCGCTCTATGACTATGAAGAGCGCTATCTGGAAAGCCTGAAGGAAAAGACGAGTTTTTATTAAAACAAGGTCGGCGGTAGTTGTCGCAATCTTTTTCAAAAACAAGAGTAAGGAAGAAAATTATGACAAATAAAAATGCATATGCTCAATCCGGTGTGGATGTTGAAGCGGGTTATGAAGTTGTAGAGCGAATCAGAAAGCACGTGGCTCGTACGGAGCGTGCAGGGGTCATGGGAGCTTTGGGTGGCTTCGGTGGTATGTTTGACCTTTCAAAGACGGGTGTTAAAGAGCCTGTCTTGATCTCAGGGACTGACGGTGTCGGAACCAAGCTCATGTTGGCTATCAAGTATGACAAGCACGATACCATTGGTCAGGACTGTGTGGCCATGTGTGTCAATGACATCATCGCTGCAGGTGCGGAGCCCCTCTATTTCCTTGACTATGTCGCGACTGGCAAGAATGAACCAGCCAAGCTAGAACAAGTGGTTGCTGGTGTAGCAGAAGGTTGTGTGCAGGCAGGCGCTGCTCTCATCGGTGGGGAAACGGCTGAAATGCCTGGTATGTATGGTGAAGATGACTACGACTTGGCTGGATTTGCGGTCGGTGTGGCTGAAAAGTCAGAGATTATTGACGGCTCTAAAGTCGCAGAGGGCGATGTCCTTCTAGGGCTGACTTCCAGCGGTATTCACTCAAATGGTTATTCGCTTGTGCGCCGTGTTTTTGCGGACTACACCGGTGAAGAAGTCTTACCAGAATTGGAAGGCAAGAAACTTAAGGAAGTACTGCTTGAGCCGACTCGTATCTATGTCAAGGCTTTGCTGCCGCTGATTAAGGAAAAGCTGGTTCATGGGATTGCCCATATTACTGGTGGCGGTTTTATCGAAAATGTGCCCCGCATGTTTGCTGATGATTTGGCTGCTGAGATTGAAGAAGACAAGATTCCAGTCTTGCCGATTTTTAAGGCCCTAGAAAAATATGGTCACATCAAGCACCAAGAAATGTTTGAAATCTTCAATATGGGGTTAGGGATGATTTTGGCAGTTGCTCCTGAAAATGTGGATCGTGTCAAAGAACTTCTTGACGAGCCTGTTTATGAAGTTGGCCGGATTGTCAAAAAAGAAAGTGAAAGTGTCCTTATCAAATGAAAAAAATTGCCGTTTTTGCTTCAGGAAATGGATCAAATTTCCAAGTGATTGCTGAGCAGTTTCCTGTTGAATTTGTCTTTTCAGACCATCGCGATGCCTATGTGCTCAAACGGGCGGATAAGCTAGGTGTCAAAAGCTATGCCTTTGAGCTTAGAGAGTTTGACAGTAAGGTAGTTTACGAACAAGCCATTGTAGACCTACTAGAAGCGCAGCAGATTGACTTGGTTTGCCTAGCAGGCTATATGAAAATTGTCGGGCCGACCTTGCTTGGTGCTTATGAAGGACGTATCATCAATATCCACCCAGCCTATCTACCCGAGTTTCCAGGAGCTCATGGCATTGAGGATGCTTGGCAGGCTGGCGTCTCTGAGAGCGGCGTGACCATTCACTGGGTGGACTCGGGCGTTGACACTGGAAAAATTATTCAGCAAGTGCGCGTGCCGCGACTAGCTGATGATACGATTGAAAGTTTTGAAGAACGCATCCATGCCGCCGAGTATCAGCTCTATCCACAAGTGCTGGAGAGTTTAGGGGTGGGGAGAAAGTAAGAAGTAAATCAAGTTTTGATTGTGCGATATTGCTAGGAAAAAAATGATTGAGCTGAAATTAGTAGATGAGAGCAGTTTTCAGGCAGTGCTGGATTTGAAAATATCTGATGCTGATGAACGAGCACGTTTCGTAGCTCCAAATGTGCGCTCTTTAGCTGACGCATGGCTCTACCGGAAAAATGAAGATGTGTTTCCGATGGCAATCTATTGGGATAAGCAAGTGGTTGGCTTTCTCCTGCTGGAAATAGACAAGGATGAAGCGGAATACTTTATCTGGCGGATAATGATTGGTCAGCAGTACCAAGGAAGAGGCTATGGTCGAAAAGCCTTGGAAGTTCTAATCAAAGAGGCTCAGATGGATAAAGCTTGCAGTCATATTATCGCAGATTATGTGGTTGGAAATGAAAAAATGAAGCACCTGCTGACTAGTCTGGGTTTTCAGGAAACAGGATTTATAGAAGAAAATAACGAAGTCGCTATGCGCTTGGATCTAAAGAAAGAGGAATAGAATGACGAAAAAAGCCTTGATCAGTGTCTCAGACAAGACAGGCATTGTAGAATTTGCGAAAGAGCTGAAAGCTCTGGGCTGGGATATCATCTCAACTGGTGGTACCAAGGTGGCCCTAGACAATGAAGGAGTGGGCACCATTGCCATTGATGATGTGACTGGTTTTCCAGAGATGATGGATGGCCGTGTCAAGACCCTCCACCCAAACATTCACGGCGGCCTCTTGGCTCGTCGGGACTTGGATAGCCACCTGCAAGCGGCCAAGGAGAATCAGATTGAACTCATTGACCTGGTAGTGGTGAACCTCTATCCTTTTAAAGAAACCATTCTCAAGCCGGGTGTTGAGTATGCGGATGCGGTGGAAAATATTGACATCGGTGGCCCCTCTATGCTGCGCTCTGCGGCTAAAAATCATGCCAGCGTGACGGTTGTTGTAGATCCGGCTGATTATGCTCTTGTTCTGGAAGAGTTGGCAGCAAATGGCCAAACGACCTATGAAACGCGGCAACGCTTAGCCGCCAAGGTTTTCCGTCACACAGCAGCTTACGATGCTTTAATTGCAGACTATTTCACGAATCAGGTGGGCGAAAGCAAGCCTGAAAAGCTGACCTTGACTTATGAGCTTAAGCAGCCCATGCGCTACGGGGAAAATCCCCAGCAGGATGCTGATTTCTATCAGACTGCCCTGCCACTGGACTATTCCATCGCTTCCGCCAAGCAGCTGAATGGGAAAGAGTTGTCCTTCAACAACATCCGCGATGCAGATGCGGCCATTCGGATTATTCGAGATTTCAAGGATCGGCCAACTGTTGTGGCGCTAAAACATATGAATCCATGTGGTATCGGTCAGGCAGATGATATCGAGACAGCTTGGGACTATGCCTATGAGTCTGATCCAGTTTCTATTTTTGGTGGGATTGTCGTCCTCAACCGTGAGGTGGATGCTGCGACAGCTGAGAAGATGCACGGTATTTTCCTGGAAATCATCATCGCACCGAGCTACACGGCAGAAGCGCTAGCTATTTTGACCAATAAAAAGAAAAATCTGCGGATTTTGGAGTTGGCTTTTGATGCTCAGGCAGCTTCTGGAGCTGAGAAGGAAGTGACTGGTGTTCTAGGAGGTCTCCTTGTGCAAAACCAGGATGTCATTGAGGAAAATCCAGCTGATTGGCAGGTCGTGACCAAGTGCCAGCCGAGTAAGCAGGAGCGTGTGGCTTTGGAATTTGCTTGGAAGTCCGTCAAATATGTCAAATCCAATGGTATCATCATTACCAATGACCGTCAGGTGCTGGGAGTCGGTCCTGGTCAGACTAACCGTTTGGCTTCTGTCAAGATTGCTATTGAGCAAGCCAAAGATCGCCTTGACGGCGCTGCTCTGGCTTCTGACGCTTTCTTCCCCTTTGCGGACAATATCGAAGAAATCGCAGCCGCTGGCATCAAAGCTATCATCCAGCCTGGTGGATCCGTCCGTGATGAGGAATCTATTGTCGCGGCTGACAAGCATGGATTAACCATGATTTTCACTGGTGTACGGCATTTTAGACATTAAGAAATATAAAAAATCCTCGGTTTCTGAACTGCACCCCAAAAGTTAGACACAAAAAATCTAACTTTTGGGGTGCTTTTTAAATGAAATTAACATATGAGGACAAAGTTCAAATCTATGAACTCAGAAAACAAGGACAAAGCTTCAAACAGCTTTCAAATCGATTTGGGGTAGCTATTTCTAACCTTCAATACATGATTCGATTGATGGATCGTTACGGATTAGAGATTGTTAAAAAAGGGAAGAACAGTTATTACTCTCCTGCATTAAAACAAGAGATGATGGATGAAGTTTTAATTGCAGGTCGTTCGCAACTGAGTGTTTCTCTTGAATTTGGCCTTCCAAATCGTGGAGTGCTTTCTAATTGGCTGGCTCAATACAAGAAAAACGGGTATACTATTGTTGAGAAAACAAGAGGGAGGCCAGCTAAAATGGGACGTAAACGTAAGAAAACCTGGGAAGAGATGACTCAACTCGAGCGTCTTCAGGCAGAAAATGAATATCTGAGAGCGGAGAATGCCGTTCTAAAAAAGTTGAGAGAACTCCGATTGAAGGAGGAAAAAGAGAAAGAAGAAAAACGGAAATTGTTCGAGAATTGGTGACCGATTTTCCTTTAGATATTCTTCTAAAAATGATGAAATTAGCTCGTTCGACTTACTACTACCACTTGAAACAGCTGGGTAGGAGCGATGATAAAAATCAAGGTATCAAAGCTGAAATACAGGCAATTTATACTGAGCACAAAGGCAACTATGGCTATCGCCGAGTTACTCTCGAACTCAGAAATCGTGGTTTTGTAGTGAATTATAAGAAGGTTCAGCGTTTGATGAAAGGCATGGGTTTAAGCGCTCGTATTCGTCGTAAGCGTAAGTATTCCTCTTATCACGGAGAGGTTAGTAAGAAAGCTGATAACCTCATTCAACGCCAGTTTGAAGCATCAAAACCAATGGAAAAGTGCTACACAGATGTAACGGAGTTTGCCATTCCAACTAGTAGGCAGAAACTCTATTTATCCCCTGTTCTGGATGGCTTTAACAGCGAAATTATCGCTTATCATCTTTCTTCGTCACCGAACTTAGAGCAAGTGAAGACCATGTTGGAGGAGGCCTTCACAGAGAAACACTATGAGAATACCATTCTCCATAGTGACCAAGGCTGGCAATACCAACACGCTGCTTACCATCAATTTTTAGAGAATAAGGGGATCCAACCATCTATGTCGCGCAAGGGCAACAGTCCAGACAACGGCATGAAGGAGTCCTTCTTTGGCATTCTTAAGTCTGAGATGTTTTATGGATATGAGAAGAATTTTAGGTCTTTAGAAGAACTTGAACAAGCTATTGTAGACTACATCGATTACTACAACAACAAACGAATTAAAGTCAAACTAAAAGGACTTAGTCCTGTTCAATACAGAACTAAATCCTTGCAATAATTAGTTGTCTAACTTTTGGGGGGCAGTACAGTCTCCGAGGATTTTTGAGTAGACTTATACTCAATGAAAATCATGAACAAACTAAGCAGGAGTAGTCTGCTCAAAGCACTGGTTTGAAGTGGTTTTGAGGAGTGCGAAAGCGACTTATTTAGGGTAGATATAGGTCAGGCGGCCCCAGTAGGAAGCAGTTGGGTCAAACCAGCCACGGAAGTTGCTGATGTACTGCTTGCCGAGATAGTTAGACTCTTGGATCTGGATGCGGGTATTGGATTCGACATGAGTCACGACACCGACGTGGCCGTAGCCGCCGTCATCCCAGCAGGCGATGGCGCCAACCTCAGGCGTACTGCCGGTACGGAATCCAGCTCTTCTGGCACTAGCCGCCCATTGACCGCCGTTGCCCCAGTAATTTCCTGCCCAAGGAGCTAGAGCCTTGGCACCCCAAGTGCATTGGCCGACAGGATAAGTTGTCGCATTAGCAGCGGCATAGTTAGGCTGAATATTAGCTGATTGAACGCTTGATTTCTCAACCTGATAGCTAGTTCCAGTCAGACCAGTCAGTTGTCCCGCTTTTCTACGATAGACATGGGTGTTAAATAGACCGCTCCCCTTGTGATTCTGAGTATCTACGGTAAACTTGTATGTTCCATTGCCGACCTTATTTGCAGTATACCATTTGATATCATCTTGCCCATTGACTTCTGACCAAGTTGGCAGAATAATATCGCCATCTCCGTAGGCGTCTGTCACTGTCACCTCATAGCGATTAGCCTCAGTTTTCTTGACTGCAACCTTGGCTTGGATTTGGTCAGTAGACATTGAGACAGAATCTGCTGCGTAACTACGCTCACTGCCGTCCTTATAGGTGACATACACATGGTTGTTATAGGTTCCAGACAAAGCCTGATGATTACGGATATCAAAGGTCGCGCTGAAGGTCCCGTCTCCGTTAGGAGTGGCTGTATACCATTTAAGATTGCTCTGATTGCTAGTGCTCCAAATTGGCACCCGAACAGATTGAATCGGTTTGGATAAGCTAGTTTCGGTAGTTTTCACGGTGTAGGTCCCTTGTTTGGGGTTGATATTTTCCACCGTAAAAAGAGGTTTCTGTTCCTCGTCCGAAGGTAATTTTCCACTGTCAACCTCAACTGTCGTTCCTGTTATACCAGTTGATTCCGGTTGAACATAGCTTTGGCCGTAAAGGTGGATATTGTAAGTCCCAGTGTCGTAGTTATGCTTTCTGAGTTCCACCCGAGTGCTGTAGCTGCCATCTGGATTTTTGCTTGCTTCGTACCATTGTAGATCATCTTGCCCTTTCTTATCAGACCAAGTAGGAAGAACAATTTGATGCATGGTGTCAGGTACGTTTTTGACAGTAATTTCCATAATTCCGGTCTGAGGGAAGCTGGTTTCGATTATCGGTTTCGGATTTTCAAGATGGAACGTAGTACCAGATAGAAAAATCATTTTTCCGTTTACATTTTCATAAGTGTCAACGAAGTATCGTCCATAACCACGATGTTTGGATAGACTAAACTCAGTTAATTCTTCTCCTGCGTCGTACCACTGAAGGTCGTCGCTGCCTTTTTCCTCTGACCAGACGGCATGGACAATCTTTGAGTGAGCTTGGTCTTTGTTGCGGGAAAAACTAATGCGCCCTGTACCTCCTGAGACGGATGCATTCGTTTTACTAGTTGGTTTATCTACATGAAAGGTAGTGGCATTTAGAGCTACTAAGCGCTCTCCTATCCGTATGTATGTATGAACATGAAATGTACCATATCCTGGATGGTTGCTTAAGTCAATGTCAGTGATGGGTGTTTGTGGTGTATCATACCATTTCAAATCATCTTGTCCGTTTTCTTCAGACCAAACAGCATGAGCAATAAGATAAGGTTCTTGAGCTTGGGAACGGGTATAACTAATAGAGGCTGTACGATCGTTCACAGTCACATCGACATTGCTGGCACGATCCGTAGGGCCTAGAATTTTGACTTCAGATTCAGGCGTTTCGGTCGCATGAACTGTTGAGTGGCTCGCAAAGAGACCTAGGACAGCTCCGGATAATAAAAACAGTTTTTGATATTTCTTCATAAAACTCCTTTGTGAGAATGGTTTTGGATGGGCCCACCTGTATTATTCGGAAAACTTGTTTGAAAATGATAGTAAATTTGACAAGTCCTGAATATTTTCTGTCTAAAACGGGTACAATCCACTCAAAAAGGAGAAGGCTGAAGCCAACAATAATTACGGCAATCATATAGAAGAGATATTCTTTTTCTCATTAGAATGGAATAAAACGAACGATTGTGTTATAATTTAGATGAATAATTCGTAAAAATGGCAATAATTTTTACGTGATGTGTTAGCTTGGTGCGTAAGCGCCTGTGATATTGGATATTGGGGTATCTTAGCTATGAAGCTTTTGGTTGTTGGTTCAGGCGGTCGTGAGCATGCGATTGCCAAGAAGTTGTTGGAGTCTCAGGGTGTGGAGCAGGTGTTTGTCGCACCTGGAAATGACGGGATGACCTTGGATGGGTTGGATTTAGTAAACATTGGAATTTCCGAACATTCTAAACTAATTGAATTTGCCAAGGAGAATGATGTTGCTTGGTCTTTTATTGGTCCGGATGATGCCCTGGCAGCTGGAATTGTGGATGATTTTAACCAAGCTGGACTCAAGGCTTTCGGCCCATCTCGTTTAGCTGCGGAGCTGGAATGGTCCAAGGATTTTGCTAAGGAAATCATGGTTAAATACGGCGTTCCGACAGCAGCCTATGGCACATTTTCCGACTTTGAGGAAGCCAAATCCTACATAGAAAAGCAAGGGGCGCCTATCGTAGTAAAGGCGGACGGCCTAGCTCTAGGCAAGGGCGTGGTCGTAGCAGAGACCGTAGAGCAGGCAGTCGAGGCAGCTCATGAGATGCTCTTGGACAATAAATTTGGTGATTCAGGTGCGCGCGTGGTTATCGAGGAGTTTCTGGACGGCGAGGAGTTCTCCCTCTTTGCCTTTGTCAATGGCGACAAGTTTTACATCATGCCGACGGCTCAGGATCACAAGCGTGCCTATGATGGTGACAAGGGTCCCAATACAGGTGGGATGGGTGCTTATGCGCCAGTTCCACACTTGCCACAGAGCGTGGTTGACACAGCGGTTGACACCATTGTCAAGCCAGTCCTTGAAGGTATGATCAAAGAAGGTCGCCCGTATCTTGGTGTCCTTTACGCAGGGCTAATCTTGACAGCTGACGGACCGAAAGTCATCGAGTTTAACGCTCGGTTCGGAGATCCTGAAACGCAAATCATCTT
>ERZ773038.1364-NODE-1364-length-13927-cov-9.652105_pt1 | contig 13927 bp, 9 predicted proteins | sample MGYA00511665_ERZ773038 | MGnify/ENA primary metagenome ERZ773038 (study PRJEB29015, sample SAMEA2737966) | human oral metagenome | biome: human oral; feature: human-associated habitat; material: dental | place: China | collected 2028 ... | reverse complement strand
GGTGCATCCTGGCGGTGGGCTCGAAACTCGACTCGTCAAGCTCCACCAGCACGCCACTGTGATCGGAAATCGCCTCAGGAGAATTATCGCGGAATACCACCGCATGCGAAAGAACCTTCACCGCGCGGTCGGCAAACACGAAGTCAATGCGCTTGGCATCCTCCTGCCCTTCCCACCCGGCAATCTCGCGATGTACGGTGAATTCGCCGTCGGTACTCTGGGCAATCTCACGGGTATCTATTAGGCCAGAAGAAAGTGCTAGGTCGTACCCTTCGCCACGCACCTGCGCCGCCGTGTTGAAATCGCCGCCTAAGAGAACGGGCGCATCCTGACCGCGCTCGGTGAGGGCCTGCGAAAGCCGCGCAAACTCCTGTGCGAAAAGCGGTTCGCCCTGAAAATCCCACCACGACATATGGGCGCTTGCACACCATACGGACCCCGTATCGGTACCCACCCGAACCGCGAGAGAAGACCTGCGTTCAACCCGGTCGTAGCTGTACTGCGGGCTCATTACAATAGGCTCGATGCGTTCAATAGGCACGCGAGAAAGCACCGCCACACACTCGTCATACCGATCCCACCCAATATGTGTTTCGGTCAGCGCCCATTCGTATTGAACCCCTAAATCAGCCAGGAACCGAACCAGCAGCAGTGCATAATTATCCTCACGGATAGGAATACCGGCCCCGCCCTGGTACCCCAGTGGAGTATCCACAATAGGGGAGTGCAGGTACTGGTTGACCTCCTGCAACGCAATAACATCAACCTGACGGTCGGCAATAAAACGGGCAAGCTCATGAATCTTAACGATCTGGTGAGGCTCGCACCAGCTGTGGGTATTCAAGGTAAGAAAAAGCATAGGTATGTAGTTTTCGAGAGGTCGTGCGTTCAATAACACCACGCCACCTGCCACGGTGGGGCGGGCTACGGTTACATGCTACAGAGAAACACCGTTTCAAAGCACTAAAAAACCGTGACAGTAGGTTAGTATTTTTACCCGGTACCGGGAGATGTTTCATGTTATGAAAAAACATGTCTAATCTCCCGCAACAGACGTGTAGCCCCGCCAAAAGGTGGGATGATGGTGCCATTCAAATACTGATGACATTCGCGCGGGCGCGTGTGCCTGCGTATTTTCTCGTAACCCGAAAGGCGTAAGCCTCATGATGGAAAAAGTTCAGAGGTTCGGTTCGGCCATGCTGGCCCCCGTGCTTCTTTTTGCCTTCGCCGGTTTGGCGGTTGGTATTGGCAAAGTTGCCACCCTAGAGAACATCGTTGGTCCTCTAGCTAATGAAGACACGATGTGGTTTAAAATCTGGGATGTCTGGCTCTCTGGCGCCTGGACCGTCTTCACTCAGATGGAGCTGCTCTTCGTGCTCGGCCTGCCGATTGCGCTCGCTAAGACCGCAAACGCCCGCGCCGTGCTCGAAGCTGGCATGGTCTACCTGACCTTCAACTACCTGAGCGGGACAATGCTCAAGTACTGGGGCCAAGACAGCGGTGGTATCTTCCAGCTCAACTACGGAGTGGATATTTCCGAGTCCGCCGCCGGTACCGGCCTGAAAATGATCGCCGGCATTAAGACCATTGACACCGGTATCTTTGGTGCGATTATTATCTCCGCCATCGTGGTGTGGGTACATAACCGCTGGTTCGACAAGAAGCTGCCCGACTTCCTGGGTATTTTCCAGGGCACCCAGTACGTGTACGCCGTGTGCTTCTTCCTCATGTTCCCCGTCGCGTTCCTCTTCACCCTGCTGTGGCCCTACGCCCAGCACGGTATTGAAAGCATGCAGGGGTTCTTCATCGCCTCCGGCGCGCTCGGTGTGTGGATCTACACCTTCTTGGAGCGCTTCCTCATCCCGACCGGTCTGCACCACTTCATCTACTCGCCGTTCATGTTCGGCAACGCCGTAACCCCCAACGGCATTGCGAAGGACTGGCCGACCCACCTGAGCGAATTCGCGCAGAGCGACAAGCCCCTGCGTGAGCTCTTCCCCGGCGGCGGCTTCGCACTGCACGGCAACTCCAAGGTGTTCGCACCGGCAGGTATTGCGGCGGCCTTCTACACCACCGCACGGCCCGAGAAGCGTAAAGAGGTTCTCGCCCTGGTGCTGCCCGTGAGCCTCACCGCGATGCTCATCGGCATTACCGAGCCGCTGGAATTCACCTTCCTGTTCGTAGCACCCCCGCTGTTCGCAGTGCACGCTGTGCTGGCTGCAACCATGGCGTCGATCATGTACATGTTCGGGCTTTCAGGCAACATGGGCGGCGGTTTGCTGGATAACTTCATCTTCCTCAACTGGGTTCCGCTGTGGCAGAACCACTGGCCGACCTACCTCATGCAGATCGGCGTGGGCCTGTGCTTCACCGTCATCTACTTCCTGCTCTTCCGCTTCCTGATCCTGAAGTTCGACTTCAAGACCCCCGGCCGTGAGGCTGAGGGCGGCGAAACGAAGCTGTACTCGAAAGCCGAGTACAAGGCCGCCAAGGCTGCCGAGAAGAAGGGCGGCGCATCCGCAGAAGACGGCGACGCTGACCTGTACGCACCGCGTGCGGCTGGTTTCCTTGAACTGCTCGGCGGCGCCGACAACATCACCACCGTGAACAACTGCGCCACCCGCCTGCGCGTGTCGGTGGCCGATGAATCCCTGGTCGACACCTCGGATGCCGCGTTCAAGGACGCCGGTGCTCTGGGTATCGTACGCAAGGGTAAGGCATTCCAGGTGATCGTGGGCATGGACGTTCCGCAGGTTCGCGAGCGTTTTGAAACCATGGTGAACACCAAAGCCTAAAACGTGAGCTGGGCTAAAACCCGCTTCACGCGATAACACCACAAGGCTCCTGAGCCGCAGACGTTGTAATATTTTTAATATTGCTTGTCAGCGATTCAGGAGCCTTGAGTGGATTTACAAGATGTGGTGAATGCAAACCAACACCGCTTCAGCGGTACAGAGCGCGAGATTCTGGCGTTTATGCTCGACAACGAAAAGTTCGTTGCCGAAGCCACCATCAGCTCCCTCGCGCACAAAACCTACACCTCAACCAGCTCCATTATTCGCCTCACCAAGAAACTGAACTTCTCAGGCTTTGCGGAGCTGAAATACTTCATCAAATCCTCCCTCACCCGCTCCGAACCCTACAACCCCAGGTTTATTGAGAGCGGTAAAGAAGACATCCTGCGAACCTACGACTACCTCGAACACATGGAGCTGTCGAAGCTCATCGAAAAAATGCACGACGCCCGCACCATCTACTGCTTCGGCACCGGGTACGCCCAACGCAACGCCGTGCAAGAGTTCGCCAAATCCATGCAGGTGTGCGGCAAATTCTGCCACGTCATCCCAGCCCGCAACGAGTTTGAGAGCACCATGACCTCCATGACCACCAACGATTTGGTGATCCTCGTATCGTTCTCCGGGCAGACAGAGAACATGCGCGAACACGTGAAAATGCTTGCCCTGCGCAAAATCCCCATGGTCGCGGTCACCGCCCTCGGAGTGAACTACATGTCCTCCCACGCCGAATACTCACTGCACTACCAGAGCACCCCCACGCAGATCACCGGCCAGCGCGGCCCCTACAACTCATTCGTGGCGCTCTCAGTGCTGCTGGACTACCTGGTGCGCCGGTACATCGACCACATTGAGACCCGAAACACCCAGCGGCAGCCCGGCGGGAACGAAACAGACCCGGGCACCGGCCCGGCAGAACCCACCGCCGACTAACCCCCAGAAAGCACACAAGACATGAACATCTTCGCCGCGCTTGACGACGACCGTAAACTCCGCCGTTTCCTCTTCTGGTACTGGCTTCTGGTGCCCTTCGCGCTCTTCGCCTGGATTCTGCTTGGCGCCGCGAACTCCAATATGACCTTCCAGCAGGCGCTTAACATCCCCTTCTTCGCTGTCGCGTTCCTCAACGGGTGCCTGACGATCCTGCTCGCGGGACTCTTCAAACTCGCTGGAAGCGAAAACGAACGCACCGAACGCGTCTTCACCCTCTACGCCCTCGCGGTGCAGATAGTGGTGGGGAACCTGCCCGGCGCGCTCGCCTGCTACCTGCTGCTGCGCGCCACCCGCGACTGGGACGAGACCGAAAAATTTGCGCCCACCTACCGTTGGGTCCTCATCGCCGCCATGGTATTTTTGGGGATGGTGAGTCTGCTGGTTCTTGCGGCGAACATCCGCCTCTGGACAAGCTAAACACACACCTTAGCTGCTACAAGGCCGCATAGGAAGGACGAACCGCAGAAACTACGGCACTATAACGCGCCACGGTGGGCTGCCCGCGAAACGCTGAACCCATCCGCCCGGCAAAGACACGAGGCGCACCCACCCGGCCGTATGATGTAAGAACGTGCAGAATACAACACACCCAAGGACGCACACGACGTGAACGGAACCCCCGAGACCCCCCAGGGCGCGCCCAGGACGGGAAACTCGCCAACCTCAGAACCCGCACCGGCACCCAACCCCGACGGGCCCCCTGAGGCACTGCCGCCGCACCTTGACCCCGCCAGCCACAGCTTCGACCCAGCGGCGGGGCTGGAACGCTGGGCGGAACAGATGGACATCTACACCGGCCCGGACGCGATGCTCAACTTTAACCGGGTTGACTATGTGCACATCGACCTCACCGCCGCAAACCCCTCCGGACTCGCCCAGCTGCTGGCCGGGCGGAAAACCCGCCTGTCCACCATTCTGCGCGAAAAAAGCCTGCTGGAGGAGGGGATGCGTGCTGCCCGCACCCTGCGCACCAAAATCTATGAGCTGTCCACCGACCACGGGCTAGACTCCGGGTACTTTGTGGCCGGTACCGCCTCCTGGCTCTCACGCTCCACCCGCGAGCACACCGTCTCCTACGAGAAACGGTTTATTGCCCCTATCCTCATGGCGCCGCTGAGCATCACCCCGCACCCCAGCAGCGACGACTACGAGCTGCGCCTTGCCGGTGCCGCGCGGCTTAACCCCGCCATGGTGCGCCAAATCAAACAGGAATACGATATTGACTTGGGCACCATGGACGTGGCGCAGCTGGCCAATTCCATGTCCCGCCTTGACCCCGAGCCCGTAATTGAGCGGATGCGCGCCACCACCGGGAACATCCCCGGGATGGCCATCGAATCACGGTTCTTCATCTCAACATTCGCCGACCTCAAAGAAAGCATGGGCGAGCTGCCGCACACCGCCCACACGCCGCTGGTGCGTGATATTGCCGCGCTCAAAGTCCCCGGGGTGCAGCCGAACATCCGCCCGCTGGTGCAGAACCAGCCCCCTCATGACGACCGCGACCCGCAGCGGGAGACGCAGCTGCTTGACGCCGACCCGGCCGCACAGACCATTATTGATGCGGCCGCCAGCGGCAACTCGTTCACCGTCACCGCCGCCCCCGGCACCGAGCCGCTACGCACCGCCGTGAATATTGCTGCGACCCTCGCGGGGCAGGGCAAATCTGTGCTTGTGGTGGGGGAGAAACGCTCCACCTTGGCCGATTTCACCGCACTGCTTGAACGCAACGGTATTGATTCCCTCCGTTTTGATGTGCTCACCGACCGCGACGCCGAAGGCCAGCGCGCCGAATTCATCCAAGCCATTGTGCGCAACGAAACCGCTGCCGTACCCGAGGAAGAGGAGACCACCGCCGAGCTGCTTGAAACCCGCCGCCGCCTGCACAGGCACACCGAGGCTTTGCTCTCGCACGAGCCGTACTGGAATATCACCACCTACCAGGCGCTGCAGACCCTCGCCGAACTCACCTCACGGAACGAGGCGCCTGCAACCGGTGTACGGTTTAGCCGCCGCATGCTTGATCGGCTGCTCGAACGCGAGAACCTTGCTCACGACCTCACCCGCCTCGCGGAGTTGGGGGCGTTCACCCCGGCGGCCCGCACCTCCCCCTGGTACCGTGCCCGCCTGGCCAACGACGAGGAGACCGCTGACGCTTACGCACTGGTTCTCACCCTCAAATCCTCCCTGCTGTCTCTGCGGGAGGCTATGAGCCGGCTCAGCCGCACCACCGGGTTACGGCTGGGCCGCACTATCGCCGACTGGCAGGGGCAGCTGCGTATTCTGCAGCGCATCCGGGAAACCCTGAAACAGTTCCGCCCCACCGTGTATGACCGGCCCGTCACCGACCTGATAGCGGCCACCGCGACCGGGGCGTGGCGCCGCGAAAACGGCATCGAAATGAGCAGTATGCAGCGCTCCCGTCTGCGCCGCGCCGCTAAGGAGTACATCCTGCCGGGGGTGAATATTGGCGACCTGCACGAGCAGCTGCGGATTGTGCAGGCTGAACGCGCAGAGTGGATCCGGCACACCGCCGCCCCACGCACCCCGCAGATCCCTGAGAACCTTGATGCGCTTGTCACCGCCTGCAATTCCCTCATGAAAGAATTCGACGGGCTGCGAATCGTGCTGGATGACTCCCCGGAAGGCACCGACTTTACCCGCACCACCCTGGACGCGCTCGAACAGCGTTTGGACGCGTTACTGGCCGACCGGGTGCTGCTGATGAGCCTGCCCGAGCGGGATACCCTCACCGCGCGCCTGCTGTGCCTGGGCCTGGATGAGCTCATGGAAGATTTGTACGCCCGGCAGGTGCCGGCACGGCTGGTGGCCGCTGAGCTGGAGCTGGCCTGGTGGCAGTCCGCCCTTGAGGAGCTGCTGCACGACCACGAGGGGCGAATCCTGGGCGGGCAGGCGCTTCGCGGCGTTGAGTCCCGGTTCCGCCGCGCCGACTACGCCCACATGCTGGGTGCTGCCTCACGCCTGCTGGAGTGCACCCGGCAGCTGTGGAACGACCGGATCGACACCCACCATGAGCAGGCGGCGTACCTTAAAAGCCAGCTGCGCGGGCATGAGTTTGTGCTTCAGCAGTTATTGGAGCACGCCCCAACGATGGCGAGCACCCTGCTGCCGATTTGGACGGCCAGCCCCTTCGCGTTGGCACGTCACGTTCCGCCCACTATGCGTTTTGACGCTGCGATCTTATTGGATTCCGAATCGACGCCGCTGGCGGCAAACCTGCCCGCCATTACCCGCGCTGAGGCGGTGATCGCCCTCGGCGACCCGCACTCCGGGTACCCGGCCCCGTTTATTGTTTCGGCACCGGCGACGGGGGCACCGGCGCCAGCAACGAAACGGCTTGAGAGCACCTTTGACGCGCTTTCGAAGGTGGTGCCCTCGCTGCACTTGGCGCAGCTGGGGCGGGCCATGGACCCGGTGACCTTTGACTATTTGAACCGTGAGTTTTACGGGGGGCAGCTGCGGCAGCGTTCGGTGAGTGATGCCGCCTCCGAACCGAAGCCGACCCTTAGCGTCGAGTACATTGATACGCGCGGGAAGGTGAGCGATAACGCCAACCAGGAATCGCCCAGTTTTGAGGTGGAGCGGGTGACCTTACTGGTGCTGGAGCACGCTTACCGCCGCCCGGAGCGTTCCCTGGCGGTGGTAACCGCGAGCCCTAAACACGCGCAGCGGGTGGCCGGTGCGGTGCGCAACGCCCTGAATAAATATCCGCAGCTGGCGCCGTTCTTTAAACCCGGAAAAGAACCGTTTAGGGTGGTTGATTTTACGCGCGCTGAGGGCATGGAGCGAGACACCATTATCTTCTCCTTGGGGGTGGGCCGCCCCCGCCCCGACCAGCGTACCCCCTACACGATGGGGCAGCTGTCGGAGGAGCACGGCCGGGAGGGGCTCGTGACCGCGCTGACCCGTGCCCGCCGCGCCACCCACATCGTTTCGTGTGTGAGCCCGGATGCGTTGGAGCCGCAGAAACTAGAGCACGGCGCCCTCGACTTTTACCGTCTGATGCGTGCCCATGAGGCACACCAGAAACGTGTGGACGAGCAGCAGCAGGCGGCACGCATCCCCGAAAAAATGCCCGATAACGAGTTCTTAACGGGTGAGGATTACGGCCCTCTGCCCGATACCGGTGATTGGCTGCTGAATGACCTGCTGGTTCGGCTGCGCCAGCGCGGGGTGCGTATTGAGCCAGGCGGCGGGCTGGTGGCGTTTATCGCCTACGCCCCCGCAGGCGGTGGCGACGATGAGGAGCCCGCCATGCCGCTGGTTGCCTGCTCGGATGCCTCACCGCGTTTTGCAAGCACCAGCGTGCGCGAGCGCACCCGCCTGCTGCCTGAGCGGCTGGGCCTTACCGGGTGGAACTACCTGACCCTGAACACGGTGGAGGTGTTCGCCGACCCGGATGCTGTGGTGGAGCGCATTATGCGGTACGTTGGGATGCGGGAGGACAACTCGTGAGCGGCTACTCGCCCGTGCCGAAACCACGGCGCGGTCATCGCCGGGTGAGTGGGGCGGGCGCGCCAGCTGAAGCTGAACCGCGTATCGCTGGGGTGAATGCCCCCGAACCGGGGCGGGTGCAGCGTGTGAAGCCGTCGGGCGGGCAGAGGGCCGCCAGCGGACAACAGGGGACTGGGGCTACCCGTGGCGTGCCGGGTGGGCGTTCCCAGCAGGCGCTGAGCGCGGATGAGCTGGCCAGGCTGCGGTGGGTGCAGGAGATGAAGGAGCAGAAACCTCCGCACTATTAGCCCGCACGGTGCCGCGTACCCCATTCGTGGTTGCTTACCGTAGCCCCGCGCACCCTGGCGGGTAAAAGCCCAGCACTGCACGCTGGGCCATGTTGTTCACGTTTGACCTGCACCCTGACCGGATGAGGGGCTGGGTGCGTGGCGGTTAGGCGGTGCCTGCTGAGCTGCCGCTGGAGCTGCTTGAACTATTTGTGCTGCTGTTTTTGTCGTTTGTGTAAAACCCGGAGCCTTTAAAGACGACGCCCACCTCGTTGTAGCGTTTACGTAGTGTTTCCTGCCCGCAGCTTGGGCAGGTGCGCAGCGCATTATCGCTAAATGATTGGCGTTTTTCGAAGGCGTGGCCGCAGTTTTTGCACTGGTAGACATAGATCGGCATGGTATTCCTCGCTGAGCCTGTGTGATTACTTCCAGCTAAAAAGTGTACCGCCTGTGTGTGGTGCCCGCCTACGTGCTGGCTGTACGGTGTGTTAGTGGGTGGCGTGTTCGCCGAGCGGGTGCACCCCGTTCTCGGTGAGCACCCGGTAAAGCACCCCGTCCCACGTGTCGTAGGGGATGCTGTCAAGCACTTCGTCGGCGAATACCACGCCCACTGTTGTTTCGCGCAGGGCCTGCTCGCTCAGGCGCGGCAGCAGCCGGTCGTAGTACCCGCCGCCTTGGCCAAGCCGTCGCCCGTTGCGTCCGTAGGCCAGGGCGGGTACTAGGCGCAGGTCGGCTGCTGTGAAGGCGTGGGGGCCTTCGGCGTCGCCTTCGGGTTCGGCAATACCCATACCGTTGAGGGGGTGCTGCACATGCGGGTCCCATTGCACCCAGGCGAGTTGCCTCCCGGGGCGCACCACCGGCACCAGGATGCGGTGCCCGTCGTGGTGCAGCTGCTGCAGTGCGTCGGTGATGGGGGGCTCCGCAGCGGTCGGCAGGTACGCTGCAATGGTTAGTTTTTCCCCGGTGCGGGGTATGAGGGAGTAGATGCCTTCCCGGTAGCGGCGCGCATAGTCTGCTTGCCCTGCCTCTGCGCGGTTGCTGCGGTTAATGAGGCGGCGCGGGCGGATTTGGGCGCGTAATACTTGCTTATCGAGCGCGATGTCTTCGGGGGATGCCCCCGAGGCGGGCTGCTGCATGGTTCTCCTGGGACGACGTTGGCTGCAGTACTGAAACACAGCGTGGCGCGTGTTATTTCAATTATAGAATTGCAGAAGGCCTAATTCTGAAGGGAATGTCTAATCAAAATATTGTGAAATATGCGGTACTTGAGACGTGCTTGTTCTGCGGACATTCTCTTCTCATGTATGCTGTTTGCATGACTAATGTATCTGGGTCTATTACTAAGGCTGTTATTCCTGCGGCGGGTCTGGGCACCCGATTTTTGCCCGCAACAAAGGCGACCCCTAAAGAGATGCTCCCGGTGGTGGACCGTCCCGCCATCCAGTATGTGGTGGAGGAAGCGATCCGCGCGGGGCTGCAAGATGTGCTGATGATCACCGGCCGCAATAAGCGCGCCTTGGAGGATCATTTTGACCGTGTGCCGGTGTTGGAGCGGCAGCTGGCTGAGCAGGGTAAAGAGGCCCTGCTGAAGGCTGTGGAGGAGTCCAACTATTTGGGAGAGATCCACTATGTGCGCCAGGGCGACCCGAAGGGCCTGGGGCATGCGGTGCTGCGCGGTAAGGTGCATGTGGGCAATGAGCCGTTCGCGGTGCTGCTGGGCGATGACCTGATTGATGAGAAGGAAGATCTGCTCTCTCGCATGGTTGAGGTGCAGCAGCGTACCGGCGGTTCTGTGGTGGCCCTCATGGAGGTGCCGCGTGAGGCGATTTCGGCCTATGGTGCCGCCGCGATTGAGACCGTTGAGGGTGAGGACTTTGTGAAGGTGACCGGGCTGGTTGAGAAGCCGGAGCCGGAGCAGGCCCCCTCAAATTATGCTGTGATTGGCCGTTATGTGCTGAGCCCGAAGGTGTTTGAGGTGCTTGAGAATACCGCCCCCGGCCGTGGCGGGGAAATTCAGCTCACTGACGCCTTGCAGACTCTTGCCGTGGGCGAGGGCGATGGGGAAGGCGTGTACGGCGTGGTGTTTAAGGGCCGTCGTTTTGATACTGGCGATAAGCTCTCGTATTTGAAGGCGAATATTATTTTGGCTGCTGAGCGCGGCGATTTCGGTCCCGAGCTGTGCCAGTGGTTGAAGGAATTTACTGCCGAAAACTGCTAAAAAATACGCGTTTTAGGGTGTTATGATGCGGTGGCTTCCCGTGCCGGGGGCCACCGCATTATTGTGCGGTTGGGTGTTTTCAACCCGGTGCTGTGTGGGCGGGCACAAAAACTTGGTGATGTTTTGTGCCTGGGGCGTATTCTGGCACACCGATATCCGCTAACTTCGGTAGTATTTATAGATATAGGTTTTTGGGATCCGGCGTTTTTATGGGGGCGGTATAGAAGCATGATCTGGCTGAGCACTTCGGGCATTGTGGTTGCCCTTGCTGTCATTATGCTCTTGTGGGTTGTGCCTAGGGCTTCTCGGCGCGCGCCCGCCAACGGATCCCGGCGGCAGCTGGCGAGTGTGGGCCGCACCGCTGAGGATATTTTCTTGTCCGCAAAAGTACTGTTTAACGAGGAGACTGCACGCGGCACGGGTGCGGCCGTGCCCTCTGCTTCCGGCAAGGCTGAGGTGTACGCTTCAACCTCCACCGGTTCGCTGGAACCCCTGGGTGGGGTGGAGTTTGCTGAGAGCGCCGCTTCGGCTGCGGTGAACGTGCAGCAGCGACAGGAAGAGTTTGCGGACGATAAGACGCAGCTGCTGTACACCACGGACGCAGCCGAGAGTGCCGAAGACGCCGACCTGTGGGAGGAGGCTACGATGCGTGAGGACGCGAACGCCCAGCAGCAGGGCGCACACGATACTGAGCTTTACGACGAACCGTACGATGAGGACCTCTACGCCCCGGAGCCTGACCTGGACTCTGCGCCCGGTGCGGAGCCTGCCGACGGCGAGGCTGATGCACCCGCACATTGGGAGGTTACAGCAAATTCCCAACCTTCAGGCTCCCGGATAGGTCGTAGTATCCCTGAGGTTAATATAGATGCTGAGACGGCGGGGCAGGATCCCTCCGCTGCGGACACCGATTCTCAGCGCCCCAGCGGCACCCACCATCAGGGCACCGGGCGCGCGGAGGAGTCTCGGGGGGAGGCGCCTTCGGCGGCTGCGGTCCGCGGCCCTGCCCTGCATGAGCTTTCCTCTACCGAAGAAGTTCCGGAGGTTCAGGAGTCAATGCTGGGGGGTCCGGTACCCCCGGGGATGACGGTTCATACCGGCCGCGCCGTACTTTTGGGTGTGGCCTTGCTGGCGTTTGTTGCGGCCCTGGGGTTTGCCCTTATGGCTTTTTCCGGCATGCTGTCGTGGGTGTGGCCGGTGGCGGCGCTGCTGGTTGCCGTGGCGACCGGCGGGCTGCTGCGGTACCTGGCGATTTCGGGTGCTAAAAAGCCCGCAGCGAGCCGCCGCGAGTCTTCCAGTGCCCCGGCAGTCGAACAGGCCGAGGCGGCAGCCTCCGCTGAACGCGGCAGCCGTGAGTCTGAAACAGCCGGTGCTGACCCGGCGGCTAATACCCGCCGCACCAAGGGGACACGCCCCGCTCCCGCCCGTATAGCAGCTGCGGGTTCGGTTGCACGTCAAGACAGCGGCCGGACGCAGGGGCGTCGCGCCCCCGCCGCCGAGTACCGCAGCGAACGCACGGCAGGGCGTGAACGTCCCGCTGGTGAGGGCGTTCAGGAGGAGCCGTCTCGTCCCCGCCGTGAGCCTGCACCACTGCGCCGCCACACGCCTGCGCGTCGCAGTGCGTCAGCTCAGGGAGCCCGCGCCGCCGCATCGCCCAGGGTTCAGCGGGAACCTGATGCTCAGGGCGCCGCACGCCGTAGTGCAGCGGAACGGGAGCCGGTTCGGGCCCGTACTTCTCAGCTTCCGGCGATTCGCCGGGGTGGGCGGGGTTCGCACCTGCCCCCGCAGCTGAGGCCCCTGGCGCACCGTGATGAGCCCATGCTTTTTGATATCCAGCCCGAGACCCCGCAGGCACCTGCGGCTTCTGCTCGGACTTCTCAGCCTGCTGACTCGGCTAAACCTTCTGCCCAGGCCACTCAGCCTGCGGACTCGGCTGTATCTTCTGCGCCGGTCACGCCTGCTGCCCCCACCCAGAGTGCCCCTTCCCAAAGCGATTCTGCTGAGGCGGCGCAGCCTACTGCGCCTGTTCCAACTCAGCCACCTGCCGCCCCGGCCCGACCGGAGGCTGCTGCTAAAACTGGCAGGGTGCCGCAGCAGAACCTTTCCGGGGCATCCTCCTTCGAACGGAGTGGCTCCTTTGATGCTGACGTTACAGCCCCGATCACGGATGGGATATCCACGGCGAACCTGGCTCAGCGTGCCGCTGCGGCCCGCGCGCAGGCTACCCGCGCAGCTGAGGCGGCGCAGCAGGTGCAGCGTGAGGCTGCTGAGCGTGCCCGCCGCAGGGCACGGCAGCTGAATCTGCAGAACCCGTACCCGCAGCAGCAGCCCTCCAGCGATACGGCGGAGCACACCACGGTGCCGCTGGGGCAGGGGACCACCCCTGATGCGCCGGTACAGTCGCCCGTTCCGCATACTCCGGTGCCGTCAACTATTGATGAGAGCGACCTGGACTCTTTGGATGATGATGTCTCACCGGTGTTCGAGCCGCAGCAGCAGCTGGGTACGCTCGGCAGCGGGTTTGAGGATACATCTACTCAGGGCATTCGGCTGGGCCCCGGGGCGATGCCCATGTTCAAGGCCACCTCAAACACCTGGGAGCCGGTGGAGCTGCCGAAGCCGCTGCACACCCTGCATCAGAAGAAAGATAAGGACGCTAAGGGTAAAGGTAAAACCGGAGAATAGGTACCAAGGGCAGAAGCCGAGATATACAAATGCAGAGTGGCTTTTGCCGTAGTCTATAAAAGCCCGTGCGGGCCTGCCTCACTGTGAGACAGGCCCGCACGGCGTTAGTGAGAGGGTAGACGTAGCGCACGGTAACTCTATGATTAAGGTAATACTTGAATATGCCGTGTGAGTGGGCGCACAGAACCTATGATGGGTTTATCGAATAAATACAATCCGAAAGGATGCCGGTTACGATGACTTCCGAAATAACCCGCCGCGCGGCTTTAAGTCTTGTAGGCGCAGGAACAACGGTGTTTTTATCTGCCTGCGCGGCAACCAATGTATTTGTGGGTACTCAAGAGGATGCCTCTTCACCGTCAGCCTCTCCCAAAGACTATAAAGGCGAGGCGAAACTGGAGGAATACGATACTTCCGCCGGTACTTTTGAGCCCGCAACCCACGACACTCCGCCCAAAAACGTTCCCAAACCTATTAAGCCTAAAAACGCTGAC
>ERZ773038.1360-NODE-1360-length-13943-cov-7.945276_pt1 | contig 13943 bp, 15 predicted proteins | sample MGYA00511665_ERZ773038 | MGnify/ENA primary metagenome ERZ773038 (study PRJEB29015, sample SAMEA2737966) | human oral metagenome | biome: human oral; feature: human-associated habitat; material: dental | place: China | collected 2028 ... | reverse complement strand
CAACTGCTGGCTGGTCTCTGCGTACCATCTTGAGAATGGCCGAATCCACATTTGGAGCTGGCACAAAGACTGTTCGCGGCACGATAAAGGCAACCTTGGCCGTCATATAATACTGAACCGCAATCGACAAACTACCGTAGGCCTTGGTATTCGGCTGAGCCGAAATCCGATCTGCCACTTCCCTCTGCATCATCACGACAAACTCACTAAAAGGAATTCCGCTCTCAATCAAATGCATGAGAATCGGCGTTGTAATGTAGTAGGGCAAGTTTGCTACTACCTTGATAGGCAGATCAGGATTTTTAAACTCTGCCATGTACTGAGCCAGATTAACCTTGAGAATATCCTGATTGACCACGGTCACATTGTCAAAATCGCGCAGAGTATCCGCCAAAATAGGCACCAAACGATCATCAATCTCAAAAGCCATGACCTCGGCGGCGCTTTCTGCCAAAAACTCCGTCAAGGCCCCAATACCGGGACCAATTTCGATGACATTGACGTTTTTGTCAATCTCAGCTGTATCCACAATCTTCTGGAGGATGTTGGTATCAGTCAGGAAATTCTGACCGAACGATTTTTTAAAGGTGAAACCGTGACGCTCCAGAATGGCACGGGTCACACTATAATCTGCAATTCTCATATATCTTTCTTTCTATTTCTTTTTTACTTACCCTTGTCTTCCTGAGTTTATTTTAGAAGTATCCCCAGTAGAGTAATTAATTTCGTAGCCAGGATAAACGTTATAAATATAAATATCAAAATAATAGCCTTTACCATTAACTTCCATAGGAACATGTGCTTCATCAAATCCTACAGCAGTCATCCTTACTCCTCGCGGAATCACTTCGTTTTCTCTATAAACTGGAGTCACCTGATAATATACACGCATTTCAGGAACTTCGTTAAGCCATTCCCAAACTCTATCCTCAAAATGTAACATCGATACTTCATCCCCAAAATCTCTATCATCATTTAAATAACGAGTTCCGGTAAAAAATTGCCCATATATTGCCTTCTTATTTACAAATTGATAAGCAATTAAATGACACCTATTATAAAAATAATTACCTTGTTCTATTTTTATATTTCTATACCCTGGCGATTTTGCCCTTGATACTCTGTCTTCTCTTTTACCTATTTGGAGTTCTCTATCAATCCGTTCATTCTTTGTTTGTTTTACGAATTCTTTTGTCAACACAATTCGAGCACCTCGGATTCTCTTAACTGGACAGCTCTCAAATCCATCAAATTCTGGCTCTCCTTGTTTAAACGAGCTATTTGAGAAAAAAGTATCAGTCATGAAATCAGCCTTAAATTTTTCTAACAAATTTAGAAATCTAACTTTTTTAAAATCTAATTTGGATAATCTATCATTTAAATCTTCGTCAATATCCAACTGCAAGACACCTTTCTATACTAATGTGCTTCCTTATGTTTTGAATCCTTATTATACCTCCCCATCACTTCTTCCACTTCCGCCAAAGTTACTCCAAACAGTTCTAATCGCTTGAGCATCTGTTTGCCGTTAGAATAGCCGATGCGGAGCTCTTCGCCCAGATACTCTCGGCGCTGACGGCTGTCGCTTCCCATGAGTAGCCCCAGCCGCATGAGGTCATTCTTTGTCACATCAAAATCACTGCTTGACTCAAAATGGCTGGTTACCCCAGCGAGGGCTGTCTTTAAGTCTTCAAAACTAGCGTGCTCAATACCTAGTGAGCGCCCTTTGGTCTTGGATTTGGAAGCTGCTTCGTCACGCTTGAGGAAGGCATGTTGGACAGCAGGAATTTTCATCATAATCAAACGGCGAATCCGCTCCCCATTAAAATCTGGATCGGTAAAGACAATAACTCCATGCAAATCATGCAGGCGCTGAATGCGTTCTATATCCTGGTCATTTATTGCGGAACCTCGTGTCTCATATGTTTCCACGTCAAAGTAACGCTTGAGATTGGCCGTATCATCGCGACCTTCAACCACGATGACTTGGGAAATTTTTATTCTATTTATCACTATCGTACTCCATTTTAATCATAACCTGACAAAGTTAAAAGAACGATTTCTTCTGGAAAAACCAACAAGCGAACACTGCCAGTCACGGCACCTGATTCCAAAAACAAGAGTTCCCCATTTTCCCCTTTTAAAGAATAAATAAGCGGCTGCCTCTCTTTAATTTTTTGACATAATTTCTGAAATCGTACCTCTAATTCAGGAACATTGATGATTAAATATTTGAAAAAATTCAGCAAATTTTTTTCTGATATTAGATTATCTTCATAATTGATTTCTCCTAATTCATTTAAGAGGCAGATTGTATCTGGCAGATTTTTCAAACTGTATCCAAGTAATTCAAAAGTGAGAGGAGAAATCAAAATCTCACATAAATTCATTTCTTGAAGTAAATCATTGAACGCAATAGTTGATGTTTTATTAATCCTTGCCATCAAATCATCAGAAATACCTCTAAAATAATTTTTATCATTATTCTGTATATCAGACAATCGTTCACTCCTGTTCAACTAGGTCGCTCAGACCAAATAAACTCTTTGCATTTTCATAGGTCGCTTGCGCTACCTCTTCGACAGTCAGCCCACGCAGCTCCGCAATTTTTTCCACAACATAGCGAGTATAGGCTGTTTTGTTTTCTCGGCCACGTTTGGGGACAGGTGCCAGATAAGGCGCATCTGTCTCGACGAGGATTTTGTCCAAAGGCAGGTTCTGCGCAGCTTCTTGAATATCCGTCGCTTTTTTAAAGGTGACGACTCCAGAAAAGGAAATCATCATCCCCAGCTCGATAAAGCGCTCTGCCATTTCCAAAGAACCCGAATAAGAGTGCATGATACCGCCTCGAGGGCCTACACCCTCACTCTTGATAATCTCATAGGTGTCCTCTAAAGCGTCGCGCGTGTGGACGACAAAGGGCAGGTCTAACTCTTTGGATAGCTGGATTTGTCGGCGAAATACTCGCTCTTGCACTTCCTTAGGCGCTGTCATCCAGTGATAATCCAGCCCAATCTCGCCTAGAGCCACCACTTTTGGATGAGCAAGCTTGTCCAGCAGATAGGCTTCCACTGCCTCATCATAAGTCCCTGCTTCCGTCGGATGCCAGCCAATAGTTGCGTAGAGCTGCTCATAACTGTCGGCCAACTCCAAGGCGCGCTCAATGGTCGGCCGATCAAAACCGACAACATTCATATTGCTGACGCCCATTTCTGCAGCTAGCTGCAGCTCCTCTGCCTCTCGACCAGCAAATTCTTCCACATTTAAATGCGTGTGTGTATCAAAAATTTTCAAACTATATTTCCTCCTCATTCCTGAAAGTTCCCTGAGCCTTGAAAATCAAGGATTTTATTTTTCGATATTTCCTCATATTTCCTTTATTTACTAGTAGCTTGGGTTAGTATTTGGTTAGTTCTATGGTTAGTGTTTTACAGGCGGATTTGATTGAGTTTTCCCCTCATTTCGTCCTGCACATTCTGAGTAATATGATTGTAGACCGTCAAAGTAATAGAGGGGTCCCTATGTCCTACACGCTCCATAATAGCTCTGATAGGCACACCCAATTCTGCCAGTAAGCTAATGTGAGAATGTCTAAGCATGTGAATATTATAAGCTCGTCCCTCGCCTAAAACTGTATCACAAATATCTTTGATAAACTTATACAATAAAGGCTGTCTCATAATATTCCCCTGGTCAGTCACAAAGATAAAATCTTCATCAAGACAATTTAGCCGGAAATAGTCAATAATTGCTAAACATCGTTCACTAAGAGCTATCGTCCTGACCGAACCTACTGTCTTTGTTGTCTGCAAGACTCTTTCATCATACCTATGTGCAACGTAGTCGATGGTATGGTCAATCTTCAGAAGATGGTTTTCAAAGTCCACATCCTGATAGCGAACCCCAATAAATTCAGCAAAACGAAGGCCTGTTAGAAAGATAAACTCCATTGCTAAAGCGTATCGTTTGTCTTTATTGTGACTCTCACAGTAAGACAGAACCAAACCCAATTCTTCTTTACTGATAAAGTGTTCCTTAGCCTTCTTAAGCTTCTCATAATCCACTTTTTGCTTGGGAATCACTACACTTTTTACAGGCGACTCTGAGATATAGCCAATCTTTTCAGCATAACCGAAAATACCATTCAAATAAATCTTACGATTTTTCCGTGTTGAGTTTTGAATATCTAAACTCATGAGATAGGTTTGAATTAATTGCGTAGTGTAATCGGATAACCTCAAATCTCCCACTGCATCCATGAAAAACTTCAAGCATTTCATCTCACTTCTAAAACTAGAGGGTTTAATCTCACTAGCTCGAATGACCTCCCACTCTGCCAACAGCTGACTAAAAGACGTATCCTTGATTTTTTGCTTTCTCAATTCCTCTTTTGTAGGAGCGGTGAGAATCTTATCAATCTTCCTTGCTAAACGGCGTTTAGCCTCTGCTTGTGAAACTCGAGATTTTGATTTCAGAGTCACAGTGACCTGTTTCCACTTCTGTTCTCGCTCATCATAAAACTTCTCATAATAGCGATATTTGCCATTATCTAACTCTTTATAAAACATTTTTTCTCCTTTTACTTATCTTATAAGCAAAGGAAAGCTATGTAGCATAGCTTAATTATAACACAACTACATAGCTTCCTCATACTTCTTCTGTTTATATTGCAAAAACTGCTCGTATCCTTCAATGTTTATATACACTCTCTTATGAGATGGCTTTAAAATATAGCATTGGAATCGTTCTATCCGTCTCATTTCAGTTAAATCATTATTCAATGTCTTTAAGGGAACATCAAATAGCTCTGAAATATTCTTTTTAGTTTTATATAAATTTTCCATAGCACTCTCTTGTTTGATATAATGGAGATGATAAAAGACAATTTCTTTTATCACTTACTTGGCTTGTCAGTTGCTCCGCTAAAAGTGTCTGACAGGCTTTTTTCTTGCTCTAATTCCCACTTATTGTTTAGACTAACTTGGGCTAGCAAAAATTCTACTAATTCACCTTTATTCATGAAATTGTTTTTTTGAAAATCATGGTTTAGAGTAACTATAGTCTCACGATTGGGAATCTTTCTCTTAACATTGCTAGACTTTCTAGGGCTCGCTTGGAAAAACTGGATATTATCTCCTTCCTGATAATTTTGTAGGGTAATAAGCGAGTCAAATCGCCTTATAAATTGAGATAAATCTTCTCGCTCATTGTCCTTACATTTATAGAAAAATTCTAATGGATGTTTGGTACTTGTAACAATGATAATCCTCGCCGAAGGTAAGATATTTTTGTACCGAGCAGAGCCAAAACTGATATTATAATTATCAAGCAACTTTAGCCAATCACTAGCCGTTAAACTTTCTCCTCTAACATCATCAAGTAAAAGGATTTCTTCACCGTTTAGGTCATCCATGATATTTGTCCCAGCAGTCGTAGCTAAATCCCATTTTTGACCATTTCTCAATGCCAAAGCCTGAATTTGTGATACCAACTCTTTAGCAAATCTGGTCTTGCCTAACCCTGATTTTCCATGAATAAATAGAACTGTTTTTTTGAACTCACCATTCTCTATCGCTTTCTTTGTCCTATTCCCTTTTATTTCACCGAGTACCTCAAAGGCCTCATTTATCCTAGTTTTAAATGTCGTGTAAATCATGTGATACTTTTCATCTAATAGGATTTCTGATTTTCCAATTTTTTCTTGAATAATATCTAAAATAAGATTATCAATTTCATCTTCTGAAAGTTTAATATCTTTCTTTACCCTTCCTTTTTTCCAGCTACCAAATCTTTCCTTAAACACCTCCATATAGTTTTTTCCAACAACACTAACGACATCTTGAGGGGCATATGGATATTTGTTACTTTCTTTACTGTGGATTAAATAAGAGAGTAAATTGTCGTAACCATACCTTCCACGCTTAGCTTTTTCAATATATTGTGGTTCAATTCCAATTACATCTGCCAACTTAGAGATAGGCATTCCTTCTGAAAGTTTAAATAATAAGTGCCCGTGATTCTCTATTGGTTTTATATAAAACTGTTGTGTCTCAACATCATACAGTTCCTCCTCATCTTTATCATGAACGATTCCATATGCTTCAGACACCGTGGTTATTTCACTAATACGTTTGACCATCTCATTAAGGAGGGGTGCAATATCTCCCTCTTGAGCTTCTGTAATAAAGCTAATATCCCAATCTTTCCAATAATGCTCAGAAAAATATTGAACAACCATAAAGCACTGGATTTTGGATTCTTTTGTCATTAATTTAACTCCTTTTTCTAATTATTCCTTTAATTATTCAGGTTAGACTAGTTGACAAGCCCAGTCTAACCACGTGCGTTGAATAATTAAAATTAAAACTACAAGTATTGTTTTCGTTTTGAAAGATTAAAACGTCAAAAACTGAAAATCAATACAGTCTCTTACAAAAATATGTTTCAAATTATTACTGGCTCTATACAAAATTGGTCGTGCTCTAATCTCTATATAAAACTTCATCAGCTTACCTTTTCTCACTATCTTTTTGAACTATCATTACATATTTTATGATAGCTATATCTCATATCTGTACTTCATCACAGCAGTCATAGATATTCTTACTCTGTCTGCATTGTCTCACTGCACTCTGACGTGACATCTGCTCGCTTGTCTTCTCCGACTGCGTCTCACGAATGTCACTACTGTTCACAGAACAGTTCATTTGCTCAACAATTTGACTTCGTAAAAATATCAAATCTGCTGTAGAAAGATAAAATACATCAACATCAAATAAACATCTTACAAATATGAATAATGCTCTCTCAAAATACCTAGCTTCAAAACGCTAAATCTGATTATATTTTTTATAAAAATGATAGAGCTTACTAACAAACCAATTTTGATTAAGCCAATTTTCAAATTTTTCAATCTGAGTTTTAGCATGCTCGAACTGTTCAAGTGTTTTTTCAGATTCTCTTTGAAGTTCGTCATAAGCCCTTTCAAATTCAATAACAGCATCTTGTACATCAAATAATTGATTATTTGAACGCTCAAACTCTTTCTCTTTTTTAACAATATCAACTTTTAACTCTTCAATTTCTTCTAAGAGCTTATTTTTTTCATTTGATAATGGTTTTAATAATTTAGACACTCGATTTTCAACATTTGATACACGTACTGAACCTGTTTTCTCATCAGATTCAACCACTAATCCTAGGTAGACCGGAGCTTTGTTAGCAGAGTAATCATATCCGATAATCGGATAGTCAACACCTTTTGTTAGTTTTATTCCAAATTTGGCTTTTCTCTGTTCATCAAATGTAAACCCGACAGTCTTACCTTGTACTTCTTCTTCTAAAACGTCATCAGTAAAAAATATTTGAGCCATTATTTACCTCCATCTAAAACAGTAAAATCTTCACATTTAAAATAGACATCGTCTTTGATACGTACAGCAGTCAACTTATTAAACACAACTTCAGTAATATCTGTCGGTTCTTTTCTCTCTGCTGGACATTTTACCTCAAAAGGTGGCAATCCACTTTGTGGTTGATAAAACCAGTATTTGAATCCATCTGTTTCCCATTTACCCTTTTCTTTATTTTGTCTAAAACACTCCTGAGGAAGCGTCGGAAGCCAGACTACTGACTCATCCTTTTTAATAAGCGTATTAGCAAGTTCTTCAGTATACTTATTTTGTTGCATTTTTTTAGGTAATTTCATGCGCTATCCTCCCTTTCTTTAGGCATGCTTTTTTTAAACTAGAAATCTCATATAATAGAACTATGTAGTATTCATTAACGTGTGCTCTCCTTTCCACGATATATATCAATGATAATCTACAAATAATTTTTCGCCCCAGGAGCAAAAACATGAATAATATCTTTGATTTCTACGATACAGTCCGTAAAAACAAGAATCATATGCTTGTTTATAATACTTATTTTGAAATTATTCTTCAAAAATTTAGTTATTCTTCTCAAAATGAATTTGAAAAATCAGTAGTTACTTCTACTAAATATCAACAAATAATAGATGAGTTTGAAATATTTTTTCAAAAGACTTTTTCAGTTGAAGAGTTGTTACCCATAATTAACCAAAAAATCTATTACCCAATACAACAAAAAGATTTATATAAAAAAGTAAAAAACGCTAAAACATTCGAACCATTTATTAAAGAAGTCATATTCTTGCAACAAGAATATGGCATTACGGACAATAAAAAAGTACAATTAAAGAGGGTGGGCCGTCCCAAAGATTCTTATAACATTTGCTTTGTTGCTTGTCTAATTGATTTTATAAAACAAGAATATCAGGCGACTAAAAGAGTCAACAAACATATAAAAATTAATAACCTCGCACAGTTAAAAAAGGAACTTAATAACATAGATGATTCTATAGAATATAAATTAACTATAAAAAAACTGCTCGACAATATTGAAGAGCGATACTTTCTAGACATGGAAGATAGTTATAAAATAGCTTACAAAAATATAGATAAGATAATTGATTTCAAGTTTTTGATTCTTGAAAATCAGAATTATCTCATCAAGCAAACAAACATTGATACTAATAAAATCAGCATTCTAATGCAAAACTATTTCGAATATTTTATAAAACACACCTTTCCATTTTATTTTTCTATAAATAAAAAAGATAACACTAGTATTTTTACTGAAAACAATTTTTTTCTAAAAAATATCGATAAATTTCGAATGAATTTTTCAATTAACGCAATGGCCGCTAATTTAGACTATTGTAGGTACGATTTAACCAACTACAAGTTCAAAACAAATAGTATATTTTATTTTATATCGGCTAGAGAACGGATTGAAAAACAAATCAATGAAGATATTAATAATGGATTTTATAACGTAGACAATCATATTCAATTATTAAAAGATTTTAGTAGAAGATACATTGAAAATACAATAGCGCAGGCTAAAAAAATTCAAATTGACGTCGAATGGCAATTTCACTTATCAGTCAAAAATCCTATTCGCCAATTACTGAGAGAGGGAGTGGAAACTTCAAATAATACTATACAAACACAACAATTAAGAGAATTTCTTATTGACTACAAATGGCTATAAAACAGAATAAAGATATATTAAAAGGACACATCGGTCGATGTGTCCTTTGGTTTCCCAATAATGTGAAAAAACGCTAGTTTTTCACACTATTGGGAAAGAAACGATTATTCTATTTTCTTTTCTACTGGAGCAGTGGATAACTATTCTTTCTGTAAAGTCACTGAACCGAATCCACCACCCCGAACTGTTAACGAATTTCCCGAGACAGAGTAGTATAATTGTGAATCTTCTCTACCTGCAAAATTAAATGTCTTACTTTCCCTATCAATAGTAAATTCTATATTATTTAAAGCAAGATTTAGTGCAGCATTATCATCGCCAGCCTGAATTTTCACACGTCCCTTGTTCCCGTTAATTGTAATCATCATACTTGCTCCGTCTTCTTTGTATGTATAAGTCCCATCTAAATCGCCTTTAGATGAGCAGGCAACTAAAAAAATCGCCATCAGCATTGTTACCACAAATACTACTATTTTCTTGAAATTATTCATTCTCTACAGACACCTTTATTTTATTCTTTATTATCTGAATGTCCTACTTGATAAAAGCTAACATTTTTTGGTTTTTTAGCATACGTATCTACCGTTAATTCCATATTATTTTCTGGTTGCTTAGTCACAAAAGATAGAGAAGCACTACCTACAAATCCCATGAAATTAGTATTACCTACCTTTTTCGTAGCAAGCGGTATTTGATTTGTAGTTAACTTAAATCTGTCTTCCTTTATCATAAAGTCATCATAAACTTTATTTTCATAAATTAGATTATAAGTTTTAAACTGTAAAACTTCATACTCTGTCTTCTCAAAATCTTCATCAGTGTATGATTCTAACAAATATTCCTCACCTTTTTTATTGACAAGTCTCTCCTCTAACTGACTTAATTTTTTTAATGCTTGAGTATTATTAGAACCATCTGTTAAAGTCTGCATCTCTAAGTTAATTTTAGCTTTTAAAATTGTATAATGTATCTTTGCACTCTCTATTTTTTTCGCTAGATTAATAATCTCTGAATCTGAGGATTTTATGACTTCAGCAAATGTCAAAGCATTCATTGATGGCGCTTGAATAACACCATCTTGATTTCCATCTTCTGTATCGTATTTCTTTATAACATCTGTTAGGTTTTTCGTCGTAATTTTAGTGATAGTATCAGTCTCATTGAAATCATCTAATAAACCTTGCGCGATATTCCCCGAAGAATAAAGATTCCTTCCTAAATAATCTTTTTCATAGTCAGTAGCAGATATTGATGAGAAATTAGTCTCTGTAGACGTATTGTAGTAAGTTGTTTTTCTATCTTGGACTAAAAACAATTCTTTAACTTTTCCGCCTTGTGAAACACTATCCACTGCATACCAGATTTGTGGATTTTTATCACTTTTGTTCAGATATTCTCCTATACCTACTCCTTTCTTTTCTACCACCTTCTTTTCAGTTTTTGTAGCAGTTTTACTCTCTGACTTTTCTTTACTAATTGAACATGCTCCTAACAGTAGAGACACTGAGAGTAGAGCTAAACTTGCGGTTATTATTTTCTTTTCCATAAAAACTCCTTTTTCAAAATCTTTTTTATAATTATACTCAATAAATTGAGTATAGTCAATAGATTGGTTGTGATATTGTCTTTATATAATAAAATTATTATATGCGAGAGCAACTATGGCAATTTCTTACGAACCTTTTTATCAAACATTACTACGAAAAGATGTGAGCGAGTATTATCTCATCAAAATAGAAAAAATATCTGCCAACACACTTTACAGAATGAAACAGGGTGAACCTATCACGACAAAAACCATTGATAGATTATGTGAAATATTGGAGTGCAATGTTGAAGATATCATTGAATACATTAATAGTGAAGAATAAAAAGAGGAAATCAATAAAACACTGATTTCCTCTTTTTGTGTGCTATAAACTAATTTATTCAACCAAAAAGTCTAGGCAAGCACTAATTTCTTTTGCAATGCTTTCCTGTGTTCCTAAAGCATCTATCTCTCTATATATCATTCCTATTTTACGATAAAAATCAATTAATAGTGCCTGTGACTTTATTGCTTCAATTGATAAACTGACCTCTTTTTTCCTATATTCACACCATATAGTAAAGATAAATCTAGATTTTTTTAAAGCTTCCTTCATACTCTCATCTTGACTATTATACGCAATATACATTAAGAGAAAATTATAATTCAGAAAAGTTACCACACTAGAAAAGAATGGAAAAACATTAAAATAAGAAGATGTTTGAAAGATGTCTATTGCTTGACTAAAATATCCGAATAGAACAAATTGAAGTAATTGTATGTCATTCATATTTGATGGGAGGATGTCTGAGAACTCCCTTCGATATTGTTTTATACGCTCCTTTATTGACAGCGCGGGATTATCATCTTCAAAAAACATTACCCGAGATATATGTTCAGTTATGACAATAGAACTCACATCATCATACTCATCTAATCGTGCAAAATCAATCTCTTCCACAAAAAAATTTTTTATAAATGGCATAACATCAATTTTATTTTCATTTATACAGGAATTAAGAAATCTTAATGGTACTATGTAAAAATTCGGTATTTCCTTTTCCAATAAAATTAGTAAATCATCAATTGATTCGATAACTTTATTTTTTAATTTTCTTAGATAGGTATCAAAGTGCAATACTGTATCTTTTCTTTCAATTACCTCTAAGTAAGATAAGAGTGGGTCATCATATATTTGATATTTCCCTATCACAAAAAGAATATTATTGTCCGTACTCTCAACGTTAAATCTAGATGTAGCAGTATAAAAGTAAGTATCAGATTTATTAAAAACGTATTGACTAGCTATTTCTATAAGTCTTCTTTTTTTAAACCAAAAATTTCTTATTTTATCTAAATGGTAGCCTATATCTTCAACATCCAAATCTGCTCTTATGCTCTTTAATAATTTAAAATATTCCGTTTGAGTTTTATTTAGTTTATCTAACATATGCCTCCCCCGTTAGTTTCCTCGTTAGGTATTGGGAATATTTCTTTAAGCACTGATAAATGTTTTTTAAAGACCATCTCTATATCACTACTAACATCTGGTAATTCTTGAACATCATCTATATCAGGAATTCCATGAAATTGATGACCTGGTGAATCACATTTCAAAATGGAGCTCTCTCTAATGGCTCCCCATAATCCATGCTCAAATTGAGAATCATAATCATATTGATAGCTATATAAATCTTTTTCTCCTACTTTTTCAAATTTCCTTTTTATATTACCAGCTCCAAAATATCTTGTATCCATATCAATAAATTCTTTATCTATAAACTCGGAAACTAATAAATTCAAATACTGAAAATTAACATGAGAAGGGTTTAATTCAGGTGAATTTTCTATATATCGTTCTGAAATTAGCTTATACCCACCAATTCCATAGTATTGGTACTCTTCCCAAATGTTTTCATGAGAATCTTCTTCAGCAATTAAATATTTTGTCATGACATAGTTTTCAATACACGACCTTACTATTGAACGTCCTGATATTGTATATTGCAATTCATGATTAATTAACTCTAGTAACCGTTTATAAGAATAAGTTAAAATACTAGTTAAAACGTACAGTTTGTCATTAAAGTGCTCTATATTTTGCAATAAGTCTCTATAATATTGTAATACTAAATATACCTCCCCTTTTATTTCTTGTAAATCCACATTATTTTCTTTGTTAATAGTTACTGAGAACACCTCACAATCTGTTAATTGACTTATATTATCCCAAAATAAACTACTAAAACTATAATCTATATCTTCGGTTAAAGATATAGCTATTTCCATAGCACGTATTTGTGAGCCTATCAAACCTATCTCAGGAGTTCCTTCTTCTAAATACGGATATACTTTTAAAGCATCCAGCATCTGAGACTCTGAATCAATAAAATGTAACTTACCTTGTAACATCTTATAGTACAATATAAAGTATCTTATATCTGTTGATAGTTGACTATACTGGTCTGTTATCTCATCTAATAATTTAGTTAGTTTATTTAATCGAGTTTCAAAAATATCGTTTCTACTATAAAAACTATTAGTCAATACCTTTTCATCATCTGGTAAGACTATAGTTAAGGGAGAAAATTCTGATAAATCAAAATACAACTTCATTATATCTATAATCTTTATTTTGTCCACATCATTCAAATTCAATAATGCGCTTATTGTAGGAAAAGACATATTGTTTTCTGTATCAACTACTTCTGATAACTTAGTTAAAAACATCATGATTTTTTCCATATTATCTGTCCTACTTCCAGAATATAATACCAAACCAATCCACATATATTCTGGCCCTTTTGAATGCAGCCAATCAGATTCTTTATTTAACGGAGTCATCATTTGACTAAACTTGGATTTAAAAACTCCCTTTATTAAATCGTGCTCACTTAATTTACTAAACATGTTACTCCTCTTTATATTACAGTTAGGTATAGGATATCATGATTTAAAATTTTTGCAAATAAAAAAGAAAGAAACAACAAAATATCGGTTCCCTCCTTTCACTGCTACTTTTGCTTTCCTTTGGTTAGTTTCTTGGTTAATTTGTCCTTTAGTGATTTCTATAATCTTTTGAAATGGACTTTTCTATCCTTTAGTTTGTGTATCAAAAATTTTCATGCTTTACTTCCTTGTATTTCCTGTTCTTCATTATACCAAAAAAGTCAGATAAAGGGGCAAGAGCTTAACTTTCTCTCCATCTATTCCAGCGGGTATTTGTTATTTTTTTAGCGCCTATCAAAAATACTTTTACTGTTTTTTGATAATTTTTTATTTTTTTTCGATATTTTGTTATTGATTATCGATATATTTTGTGATATAGTAAATAAAA
>ERZ773038.1358-NODE-1358-length-13965-cov-10.831776_pt1 | contig 13965 bp, 14 predicted proteins | sample MGYA00511665_ERZ773038 | MGnify/ENA primary metagenome ERZ773038 (study PRJEB29015, sample SAMEA2737966) | human oral metagenome | biome: human oral; feature: human-associated habitat; material: dental | place: China | collected 2028 ... | reverse complement strand
GCTTCTTGGAGGGAAGCGACTTCCTGACGTAGGTTATTGAGGACTTGGGTGTCATTGGCTCCATAAACTGGGAGTGCCAGCTGGATGACATCCACCTCTTCCCGCTTCATAAGAGCACGTCCCTTGATATCTTCCATGGTCATGGCAAGGGGCGTAGAGCCCACGATAGCTCGCACTTCACCTGCCTCATTCTGTGGTAGGCTCAACTGGTGCTTGAAGTTCGAGTAGAGTTGAGCACGAAGGTTGGTCTGGCGACCAGCTGTCACCAAGAGGTGAACCCCGATACTGAGACCTTCACGAGAGATACGCACCAAGAGCTTGAAGAGTTCCGCCTCATAGGCTTCTTCCTTGAAGGCTTCATAGCTATCTAAGAGGATGACAATAGCCGGCTCTTCCTGACCACTGGCCTGACGGTAGAGTTCCAAGGTCCCAACACCATAGTCCGCAAGGAGTTTCTTACGACGGTTGAGTTCTTTCTCCATGATTCGTACAAACTTAGAGATCTTCTCCGTTTGGTCCAAAAGCATGGTATCCGCCACCTGTGGAAGCTTGGACAATGGAGCCAAACCATTGGTACCAAAGTCCATCAAGTACATGGTAAGGGCCTTTGGACTGAACTTGCGAGCCAAGTCCATACCAGCAGTCTGAAGGAAGGTGGTCTTTCCTGTACCCGGACTTCCGTAAAGGAGGATATGACCATCCTTGGAGAGATTGATAGAGACAGCTTCCTGCTTCTGGGCCTGCGGGATATCTGCCATTCCAAGTAGAACTGAGAGTGGTTTCTCTTGTGCCCAGGCTACTGCTGGTTGCACTTCTTCCAGTTCGTCTAGTGCGATTCGCTCTTTGAGCGGTGGCAACCATGGCTGTGGTACTGGAGGAATCTCTTGTTCTTCACACAAGAGCTGGATATGGTGCACTATCGCATCCAACTCTGTCGGAACTTCCTTGATCTCATCCACATCTTCTAAGCCTGATAGGTCTTCATTCAAGATCTCATATTGGCCCAATTCATTGATTAGGTAGATGGTATGATCTTCGATCCCCATATCGTCCTTGTCCGGCTGGTAATCTGCCCCTGACCAGGCTGACTGGAAGAGCTCATAGACTTCGTTATTCCCGACCTGTAGATAGGCACGTCCTGTCTGGGTGATCTCGGCTGCGTCCGGTGTATGAAGCATTTCATTGGAGTCCGAACGATCCGCCACCTTAAGGGCGATCTTGAAGCGTGAGTTAGACCAGATCTGGTCATCCACCACACCAGATGGTTTCTGAGTAGCTAGGATCAAGTGGACCCCGAGGGAACGTCCGACACGCGCGATGGATACCAGCTCCTTGATAAAGTCTGGCTGGTTGACCTTGAGCTCTGCGAACTCATCTGAGATGAGAAAGAGGTGAGGGAGCGGTTCTGTCGCTTCTCCGTTTTTAAATTTCTTCTGGTATTGATTGATATGGTTGACTTCGAACTCTCCAAAGAGTCGTTCACGACGATGGATCTCCGCATTGATCGAAGCCAGAGCCCGCATAGATTGGGCACCATCCAAGTTGGTAATCGTCCCCAAGAGATGGGGAAGGTTTTTAAAGAGATTGGCCATCCCACCACCCTTATAGTCAATCAACAAGAAAGCCACATCATGAGGGTGGAAGTTAACAGCGAGGGATAGGATATAGGATTGGATGGTTTCTGACTTCCCTGAACCAGTCGTCCCTGCGATCAATCCATGAGGTCCATGGGCTTTTTCATGCAGATTGAGCTGAACCAGGTCATCCTGACCACGCAGACCAATTGGCACAGCCAAACTCTTGTAAGGTGCGTTCTTTTTCCAACGGCTCGGTACTTGCAAATCCTCAAAGGTCTCCGCCCCATACATTTCCATAAAGGTCACAGAATCTGGGATCGAACTCTTAAGATTTTGGAGGTGATTGAGCGGAGCCAAGGTACGGGCGATCCGCTCCTTGTCATAATCTGTTGGGAAATGATCCAAACGGAAGTCCGTCTCTTTCAAAACTCCTTCTTCCATGACCAGTTGGCCTGTATTACGGTCCTTGATATTGATCACTGTCTGGATGTTCTCAGACAAGGAACTCATGACATCCTCTACAAAGATGAGAGAGCAGCCTAATTCCGTTGGATCTTCGGTAAAGAACTCCATGATGATATGATCCAAAATCAGCTTCTCATCGGTCACTAAAACCACGTAATGAGGATGGAAGAGGGTGCTCTCTTTGTGGGATGCTTCTTCCTTTTGACTACGGCGTAGTTTCAAGATTTGGTTCAAACTATTCAGAACTTGGTCCCGTGTTCGTTGATTGTAGACAAAACCGCGAACATTGAGTTCTTGCAGTTTGGCATGAGGAAGCCAACGCATCCAAGACCATTGTTCTTTTTCCTCTTCAGGCAAGATCGTAATAAACTGCACATCATGATAAGAATGAAAAGTCGCTAGCTGCATCACCAAAAGCTGCAGTTGTTCTAGGACGAGATTTCTAGGTCCAATATAACCAACCGGTCCATGGCTAAGATTTGCCGGAATCGGCATATCTGGAATTTTTTTGTGACGACTATAGAGAGCGTAGCCTTCTTCTTCCAGAGCATCCTTCTTGCCACTGCGCTCTTGTTGACCATATTTCAAGTCATAGCTAGTCGGCATTTTCCCGAGTCCTAAACGATAGTATAAAAAGTCAAAGTGCAAGGGAGTTTTTTCGTAAATCCGGTGATTGTAACTCTCAACCAAGTCCGTCAACTCTAAAATAGTTGGAAAATGATAGTGCATCCCTTCTTTTTGTTCCCGCTCCAGACGAGTCAATTCCTTGACCTTATCTTTCAGGTAAAGACGATAGAGATCGATCCGTTCCTTTTTATCAGCCTTGTACTTTTTACGATTTTTGATAAAACCACGGATAGAAAAAATCATTGTGGTTATGGACATCCCTACTGTCGCAAGGATATAGATCCCTCGAGGTTGAATTAAGGTGATTAAGACGGTTACTCCGACCATCATCAGAGGAGGAACGATCAGCTTTAACAGTTCATCGCTCGGTTTAACCGGTTCCTGGCCTGGGGGATTGATCAAGATTTTATCTTCGCTGCCACGATAGATGATCCGTGGAGAACGATGATAATCTGGATAATCTTCATAAAAACCATATCGAGATGGTTCTCTCAGAGTCAGTTGTGGCCCAACTTGGGCAGGACCCTGGACCCATACTTCATCAGGATAGAACTTGATCGTCACCGCCCCTAGACTCAACTCATCTCCAAAACCAATCAATTGCTGGTCCATTTGTTCCAGATGATTGTTTCGATAAAATGCGCCTTTTAGTCGAGTTAGCTTCCATTGATTTTGGGATTTTTGGAGTAAGAGTTCAACATCTCCATCTAGTGTGATCAATGCACCTCTTTGAGAGCCAATCTGAAACTCTGATAAATCCAAAAGGTCATAAACCCTTGGCTCCCCTTCTCGGAGATAAAAGACGACCTCACCCAAACGCAGACCATCTTTCAAGAGTCCTGCTTCATCGTCGTACTGATAAAAGACCTCGTCACCATCGACCTTGAGCTGAATCGGTCTTTCCTGTTGAGAAAGGTAGACTTGGGCCTTTTCAGTCGCCCCGATCAAGACCGTCTTATCTGCACTCAGTTCTACTTCATAACGTAGACCTTGGCTGTAGAAAATGATTTGTTTTTTCATAATTTCTCTCCTTGGTCTACTTTAATTGCTAGAGGAGCTACTTGGAACAGGTTTCTTCTCAGATGACGGTTTGCTTTCAGAAGCCTTGTCTTGAGGGTTAGGAGTTGTAGAAGCATTGGAGCTTGATTCACTCGTTAGTAGCTCACTTCGACTATCCCAGTATTTCTTATACTCGCTTTCCAAAGTATTCAACTTACTTTCACGGTCTTTCCCTGACAAGTTACCATCTTCTCGAACCTGCTTGATTTCCTGAGTCAAAGCATAGAGAATCAAGTCACTGTCGTTAATCCGTTTCGCAATATCAAGAGCCTCTTCAAAGCGATTGCGCCCAACCTGGATCCAGTAAGTCAAATAAAGCTCATCTGACTTGAGTGTTACGTTGTTCAAGATGACTTTCTTTTGTTCAGAAGAAAATTCCAATCCCTGAATATAAGAGTAAGCCAACTCATACTTTTGCGTATTCGGCAAGCTAGCTGGATCAATTCTCTCTAATTCTGTAATAACACCACTATAATCCACTTTAATAAAGGCAGTATCTGCCTGCAACATCTTTTCTTTGAAAGGATTTTGCACAAAAATCAGATAGATAAGTGGAACGATTAGCAAGACAACGCTGGCTGTTAACCAAATCGTTGCCAGTTTAAAGACACGATGGCGTCTACTTGGAACCAAGACCAAATCTGCCCGTTCTTTCGCAGCCTTCTCCGTGTAGTACTTCTCCAAAACAGCTACTGCAGCCTCTATATCACCTGCCTGACATAGATCATTTAAGAAGTCTGGCAAGGTCTCTAATTCCAAGGAACCATTATAAAGATCCATGAAATCCAAATCGCTAAATAGTGTTACTGTAAAACATTTAGCCTGGCGTAAGAAATCTTCTGAGGATATGGATTGAGGAACCATCAGACCAGGAATTCCACGATAAGCAATCTTAGCCTGAGCATCCTTGGTAATAAAGAGATTTACTGGGTGCAAAAGGAAAGTCACAGGTAACTCCAAAGCGCCCTCTAGACGAAAAACGTTTAGGGCCAAACGGATTCTTTCCGAAATGGTACGTTCCTTTATTTCCTCATAAGTCAGTCCATGAGCTTCGACTTGATAGGAGAAGGTGACACTATCCTCATCAGATACCATCGATTGCTCCAAAAAGAATGGATGATGCAAATCTAATAGTAAGAGTTCCCGTAAATCTTGACTCGCAACATCTGAACGTTTGAGTGTTAATTCCCAGTTTGTTTCATTTTTTTCATAGACAAACAACTGTCCACCAAATTCAAATTTTTCTTCAGCCACCTATATCTCCTCAATTTCTACTAAATCTCCTGTCGTCATAGGATAATCAGACAGATGTTTCCCTTCATCAATCAACAAACCTTTATTGACAATTCTTAATTGATATTTTTTTCGCTTGATACCTGGATTAAAAATCGTATCCACTTCTCGCACCAGCCGGCGCACTTCAATTCGCCGTGGAATGCGAATATCCACATCTCTTTCTCTCAAACGTAGGGTAATATTGATATGTTGCTCCACCTTTTACACGCCTCCTATGTCTGGTTTATCCTTTTCTAAGTTAGTTAGACAGACTAGTTAAAAAATTAGTCCATCCCTTCTACCATCACACGATAACTCATTACTGCCGTTGCTCCAAAAAGCAAGAAAATCAACACCACATAGAATATCTCTGGAAGAAAGTCATTCAGACCACCTTTTTCTACATGGCCTATATTTGTTTGAAATTTAATTGTTTTTTGAGCATTGGGCTGAAACAACTGTTCTTCAGAAGATTTTTTCACTGGTCTCTGTATAGCAGAAAACAGTTGGCCCCTTTCTGTGATCAACTGTTCCTCTTGATGCTGTTGCATGTCCTGCAACCTCTTTTGAGTTGCTTCATTAAAAAGCTCCTTGGTTTGTTCAGACTGTAGACCAAATTTCAATCCCTCTTTCTTTTCAAGTCGGGAATCATCAATCTGCAGACTGTTATCCTTCAAATCATCTGCAGCAGCCCCAGAGACTGCTGCACATGTTACTAAGGTAAGAAGGAAAAGAATGATTTTCTTCATATTTCTATTTTCTATTCTTTCTCAACTTGGCTTGCTTGAAACCACAAACTACTTTCTCTGATAAAAACATTTATAACAAGTAAAACAGCTATGACAACTATCGTTGCAACAAAAGCGATAATTGCTGCTGGATGTCCATCAAAGTATCCTGAGAGCAAACCTTCTAATATCGATAACGCATTGAGATTTTTGATAAATGCTGGGAAACCAGTTAGACTTGCTGTTGTCCCAATAGCATTTGATAGGTAGACAAAGCTAATCATCATAAAGAAGGAGAGTCCCATACCAATCACTCGGAAATGTTTAAGCAATAGATATTGACCTTGAATCAGTACAAATGCGGCTAAAACAATTAATAGAACCCAAGATGGTTGATATTCACGGCCAACCTGTAGCTGAACACTTGATACAACACCAACTACCAATCCGACAACGAGACTTAAAGCAGATAGGATGGTTACCGTCATCAAGTCTGTATCATGTAACTTATCAAGTTTGAACTTATCTTTGACTTTGCGAATAACGTTTTGAGTTGCAAACAGATAGGCTGTAAAGAGGCTAACAATCTCCAATAGTAAAATCCATGTAAATGGACGGTAAACATTGACAGTCGCTTTCACTGAAGTAGCATTTTGGGTAACAGGATTGGATAAGAAGTTCAACAATACTTCGTTTGGTACCCCATTTTGATAGGCATTATTCAGAACCTTCACAAAGGATTCTACAAAGTTTCCATTGTTAGTCAATTCTTCGTTAAACTGCGTCATCAAGGAGTCAGCATCTTGTGACAACTTTTCAGTACTTGTTTGAGCATTTGACAATTCACGATTAAACTTACCTAAAGTCTCATTAACAGACTCAGCCGCCTTGACATTGCTTTGAGAAGACTCCTTCACACCCTTAGTTTCTGATAAGAGAGTTGCATAATCCGAATTTAGGGTGGCCAATTGTTTATCAGTATCTTTAAAGGCTTCATTTCCTCCGTCTTGTTCTTTTTCTAAATCCTTTAGTTTCTGTTCTAACTTCTCGTACAACTCTAACTGTTCCTTGATTTTTTTATTCAATTCTTGGTTGGTAGCCAAAACATCCTGCACATTTTGTTCTAGAACAGGCTTCAGTTTAGTCAGTGCTGACAAGGCTTTATCTACTTTCTCTTTAGCACCCTCTTTATCTGTATCGCTAGCAGGTGCAGTCAGGCTGTCTTCATACTTCTTCAGATTTGAATCAATCGCTTCAAACCAAATATCTGACAATGCTTTAGACACATTACTATTTTTTAACTCTTTGACAGTATTATATGCTTGTGTGAGTGCTTGTACCTTTTGGTAGTCAGAAGCTATTTTCTGAACCTTTTGTCCATAAGACACTGCAGCTTGCTGAACACGTAACACATCTACTGGAGCACTAGCTGCTTGAACATCATTCAAGGAAATATTAATTGATTTTAGCTCTGCTTTTGGAGCTGGGCTTGGAGTCCCGGCTGAACCTGTAGTTGGAGTCGGAGCTGCCTCTGCAACACTATAGGCTACTTTAAAAGTCCCACCCGTCTTCAAATCAATTTCTTGACCAAACTCAACTGGTGTACCATCATAAGTGACTGAGTGAACTGTCACTCCTGATTCAGCTTTCCATGATACCTTAGCCTTTGTTCCTGTTCGTCCAACAGCACTCGTACTCGTGATTGCCAGATCTTCCAAATTCTTCAAATCAGTCGAATTGATTTCGTCACTAGGCTCTTTGATTGTTTTTAATTCAGTATAGTTTACAGAAGGAATTGTGATTGGTGTCATACCAAAACCACTAAATTCTTTTCCACTAAAGTCTTCTTTGGGTAATTCTGAGATTGCAGAAGCCAGCTGCTCTTTTAGAGATTCCTCAACCTTCTCTAAATCCTTATTTGCAGCTTTATCCAAAAATTGACCGAGAGTGATATTATTCTTCTCACTTGTCTCATAATAAGCAGCTAATTTTTCATCGACAAAGTTACGAATATCCTTTTTATGATTCTCAAACTTGGTTCTTTCATCTGTTAGATTGGTCTTTAAAGTAGCAATCTCTTCGCTGATATTATCTGCTACTTTTTTATAGTAAGCCTCAACTTCTGGTGATGTTCCATCAGTGGATGCTGGTGTTCCATCTATATTAGAAGTCAGAATACGTTGAGCTTTAATTAATTCCTTATAAGTTTCAATTTGCTTCTGAACGTCTTCTCGACTCTTAGAGATGAGTCCAGTGATAACATCCGCATGATTTTTCTTCTCAGTATCCCTATTCTTAAGCAGAGTGCCAAGCTTTTCACCATAGGCAATCTGTGAAACGTCATAACGACCAAAAATCTGAGAATAACTATCCAAACCTGTCTTTAAAGCACTGTTGGCGTCAACAGAGGAACTAGACATACTATAGAGAGTTGGGAAAAGATTTTTAGAGTTGATAGCTGTCCCATATAAGTTCGTACGATAGTTTCCGATATTGGTCGCTTGTATCTGTGAGCTAGCTTGGACATTCTTTTGAGCAGTGTAAAGATTGTTCAAAATACTAGCCATATACATATCGACTAACTGACCATTCAAATCAGCAACAATGTCTTTCGCTAGTTTATTTGCATCATTTTCTACTTGCAAATTTCCTTGCGCATTCACCTTATAATTAATGGTTGTCTTATCAACATTAATGCTGTTAATATCGAGTATTTTTTCAGAAAAGTCACTAGGAATTGTTAAAACGAGTTGGTATTTTCCACTTTCTAATCCAGTATCTGCAGCTCCACGAGGGACAACAGACCAGTTTTGTGAATTATCACGCTCGATATTTTTTACATAACTAGCACCTAGATTGTATTCTTTTGTATCTACGTAGACAGGCTTATCTTCATTTACAATAGCCACATTTAACTTGGTCTGTTGATTTGCTTTTGCACTATTCTCATTATGAATAGTCGTATTTTTTTGAACTGATAGATTCAAAAAAACCATCAATGCCAGCAATCCTAATGCCAACAGACTACTTCCTACATATTTATAAATTCTATTCTTTCCCATTTTAGCTTTCAATCATATCCACCATAAAAAATAGGAAGGCTCTCGCCTTCCTAAAGCCATTTATAACAAATTAAATTTGTGAAGCAAGATCTTGGTCGTTTTGCTCAACAATTTCAGCAACTTTATTCAACTGTGCATTGATTTCATCAAGCAAAGTTGCAAATTCCTCAATTTTTGGAGACAATTCTGTAAATTGGCGATCAAAGCTCTCAAAAGCTGCACCCTTCCAGTTGTCTCGGATAGTATTTTGCTCTTGAGTCAATGTACGAAGTACTTGTCTTACTTCCTCAGAACCTTGAGTGTACTTTTGAGCAGAGGTGCGCAATTCTTCTGTTGTTAATTGAATTAAAGCCATGTGAAACTCCTTTATATTAATTTATGCCCTCATTATATCAATAATTTGCCTCAATTGCAAGTTTAAAATTCATTTTTTATTCTATTTATAAAAAAACAAGAGCTATTTCCATCTAAAAACTAGTAAGAAGGATTAAATTATCTACTTTTCTTGTATAATTACTTCTTTTTTTTATCTATAATAACAAACTCATATCATCCTTCTTTTATAAGGTATATTTGTCAAACGTTCTTTTCTTCTAGCTTTCTATGAAAGTTTTTATTCTCTTGATGACGAGCTTCCAGCACATTCTCTATACGACTCTTATAAAGTTGATGATAGTTATCCAAATTGTTCTCTATCTCAAAGATATATGGTTGAATTTCAGCAAAACTACTGTCTCTGCATGCATAGGAAAGCGCCTCTAGGAGATGATCCGTCTCCCTACTAAACTTGTGGAAATCATCATCCAAATCCATCTCCAAACGCTCTAAGTCTCGTAATTTACGATTATGCTCATCCTCCAGTTTCTGAAGTTCCTTTTTATCCATCACAAGTTTTCTCCTAGTTTTTGATCGGACTCTGTAAAGTAGGGGTTTGCAAGGTCTGTGTCAAGTAAGTTTCGGCAGCATCAGCGGCCTTGCCCTCAAATCCACCCTTAATATTGTTTACATAAGTCTTAGAGGCGTACTCTTGCATATCTGAGGCTGCTTCTTGCAACTTTTTAGCTAACTCCACTCCTTTAGCAAGGATTGACAGTTCTTTTGCAGTTACCAAGACCCTGACTGCTTGGCGTTCTTGTTCCTTCATTCTTTCTTTGAAGCCTCTGTCGAGTTGCTCTCTTGTAATTAAAGTATCCTCATCCGTTAGGACTAACATTCTTTCCCCTCCATGTTTGTTTTACATCCGCCAATAGATTGTTAAAATCTTCAGCACTATTTGTATCTATGGTTTCAAAGGAACCACTAGCTTTAACCAGGCTTTCCCCTAGTTGCTCGATTTGTGTCAGGAAGGATGTTGCTGCAGTCTTCGTGTCACTTGCAACGCCTTCATCCCAAAAGCTTGTTGTGTCAAAACCAGAAAGTAGATTTGTAACTTCTGAACTTGACAAATATCCAACCATGTCAAACGCTGTCTGTCTTGTTTCTTTTATCATGTTTTGAATATCTTCCTTAGCATCTGAAAGTAAGGTTTTCACAGATTTAACTTTGTCTTCCATGTCAAAATTTGCCAACTGGGCTGCTGTCTGAAGCAACTGAGCTCGGACCAAAATCCTCTTTTCTCCTGTAAGATTACCATCTCTCAGTTGTTCCTGATAACGAGGAATAGCTTCTCGATCCCATTTTATCGATTCTTTACGAGCTTCTTCGACAATTTTACTATACTCTGTTTTAAAATTCTCATAAAAGCCATATCCGATAGCTGCCTTATTTACGATTTCCCCCCTCATAATGGCATTTAAAACATTTGAGGCTACATTTTCATCAACTCCTAGATTTCTTAAAACATCCAAGGTTGTCGCAATTAATCTAGCCAACTTTTCACCTGCCCTGAGCAATTCTGGGTGAAAATCCTCAGACGCAGTCAATAAATTTCCCTTTCCATCCGATTGGAAAACACCAAAGTCATGGGAACTTTCCGGATCAGTAATCTGGGTATAATGAAGGGGGACAAGGACATTGACTTTACCGACGGGTTTTTTAAGAGGTTCATCGGAGTCCCCAGGTAATTTGGTAATGGTATGCTCACGATTGAGCATACCCACGACATCAAAAGGATTGACATAGTACTCTATTTTTTCGCTAATCTTTTTGATTTTCTCATCGCTGAGTCCCATTTTCTTTAAACTCTTTGTCGTGTCCGGGCCGTCAAAGAGGACGACTTTGCCGATTTTCTCCAGTTCTTCATCAGTAAGGCCAGCTACCCCTTGCGCAGAGACAATGGTTCCTAGGGAATGAGCTGCAATGTCCATCGTCGCATTTGGAGCCTTTTCGCGCATCTCAGCGATTTTCGTTTTCATTCCTACTGTTGCTAACTTGGCTTGCGGCGTATGGATATGATTGAGCGCAAACTGAGCATCGTTCTCAACCCAGTCGTTCCAATTTTCTTTACTGATGGCATCACTGCCGCGGATAGTCATATAAGTTTTCGTAGTATCATTAGTCAAGGTAGGCGTATCCGTTAAGTAGTAGGCACTGAAACCAGCTTCATCATCAGTTAAGAGTCCTTTTTGATACCGTTTGTGACGAATATCCTGCCTCATCCCATTCGCATCAGGAACTGGTATCGATGTAACTTTATAAGTATCTCGCAAATCAGGATCCGGCTGCAAGTAGACCTTACCGTCATGAGGAAGATGTTTACCTCCGGGAGTGATTTCCCATTCTTTTTTTCTTTATTATAAAATTTATTATCTCTAGAGAAATCAAACAGCTGATAATCAAGAGCATTGTTATCTGGCGGAAAATTATTGGGACGATATGTATATGCGGATTGAGCTAAATCCGCATAAAAATTATCAAAGGTTTTTAAATTACTATTAGTCATAATAATACCATCCCCCGTCCCTATAAATTCTTATTGGTTGCATTTCATAAATTCCAAATTCCTTTGGTATGCCATTAGCATCATTGTCTAAAGAAAATCCAACCATAAATTTCGTTTTATCATTATTATTTACCTTTCCTCTAAGTGTCAACATATAGCCTCCACCTTGAGGAGTTCCATTTCCTACCTGACCAACCTTCATACTATCCCAATCAAACTGAACACTTTCAACTTTAGGACTTAAAGCTTTCACAAAATCAGCCATATCCTCTTCATGCTCCTTCAGATATGCCAACTGCTTAGCCCGTGGGCTCAGAGTTATTCCTCCAAATAGATTTGTTTTCTGTGCCATCCATGCGCCTCCTCCAAATACTACAAGAGCTAAAACTAGCCAAAGTAAAGTACGTTTTTTCATCTTTTTCCTCCTATATAGTGGAATCTAAGTATATTATATCATGAATGTAAAAAAAAATACTTTTAGCAAGTATTCTAAGTTAGTAGAGAATGAGTGAGGGATTAAGCTATCATAAAAGTTGTTATAATCTTTTAGATTACTATCCGTCATACTTGTCCCAACCTCCATTTTTTAACACTCTAGGCTGATTATACATGCCAATCCTATCTATTGAAGGTACATCATTTTTTATTTTTTAATCGAAAATCTATTGTAAAGTCAGAATCCTTTATATGATTAAAAGAACCCTTCACTGATAGATTATAACCTCCCCCCTGTGGAGTTCCATTCCCTATCTGTTCAACAGTTAAACTATTCCAATCCATCTGAACAGATTCTATCTTTGAATTTTTAGACTTTACAAATTTTACAATTTCTTCTTCATGTTCCTTTAAATAAGCCATCTGCTTAGCCCGTGGGCTCAGAGTTATTCCTCCAAATAGATTTGTTTTCTGTGCCATCCATGCGCCTCCTCCAAATACTACAAGGGCTATAACTAGCCAAAGCAAGGTACGTTTTTTCATCTCTCTCCTCCTATATAGCGGAATCTCAGTATATTATATCATGAATGTAAAAAAAATACTTTTAGCAAGTATTTGAAGTCAGTGGGGAATGAGTACTGTTAAATTTGAGTAAAAATTATCAAAATTTTTTAAGTTGCTATTACTCATATATAAACCATCCACCATCTCGTAAAATTCTTATGGGTTGCATTTCAGAAATCCTCTCAAGGTTAGGCAAGGAGTACCCGTCATTATCCAAAGGAAATCCAAGAGTAAAACTGCTTTCCTTTATATTGTTTATACGCCCTTTAAATGTTAGCATATAACCGCCTCCTTGAGGAGTTCCATTTCCTATCTGACCAACTTCCATACTATCCCAATCAAACTGGGCACTTTCGACTTTAGGATTTCTAGACTTTATGAAGTTCGCCATCTCCTCTTCATGTTCCTTTAAATAAGCCAACTGCTTAGCTCGTGGGCTTAGAAATAAATTTGCTTCTTTCGCCATCCATGCTCCGCCACCAAATACTACAAGAGCTATAACTAGCCAAACCAAGGTACGTTTTTTCATTTCTATTCTCCTAAACAAGTTATATATGAGTACTAGTAATCGTCGTTTTTAATTAGCTACTCGTATAAAAACCACCCACCGTCTCGTAAAATTCTTATAGGTTGCATTTCATAAATAACCAGTTCCTCAGGTACTTCATTTAAATTTCGTTTTAGAGGAATCCCTAGTGTGAATTCAGTATTCTTATTGTCATTGATTCTACCGTTCACTGTCATCATATAACCTCCACCTTGAGGAGTGCCGTTTCCTACCTGACCGACCTTTATACTATCCCAATTAAATTGAACACTTTCCACTTTAGGGCTTAAAGCTTTCACAAAATCAGCCATATCCTCTTCATGCTCCTTTAGATAAGCCAACTGCTTGGCTCGTGGGCTCAGAAATAAATTTGCTTCTTTCGCCATCCATGCTCCGCCTCCAAATACTACAAGGGACAAAACTAGACAAAGCAAGGTACGTTTTTTCATAATGATGCTCCTTCAGATATATCATCTCCCTCTTACAATCCAAAACTCCTTAATTAAAAATAAATTACGGATCTATTTGTTGCTTTAGAAATAGAAGATTGTCATTAAAACTAGTATAGCATAAAAGCCTCAAACAGCCTATTTCACCAATCACTCTTCTTGAAGATTTGTTAATAATTTGACCAGAAGAATTTGAGTTGAATGCAAAGAAACAATAGTGTGAATTATGCTAAAAATCATCAAAAAAGACATCCAAGAGAAAATTCTTGAATGTCTGTAAACGTTGATATAATCGT
>ERZ773038.1346-NODE-1346-length-14048-cov-3.694990_pt1 | contig 14048 bp, 10 predicted proteins | sample MGYA00511665_ERZ773038 | MGnify/ENA primary metagenome ERZ773038 (study PRJEB29015, sample SAMEA2737966) | human oral metagenome | biome: human oral; feature: human-associated habitat; material: dental | place: China | collected 2028 ... | reverse complement strand
ATATATTTTGTAGAGTTGTTCTAATCTTTATCTGCGAAAGTGAGCATAGCGAGTTTCGTTTTCGTTTCAAAAAAATGCTTAGACAAGCTGGGATTAGTGCGTAGCACTTTCGCCAAAATCTTCAGATATTATAATTTGAAGAAATTGAAATAACTAATATTGCGAAATAAAAGGGGATGGCGATTGTTCCCCTTTGCTTTTAAGAAAAAAACATATAAATTATAAAAAAATAGTTACTAATCAAAATGTAAATGTAATTTGTCTAAATATTTAGTGAAAAATTTTGAAATTTAGAATTGTAATAATTAAAAGTAAAAATATGAAAGGAGTTGAAGAAATGGGGAAAAATATTGATAAAGATAGACAGAATAAGACAGTTCTTTTTGATGCTTTAAAAAATCATCTTTCTAACAGGGTTGTGAGATTTGATGTACCGGGGCATAAAGGAGGGCGTGGAAACAAGGAATTTCGGGACTTTATTGGGCTAGATGCGATGCAGATGGATGTTAATTCGATGAAGCCGCTTGATAATTTATGCCATCCAACTTCGGTTATTAAAGAGGCTCAGGATATAGCGGCAGAGGCTTTTGGGGCAAAAGAGGCTTATTTTATGGTAAGTGGAACGACAGGGGCTGTACAGGCTATGATTATGGCAACTTGCAAGGCTGGAGATAAAATTATTATTCCGAGAAATGTGCATAGAAGTGCCATTAATGCAATGGTAATTTGTGGAGCAATTCCAGTTTATATTAATCCCGGACTTAACAAGAAATTGGGAATATCTCTTGGGATGTCGATTAATGATGTGAAAAAGGCAATTCAGGAAAATCCTGATGCAAAAGCAATATTAGTGAATAATCCCACTTATTACGGAATTTGTTCAGATTTAAAATCTATTGTAAAACTGGCACATGAAAATGATATGTTTGTGTTAGTTGATGAGGCACATGGAGCACATTTTTACTTTGATGAAAATTTACCAATTTCAGCTATGGAAGCTGGAGCAGATATGGCGGCAATTAGTATGCATAAGACAGGTGGTTCTTTAACACAAAGTTCGATTTTGTTAAGTGGTGAGAGAATAAACGCTGATTATGTTCGGCAAGTTATAAACTTGACTCAAACTACGAGTGCATCGTATTTGCTTATGACTTCGCTTGATGTGGCAAGAAAAAATTTGGCAATAAACGGAAGGGAACTTTTTGAAAAGACAGTTAAATTTGCAGAATATGCCAGAAATGAAATTAATAAACTAGGTGGATATTATGCCTATGGGAAAGAACTGATTGATGGAGATTCGGTTTATGACTTTGATACGACAAAATTATCTGTGTATACAAAGGATATTGGGCTTGCTGGAATTGAAGTTTATGATATTTTGCGGGATGATTATGAAATTCAGATTGAATTTGGAGATTTGGGAAATATTTTGGCGATAATTTCGGCGGGAGACAGAGGTTTGGAAATAGAACGGCTAATATCTTCGCTTGCAGAAATTAAACGGCTTTACTCAAAAGACTCTACAGGAATGTTTGATCATGAATATATAAATCCTGATGTTGTGCTTCCACCACAAAAAGCCTTTTATTCAGAAAAGGAAATGATTCCGATAAAAGATAGTGCGGGTAAAATAAGTGGAGAATTTGTGATGGCTTATCCGCCAGGGATACCGATATTAGCACCAGGAGAGCGAATTACTGAGGAAATCATAGATTATATTGAATATGCAAAGGAAAAAGGATGTCTATTAACAGGAACTGAGGATATGCATGTTGAAAAGATAAATGTTGTTTTGGAGTGAAAATTTTTGATGTAAAAACGCAGACAGTATCTGCGAAATTCCAATTAAAATAAATGAAAGAAGGAAACAAAAATGGCTGACAGCAGATTTTTGAAATTTTTTAATTATATTTTGCTAGTTGAAGGAAGCTACTCTAATGATAAGAATGATAAAGGCGGGGAAACAAAATATGGCATTACTAAGGAAAGAGCTAGAGAATGTGGATACAAAGGTAGCATGAAAGATTTAACAAAAGCAATGGCACAAAAAATTTATGAGGAAAAATATTATAAGGCTAGAAAATTGGATCAAGTGAAAAATGATAAAGTGGCACTAAGCATATTTGATTTTTCAGTAAATGCTGGAAGATATGGAATTAAAAAGGCTCAGGAAGCTGTAAACAAGGTTTATGGTAAAAATGTAATTAGTGTAGATGGAGCGGTTGGGCCTATGACATTAAAATATTTAAACGAAGTTAATCCAGCTAAATTTTTGATGGTTTATCATAATTTACAGCGTGAATATTACAAATCTCTTGCTAAAAATAATGTAACTCAGAATGATTTTCTAGCTGGATGGCTGAACAGAGTTAAGGTTAAGGAAAATTATTTGAGAAACGTTTAATGAGTGTAAGAAATAGAATAAAATTATAAACAATGGAAATTTTGAGGAATTTATAAAAAAGTTTTAAAGTACAAAACATTGGAAATAAAAGATTAGATATTAAAAAAATAGGTAATACAAATTGAAAGGAGTGTAGCAGATGGAATTATGGTACACAGAAGAACATACGAAAAATGTTCGTTTTTCTATAAAGATTGATAAGCAGTTAGTTAGTGCAAAAAGTGATTTTCAGAGAATTGATATTTTTGAGTCGCCAGAGTTTGGGCGATTTTTGACATTGGATGGATTTATGATGCTGACAGAAAAGGATGAGTTTATTTACCATGAGATGATAACTCACGTTCCTATGGCTGTAAATCCTAAGGCTAAGAAAATATTGGTAATTGGTGCTGGAGATGGAGGTACTGTTCGTGAACTTGTAAAATATGAACATATTGAGAGAATTGATATGGTGGAAATTGACAAGATGGTTGTCGATCTTTGTCGTGAATATTTGCCTAAGACGGCGAATAAGCTGGATGATAAGAGAGTTCATATTTATTATGAGGATGGATTGAAATTTGTACGTTCCAAGGCAAATGAATATGATATTGTAATTGTGGATTCGACAGATCCGTTTGGGCCTGGAGAAGATTTATTTACAAGAGAATTTTATGGAAATTGCTTTAATGCACTAAAAGAGGATGGAATTCTTGTGAATCAGCACGAAAGCCCATATTATGAGGCAGATGCTAAAGCAACAGCAAGGGCAAACAAACAATTAAGGGCGGTTTTCCCATTTGCAACAGTTTATCAGCTACATATACCGACATATCCGTCAGGACATTGGCTATTTGGATTTGCTTCGAAAAAATACAATCCTGTAGAAGATTTGAAGGCTGATGAATGGAATAAGTTTGGGATAGAAACAAGATATTATAATACAGAATTGCATAAAGGAGCATTTGCTTTGCCAAATTATGTGAAAGATTTAATAAAATAATTTAGAATAAATACGATAAGGAGAATTTATATGAGAAATAAAAATATACATACATTTATAGGTTGCGACAATGAATACAATGAGAGTAAAATTGCTATTTTTGGGGCGCCGTTTGACAGTACAACTTCGTTTAGACCAGGGACTAGATTTGCTTCAGCAGTTATGAGAAATGAGAGTTTTGGAATAGAAACGTATAGTCCTTATCAAGATAAGGATTTGGAGGATATTAAGGTTTTTGATGGAGGAGATTTGGAACTTTCGTTTGGAAATTCAGAAAGTGCATTGCAGGATATTCAGGATGAAACGGCAGAAATTTTGAAGGATGGGAAAATTCCGTTTATGATTGGTGGAGAGCATTCTGTTACATTGGGAGCTGTAAGAGCGGTTGCTGAGAAATATCCAGATTTGCATATTATACAGTTTGACGCACATACAGACTTGAGAGATGAGTATTTAGGACAGTATTATTCACACGCTTCTGTAATTAGAAGATGTTGGGACATTGTTGGAGATGGCAGAATTTTTCAGTTTGGAATAAGAAGCGGTGAAAGAGATGAATGGAAATTTGCAAAGGAACATCTTCATACAACAAAATTTAATTTTGATGGACTTGATGAAGTTGTAGAAAAATTAAAAGGGAAACCTGTGTATTTTACATTAGACTTAGATGTACTTGATCCATCGGAATTTCCTGGAACTGGAACGCCTGAAGCTGGAGGAGTTACTTTTGTGGAACTTCATAAGGCAATAGAAAAAATTTCGCAGTTAAATATTGTTGGGCTTGATATGAACGAATTATCGCCTGTGTATGACCAGTCTGGGCAATCTACAGCACTAGCTTGCAAGTTGCTAAGAGAAATTTTATTGTTTATTTATAAATAGTTTATTTTAAAGAAAAAAGTGTTTGTGCATAAATGGTACAGATACTTTTTTGAATATAGTAGATTGGATAATATGTTGCAAAAAACTGACAGAATACATTTATAAAAAATTTGCGAGTTTTGAGGTGGTTTTACAATGATTGACAAACTAAAAGAATTAGAGAATCTTGAGAATAAGTATAAGGAAATTGGGAGAATAAATTCGGAGATAGAATCAATAATTGCAAATATAAAAAATGAGGCTGGAATAAGCAGGGAAAAGGAACTTTTGGAAGAGAATGAAAGGCTAGTGAAAGATTTAAAGGCATTTCATGAAAAGATGAAAGTTAGGGAAGAGGAAATTGGAAGGCTTAAAAATAGTAATGCAGTGCTTATTGAGGAATTGAAGGAAGCGAAAAAGGTTAGGAGAAATGGTGAGATTGATAAGTTTCAGAATATTTTGGCTGAGAAGATGAATGTGGAATTGGAAAGTGGAGTGACTAGAAGGCTTTCTAATTATGCAGAGGAAATGAAGAGAAAAGTCAAAATGCTGGAAAGAAATCTTTCTCACGAATTTTCAGATGAAGCTGATTCATTAAGAGATGAACTCAAAAAAATTAATGGGAAAATTGGTGATTTTTTAGAGAAAAGTAATAGGAAAACTTTTGAAAATAAAGTATTTTTCCAAGAGGAATCTTCGGTGTTTCATAATAAGATAAAAGAAGAAACGGCTTTGAAGGAAGGGGAAATCCTTTTTGAAAGAGAGAAAAAAAGATTTGTATTTGAAAAACTTATTGGTTTGAAGGGATTTAACTTTTTAGGGATAATATCAATCTTTTTGGGAGTTTTTTTGGTATTTCGGACACAGTTTGTAAAAATTCTTTCAAATAATTATGTAAAAAGTTCGGCTTCGTATTTGCTTGGGATGTTTTTTCTTTTTGCTGGAGAAAAATTTTATCAGAAAAATAAAAAGCATTTTGCAGTTGGGCTGATTGGCGGTGGAATTGGTATTCTTTATTTGACTACGCTTCTTTCTACGCTTTATCTTAAACTCTATCCAATGACAGCGGGACTTTTTATATCGGTAATACTGACAGGGCTGGTTGTGATTCTTTCATTGCGATATGATAGCCAGATAATTGGAGTATTGTCGCTGATTGGTGGATATTTGCCTTACGGAGCTTATATTTGGGTGAATAAGAGCAATGTCCAGATTTATTATGTTTTGGCATATTCTTTGATTTTGCAGGGAATTGTGCTTGGAGTTTCTTGGAAAAAAGACTGGATATATAGCAAGATTTTTGGATTTGTTACAGGTGTAGTAAATATGACGGGGCTAGTTTATTATTTGAATCATAGTATTCACGACAAGATTACGGCATTTTTCTACATCGTAATTTTCACAACAGCATACAGTTTCATTTTCCTAAATTCTCACAAAAAAGAAAATCGTCAAAGCAACATAATCGACTATATATTTCTAAGTTTAAATCTAATTATAAAATTTTCATTGATTTACAGCTTGTTTGACAAGGCAACGCCAAGTTGGCTAAAAGCCGTATTAGTTGGAACAGTCGGAATAATTTACGGATTTTTTGGCGACAGGCTCAAGGACAACAAAGTTGCAAAAATCTTTTATATCGTTGCATTAGGAAGTTTTATCCTAATTATCCCGTTAATTGTGCCAGAAAAATTTGTTGTGGTTGCGTGGGGTGCTGAAACTGCACTATTATATTTCTTTTATAGAAAATACAAAAACAAAGAAATGCGATATGGAACGATTGCGATTTATCTAGTTTCGCTGGTAAGTAATTTAATTGTGCGGGAAGAAAAATATTTGCTTGTGTATATTCAAGATTTGATGATAATATCTTTTTCATTTGTGCTTTATTTCCTGATAAAACAAAAAAGCTACAAGACGGAAGTTAGGATTTTAAATGGAATATTTAAATATCTGATTTTTACATATTCAATATTTTTTATAAATAAAGTTGTTTTTAATGTTGTTACTTCATTTAAAATGATAAATTATGGTGAAGATATATTTTTGAGTTTATTAGTTTCGCTTTTTGTTTTAAGAACAGTAACGTATAAAGCGAAAAAATTACAAGACAGTTTTAGTTTGAAATTCTTGATAATAATTGAAATAATTTATTTGTTATTCATAAATATGATTAATCTTATCCTGTATTTTTTTGGTTGGAGTTCGGATATGGATATATTAATAGAAAGAGTAGCAATAAGTTATATATTTCCGTTCTTTTTACCAATTTTAATAAATATCTATTTATTTATGGTTGCTAAAAATGATATTCATTTATGCTTTTTCAAAAAAAATGAGAAAAAGCCGTTGTGGATACTGGGAGAATCAATATATTTCCTTTGTGTAGCAAATATTATTTTACGGATATATGAAGATTCAGGTGTATTAATTTTAGGAGCTGGACTAGCTTTGGATATAGTTGGACTGCTATTATGTGGATATTTAGTCTGGAAAGGATTTAAAGTGCCAAATAGGAATGTTAGAAGAATTGGGCTTGGAATAGGAATATTTTTTGTGGCAAAAAGTTTTTTATGGGATTTTTTACGATTTGATAATTCCTATAAGTTGATTGCTTACTTTAGTATGGGGGCTATTCTGATTGGAACTTCCTATATTTATCAGACGGCTTTGAAGAAGTTGGAGCAGGAAGTGAAAGAGAGTTTGAGTGACACGGATTTTGGAAAAGGTGAGAAAAATGAAGAAAATAAATAAAATAATATTGTTTTTATTTTTATTGACAATTGTTCAACTTTTTTCCAGCCAGTATTTTAAAACTATAAAAATAACAGGAAAGTCTGCATACAAGCAATTTTTTCTAACAGAGGATATTTATGAGAACAGTAAAAATAATCTTGGAGATATACGGATAATTGATAAGAATGGTAAGGAAGTTCCTTATGTTATCGAAACTGGAAAAGAGCAGGAAAAGCACAGTGAAAAAATTGTGGCAAGGTCAAAAATAGATGAAGTATTGACGAAAAAGGATAAAATGGAATTTATTGTAAAATTTAATTCTGACAGTTCGTTAAAGGATATAATTGGAAACAGGCTTGCGCTGATTCCTTCCAAAAATTTTTACACCGAATATACTTTGCTTGGAAGTAATAACGGTACAGATTGGGAACAGATAACTTCGGGAGAAATTTATAAGACACCTGATAAGTCAAACTTGACAATCGAATTTTCAGAAAAAAGATATGAATTTTATAAAGTTGTAACGCCGTTGGATAAAGGGAATATCTTTAGTGAAGCAATTTTGAAATTGTCAAATAATGAGGCTGGAAAACTTAAAACTGTAGGGACAAAATTGGATTATAAAATTGAGCAGGAAGGAAAAAGTACAATTCTGAAAATCAAGAGCAAGTTTTTGCCATTAAAAAATATTGTTTTAGATGTAAATGATGAGTTTCAGAGAAATTATACTGTGAGAAGCGGAGATAATTTTTATGCAGAAGGGATAATTTCTAAAGTTGGGGAAAAGTCAAATTTGATAATAAATTTAGAAAATGTTCCAAAATTGTCTGAAATAATCGTTGAAATACAGAATGGAGATAATTCACCGCTCAAAATAAATGAAGTAACAGGAAACTATGTTCCAGACAGAATTGTGTTTAGGGCTACAGAAGGGGAAGATTATAAAATAACCTTTGGAGATGAAAGTTTAGATAAGCCTGAGTACGATATTGCGGAATTTGCTGATTCAATAAAAGAACGAGATGAAGTTTTTGTAGGAAAATTGGAAAAAGCAGATGAAAAGAAAGTTTCAAAGCCAAGAGATTACACGGTTTATTATAATGTTTTTATAGGGGTGGTTGTGGTAATATTAATTGGATTTATGGTAAATAAAATAAATAAAAATAAAAAATAGAAGAGGAGAATGAATTATGAGTATTGTATTTATTTTAATAGGAATTTTGGTAGTTTTGGTTTTAATAGGAATGGGGATTTATAATAAATATATCAGACTAAAAAATCTGAATGAGGAAGGTTGGAGTGGAATAGGCGTATATTTGCAAAAAAGGCTGGATTTGATACCAAATCTTGTTAATACTGTTAAAGGTTATGCAACGCATGAAAAGGAAACGCTGGAAAATGTGGTAAAATTGAGAAGTCAAATGATGTCGATTGATACAAAGGATATTGATAATATTGAAAAAATTCAAAAACTTGAAAATGAAATGACAAAAACGTTAAGATCAATAATGATGTTACAGGAAAATTATCCAGACTTGAAGGCAAATGAAAACTTTTTGAGCCTGCAATCTCAATTGACTCAAATAGAAACAGAAATTCAAAGTTCAAGAAAATATTATAACGGAACAGCAAGAGACAGAAATACTTTTGTAGAAACTTTTCCGAATAATATTTTTGGTGGAATTTTTGGATTTAAAAAAGCTGAGTTCTTTAATGCTGTGGAAGGAGCAGAAAAAGCGCCAGAAGTTAAGTTTTAAAAAAGTTTAGTAAAATTATCGTAAAGGAAATAACTTTATGGAAATAAGTTTGACTCAAATAATAATTTTATTGATAATGTTAATAACATTGGTGATTTATAGCTATATTACGTGGAAAAAATTTGGGAAGGATTCTGTCGATGAAATTATTTCGGTGTCAGAGCCACCTAAAGAAATTTCGGCAATGATGGCTGCTTATATAAATAGTTCTCAGAAAGAAACATCAAATTATTTGGTATATATTGGATTGCTGGAGTTGATAAGCAAAGGATTTGTAATAATTGAGGATTATGTTGACTTGAAAAAATATAATAAAGTTAAGAAAAATTCAAAAATGACAGAAGATGAATACGAAATAAAAAAAGATAAAAAAACTGTTGAAATTATTGACATTGAAAAATATTATAGACAGATAACCAAGAAGAAGTATGGGTTCAATATGGGTAAAATCAATGATTATGGATGTAGGCAATGGGAACTTTCAGAAGAAGAGAGAATGATTTTAGAATTTTTGATTGAATACGACAAGGAGAGTATTCTTGGGTATAAAAACCCTATTATGAACCAGCTTCTTAAAATTCTTGAGGTTTTGAAGGAAAAATTTGATGGGAGAGGAAACTACGCTTTCTTGTATTTAATTGGAATAAAGTCTATAAATAGGGAAAAATGGGATAAAAGGTTTTATAATTCAAATTGGAAGTTTAAAATACTTTACATAATTATAATATTTTTGTTTGAAATTTTACTTTTTATTTTTGAAGGAATGAATGCGATTGTGCCATTAATTGTTCTTTTTCCAACATTTTTCTGGGCAATACTTTTGTCAAATATACTTTTTTTAATTTTAAAAACTAAAGCATTCCCAGTATTGATAAAATTAATGATTTCTCTTTTAATAGGAGCATTCTGTGGTATTATGTATTTTTGGGCAGGGCTTATGTTATTTCTTTTTGGAATAGCAGGAGTTCTCATAACCTTGGCAACAATTTTACTTGTACTTTATTTTAGGAATGTTGGAAAGTTTACAGATAGGATAAAAAAGGACTTGGAAGGATTTAGGATGTATGTAAAAAGCGGGGAAGTTAAAAAATTTAATGATGTAGAAGAGTTGATTTCATATTTTAAAAAGATTTTACCATTTTCGCAGGCGTTGAAAGTTCAAAAACATGTTGTAGAAATGGTGAAAAAATCTATAGAAATATCAGGATTTAATGATAAAAAGGAATATATTGAAAATATGCTTAATATATTTATTTATAAAAATGATAAATTTATGAAATCGTTTGGGAATGAGATATTTACAAATGAGATACTGGAAAGCGCTCGTAATGATGCATTGGGAGGAAATTACTATGAAGAGTTTTAGCAACCGAAAATGTAAGAGTATTTTTTCAATAATGTTTGTATTTTTTACACTATTTTTCTTAAATGCAAAATCATTAATTGCTGAAAAAATAACGAATTATGAAGTTACAGTTCAGATGAATAAAAATGGGACTTTGACAGTAAATGAAGTAATTGACTATGAATTTGACGGTGTGGCAAAGCACGGTATTTATAGGGATATTCCGTTACGTTCAAAGAAAAACGGCGTGGATATTTACAAATCTTATATAAAAATGAATTCGATAAAGAGAAATGGTATTTCTGAAGAATACTCTACAAAACTTTTTGATGAAGGTATTAGATATAGGGTTGGTTCTGCAGACAGATTTGTGGAAAATGGCGTAAATAGATATGAATTTAATTATGTGATTTATAATGCAGTATTTGAAAAAAATGGAATTTATCAGGTTTACTTTAATGCAATTGGTCAATTTTGGCAAGTTCCTATTGAAAAAGCTGCGGTAAATATAAAATTTGGAAATGGAGAACCTGTTTTAAAAAATGAAATTAGGCAATTAGATATTTTTACAGGTGAATATGGACAAAGCGGAAAAGATTATATTACAAATTTGAATAATGGAACTGTTGAAATTAAAACAAATAAGGTTTTAGAGGCATATAATGGATTAAGTTTTCGTCTGAATTTAAAAACAGATAATATAAGCCCAACATTTTGGGATAAATTACAGACACTTTATTATGCTCATCCTTTAATTGCTGTAGGACCGATTATAATAATAATTCTAGCAATTTATGGATTTGTAACGTGGTATATATTTGGAAGAGATGTAAATAAAAAGGCAATTGTTCCTGAATTTAACATACCAAAGGACATTTCAGCCATGTATGCGGCTTACATCAATGGAGAAAGAGAGCCAAAAGAAATACTAACAATCGGAGTGCTTTCATTACTTTCTAAAGGTTATATTGAAGCTAATGACGAAGAAGGTAATGGAAGAAATGTAGAATATACATTGTCTGACAGTAGAAAAAGCAAACCTGAATTAGCAGAAGAAGAAAAGATTGTTTTTAATGCTCTTTCTGATAATGGATATATATTTAAAAAAGAAAGAAGTCTTTACGATGCGTCAAATAAAATATTAAAATCATTTGAAAAAGAGTATAAAAAGAAAGTTTACAAGGATAATAACATTTTTAATATTGTCTTTATTGTAGGTATGATTATAGTTTTTATGATTTCGTCAACTGCAAGCAGCGGGACAGCAGGTATTTCTGATGGCATTTCTGGAGCAGTTTCTCTAGTTATGGTTGCTATTTTCTTTGGAATAGTATTAAATACGATTTTTTCAATTATCAATAATATTTATGGAAATAATAGCAAATTTTTAAAAATTATTAAGTGTATTGCAGTATTATTCTTTTCATTAATATATGGAGTTTTAAATTTCATTATAATTGGAATAATTATGGCAATGTATGTTATTTATTCAAAAATAATTGGAAGATATACTGTTGATGGAATGAGAAAAAAAGAATACTTGGATGGCATGAAAATGTACATAAAGACTGCTGAAGCAAATCAGATTATGAAATTTAATGATGTAGATGAACTGGTAGCCTATTTTAAAGGAATATTACCTTATGCAGTAGCTCTTGGTGTAAAGAATGAAGCAGTAAAACTTATGAAGAATACAATAAAACTTTATGATTTTGATGAAAGTACATATTCTTACATAAATAGAGGAGTACATTTTAATTCATACAATAATTTCTTTTTGTCCGATATGATTTCAAGAGGTTATAACAATGCATACAATAAAATAGTAGAAGAAAGATTCAGTACTTTGAGAGAAAATTCTAGAAATTCGAGCGGAAGCGGTTTTGGCGGAGGCGGATTTTCAAGTGGTGGAGGCTTCTCTGGCGGAGGTTCCGGCGGGGGAGGTGGAGGAAGCTGGTAGAAATACTGGCTTTTTCTGATTTTTACATAAATTTTAAATTTGTATAATTTTTAAAGTTTGATACTGAAAAAGTTTTAGAATAACTAAAAATAAGGATAGATAAAATATGATATTTCAAAATAAAAAATTTTCAATATTATTTATGTTTATGGTGATGTTTTTATTTAATTCAAGCAGGCTTGATGCAGTAATATTGCATAGTGAAAAAATAAGAAATTATGAAGTTACAGTGCAAATTAATAAAAATGGCACGCTGACTGTAAATGAAGTGATTGATTATCAGTTTGGCGAAGAGTTTAAGCACGGGATTTATAGAGATATTCCTTTGCGTTCAAAAAGGTTTGGATTTGATGTTCATAAGTCTTTTATCAAAATGAATTGGATAAAGAGGGACGGAAAGGATGAAGAATATACAAAAAATCATTTTTATGAAGGAATAAGGTACAGAATAGGTTCCGAAACAGAACTTGTAAATTTGTATAAGACTGAGAGCGTATACGAGCTAAATTACGATATTTATAATGCTGTGTTTGAAAAAGATGGAATTTATCAAGTGTATTACAATGCTATTGGACAGTTTTGGAATGTTCCTATTGAACAGGCAAGTGTTATTATAAGATTTCCTGATGGGCAAAAAATTAAAAAAAATGAAATTGAAAAGTTGGAAGTTTATACTGGAAGTTATGGAGAAAAAGGTGAAAATTATGACATTTTAGAAAATGATGAGGAAATACACATTTCAACAAAAGAGCTGGAGGCCAAAAATGGGCTTACATTTATGCTAAATTTGAAAACGGATAAAATAAGTCCAACTTTAGTAGATAAGCTAAAAATTGTATATCTTTCCAATCCAGCAATAATAATTTTGCCATTTTTATTGTTATTTTTAACAATATATTCTATTGTAACGTGGAAGTTTTTTGGAAAAGATCCGCAAGGAAAATCTGTAATTCCAGAATTTAATTTGCCAAAAGACATTTCTCCAATGTTTGCGGCATATATAAATGGTGAAAGAGACACAGTGGAGATATTAAATGCAGGAATATTTACATTACTTACAAAAGGGTTTATAGTAGCAAATAGAGTTAATGGTGAAATTAAATATAACAAGGAATACAAAACTGTGTATACACAGGAAACTGAGCTGGCGGAAGAGGAAAGGATGCTGCTTGATGCTCTTTCTTCAGAAAAGAATGATATTTTTGGTAGTGAAAAAAGAATTTATAATAAGGCAAATAGTATTATTGAAATCCTGAAGGATAAGTATCATAAAATAATTTATAAAAATAATGGAAGTTTTTTAGTTCCGTTTTATTGTGCAGCTCCTGTTTTTATGATTTTTATATTTTCACAGACAAATTTTGAGATTTTCAATCCTTTTATAATATTGTATATACTTATAACATTAGGCTCATTTTTTCATAGAATTTGGATAACAGTTAGTAAAAAATTGTTAATAGGATTATTAATTATAGTGATTTTAGGTGTATCTTTTTATCAGGGAATTGAGATTTTTGTTTTTACAACATATTTTGTAATATTGTTTATTGTGTATGCAAAGTTAATTGGTAAATATACAAATGAAGGCTTAAGAAAAAAAGAATACCTGAAAGGTATGAAAATGTATATAAAAACAGCAGAAGAGAATCAGATAAGAAAATTTGACAATGTAAAGGAATTAATCGAATATTTTAATGGAATTTTACCTTTCGCAGTAGCACTTGGAGTAAAAAACGAGGCAATAAAATTAATGAAAAAAACAATAAAAATATACAACTTTGACATAAATGAATCTTATATAAATAGCCATACTCATATATACGCTTATAGTAATCACAGTTTTACGAACGCATTTTCAAGAAGTTACAGCAGTGGCAGATCGAAAATTATGAGTGAAAAATTTAGTTCATCTAAAAGTGGCTCAGGCGGAGGTGGCTTCTTTAGTGGGGGAGGCTTCTCTGGCGGAGGTTCCGGCGGGGGAGGTGGAGGAAGCTGGTAGAAAT
>ERZ773038.1345-NODE-1345-length-14088-cov-6.660301_pt1 | contig 14088 bp, 9 predicted proteins | sample MGYA00511665_ERZ773038 | MGnify/ENA primary metagenome ERZ773038 (study PRJEB29015, sample SAMEA2737966) | human oral metagenome | biome: human oral; feature: human-associated habitat; material: dental | place: China | collected 2028 ... | reverse complement strand
GCTCATGCGAGCGGGGGCCACCCCTTTTGCTGCCTGCAAGATCTGACGCTCGTCTACGACACGTCATTGCTTGTCCCCTCTGGGGCGCGGCAACGGAGGGCACATGATGGGAGCACATACGCTCACATCTGGATAGGTTGTGTGCATCCGGATAGGTTATTCGCTTGTGGATAGGTTATTAACCTATCCAGATGTTCATAACCTATCCGGATCGTCGTTTCCTATCCGCGTACGCATACACCCCTGTGGACACACCGCGGGCCCCGAGGATGCTCCTCGGGGCCCGCAGTATCGGCGCTAGGACGCGCGGCTAGTTTCTTCGGCCGCCATTGTTGTTGCCGTTGTTATTGCCGCCGTTATTGTTCCCGCCGTTGCCGTTGTTGGACCCATTGCCGCCGTTCTCCGAGTTCTCGGTGGGCTCGGCGGAGGGCGTCTCGGTGGGGGTAGGCGTCTCGGTGGGCTCGGCAGCGGACTGCGGGGCGTCGGTCGTCGCGCTCGGCGCGGGCGTGGGCGCGTTGTTGTGCACCTTGCGGTTGGACTCGACCTTCCAGGGGAAGTCGTCGCCCGGCAGGTTTGCGGTCGCCGGCTTCATGTAGTCGATCCACACGTCGACCGGCCAGTCGCCGCCGTGGAACTGAGCGAGGCCGCCCACGTCATCCAGGGGCACCGAGTTACCGTCATCGTCGGACTGGTACATCGACACGGCGGTCACCATGCCGGGCACGAAGCCCACAAACTGGGCGGAGAGCTGGTTCGAAGAGGTACCGGTCTTGCCGGCCGTCGTCAGTCGCGCGATCGCGGGATCAACGTTGGCCGCCGTGCCCTCGCCCTTCGTGACAGCCTCAAGGGCCGGCATGATCGAGGAAACTTCCTCGACGTCGAAGACGCGCTTAGGGGCCACGTCGCCGCTGTAGAGCAGCTTGCCGTTCGAGTCCTCGACCTTCTTAACGATGTGGGCGGTGACACGCTCGCCACCGTTCGCGATCGTCGAGTAGGCGGTCGTCAGGTCGATGTTGTGCGGCGAGGAGGGGCCCAAGACGTTGAGCAGCTCGTCGTTCAGGCCGACCGTGTCCTCGGGAATACCCGCGTCGATGGCCGCCTTGAGCGTATTCTCCGGCTCAACGTCGTCGTTCAGGCCCACGAACACCGTGTTCATCGAGTACGCGGTCGCCTTCACGAGGGTGACGTTACCGAAGGAGTAGCCGCCGTCGTTCGAGACCGGGGTGCCCATGCCTCGGAAATACTGGGGGGACTTACCCGAGTACGTGTCGTAGACCGTGCCACCCAGGCGCGCGTTCGCCAGCAGGGCGAAAGGCTTGAAGGACGAGCCAGCCATCGCGATGTCCTGCGTGACGGCATTCTGCTGGCGCTTCTCATAATCCGCGCCCGCATACTCGGCGAGGATCTCGCCCGTGGCCGGGTCCATGGAGGACAGAGCCACGTGCTGGTGCGTCGGATCCCAGCCCTCGACCTCGTTCATGCCCTCGGCGGCCGCGACCGCCTGCTCCTGGTGCTCCTTGACGATCGTGGAGGTGATGCGCAGACCACCCTGGCCGATCTTGTCCTCGTCGAACTGGTTGGACGCGAGGAGCTCCTGCTTGACCTGGGCCATCAGGTAGCCGTTCGTGCCGGTCATCGTCGCGCTATTGAGCGTGTCGGGGTCGATCGTCTCGGGGAACACCGCGGCATCCTTGTCGGCCTGTGTGATCCAGCCGTCCTCAACCATGAGGTTCAGGTCGCGCTCCCAGCGCTCCTTCGCCTTGTCGGGGTTGACGGCGGGGTCCCACGCGGAGGGCGCGGGAATGACGGCCGCAAGGAGCGCCGACTCGGACAGGGTCAGCTGAGAGGCGCCGTGGCCGAAGTACGCCTGGGCGGCCGCGTCGATGCCGTACGCGCCACGACCGAAGTAGATCGTGTTCATGTAGGCGCCGATGACCTCGTCCTTGGACTTCTCACGGTTGATCTTGATGGCCAGGACGGCTTCCTTGAGCTTGCCCGTGTAGGACGTGGTCTCGCCGATGTAGTAGCGCTCCACGTACTGCTGGGTCAGCGTCGAGCCACCCTGGCGGGCGCCGCCGCGCAGGTTGTTCACGAGGGCACGGAAGATGCCCTTCAGGTCAACACCCGAGTTCGTGTAGAACGTGCGGTCCTCGGAGGCCACGATCGTCTTCGACACGTAGTCGGGAAGCGTCGTCGTGTCGATGATCTGACGGTTGATGTCACCCAGGGTGCCCATCTCGGTCGTGCCGTCGGCGTAGTAGACCGTGGTCTTCTGCGCGAGCGCCAGGTCATCCGGCGCGGGCACGGTCAGCGTGTTGTAGAGGTACAGGAACACCGCCATGCCCGCGATAAACACGCCCAGGAAGACGGTCAGAATTGAGTAGCCGATGCGCTTGGCCCACCGGTGCTTCTTCTTCGCCGGGCCCTTCTTACCGGCCGACGACGCCTTGGCAGCCTTCCGGGATGCATGCGATCCCGCCGCGGCGCGCGCCGCACGTCGCGAGGGCAGCGAGTCCCGCCCTGACGTGCCGGAGCCGCCAGGCTCAATGATGTCGTTCCAGTCAGACTGTCCGTTGTTAGTAGCCACGTATTCGCCCTTTCAGCGGATTGGTGTACCCCTAGATTAACCGGGTTTCCCGAAAGAACCCCAAAGTATGGGCTGCAACACAAAGGGGTGGGTGCCGAGCACCCACCCCCTCGTGCGGCTTCCGCCGCAGTCTCAGATCAGGACCACTGTTCCTCGGGACGACCATCGACCGCCCACAGGGTGTGGAAGACACCCTCCTTGTCTACCCGGTGATAGGTGTGGGAGCCGAAGAAGTCACGCTGGCCCTGGATGAGGGCGGCCGGCAGGCGCTTCGCGCGGATCTGGTCGAAGTAGGCCAGGGACGAGGCGAACACCGGAATCGGAACGCCGGCGAGGGCCGCCTGGGCCACGACGCGACGCAGCGCGGGCGTGCACTCCTGGAAGCGCGTCGCGAACGGCTCAGCGGCCAGCAGCAGCGGCAGGTTGGGGTCGGCCTCGTAGGCGCGGGTGATGTCGTCGAGGAAGGCCGCGCGGATGATGCAGCCCGCGCGCCAGATGCGAGCCAGGGCACCCTTGTCAATGCCCCACTCGTATTCCTTCGCGCCGGCCTCGATCTCGTCGAAGCCCTGCGAGTAGGCGACGATTTTGGAGGCGAAGAGCGCCTGGCGCACGTCCTCGATGAACGCGGCCCGGGCCTCGTCCGACTCGATGACGAGGGCGGTGGCGTTGCCCGCGAGCGCCTGGCCGGCCGCGCGCTGGGCGGGCTCGGAGGACGCGCCGCGCGCGAAGGTCGCCTCGCCGATCGCTGTGACGGGGACGGCCAGGTCGAGGGCGGTCTGGACCGTCCATTTGCCGGTGCCCTTCTGCGAGGCGGCGTCCACGATGAGGTCGACGAGGGGCTTGCCCGTCTCGGCGTCCACCTGGCGCAGGACCTCGACGGTGATCTCCATGAGGTAGGAGTTGAGCTCGCCCTCGTTCCAGGCGGCGAAGATGTCGGCAATCTCGGCCGGGGTCGCGCCCAGGCCCTCACGCAGGAGGGTGTAGGCCTCGGCGATGACCTGCATGTCGGCGTACTCGATGCCGTTGTGCACCATCTTCACGAAGTGGCCGGCGCCGTTCTCGCCGATGTACGTGCAGCAGGGGACGCCGTCGTAGGTGCCGGCGATGGCCTCGAACATGGGGCCGAGGCGGTCGTACGAGGCCGGGGTGCCGCCGGGCATGATGGAGGGACCCCACAGGGCGCCCTCCTCGCCGCCGGAGACGCCCGCGCCCACGAAGTGCAGGCCGCGCTCGGCGGCCCACTTCTCGCGGCGGATCGTGTCGGTGAACAGGGAGTTACCGCAGTCGACGATAATGTCGCCCTCGTCCATGAGATCGGCGAGCTGCTCCATGACGGCGTCCGTCGAGGGGCCGGCCTGGACCATCATGATCGCGACGCGGGGCGCGCGCAGGGATGCGACGAAGTCTTCCAGCGTGGACGCGGGAACGAAGGTCGCTTCGTCGCCGTGCTCCGCCATGAGCTTCTCGGTGCGAGCCTGGGTTCTGTTGAAGACGGCGGTCGCGTAGCCGTTGCGGGCCAGGTTGCGGGCCAGATTTGCGCCCATGACTCCCAGGCCGTACACGCCGATATCGGCCGACGCCTTCTCGGGGGTGAACGTGCTCATGCGATAACACTCCTAACAAAAAGTTGAATAATTCCCAGGGTACGGCGGCATGACCGGGAGTGCACCATGCGCGGGCGTGACGATTGTCGCCCCGCGCCCCGTCTCACTGTCCCTGGGCCTCGCGGGCGGCCTTCGCGGCGGCCTTGCGAGCCTTCTTTTCCGCGACCTTGGCCTCCCAATGGGCCTGCTGAGCCTGGTACTCCTCGGCGAGGGCGCGCACGTCGTCCGATGCCCACCAGTCGAGAAGCGCCTGACGGGCAGCCTCCTCGCCCAGCGGCCCGCGCTCCATGCGCAGCTCAAGCAGGTAGTCGCGGGCGATCTTCACGGCGCGCGAGGGGCGCAGCCCGAGGATCTCCATGATCTGATCGCCGTCAAGGTCGGGGCGAATCGCGTCCAGCTCCTCCTGCTCGCGCAGGGCGGCGATGCGCGTCTCGAGGTCGTCGTAGGCGGCGGACAGGTAGTTGGCCTTACGGCGGTTGCGGGTCGTGCAGTCCGCGCGCGTCAGGCGGTGGAGGCGCTCGAGGAGGTCGCCCGCGTCGGCCACGTAGCGGCGCACCGCGGAGTCGGACCAGGCGGCCTCGCCGTAGCCGTGGAAGCGCAGGTGCAGCGCGACCAGGTTGGAGACGGCCTCGATCGTCGCCTTGTCGAAGTGCAGGGCCTTCATGCGCTTGCGCGTCATCTTCGCGCCCACGATCTCATGGTGGTGGAAGGACACGGTGCCGTTCGGCTCGAAGCGGCGGGTCGCCGGCTTGCCGACGTCGTGCATGAGGGCGGCGAAACGCAGGATGAAATCGGGTGCGGGCACGGCACCATCCGGGCCGGTCTCCAGGTCCATCGCCTGCTCGACGACGGTGAGGGTGTGCTCGTAGACGTCCTTGTGGCGCTTGTGCTCGTCCACCGTGGAGACGAGGCCGGCAACCTCGGGCAGCACGATGTCGGCGACACCCGTGTGCACCATCAGCTCGATGCCGCGGCGCGGGTAGGGCGAAATGATGAGGCGCTCGAGCTCGGCGCGGATGCGCTCAGCGGAGACAATCTCCAGGCGCGAGGCCATGGTCTCCATCGCGTTCATGACGTCCATATCGACGTCGAGGCCCAGCTGCGCGGAGAAACGCGCGGCGCGCATGATGCGCAGCGGGTCGTCGTCGAAGGACTGCTCGGCGGACACGGGGGTACGCAGGTTGCCGTCCGCGAGGTCGGCGAGGCCGCCGCACGGGTCGACGAGGGCCATCTGCGGCAGGCGCATCGCCATCGCGTTGACCGTGAAGTCGCGGCGCGTCAGGTCACCTTCGAGCGTGTCGCCGAAGGTCACCTCGGGCTTGCGCGAGCCAATCTCGTACTCGTCGGTACGGTAGGTCGTCACCTCGACGACCAGGTCGCCGCGGCGCCCGCCGATCGTGCCAAACTCCTTGCCGATGTCCCAGGTCGCGTTGCCCCACTGCGCCAGGAGCTCCTCGGTGCGCTCGGGGCGCGCGGAGGTCGTCATGTCGAAGTCGTGCGGAGTCACTCCCAGGAACCCGTCGCGCACGGGCCCGCCGACGAGCGCGAGCTCCTCCCCGGCCTCGTCAAAAATCGTGCCGAGTTCCATAATCGCGGGCGGGAGCGCGGCGAAGGTCCTCGTGGCGTTCGCCATGAGGGTAGGAATGTCCGTCGTTCCGGCGTTTTGCGCGGTCACGGGGCCGTTATTCGGGGAAGCTGACTGGGTACTCATCGCCCTTAAGCATGCCAGGAAAGCACCCTGGCCGACTACCGGGGGCCGCGTACCGGCTACAGTGGAGTCATGCCTGCACGTCCAGTTGACCGCCGAGGCGGGGTGCCCCGACCCCCGCGTCGGTCCGCTTCTGTGCGCGCTGGCCGCTCTCACCTGCCGATTTCCGCGGAAACCAGCGCGGGCGGCATCGTCGTGGACGTGCGTGACGGAATTCCCTATGCGGCGTTGATCGCGCGACGCAATCGAGCGGGTCGCATCGAGTGGTGCCTGCCCAAGGGCCACCTCGAGGGTTCCGAGACTCCCCAGCAGGCCGCGCTGCGCGAGGTCGCCGAGGAAACTGGCATCCACGGGCGCATCATCCGCCACCTCGCATCGATCGACTACTGGTTCTCCGGCAACGACCGCCGCGTTCACAAGGTCGTCCACCACTACCTGATGGGGTATGAGTCGGGCACGATCTCCGTCGATGGGGATCCGGATCACGAGGCTGAGGAGGCCGCGTGGGTGCCGCTGCGTGACGTGTCGCGCCAGCTGGCATACCCCAACGAGCGCCGCATCGTGCGCATCGCCCTGGACCTGCTGTATCGGGATAGCCGTGACTAGGCGCGCGCTGACGGCTGGCGTCCTGTGCGCGGCGATGGCTCTTCCCTTCGGCCTCGGTCTAAGCGAGGCCGGGGCCGCCCCGCTGCCCACCGCGACCTCGCAGTCGGACGAGTCGCGCCCCACCGTCATGGGCACAGTCTCAGAGGATTCTGGGCTTTCCGTTTCCATTAACTCGCTGTCGCCTCGAATCATCACAGATGAAAACGAACTCGTTATCACAGGAACGGTCCGTAACGATTCACCGACGACGCTCGCGAATATCTCCCTCGAGGTGTTCGTCGCCAACGAGACCCCGATCTCAGTCCCCGCGCTGACGACCGCCCTCTCCGACGACGAGCCCGACGCCACCCACGCGGCCTCCTCATCGCTCACGGACGTCGCCCGAGGAGCCACGACTTCCTTCGAGATCCGCATTCCCACGTCCTCACTGCCCCTCACCGACGCCGAGGAGTGGGGCCCGCGCGTCACAACCGTGACTGCGACCTCCGGCGAATACTCGGGCAAGGACCGATCGATCATCGTGTGGGACTCGGGCGCGCAGGTCTCCGCCTCGCGCGTGAGCACCGTGATCCCCTGGACCTCGACGAGCACCACCCAGGACCAGGGTGAACGCTCGGCGGTCCTCAGCCTCGCCTCCGCCAGCGGCGTCACCCTGGCCGTCGACCCGCTGCTGATCCCGCGCGGCCCGCAGCCTACGGCCACACCGACCCCCTCGGCTTCCCCCTCGACCGACGCGGGCCAATCCGGATCTGACCCTGCCCAGTCCGGCCAGTCCGACGCGGAATCGGGTCAGTCCGACGCCCCCACGGCCTCGCCGAGCGCGTCCCCCACCCCGACGCCCGCCCCCACGGCCACGGACCCGGCGCAGCGCGCGCGTGACCTCCAGTCCGAGGCCTTCGTCGCGGCGCTCCTGTCGAACGCGACCGAGATCATCGCCCTACCCGAGGGAGACGCCGACCTCGGTGCCCTGTCGCTGTCGGGCAACACCGGCTTCTGGGACCGCGCCTCGCGCTCGATGGCCGACTTCCCCGACACGCTGCGCAAGGCCGGGTGGGTCGCACCCGCCAACTCTCCGGCCAGCCCGAGCCCCTCGGCCTCGGCCACCCCCTCCCCTTCCGGGACACCCGAGGCCACGCCCACGCCGAGCGCATCCACGAGTACCGCCGGCCAGTCCGCCACGACGACCTTCTCGCCCGACTCCGGGCCCTCGATCCTGCGTAACGTCGCCTGGCCCGCGGACACGACCTTCGGCACGTCGTTCCTGTCCGGATTCTCCTCCTCGGACCAGATCACAATTGCCCCGGTGGGCGCCCTGACCCCTGCCGAGGACGTTCCCTTCACCTCCTACGCGCGCGTCAACGTCAACCCTGCCACCGGCGAGACCTCGACGGATGGGACGGGCGCGCGCACCCTCGCCCAGCAGAGCGACATCGCGGCGCTCCTGTCGTGGAACGCGTCCGGCGGCGACGAACTCGACGCCGAACAGGCCCTCACCGCAATCACCGCGATCATCACCCGCGAGCGCCCCGCCTCCTCGCGCACCATTTTCGCTGCGGCCCAGCGCGGAACCGTCATCAACGAGCGGCTCACCAGTCGCACGAAGGCGCTGTTCTCACCCCGCTGGGTGAGCACCATGTCCTTCAGCGAGATGGCCGCCAGTGAACCCACCGATGTCGACCGCCAGACCGTCGGGGCCGGTGTCCTCGCTACCGACACGGAGACCGCGATCTCGGCCATGGCCTCGTCCCTGACCATGCTCACACCGCTTGCGAACGCGACGGACGACCCCGACGCGGTGTATGCCTCGGTCACCCCCCAGATTCTCCCGGCCCTGTCCGCGCAGCTCACCCCCTCCGAGCAGCTCGACGCGGCGACTGCCGTCACCTCGCAGGTCACGACGATGCTCTCCGCCGTGACCGTCGAGCCCTCCTCGGCCATCAACCTCATTAACAAGTCCGCGAACTTCCCCGTCCTCGTACGCAATAACCTGCCCTGGCCGGTGCGCGTCGACGTGACCCTCGTGCCCGACGACCCGCGTCTGCGCGCCATCCCCGCTCAATCCCAGACACTCGCCGCGCAGGGCGCGACGACGGTCGAGGTGCCCGTGGGTGCAATCGGCAGTGGCGACATCGAGGTCACGTACAAGGTCACCACGCCCAACGGCGTTGTCCTCGACGACTCCCAGACCGTGACCGTGCGCATGCGCGCCGGGTGGGAGGATGCGATCACGGCCGTCATCGCCTCGCTCTTCGGCCTGCTCTTCCTGGCCGGCATCACGCGTTCGCTACGCAAGAGGGCCGCACGCAAGGCGCAGGCTGCATCCGGCGACGCCGACACGACAGACATCGCCACTGAAACCGAGACAGCAACGACGAAGGAGACCCCATGAGCTCGAACACGCCTCGCCGATCGATCCTGATGGCATCGGCGCTCATGGCGTCGGGCACCATGGTGTCGCGCATCCTCGGCTTCGTGCGCAACGCGATGCTTATCGCCGCGGTCGGCGCGACGGCCGGCGGTGTCGGCGCCGCCTTCCAGACCGCGAACACGCTGCCCAACACGGTCTTCAACCTGCTGGCCTCCGGCATCTTCGACGCCGTCCTGGTCCCGCAGATCGTCGGCGCCATCAAGCGCCGCCACGACGGTGACACCTACGTCAACCGCCTGCTGACCCTCGCGGGAACCCTGCTCTTCCTCGTCACCTTCGCGACGATGGTCCTCGCCCCCGTCCTGGTGATGATCACAGCGGCCGGCTACACCGAGGACATTCGCAACCTCGCGATTCTCTTTGCCCTCCTGTGTCTGCCGCAGCTCTTCTTCTACGGCCTGTATAACCTGCTCGGTGAGCTACTCAACGCGCGCGAGATCTTCGGGCCCTACATGTGGGCGCCTGTCGTCAACAACGTCGTAGGCATCGCGGGCCTCGGTGCTTTCCTCGCCATCTGGGGCGGCGCACCGGACGGCGGCATTCCCGCGGGCGATCTGACGGGCGCACAGTTCTGGGTCCTCGCCGGATCCGCGACCCTCGGCGTCATCTGCCAGGCCCTGTGCCTGCTGTGGCCGATGCGCCGGGCGGGAGTCTCCTTCAAGCCGGACTTCCACTTCCGCGGAACCTCTTTCGGGTCAATGCCGCGCGTGGCCGGATGGACGTTCGCAACCCTGAGCGTGTCCCAGGTCGGCGTCCTGTCCACGAACAACCTCGCTGCCATGGCCGACGGTTTCATCGGTCGCAACGGCGCTCAGGGCGGCATCGTCGGCATTCTCGCCTACTCGACGGCGTTCATGATCTTCATGGTTCCCCAGTCGCTCATCACTGTGTCGCTGACGACCGCGATCTTCACCCGCATGGCCGGTGCCGTTGCTGACGGCGACGACCGCGCGGTGGCCGACAACTACCACCTGGGCGTGCGCACTATTACGTCGCTGACCCTCGTCGCCGCAGCCATGCTGATAGCCGGTTCCGTCCCCATGATGGAGATCGCGATGGCGGCCAAGGGCGGGGATCCCGAGGCCGTGACCGGCTACGCCCTCGTCCTCGCCTCGCTCATGCCCGGCGTCGCCTCGACCGGCATGGTCCTCATGAGCCAGCGCGTCTTCTTCGCCTACGAGGACGTCAAGCCCGTCTTCCTCATGGGCATTGGTCCCACGATCCTCCAGGTGATCGTCGGCTGGTCGATGTACGCCCTGACCGGCGCCCGCTGGTGGGTCGTCGCGGCCGCACTCGGCGAGACCGTGTGCCGCCTGACCCAGGGCATTATCGCGGTCGTGTGGGTCTCGCGCGAGAACCGCTACGTCGACCGCGCGGGCCTGCTGCGCTCTTACGCGTCCTACCTGGCCGCGGCGATCATCGCTGGCCTCGTGAGCTTCGGCCTCCTGTGGCTCATGGGCATCCACACCGAGATTTCGTCGACGCTGGGCCGCATGGCACTGGCCGGCGTGAAGCTCTCACTCGTGTCCGCGCTGACCGGCCTCGTGTACCTCCTGGTCCTGCGCTTCGCTGCGCCCGGCGAATCCGCCGGCATGATGCGCCCGCTGCTCACCCGCCTGCGCGTTCCGGGTGCTGTGGTGAACATCCTGGCAGCGTCCTCCACGCCCACCCCCACACCAGCTGAGATAATGACGGGACACACACCCGACGAGACGGAGGAACCGATGGCTCCCACGCCCGAACGCAGCGGCGACGACGAGAAGCTGCCGTCGTTTGACGAGGTGCTCTCCACCTCGCCGATCCCCGCGCCCCCCGCAGCCGATGAGGCTGCAGAACTGGCCGACAATACGGCCGAGGAGCTCGTCGACATACCACCGGCCCCCGCGCCCGCCGAGGTCCCGACCCTCGGCCCCGCGACGCAGGCACCCGTCGAAAACCCGCTGGTCGCCGAGGCCACGGAGGCCGCGCAGGCACAGGCAATTCCCGAGTCCCTCGCGGAGTACGGCATCGAGCCCGTGACGGATGAGGTGGACGCCGCGCAGGTCGAGGCCCCCGCGTTCCCCCTCGCTCCCCCGCCGCCGGCCCCCGCCGCCAGCGGATACGAGCGCGACGCTGAGGTCAATCCCGAGGACTACCCCCATCCCACTCCCCTGATGGACGGCCCCTCGACGCATCAGATTCCGCGCGTGCAGGCATCCGAGGCGGTGCCCGCTCCCCCGGTCGAGGATGCCACCGAGGTCATGGACCCCGTCCCCCCGATGCCTGCCGCTCCCGTGCAGGACGCCCCGGCCTCGTCGAACGAGGAGGGCTCCTCCAAGCGCTCCGGCACGCTCGTCGACCCGACGAAGCCCGCGCTGATCTTCGGCGTCGTCCTGGTGCTCTTTGGCGCGATCTGGGGTCCGTGGATGGCCACCCGACCGGTCACCGACCTGGACCTGACCCAGTCCCTGCGCGCCGGCATCTCCCAGCAGCAGTCCAACGAGGAGCCCAGCCCCGCGCTCACCACGACGCCCCCGCCGGCTCCGACCACGACCCCCGTGATCTCCTCCGTGCAGGTCCTATCGTGGAACAACGACGACGGCGACCACCCGGACCGTGCGATCAACATGATCGACTCGAACCCGGCGACATCCTGGTCCTCGCGCTGGTTCGACAACAACCAGTTCCGCGACGAGACTTCCGTGACGATCGTCGTGAAGCTCCAGCAGAAGGCCACCGTGTCCTCGGTGACGCTCACCATGGATCCGGCGACGTCCGGCGGCGAGTTCGTCGTGCGTAACGTCACGGACCCGGCGAACCCGCGCGGCGGAACAGAGCTGGCCATGTCGGCGTTATCTCCGTCGACGACGATTCAGCTGCCCGCGGCCGTCGAAACCGACTCGATCGCGCTGCAGTTCCGCTCCATGCCCAAGGGCCAGGACGGACGCAACTGGGCGTGGATCTCCGAACTTACAGTTCAGTAACCCTGAAGGAGGGTACGCATGTCTTTCGTGACGATTCCTGGCCTGGTGACGGCCGAATCCACCGATACCACCGCTGAGACCGCCGAGGTGCAGATCCCGTCGGCCGAGGTGCCCGAGGGCGCCACCGTCCACGACGTCGTCATCGTCGGCTCGGGTCCGGCCGGCTACACGGCTGCGGTCTACACGGCCCGCGCCGGCCTCGCCCCCATCGTGCTGGCCGGTCAGCTGGCCGCGGGTGGCGCGCTGATGAACACGACCGAGGTCGAGAACTTCCCCGGTTTCCCGGAGGGCATTCAGGGCCCCGAGCTCATGGACAACATGCGCGAGCAGGCCGAGAAGTTCGGCGCGGACGTTCGCTACGAGGACGTCGTCGCCGTCAACCTTGAAGGCGACGTGAAGGCCGTGGCGACCGAGGACGAGGTCTTCTACGCGCGCGCCGTTATCCTGGCGACCGGCTCGGAGTACCGTCACATGAACGTGCCCGGCGAGGACGAGTTCTCCGGCCGCGGCGTTTCCTACTGCGCGACCTGCGACGGCTTCTTCTTCAAGGATCGTCGCCTGGCCGTCATTGGTGGCGGCGACTCCGCGATGGAGGAGGCCACCTTCCTGACGAACTTCGCGTCCGAGGTCGTTGTCGTGCACCGCCGCGACGCCCTGCGCGCCTCGCGCGTCATGGCCGAGCGCGCCCTGAACAACCCGAAGATCTCCTTCGAGTGGAACGCGACCGTCGACGAGGTCCTGGGCGACGAGGCCGTGACCGGCCTGCGCCTGGCCTCCACGGTGGATGGCTCCACGCGCGAGATCGCCGTGGACGGCGTGTTCGTCGCGATCGGTCACCTGCCCCGCACGGGCTTCCTGCGCGGCCAGGTCGCCCTCGACGAGGCCGGCTACATCACGGTCGACGAACCGTCGACGCGCACGTCCGTCGCGGGCGTCTTCGCCTGCGGTGACGCCGTGGACCACACGTACCGCCAGGCCATCACGGCGGCCGGCTCCGGCTGCCGTGCGGCCCTGGATGCGGAGCGCTGGCTGGCCTCCCTGGGCGACCAGGCGTGACCTCTTCCCCCGCTGCTCCCGGCGCTGCGAGCGCTGGCGTGCCCCGGCCTCGTACCTGCCCGTGCGGGTCGGGGGCGTTGCTGGCGCAGTGCTGCGGGCGCTACCTGGACGGCGAGGTGGCTCCGACCGCCGAGGCGCTCATGCGTTCGCGCTACACGGCGTTTGCGCTGCGCGACGAGGACTACCTGTTCCGCACGTGGCACCCGCGCACGCGCCCCACTCCCCCGTACTGGGTGGCGGGGACGCAGTGGACGGGTCTGCAGATCCTGGGGGCCGAGGCCGGGGGTCCTTCCGACGAGGAGGGCACGGTGACGTTTGTGGCCTCGTGGCGGGACACATCGACTGGCGAATCCGGGCAGATGCGGGAGCATTCGCGCTTCTCACGCCGGGCCGGGCGCTGGATGTACGAGTACGGCGCCAACGACTGACACTACGGTAGGATTTCACTATGATTGCTCGTCGACTTACCTCACCCTCCGTCATCGTCGGGGTCCTCCTCGTCGCTGCGGTCGCCGTTGCCGGCGGATTCATTTCGAATCCGCTGCCGATCGACACCACGGTGTGGTCTGACTTCATTGCGTCGCGCTCGCCCGCGATCAACACGTTAATGGCGGGCGCGTCGTGGGTCTTCGATCCCAAGCGTGCGGTGCTCCTGGCGCTGATCATTGCGGCTGCCGTGTGGTGGTTCCTGAAGAAGGCCATGCATGCCCTGTACATCCTGGGGTCGGTGGCCTTGTCCACCACGAACAGCTTCATCATTAAGCACGTCTACGAGCGTCCTCGTCCCGACGAGGCGCTGCGCCTGATTACCGAGGACGGCTACTCCTTCCCGTCGGGTCACGCAACGGCCGTGACCGCGCTGTTCGTGTCGCTCGCCCTGGTTCTGACGATGACGCGCGTCGGTCGACGCCTCCGCTACCTGCTGTGGGCGGCGAGCCTGACGCTCATCGTGTTTATTTGCGTAACGCGCCTGTACTTGGGCGTCCACTGGGTCACCGACGTGATCGCCGGCTTTAGCGTGGGTCTGGGATCCTCGATGATTCTTGCACCGTTCATGATTGGACCTAACGCCCTGAAGTTGTTCCGCTAGTTATCGGAACTCAATTGTTGCCGGGAGCGCCCGGGGCCATGGCCCC
>ERZ773038.1343-NODE-1343-length-14096-cov-4.422121_pt1 | contig 14096 bp, 17 predicted proteins | sample MGYA00511665_ERZ773038 | MGnify/ENA primary metagenome ERZ773038 (study PRJEB29015, sample SAMEA2737966) | human oral metagenome | biome: human oral; feature: human-associated habitat; material: dental | place: China | collected 2028 ... | reverse complement strand
AAGGTGCTATCGCAGGCGTTAAAAACATTATCAAAAAAGACGAAGAATAATCATCGTCTATCGTTCTTATAGAAAAAACACTCTTATCCTATGCTTTTAGCAGAACTATGGATGAGGGTGTTTTTCTATATTGCTAAGGCATCGATTTTTCAGAAGAGAACAAAAGCATATGTAATTACAGCTGATTCGCTAATCAAACAATTGGTGAAAATTCTTGCATGTCCGCAAAGACTTGAGTCCATTGGCCCTGTCACTAAACTGGGAATGATGATGTTATAGATTCGTTATCTCAAATACTGCTGTATGAACCCACTCATTATTCATTTGTAAATCATTTTCTATGATTCTACTAAAGGTGAAACCATTTTTCAAAAGCACTCTCTTAAAGGCCAAATTATCCCTTGCCGTTCCTGCAATGATTCTATTTAAACCATAAGTATGAAATGCCTTGTCTAAAACGAGTTTAACCGCTTCGCTTGCATAGCCTAAATTAGTATATTTTTCTCCAATCCTATACTCAAGTTCTGCTGTTTTTCTATCGCTCTCTAAAATACTTAAATTGATTCTTCCGACCATCATGCCTTGCGAATCTCTAATAAGATGCATGTATCTTGAAGCATCTATTCTCCATAAACTCTTTTATTATATATTTTGAGTTCCCTACTAATGTAAGGAGAGCTCCACCATGATTTAATATTATTTCATGATTCAATATAAATAATCTATTCTTGGAGATAGGTTCTTCCTAAATCTTCTGAAACCAGGAGAAAAAATGCTTCTCAATGTAAAACAAAAACAGCTTTCTAAAATGAGAATAGCTGTTTTCCATGTTTTTTTATTTTTGTTTCTCTTCCTCTTTCTCACATTCGTACTTCAATTCTTCAAGTTCACGATCCCACTCTTCAAGTTCACGTTCCCAACGACGTTCGTCTCCCCAACTCATCTGATATTCCTCCAACTTTATTTTATAGATTATATGATAATAAATATAATTTTCTTTGTCAAAAATAAAACGGATATTCTGTCCATAATTTTAAATAAATAATCAAGCAAAATTACAGAATGATAATCACATGCCTTCACATTCCCACCCTCCTATGGATTCGTTGACTCTGCTTGTAATTATAATCCTCAAATAAGCCCACCAAGCAACGCTCCATCGTCTTATCGTTAAGGAAAAGAACTGTCTTTCCTTTGTCATTTGATTTCCTTGTTGAGGGACTCAATGAGGTTGGTAGAGTGGCTACTAAACCGAAAAATAAATTGTAGGGAAATTCCTGATTTCTAGATAAAAAAGACACTCAAGAGATATCTCTTAAATGTCTGTAAACCTTAATATAATATTTGAAACTAAGATATTTATAAAATAGTCCCCTAAATTGAAGAGCTTCAAGCAACAATTTATACTTATATCTTACAAACTTAATCAAATAAGGAACGTTAATTAATTTCATTACTTAATAGAAAATTCTAAATGGTTTAACTCTTAGGCAAAATTACATAACTAACTGGTTTATATTGTATCTTTTCATTATCTTTTTTAAGAGGATTTCTTATAATATAGTAATTTAGCTTTCCAGATTCCCCCTTATACAATCGATAAATACGAAATTGATCCGTTTTTTCTCGAGCGAAGTCCATTTCGTTTGGAGACATAAAAAACGGAGTATTTATATTGCCTTTTGTTAATTTAACTTCTATGTATATTTCTTGAATCTGGTCATCTATTAAGTCATAGGACAAAATATCGTATCCAAGCCCATCTCCATCCATTTGTGATACATGTCTTATATCTTTTACTTTATATCGAAGTTTTTCATTTTTATGTGACGATAATCTTTTCCGTTCAATCTCTAAAACAATTTTCTCACCTTCTGACCCATTCTTCAATTGAGTTTTTTGTTGTTGAAGGTAATCTCTTTTTATCCCTATTCTTTTAGAATCCTCGATTCTCTCTGTGAAATTTAAGTTTTTTGGAATCAGAGTTTCTTCTCCCACTTCAAGTTTTTTATTATTCTTATTCTCTAATGAAATGTCAAGACCTTCGATTGAGTAATTATTAACTATTTGAATTATTTGTTCTTCAAAATCAGAAGCAACCATTGAACTCAATTCATGATAGACTAATTTAAATTGTTCCAAATCTGATAGTAATTCATCTTCTGATAAATTTTCAAGTTCAGCCTTACTATAAAACTTACTAATAATATTACCCAGTTCGTATCCTATCGGTAATCTAGGATTTTTACTTCGAGAATTTAAGTTGATTTTTTCTAACGAAAATGGTTTATCATCGTCAAATTGAATCGTATTTAATTCACTTTGCCAATATTTACTTACTTTTAATACACTATCTTTAGAATTTTCCTGAAATTTCTCCTCATAATAAGTAAAACCTTGATTAAGAGAAAGATAAAATCCTGAACAATCACTCTTGATAAGAAAAACAATATAGTATCCTTTTCTAGCAGACTTTGTAATTGATGTATCAAAGATTGCTAGCCATGGAACTTCTGACCACCTCCCTTGACCACAAGAAGCTTTAATACTATATTTATCTATTTCAAAATTATTTTTCGGAATAATATTCTCCGCATTTGATGTTATTATATTTTTAAACTCATTCCCTTTAAAATTCTTACTTTTATTTTCAAGATAACCGTCTAAGAAATACTGCAAATAAGATTTCAAACCATCTATAGTCGTCATTTTACCACCTCAAAATATACTTTCTGTCATTACATTCCTTTATAAGAAACATGTTCAAATATTATGACATATCCCTAAACTACACATATCTAACAAAATTTACACCAATCACTCCTCTTATTAAGAATACAGTGTTAAACCTTTTAGATTTAGTTGGTACTTTATCAACTATCTTAATTTTATAATTATTTCCCTAATTGTCAAGTCTATTACCATAGATATGTAAACGTGATTAAGATCATAAATTGATGCTATACCGATAACTATAGCACATCTGACAAACATATCTTTTTATTACACTTCATTATACAAGAAAACGTAACATATTAAATAAAGAAAACTTAACACTTAATGTATACAACAAATGGTAATCCCTGAAAATATGATAAGATAAATTACAAGGTGAACTTTTCAAAAATTCACAAAAAAAGCACCCATGAGGTAAACTCTTGAGTGCTTTGAAACGTTGATATAATCGTATTGATTAACGTTTTGAGAACAAAACTTTAATTTTTTACGGAGAGCAGCACCAAATAAATCCCTTTATATCAACATTTAATAGGAAGAATGCTTCTCCCAAACCCTTTAAAATCCATAAAAATGGATAGCATTAACACCAATTAACACCATAAAATAGACTAGTCACTTCATCAAATTTTTTTCCTCTAAACTGTCGGAAAAGCGTAGTCTTTCCGATTGAGCAGAGGAATCCAAAAGGCAGGTTCACACCTACCTTTATTATTTATTGTATTTGCTGATATAAAATCCAATCTTTTACTTCTTCAACTCATTGCATCCTTTAACATTGCGGAAATAACACTTGTGGAAATACTTTTAATGACATCTAAAGTCATTGGCAACATATTTTCTTTTATCTTTTTCTTTGTATTATTCCAAACAGTCTCTTCTCGGATTTTATCTAAAAAGTCATGACCTTCCCAAGATAAAGAGCCAACACTGAAAGCATACAGACTATTATCTGCATAAGTTGGTTTATAAGAAGAAATCAAACCAAAATCAAATAACAAATTACAATGATATGCTATCTCTTCGCTATCATATCCTGAAATACTAATATTAAATATTGCAGTTGGTTTATACTCTTCTTCAATCTTAAATAAGATTAAACAGCATAACTCCATATCTCTTTTCATATTCCAACTCCTAATAATCGAATTATTCTTCTAGTGAAATCATATTATCAACAAAGAAATATCGTGAGTGTTTAGTATAAAAATTTGCTTTGCTGATAATTGCTAACTGTGGAACAAGGGGTAGTGAACCATACTTGTTTTTATCTGTGTACACATATTTATTATCAAATGCCCAAATCAAAAAATCAACATCAGATTTTATGAACAACTTCATGAAATTTTTATCAAAGAAAGGCATCTGCAAAAACACTTGTTTCGGCGTCACCTTGCTTAGATATAAATGCCAAGGGACATAATATGTAGAATCATCGAAAATCATAAACCCTAATTTCTTATCTGGAAAGTTTTCTCGATAAGCTGGAATACTATCAATATGCTTTTGAACAATTCTAGTAAAATTGTTGAGATAAGCCCTATAATTATGATGACTTATAGAGTCATCAGGTGTATAGCTATCGCTCACTGGGTCATACCGAGTGTCACCATGGGCAATAATCTTGACATCTTTATGAAAAGTCCCTTCAGGAAATTGTTTCATATAATCTGTTATTGTTCTTAATGCCCTAGCATCAGCTTTTCTTTGGGGATTATTTTTCCCTTTTTTTGTACTGACAATATCATCAACTTCAAACAACTCAATCATGAATTTATCTGAAACAAAATCAGGTCTAGTATTAGTATTATCAGTCCACTCTATGCTCTTCAAATCTTGAAATAGTAACTTTTCTTCATTTGACTTAGCAAATATATCACTTTCCGTAGCAAGAATATTTTGGAAAACATCCCATTCTGAAGCATCTGAAAATAATTTATAAAGCATAATACATCCGTTTTCTCAACTGATTCAATCATCTTTTTCTGTTAGTTTCGGCAGTTTTGACTCCGATAAAATGTTAAGGTTAAAATTACTATGCCAATAATGAAAGGGACACTTCTTTTAAGATGTCCCTTTTTGTATGGATCTATATTAAGGTGAGACAGGAGTTTTAAGTCCCAACGCCATGCCTTGGCGTCACTATAATGAATAGCGTCTCACATGATAATTCTATTAAATTTTAAGCAAAAAGTCAACTATAACTTTTGTTTTTTCCGCTTCATCCCTGTTGCAATTCTTGATAGTTCTTCTGCGACTTCTTTCCCTAATATTGCTAAGTCAATGTAAGAATCAAAGTCTATCAATTTAGGATTACTGCTATCATATACTGCTAAATCATGAACAATATCATTTCTAAGTTGCTTAAATTGATATAGTTTATTTTCACTGGACAATTTATATTCACTATCTTTCCAATCATTATAACTTTTCGATGAATCCACAAGCATTATCTGTGAACCTATTAGTCGATAATTTAGATAACCAACAAGCTTCATCAATTTTTTATCAATTATGCTATCCTTTATCATAATTTTTCCATAAATATATCCTATTTTGCTATCTAACGACATGTCTTTTGCTGACTTTCCTAAATGTTCAACAATTCTCTTTGTTCTATTCTCAATAATAGCATAAGAACATGAAATTGATTCGATATAAAATCCTTCTTCAATTGCAATATTCATACGCTCTCTCAGGTGATTAACATAATCAGTTTGATTTACCATTTATTATGACCTCCAATAATTCATCCGCAACAACATCTTCAGCGTACTTCCTTATTGCTCTAACATTAGGGAGTGTGTTTAGATGCGATTCAATACAGGCTAATATCTTATCCTCATCTAGATATTTCTGATACCTTTCAGCTATATATTCAGAGCTAATAATTTTTGAATACGTCAATTTTAAAATCTGCTTTTTCTCATCAATAGATAGTGGAGAAAATTTAACAAAACCATCAAACCGGCTCAATAATGCTATATCAATATTTTTTTCCATTTCTAAACGACTTTTAAAATTAGAAGTGCAAATAATAATTGAGTTACTTAAATCTACTTTATAATTTTGATCTTCATAGATACCTTCATCAAACATTTGAAAGAAGGTGCTATGAAAAAATGCAGGAGCTAAAGCAAACTCATCAAGCAAAATAACATTAGATTCTCTGTTTAGTAATGTTTTAGAAAATGAGTCTTCGCTATGGTTTGTTGATTTAAAATATTTTACACTTGATTCACCACCAACCATCGACATTTGTTCTCTAATAATATTGTTGTTTCCATATAGTGTGGTTGATAGTTGTTTTGCTGTTTCAGTTTTTCCGATTCCTGGTTCACCGTAAAACATTAGAACTAATGGTTTTGAACTCGGACGTATTAGCTGAGCAACCAGTTTTCTCAATAAAGTTTGCTTAGCTTTTCCTTGACCAATTATATGTTCATTTAAGTCTTGTGTTACATCTTGGAGTTGCTTTTCGTTAATCTTTTCAAAAGAACTTTGCTCAACAAATATACTTTCCGAGGAAATTCGTTGTCTAATTAAGTGGAAAAACATTTTTGGAGGATTATGAAGGTAGACTTCTAAAACATTAGCAGTTTCAAAAATTTTGACCAATAAATCAATATTCTCAAAAACTAAACTTGTTGATAATGAATATGCGTCCATTCTGAAAATACAAATATCTTTTTCCATAAGAGGGGCTGCTATCTCCTGAATCCCAGCTCCATTTGACCAATTTATAAGTACTTCATTGAACGAAACATGGTTATCTAATTTAACAACTCGCTCATTAAACTTTTGAACTGGTTCAAAAAAAATCTTAAATACTACCATTAAATACCTGCCACTAGAATATCATATATCGGAATTTTCTCATTATCCTGTTCTTCATCAAAGTCAGCTCCTAGTTGCGATTGTCCTTGATTTGATAATCTATCTATCATCGTATTAAAACTTAAATCAATTGAATCCACTTCTCCAACCTTAATTCCATACAGTTTGACATCCATCTTAGTTAGGTCACTCAAAGTATAATTATTACGCAAACCCGATATATTGAATCTGAAAATCATTTCTTTGCTCTTGGAACTAACACCCTTAATTTCATAATATCCAGAGAGTCGGTCCAAAGTCCGTTCAATATTTTTTATTTCAATACCTTTAAAATTATTTTTATCATCATCTGTAATACTATGCATTTTAGTAATATCACTAATCATATCGAGAACAGGAGTGATGTTACGGTAAAAAGCGGGAGAGTCTTTTTCAATAAAAAGCTTAACTTTATTTAAATATTCCACTTTTGAAGAATCTTTTTTATTGGTCACAAACTTTTTAAAGTTACTTAGCAATGTAGAGGTAATCTGTGATTCTACTACACCGCTTCGTTGATATGAAGCATTACCAGAGAGCCCTATTTTAAATCGAGTAAAGAAATTCATACCAACCTTTCCCTCGGCATCTACCTTAACCATATTTTCGGACACACGTTTTATGATATCAGATTGTATCCCATTTTGATGTAATTCTAAAAAATCAAAAACAGCTTGCTCATCAAGATAAACAATTTTTCCTTTAAAAAAATCTGTCATTATATTCTTGTTCTCCTTTGATGTTCTATATTTTAACTTTAAATTATACAACTATTTGTTTATCTTTCTAATTATACCAAATTAGCTATTAATACTGAAATCCATTTCTTAATAGAGAATTATATAGCAGCTTACATCGGTTACAATATATAGTATTTTAAAACAAGATTTCTGTAAATTTAACAACTATACTTTGTAGTGGCGTAAACAGGTATATAATTCCCTATTTATCAACATCTACTCACGGATCTCAATTGCAAGGCTTGAGAAAAGAACACCTATTATGTTAGGATTTTTTGTATTCCGAAGTTGTTACCCAAACATGCTCGGCACGAAAGAATTTTATCCTTCCTTTTGCGGAATCGTTCCCAATTCTCTCTTTCTTTTTTAGCCAAATCACTATTAGGATGCTTTTTAATATATAAGTTGATCCTAAGTCGTTCTGAACTACACCTATCCTCTCCCTTCTTTTCACTTTCTAGTATTAGAGGCTTTAATACATCGGAATCACCTGTTGAAAAATAAGCTAAAATTTCATTTCCTTTTTGATATTTTTTGATGTACCCAAGATAGTTACCATCCCAGTGCATGCTATCTTCACGTTTACTCTGTAAAACTGTCATCTCCTCAAAAACATTGTCAATCATTTTGAATATCCTAGTAAAATGAAGTAATTCTGAAGATTCATCTGTTAGTTCTTTTTTTTTATTTAGATGTTCAAGTTCATCTAAAAATTTATCATCCCAAGAAGAACTAGAAATTCCTAATAGCTTTGTAGTTCCTAATTCAATAATTGCTTTCTGCTCTTCTTGAGCTTCTTTTTGAATGGCTATCATAGATTCAATACTATGATATTCAAATCCTTCCTTTCTATGTATAAATTGCTCAAATTTCTCTTTTAACACTTCCTCATAAAATAAGGATAAAGCTTTCTCAATCCTCGCTAGTCTATTCTGACCTTCCTGCTTAATCGGGAAAGAAGAATTATAAAAATCAACAAAAAATTCTATATCCAACGTAAAGACATCTTTAATTGAGTCCCCGTGTACACCAAATCTTTCACTAGCTCTGAAAATACCGGTCATAAGGAGTTCCCAGTTATCTTTAATAAGTAGGCTATATACTTTTTTAGTATCCTTGACATTTAATTTTATTTTTTCAAAAACAATATTTAACGGGATATAGCCTAGCACAATTCTCCACAGATTTTCATCATACTTTTCATATAAAATATCTAACATTAATGCCGTTGGAAAAAATGTCTCCAAAATATGCTGTTCGGAGTCGCTTCCAAAAAAAAATTCGTCATATGATTTGAACATCATATTTCGTTTTCGAAAATTGATTTGTTCTTCCTCATTTAATCCAAAGCTGGTTTCAAAAGGACTGAGTTTACAATTATTGTAAATTGCCTTAACTGCTGAATTGGTAAATAAATGAGGATTTTTTTTATTAATTTTTCCACTTCGTATTTGTCCAATTAAAGGAGCATTACTTGAATAGATTTCTTCATTTGACAACATTCTATACTTTGATTTCTGTTTTTTGTTTACACCATGTTCCCAATAATATTCTCGATTAGACACCTCTTTACGTTCTCTATTAATTTCTCTCACTTTGCAATCTAGTCGTATAGAAGCAATATCGAGTAAATATTTTTTTGTATTTTTAAACTCCATTTTAAAACCTGGTACTTTCTACATCATCAAAAATTATTTTCATCCAAATTATACCATGTTTTTTGGTTTTATAATGATATCAAAGATATTCTTATCTAAAAATTTAACAGTTCTTATTGATGGCCATCAAAGGGCAGATTGAAACAAATATGATGATATGACGATAAAGGTCATATCTTGCATAGAATTGTTTCGCTGTTTCTTTGGTGTGCCTTTTGACATACTCAGCGTTCAATATTTGCTCATTTTGTTTCCTTCTGTCTAAGGACGGAAAGGACAGCTTATGCTAAACACTAAAGTTAGAACTCTCTATTGTAAATTGCTTGGTCAAACTATTAAACAAGAACTAGCTAAGCAAGAAATCCCTCAAAATGAAGTAGCCTACTACTTTGATGATGACATCCGATTAATTTCAGCACCTACCATCAGTCAAATTTTAAAAGGGAAACGTAATATCTCTTTAGATACTGTGGATGCTTTGCAAGAGACACTAGAACTACCCAATGTAAAAGGTGTCTTCTTTCCTAATATTGATTTCTGTGAGTTACTCATTAGCCAATTGACAGAGTTACTTCTTACTGATGGTTTTAGCTCTACAAAAGAACTCATCCAAGCAAAAAAGAAGAACATTCAACAGAATCTTTCAGCCTTGGCATCTGCCTTATATGATTTTTTTCCTGATTTTCCTGAAGAAGAAACCTCTTACCAAATCGCTGATATCTTAACTGAATGGTTAATTGAACTTGTCGTACTAGTAGCACAACTTTAAATGTAATACTTTCAAGATTCTTGAAATCGAGGAAAGGATAAATCCTATATCATAGAGATGTACTTAGCTAAGACAGTCAGCTCACGACTCAAACTGAGCAAATCACTTCAACAACTTTCAAAAACCATATGGAGGTAAATAATATGGCAATTAAAACCAAACACAAAAAAGGTGGCTACTCTGCCACAACTGCAACTGAATATGTGAATCCCACAAAACCAATTCATAGTTTGAGTATTGAACTTGAACCACAACAGCTCTTTGAAGATGGAAAGCCAACTGGTGAGATTCTCGCCTACAAGGCAACCTTTGTCCAAGAAGGGCTCGAACCTTTCCAAGTCAAGTTTGAAGACAAGGTAAAACTTCCTGATTTCATGAGTTTAGTTCAGTTTGACAATCTTCAAGCCGTTGAGGTTCGCTATAATGTCTACTTCAAAGCTGACGGTCTAAAGGAGGTCAAATAATGGCAACTAAAGCAGATACCGTTCTGCAATCCTACTTACTCCAGAGCCTAAATATGGCTCTTGGAGCTCTGATGCAGGGCGAAACAAGCTATACGAACAGTTTTAATATCGTATTAAAGGAAAGCGGTTTCATTTTTATACCACGGCTTCCCTGTGCCTATATTTTAGATGATAAGCTCTATAATAAAATATTTTTGATTGCCAACGCATCTCTATACCCTCACTATACCCTTCTGAAACAGAATGCCACTTACTTTGTCCCTCTAAAAACAGATGATATCCATGTTCAGCGAGGACTCTTCTTTCCGTGGAAGGTAGGAATTTCAAAACGATTGGTCATTCCTGACCTTGATAGATATACAACAAGTTTGCCCAAAAATCAGATTCCAATTATGGAAAATTTCACTCTTAATCTTGATAAAGTCAATCATATGGCTATTTGTGGAAATTCAGGTTCAGGTAAAAGCTACGCTCTCACCTACTTGCTATCCGTCCTCAAAAATCAGAGTGACCTTATTATCGTAGACCCTAAGTTCGATTCCCCAAGCCGATTTGCTCGTGAACATCAAATTGCTGTGATTCACCCAGTAGAGAATCGTTCCAAGTCAGATTTTGTTTCAGAAGTTAATGAACATTTGAGTCAATGCTTGCATCTTATTCAACAACGTCAGGCACTCTTATATGATAATCCACGTCAGGAATTCATTCATCTGACTATTGTCATTGATGAGGTACTTGCCCTATCTGAGGGTGTAAATAAAACTATCAAGGAATCTTTTTTTCTCTCTTATCACAAATCGCCCTACTTGGACGAGCTACTAAAATTCACTTGCTTCTTGTCAGTCAACGATTCGACCATACTACCATTCCGATTTCTGTTCGTGAACAGCTAAACGTTCTCATTCAAATCGGAAATATCAATAAAAAAACGACCCAATTCCTATTTCCCGATCTAGACCCCGAAGGAATTGTGATTCCCATTGGACACGGTACAGGCTTGATACAGGTGATTGATAATGAACATCCCTATCAAGTACTCCCTTTACTCTGTCCAACGTATTACACTAAGAAAGGTATTATCTGATGATAAAAAGATCGTTTTTTATAAAGACTTTTAACTTCAATATCAACTTAATTATATTTTTTCTTTTAACAGGTTTCCTTGGATGGTCATTAGACTTTCTAGCAAGCACTCTTGACTTAACACTTCTTATCTCTCTTGACTTCTCTCAAGTCAATAGCTATCTAGCAATAGGAAGTCATTACGCTTATATGGCTATGAGTTACTTACTCGGTACTTTGTTTGCATCCGTTATGCTTGAAGTCTTGAATCGTATCCGATTTGATAATCTTTTCAACTATTTCAAATCTATCTACCACACCTTCAAGCTACGTAACTTCCTGACTCAACGAGAAAAATCAGAGAAGGTCACCACCATAGACAACCAGACCATTACCACCTACAACCCAATTAATGGTAGTTTTAATCGCTGTGCTCATAAGAGCGTGGTAGACATCCGAAAAGATGAAGTAACAGTCTTCATAAAAGTCCCTAGAGACCAGCAAGGGCAAAAAGTCTTGGGAGATATGACTTCCCAATTGAAAGAAGAAGTATCTAGCCAGCATCCTGACTACTATTTCTCTGCACCTAATCGGGTTCGTAATAACCTTTGGTTAGTTGGAAAAAGACGGTAACAGAGGGGGCTATGGCTTGCGTTAAGCAGTTGCCAAATAGCTCCCTCTTTTCCATTGAACAAGATAATTGGGGTTACTACGACCCCCCAATTATCCAATAATCAGTAATCAAAATCAGAAAGGCATGTAAATATATGGCAAAAGAACAACGCTCAAGTAAGTGGACATTCCTTTTCTACAAAGAGAGTTGCCCTACCGACTATCTGGAGGTATTGGAAGAATTGCACGTCCCCTTCGTTCTGAGTCCTTGGCACGACAAGGACATCAATCGACAAACAGGAGAGCTGAAAAAAGCTCACAAACACGGAGCATTCTTCTTTGATTCACTCAAGAGCTACAAGCAAGTATCTGGGTTAATCAAGGATAAATTGAATGGTCCTGCCCATGTGGAAGTTGTCCAATCTCCTAAGGGACTCTTCGATTATTTCACTCACGCTGAAAATAAAGACAAAACCCAGTATGATGTGAATGATATTGAGGTGGGTTGTGGCTTCAATCTTGATAAGTTTCTTGTAGAGATTAACTCAGATGAGTTTATGCATGAAGTCGTGGATATTATTGAGCAGAATGACTTCACTGAGTTTGAAGAATTGGTTTGGTATGCTCGTGCTAATCACACACCACTTCTTGGACTCATCATTGAACGTACCTACTTCTTCGCCAAATACCTTGATTCTCGGCGTTGCAATCCACAGCGAAATCAACCAAAGAAAGGAAATCAAACATATGATTCAAAACACTCGACCACTTCTACTGACTAGACAACAGGCCTCTGAATTACTTGGTATTGACCCAAAATCTTTCGACAAATATATCAGAAATCATCCTGATTTTCAATGCTTTATGGTTGGTAAGCAAGAGCGTTACCTAAAATCAAAACTTATAAGATTCATCGAAAATCACTGTGATTAACGAATAACGATTGATAAAAAGAGATTTTTCATATATCCTATATATGACTAGTCTATTTTATCAATCATTTTTTATAGAAAGGCTGATAAAATGGCAACAATAACAAAACGTGGAAACTCTTTCCGTGCAACTGTATCACTCTACAAGAAAGGGCAATATAAAAGAGAAACTAAAACATTCAACAACAAAAAAGATGCCGAACTATGGACATTAGAAATGGAGCTTGAAAAAGGGCGTGGAAAAAATATCGCTGAACGCTCTACCTTGTTTACCGATTTTTATCGAAATTGGGTTCATACGGTTAAGAAAAATGATGTGCGTGAAGCTACCTTTATCAACTACAAGCGAACGCTCGTAGTTGTCGATAATCTTTTTGATGAAATTCAACTTAAACATCTTGATGACCTTATCATGCAGAAGAAGATTGACCAATATGCTGAAAACCATTCTAAAAAGACAGTAAAAGAACTTGTCCTAAAAATTCGTGGCTCGCTGAAATATGCTTATGCTCGTGGTTTAATCAGTAATGACTTCGGTCATCTTCTGAAAGCAAAAGGTCAGGAACAACCTAAACGAAATATTCCACTCTCTATTACAGAGTTCAAAAAGCTCAGGCAATATTGCCTGAATCATACGGAAGATGAATTTCATGTTCTTGTCGCACTTGCTCTTGAAACAGGTGCCAGACGTGGAGAACTCTTAGGAATTAGAAAAGAGGATATTTTTGAGTATGGTGTTAAAATAAAACGTTCTATTAGTCCTACGAATGATGACACTCAACTCAAAACTAAACACTCCAAACGTGAAATTTCAATCAATAAAGATATACATGAAGCCATAACTAAACTTGCAAACACAAAAGAAGATTATATCTTCGACTGGAATGGATTTAGGCAAGCTGGACAACTCCAACGCTTACTAAAGCAACTTGACATAACCAAAACAACTTTTCACGGTTTACGCGATACCCACGCTTCTTTTCTATTTTCAAAAGATATTAGTCTGGATTATATTTCAAGACGGTTGGGACACAATTCAATTTTGACAACTCAGCAGTATTACCTTGAATTGATGCCAGAAAAAAAGCACCAGCAAGATGCCGATGCTTTAAGTCTCTTAAACGACTTATCACTATAATTAACACCAACTGACACCAAAGAGATGCCATAATCGCTGGTATAATAATGTTTCGATTAACGTTTTGAGAATTGTGATGCTTTACGAGCTTTCTTAAGACCTGGTTTCT
>ERZ773038.1339-NODE-1339-length-14120-cov-5.745041_pt1 | contig 14120 bp, 12 predicted proteins | sample MGYA00511665_ERZ773038 | MGnify/ENA primary metagenome ERZ773038 (study PRJEB29015, sample SAMEA2737966) | human oral metagenome | biome: human oral; feature: human-associated habitat; material: dental | place: China | collected 2028 ... | reverse complement strand
ACCGTAAGGATGTCCTGCTCATCGACGTGACCCCGCTGTCGCTCGGCATCGAGACCAAGGGCGGCGTCATGACCAAGCTCATCGATCGCAACACGGCCATCCCGACCAAGGCCTCGGAGATCTTCTCCACCGCCGAGGACGGCCAGCCCTCCGTGCTTATCCAGGTCTACCAGGGCGAGCGTGAGTTCGCCCGTGACAACAAGCTGCTCGGCACCTTCGAGCTGTCCGGCATCGCCCCGGCCCCCCGTGGCGTGCCGCAGATCGAGGTCACCTTCGACATCGACGCGAACGGCATCGTTCACGTCTCCGCGAAGGATCGTGGCACCGGCAAGGAGCAGTCGGTGACGATCACCGGTGGTTCGTCCCTGTCCAAGGAGGAGATCGACCGCATGGTGAGCGAGGCCGAGGAGCACGCCGCCGAGGATAAGAAGCGCCGCGAAGAGGCCGACATCCGCAACCAGGCTGAGCAGGCCGTCTACGCGACGGAGAAGCTGCTCAAGGACGAGGCCGACAAAATCTCTGAGGAGACTCGCGAGGCCGTCCAGAAGGACGTCGACGCCGTCAAGGAAGCCCTCAAGGGTGATGACATCGAGGCCGTGAAGACCGCCACGGCGACCCTGTCCGAGTCCGGCATGAAGATTGGCCAGGAGATCTACGCCAAGCAGCAGGCCGACGAGGCCGGCGCCCAGTCCGCGCCCGCGCAGGACGACGTCGTGGACGCCGAGATCGTTGACGAGGACAACAAGTGAGCACCGAAGAAACCAACGGTTTCTCGGCGCCCAACGAAGACGCCAACGTCGCCGGGGCCGACTCCTTCGAGTCGGCCCCGGCCGGCCAGGCGGCCGAGCACAACGAGACCGCACTCGGCCCGGATGACGCTGCCCAGGCCTCGTCCGAGGGGTCGGCCGATGACATGAGCGCCTTCGAGGAGCAGATCGAGGACTCCGACCTCGCCAAGGCCCTCGAGCGCATCGCGAGCGTCGAGGACCAGCTGGCCCGCGCCAACGCGGAGCTGTATAACCAGGGCCAGGAGTACGCCAACTATGTGCGCCGCTCCAAGGAAGCCATCCCCGGCTACAAGACCGCGGGCCAGGACGAGGTCATCGAGTCGCTCATCAGCGTCCTCGACGACATCGCCGCCGCCCGCGCGCATGGCGACCTGGAGGACGGTCCCTTCGCGTCGATCGCCACGAAGCTCGAGGAGACGCTCAAGACGCGTTTCGAGCTGGAGCGCTACGGCGCCCCGGGCGACGACTTCGATCCCGCCCTGCACGACGCCCTCATGGCGACCACCAGCCCGGACGTCGACCATCCCGCCATCGGGCAGGTCCTCACGAGCGGCTATCGCCGTGGCGAACGCGTCGTGCGCGCCGCGAAGGTGCTGGTGAACAACCCTGAATGACATCGACACGCTCGCAACTGAAAGAGAGGTGACACGCGCGTGAGTGAACAGGAATGGTTCTCCAAGGACTTCTACAAGGTCCTCGGAGTTGACAAGACAGCGGATAAGAAGGCCATCACCAAGGCCTACCGCAAGCTGGCTCGGCAGTGGCACCCGGATCAGAACCCGGGCGACAAGGCCGCTGAGGCTAAGTTCAAGGAAATCGGCGAGGCCTACGCCGTCCTGTCCAATGACGAGGATCGCAAGCGCTATGACGCGATCCGCGCGATGGCTAGCGGCGGGGCACGCTTCTCCGCCGGATCGGGCGGCGCGGGCGGCTTCGAGGACCTCTTCGGTGCCTTCGGTGGCGCCGGCGGCTTCGGAGGCGGCGGTCATAACGTGCGCTTCCAGACCTCCGGCATGCCCGGCGGCGGTGGCTTCGAAGACATCCTCTCCGGCCTCTTCGGCGGTGGCGGCGGTGGCGCGCGTTTTGGGGGCGACCCCTACGGTTCGCCCTTCGGCGCCGCTGGTCACGCCCAGCAGGCGGCACCCACCCCTGAAAAGGGCGGGACCGTGCGCGCAAAGCTGGCCATTTCCTTCCGTCAGGCCCTGAATGGTGCGACCCTGACCATCAAGGTCGGCGGCTCTCCGATCAAGGTTCGCATCCCCGCGGGCATTAAGGACGGCCAGAAGGTCCGCGTCAAGGGCCACGGCAAGCCCGGTACGCATGGCGGTCCCGCGGGCGACCTTGAGGTCGTTGTGACGGTCAAGCCCCATCCCGTGTTCTCGCGCGAGGGTGACGACCTGGTTCTCACCCTGCCCGTGACCGTGTCCGAGGCCATCCTTGGCACCGTCGTTGACGTGCCGATGATCGACGGCAACACGGCCACGGTCAAGGTGCCCGCGGGTTCCTCCTCGGGCTCCGAGATCCGCGTGCGCGGCGGGGGAGTGAAGACCTCCAAGGCGACGGGTGACCTGATTGCCCGCGTGGCCATCCAGGTTCCCGCCAAGCCGAGCCGCGACCTCAAGAAGCTCGCGAAGGAGATGGCGAAGGCCGAGGGTGACCTCGACGTCCGCGCCTCCCTGTTCGAGGCCGTGGAGGAGTAAGCCATGGCGAAGACGGGATCGGACGATGCGATCACGTTCGTCATCTCGGTTGCGGCTGAGCTGGCGGGCATGCATCCGCAGACCCTGCGCCAGTACGACCGTCTCGGCCTGGTGATCCCGGCCCGTACTAAGGGTCGGGGACGCCGCTATACGAAGCGGGACGTGCAGCGTCTGCGCGACGTTCAGCGGATGAGCCAGGAAGAGGGCATCAACCTGGCGGGTATCCGACGCATCCTCGAGCTCGAGCGGCGAGTCGAGGCCTTGGAAGAGGAACGGGACGCTCTGCGTGGGGCGGTCGCCGCGGCCGAAGCTAAGCGCAACCGTGTGTTCGCTGCGTCTGCGGACGGTCAGGTCATGCCGATGCGACGAGGCCAGCGCCCATGGGATAGCTCCTCGAGGTCTGAGGCTCGCTCTGGGGGCTCTCTCACCGTGTGGAATCCGGTGCGGGCGCTCGCGGCGCTCGCCTCCTCCGAGGCTTCGGCGCGTTCGGCCCTTCCGGCTGCGCCTCGATCGAACGCGCGCGCGGTGATTGAAGGGACGATCGTCTCTCGCAGCTAGGACATCGAGACATAAAGGACTGCGGGACCCATCCAACGGATGGGGCCCGCAGCATATTCGATCGAGGATCCGGGGGCACACAGGATCCCCGACCGAAGCCTGGAACAGGCGACAGGCTTTCGCCTGCTGAACATAGTTTTACCAGGTCACAGCCGGTTTCGATAGTTGATTGTTGGGGTGTGGACCGCTTGGCGCAAACGTGCAGGGGCTGCGTGAAATGTGTGCGTCAGATTCGCTACTATTTTTTGGAAATGCCCTCTGACCTGCAAGTTTGTTGGTGGGTACGCCTTTTCCTTGAAAATGCTCATGTTGTGGGCCGGTGGGACGATGCTCTTGGGTGGCTCATCGGTCGGTATTGACCGTTAGGAAATATCGATGCCATCACAGAGAGATGGCGTGGATAACGTCGGTATGCAATACGTAACTATCTGTGCAGGTCAGATGAGTATCAGCGTGTTGCGCGAGGAAGGCGGTCTGAGAGGTGTCCCTCGTCTGTGTCCTGATAGAAAGGATCGAGATGCGTCAGCGGTGCGACCGATGCCCCGCATGCGTTAACGTGGACGCATGACGAAATCTTCGCATCACCTGTCGGTGCGCTCGCGCGTGGCCAAAGCGGCCGGCGGTGCCGCCCGCTTCGCCTCCCGGGCCCTCGGGCGCGGATCCGGCGGCATGATTGGCGGTGAGGTTGCCATGCGCATCTCGCCGACGTTCCTTTCGGAGCTGGCAGCCCCCTACTCTTCCGTCATCGTGACCGGTACGAACGGAAAGTCGACGACGACGCGCATGGTGCGGGCGGCCCTCGAAAGCGCCGGACCCGTCGCTTCGAACATCAATGGTGACAACATGACCTCGGGCGTGATTACGGCCCTCATGCAGGGTAAGGGGGCGACGCGAGCGTCCCTCGAGGTCGACGAGATGCACGTGCCCGCCGTCGCCGCCGACGTGAAGCCGGCGGTCTTCGTGTACCTGAATCTCTCGCGCGATCAGCTTGACCGCGTCGGCGAAATTGGCTCCGTCGAGCGTCGCCTGCGTGACGGGGCCTCGGCCCACCCGGGCGCCGTCGTCGTCGCCAACTGCGACGACCCGCTGATCGTTTCCGCCGCCGCCGACAATCCGAACGTTGTGTGGGTGGCCGCAGGCGCCGGTTGGGGAGGAGACTCCGCCGCATACCCGCGCGGTGGCCGCGTCGTCCGCTCCGGTGAGGACTGGCACCTGATCCCCGCCTTCGACGGCGAGGAACTCCCTGAGCTCAGCAGCCGTCCTCAGCCTCAGTGGTGGCTCGAGGACATCGAGCTGGCCCCCGAGGGGCCGCGCGCGACGCTGCGTGGACCCGACGGTGTCAGCGTCCCCCTCAAGCTGAAGCTTCCCGGGCGCGCCAACCTTGGCAATGCCGCGCAGGCCGTCGCCGCCGCCGTCGCGATGGGTATTGACCCCGCTGCTGCCGCCGCGGCCGTCAGCAGCGTCACCGAAGTCGCGGGACGCTACTCCGTCCACGATGTCAACGGACGCAGTGCGCGCCTCATGCTCGCCAAGAACCCCGCCGGATGGCAGGAAGCCATGACGATGATCGACCCGCGCGTCGACCAAGTTGTCATCGGCGTCAACGGCCAGGTGCCCGACGGCCAGGACCTCTCCTGGCTGTGGGACGTCGACTTTTCCGCCGTCAAGCAGCCCGGCCGCCGCGTTGTGGCCTGCGGTGAGCGCGGCGCCGATCTGGCCGTGCGCCTCGAATATGCGGGTGTCCACTGTGACCTCGTTCCGCTGCCCATCGACGCCCTCGCTGCGTGCGAGCCCGGCCGCGTTGAGATGCTCCTCAACTACACGGCCATGCGCGACTTCAAGGTCCTGCTTGATCGAAAGGAAGGCGCGCGATGAGTGTCTCCACGCTGCGAATCGGCGTCCTCATGCCCGAGGTCCTGGGAACCTACGGCGACAGCGGTAACGCGGTGATCCTCGCCGAGCGCGCCCGCAGGCGTGGCATCGACGCCGAGGTCGTCCACGTCGGCTTGACCGAGGAGATCCCGGACAGCCTAGACATTTACACTCTCGGAGGTGGCGAGGATACCGCCCAGGCGCTCGCGGCCGACAAGTTCCGTGGCACCTCCGGTCTCGCCCGCGCCCTCTACGCGGGGCGCCCGCTCCTCGCGATCTGCGCCTCCCTGCAGGTTCTCGGCCACTGGTACGAGGATGCGCGGGGCGTGCGCGTTCCCGGTATGGGCGTCCTCGATATTACGACGCGCCCACAGGGGCACCGAGCGATCGGTGAGCTCGTCTGTGAGCCCGTTCTCGACGGCCTTACGCAGACTCTGACGGGCTTTGAAAATCACGGGGGCGGCACCATTCTCGGCCCCGACGCCTCCCCGCTGGGACGCGTCATCTCGGGCGTCGGAAACGGCACACCCCAGGGAGAGGAAGCGCCCGAGGTGCGCTATGACGGCGCCGTTCAGGGGTCCGTCATCGCCACCTACATGCATGGCCCCGCTCTCGCCCGTAACCCCGAGCTGGCGGACCTGCTGCTCGAGCGTGCCACGGGCGCAACGCTGGAACCACTCGACGTGCCGGGTGTCGCCGAGCTACGCAAGGAACGGCTGGCCGGCATTCAGCTGTCCTGACCTCGCCTCAGCCTCATTCATCCGTCGCCGATTGCCGGCGGGGGGCGGCGACGCACAATCTGGTCCTGTTGCGCTCTGGTTGCGGGACTCTAGTATTCTGAGCTCGATCTTCCATCAGAAAGGCATAGACATGTCGAATCCCTCCTACGGCCCCGCGGACCAGCAGAACGCGGTGCCCACGAACGGCACTTCCTACCCGGGTGCCGCAGCCCCGCAGGGCTACGGTGCTCCCGCGCCCGTGGTCATGTCGAAGCTTCCCGGTCGAGGCGGCGCCATCACCACGCTCGTTCTCGGCGTGGTACTCATGGTTTTCATCGCGCCGATTGTCTTCTTTGCCACGATGATCGCCGGTGTGGCTGGCACCGATGGCAACGCGGTCAAGGGTGGCACCACCGCCAACGGCAGCGTCGTCACTGTGACCGCGGATGGCATCTTCATGGTGCGGGCCGACGCGCACAAGGACCCCTCCTGCTCGCTGATTGGCGCAGATGACAAGAGCTACGAGCTGGAACCCTACGCCGGCAGCGAGGACGTGTACCTGGCAGAGAACCTGCCCGCGGGCTCGTACGTGCTGCAGTGTGACGGCATCGCCAGCGGAGCGAACATCACCGCATTCAACGCATCGCCTGAGGTCGTGACAAAGGTCTTCGCCTTGCCCTTCGTGTGGGGCACCGTTGTCGGTGTTGTCGGCCTGATTCTCCTGATCGTCGGCATCGTTCTCCTGGTGAAGGTGAATGGCAAGCGCCGCCGCATCACGCAGGAATCCATGCTGAGCGCCGTGCGCTGACTCAAGCTCCGCGAAAGGGGACGAGGCTGGGGGAACTATCCCGGGCCTCGTCCCCTTTGTGGTTCCCTCTGGCGTTTTCCCCCACGGCAGGAAACAGCGTACGATCGAGGGTTATCTGAGCGTTCCAATCGCGTCGGCGCACTGTTCAGTCTGCCTGCCGCATTGTTATGCTTAAGCAAAGTTTTCTTCAGGAAGGCACGCACATGTCGAATCCCCCCTACGGTGTCCCCGGCGATCAGGGCACACCCTGGCCCCAGTACGGTGACAACGGAGCGGGAGCTCCGATGCAGGGTATGCCCATGCAGGGTATGCCGATGCAGGGTATGCCGATGCAGGGAGGACCTCAGAACTTCCAGGGTTACGGTGGTCCGGCCCCGATGCCGATTGTGAAGGGCCCCAGCAAGGCCCCCGGCACCATTCTCATCGTCCTGGGCGTCCTCATGTCTTTTGTCGCTGCCCCCATCCTTTTCTTTGTCCTGTGGTTCCAGGGCGTCACGGATATGGCTGGCGCTCTGGCTCAAGGTGCCACCTTCTCGAATGGCGGCACCGTTGAGGTCGGCGGAGCCGGCAGCTACATGCTCCAGATCTCGGGCGGCGAGGCAACTACGTGCAAGATGATTGACTCGGGCAACAACGTGTACGACATGTCCCCGTTCCAGAGCGACAAGTCGCTCTACTACATCGACGGCCTGAACAATGGCACCTACACGGTCCGCTGCGAAGGTGTCGACCAGAAGGCGTCCATGACGGGCATGAGCGTGAGCCCCAATGACTTTACGAACACGGTCGGCTTCGCATTCCTGTGGAGCACCGTGGTTGGCGTCACCGGTGTCGTCCTGCTGATCGTCGGTATCGTCCTCGTGGTTCGAGCCGGCAGTAAGACCAAAGAGCTTCAGCAGCAGGCCATGATGTCAGCGATGTACTGACCCATGTAACGCGATCAGGGGCGAGGCCCGGACAGACTCTCCGGCCTCGCCCCTTTTTCGCACCGGCACCACCACGAGGAAGGACACCATGCGTACCCTGTCTTTCACGGGAGAACGCCAGCTTCGATACCCGGCCCCCGACGTCGCGCGTGGCTTTATGCTCGCGCTCATTGCGCTGGCAAACGTCCCCTTTTGGCTTAGATACTTCCCGGAGGCGCCTCACGCCGGGCATGCGGCGCTTGCGGCGATGGGGAGCGCCGACCAGTGGTGGTACCTGGCGCGGACCCTGTTCGTTGACCGCAGGGCCTACCCGCTGTTCTCGATCCTGTTCGGTTTCGGCATGGCGATCATGGCCTCGCGCACGATGGAGCGTGAGCGCCGGGCCGTCATGGAGACCTTCACTGCCGAGGAGGTTGCCGGCTGGCATCCCGTCCAACGACAGATTGTCGAGGAGAACGTCGAGCGTTATGCGCGCCGCACGGCCTCGCGCCTGATTCGCCGTCGCGGCTGGTGGATGCTGGCCTTCGGCTTGGTGCATGCTGTCTTCTTCGCGGGTGACATCATCGGGGCGTACGGCCTGGTTGCGGTGATTTTTGCTGAGGTGATCGTCATGACGCGCGCATGGTTGCGGGTGCTGGTTGGCGTACTCATTGGCTCCTTGAGCCTGCTGGGAATCTGGTCGATGGCGGCGTTCATGGGCCGAGAACCGATGATGTTGGAATTCCACGATCCCACATCGCTGGACGCGGGGTATCCGCTGGTGTCTGTTGCCTCCTGGCTCATCGCGACGCCGATGACTGTCCTCACGGCTCTGGTGGTTCCCTGCGTCATGATCGGCGTGGGCGTGGCGCGCTGGGGCCTCCTCCAGGACCCGCGCGGGCGTGGTGCGTTGCTGTCCGAAATTGCGGCGTGCGGCCTGGGGATCGGCGCGCTCGGAGGGTTGCCTTTCGCGCTCATGCAGCTGGATTGGGCATTCGCCGGCTCGGCCGCCTGGTCTTACCCGCTGTTCCACGCCTCGGGGGTCGCGGGTGCGTGCGGCTGGCTGGCGCTTCTGGCCCTCGTGGGCGGCGGCCCACGCGAAAAGCTGGGCACCGCGTGCGCCTTCCTCAGCGCGATCGGTCGCCGTTCGATGACCGCCTACCTGTCCCAGACGCTGCTCTTCATCCTCATCTGCGGGTTGTCAATCTCCTTCGGTGTGCGCTCGCTGGGCGTCGCCGTGTCCGGCCTGATTGCGCTCGTCGTGTGGGCGCTGATCGGCCTGGGCTGTGTCATTGCCGAGGCAATGGGATCTTCGCGCGGTCCCGCTGAGTGGGCGCTGCGCTGGCTGGTCGCGAAGAGTGCCAAGAAGAGGCCGATGCCGGTCTTCGTTCCCGTTCCCGTCGTTCGCTCGGACGTGTCCACAGGAGTCGCGCAGGACTCGTCGTTCCCAGTGACTCCGGTCCCCGCATCGGGTGTCGAGCCCAATGGGAGTGTGCAGGGGAGTACGTGCGATAGCGAGTGAAATTTTCCTATTTAATAGAAATGAGCTCTGCGTGCAAGGGCTATGTAAAAATGTGAGAGACTACACATTTGGCATGGGTGGATGTGAGCTCTGCCGGGTGAGCTGCGACGACGGTGATGCGCCGTCTTATTGTGCATCTCCTCCGCGGGGCTGAATCTGTCAGGGGCGTTGGTTTTTCGCGGTTTCTGCGCTACTGTGAAGTTACCAAGACACGTGCTGGTAACACGATGAGGTGAGCTGAGGAGGCGCCAATGGGTATGCATGTGAAGACCGCTGTCAGGGGTGATCGGCGCGCTCTCGCCCCATTGGTAGCGACGCAGTGGCGCGTCACCAATCATCGGCACGACTAGGGGTGCATCATGGGCTGGCTATGGCGGGCGGATGTCGACGGGGGGACCGATGGTGAGGAGACTCCTCGCCGCCGCGAACTGCCGGACGATATCGCCCCTGATATGGAACAATGGGGAGGTAGCAATGCAGCACCTCCGGAAGGAATAGTCACGGGTAATTCGGAGTTTGAAGCCAATCGTTTCGATATGGTTCGTCCCATCACGCAGGAGCGCTTAGGTCTCCTTTTTGATTCTGAGGGGTGGGCGTGGCGTATCGATAGCGATGGAGACCTCTGCGGTTTTTGGGAGGGGCATCTGTTCTGCTTCCGCTTCCTCGGAGACTCGCGCGAGGTGCTGTCGATCGTTGCCGTCATGAAGAGCCTCGTTCCCATTGAATGTGGTGAGGATCTGCGTGACTTCCTGCAGGCGTGGCACGGCGAGTTCCTGTGGCCCAAGGCCTACGTTGCTGATCAGGACGAGGGAGACCGCGTCGTCGCCGAGGTGAATGCCGATTACGAGTATGGCGCGACGGATGCGCAGCTCGTGCAGCAGGTGATGTGTGCGCTGGCGACAACCCTTCAGCTTTTCCGCGCGCTCGAGGAGCGCTATGGCCTCGATGATGATGAAGGGCCCGGTCCTGCCGGCGGTCATCAGCGCGGGTTTGATGGCCCTGCCTGGCTTCCCGAGAGCTGACTCACATCCCCCTCAAAATTGAAGTTGAGTGGAATAGACTCAATTTCAGCTTCGTTGTGTCTGTCAGAAGGCGTTGACTGTCTCGACGCCACCAGACAAACCATTTGGAGGAGTGATTTCATGGCACGTGAAATGACGACAAAGGCGCAGGAGGCCGTCTCCTCTGCGCTTCAGGCTGCCGGTGCAGCCGGTAACCCGCAGGTGGAGCCCATCCACCTGCTGGAAGCACTGATCGAACAGCGCGAAAGCATCGCGCTCTCCCTGCTCGAGGCCGTTGGGGCCGACGTTCGCGCGATCGGCGCACGCACTCGCAATGCCCTCGTGGCGCTCCCGAGTGCGCAGGGCGCATCCGCCGCAAGTGCCCAGCCCTCGAACGCTCTGCTCGCGGTCGTTCGCGACGCCGGCGAGCGGGCCGAGGCTGGCGGCGACCAGTACATCTCGACCGAGCATCTGCTCATCGCGCTGGCTGCGTCGCAGACCGAGGCCGGTCGCATCCTCGCCCAGGGCGGCGTCGAGGCCGACGCGCTGACTCAGGCTCTCGCGCAGCTGCGCCCCGATCCGATCACCTCGGCGGACCCCGAGGGGTCCTTCGAGGCCCTGTCCAAGTACGGGCGCGACCTCACGGAGGTGGCGCGCGAAGGCAAGCTCGATCCGGTTATCGGCCGTGACAACGAGATTCGCCGCGTCGTGCAGGTCCTGTCCCGTCGTACTAAGAATAATCCTGTTCTGATCGGCGAGCCCGGCGTCGGCAAGACGGCCGTCGTTGAAGGCCTCGCCCAGCGCATCGTCGCGGGCGACGTCCCGGAGTCCCTGCGCGACAAGCGCCTCGTCTCCCTCGACGTTGCGTCGATGGTCGCCGGCGCGAAGTACCGCGGTGAATTCGAGGAGCGCCTGAAGGCGGTTCTGTCCGAGATTTCTCGCTCAGACGGGCAGATCATCACCTTCATCGACGAGCTGCACACCGTCGTTGGTGCGGGCGGCGGCTCCGAGGGCGCGATGGACGCGGGCAACATGCTCAAGCCCATGCTCGCCCGCGGCGAGCTGCGCATGGTCGGCGCGACGACTCTCGATGAGTACCGCGAGAACATCGAAAAGGATCCGGCGCTGGAGCGTCGTTTCCAGCAGGTGTTCGTCGGCGAGCCCTCGGTTGAGGACACCGTTGCGATCCTGCGCGGTATCGCGCCGAAGTACGAGGCTCACCACAAGGTGACCATCTCCGATGGTGCGCTCGTTGCTGCGGCGACCCTGTCGAACCGCTACATCACGGGGCGCCAGCTGCCCGACAAGGCGATCGACCTGATCGATGAGGCGGCCTCGCGCCTGCGCATGGAGCTGGACTCCTCGCCCGTCGAGATCGACGAGCTGCGCCGCAGCGTGGATCGCCTCCGCATGGAGGAGTCCTACCTGACCGAGTCCGATCCGGAGGGCCTGGATGAGGCTACCCAGGAGCGGCTGAGCAAGCTGCGCGCTGACCTCGCTGACCGCGAGGAGAGCCTGCGTGCTCTGACGGCTCGCTGGGAGGCTGAGAAGGCTGGTCACAACCGTGTTGGTGAGCTGCGCGTCCAGCTCGACTCGCTGCGTACCCAGCTGGACCTGGCCGTGCGCGAGGGGCGTTGGGAGGAAGCCGGGCGCCTGCAGAACGGTGAAATCCCGGCAGTCGAGCGTCAGATCGCCGAGGCTGAAGCGCAGGCTGAGGAGCAGGATGCCCGTAGCGACGACGAGCCGATGATCGCCGAGAAGGTCGGCCCCGCAGAGATCGCCGAGGTCATCGAGGCGTGGACCGGAATTCCGACGGGTAAGCTCCTGCAAACGGAGACGGACAAGCTCCTGCACATGGAGGATGAGCTCGGAAAGCGCCTGATCGGTCAGAAAGATGCCGTGCGTGCGGTGTCCGATGCGGTCCGTCGCTCCCGCGCAGGCCTGTCCGACCCGAACCGTCCGACCGGTTCGTTCCTTTTCCTCGGCCCGACGGGCGTGGGTAAGACGGAGCTGGCCAAGGCGCTCGCGGAGTTCCTCTTCGACGACGAGCGTGCGATGGTGCGTATCGACATGTCCGAGTACTCCGAAAAGCACTCGGTGGCGCGCCTCGTCGGCGCCCCTCCGGGGTACGTGGGCTACGAGCAGGGCGGTCAGCTGACCGAGGCGGTGCGCCGTCGTCCCTATTCCGTGGTTCTGCTGGATGAAGTCGAGAAGGCCGATCCTGAGATTTTCGACATTCTTTTGCAGGTTCTGGATGATGGACGTCTCACTGACGGACAGGGGCGGACGGTCGACTTCCGCAACACCATTCTGATCCTCACCTCGAACCTCGGATCGCAGTTCCTGGCGGACCCGGACTTGACACCCGAAGAGAAGCGGGAGTCTGTCATGTCTGTCGTATCGGCGGCCTTCCGTCCGGAGTTTCTCAATAGGCTGGATGAGACGGTCATGTTTGACGCTCTTACCCGCGAAAATCTGGGCGAGATCGTCGATTTGCTCGTCGCGTCGCTGGAGTCTCGTCTGCGCGAGCGTCGCATCGGATTGACAGTAACCGAACCGGCCCGTGGATGGCTCGCACGAGTCGGCTATGATCCGGCCTTCGGAGCGCGCCCGCTGCGCCGCTTGATTCAGCGCGAGATTGGCGATCGACTGGCCAAGCTGCTGCTCAGTGGAGACGTTCAAGATGGTCAGAATGTGACAGTTGACATCAACGATTCCATCGACGGGCTTGTCATGAATGTTGATAAACCCTGAGATTGCGCGGTACACTGACTACCAGTGTGTATTTCGGGCGCTCGATATGTGGTGCCCGCAACAGCAGGAGATGATATGACAACCCAGAGGAAGGCCCGTGGCGCCTACTCCGTAGGACAGGCGACGCGTGAATCCATCCTCTCGGCAGCGATGGTTCTGATTGCAGAGCGAGGCTATAACGGCTTTTCCCTGCGTGACCTTGGCCGCCGAGTCGGCATTTCGCACCCCGCGGTGGTCTATCACTTCCCCTCGAAGGAAGCTATCCTGCGCAGCGCGATTCAGCGTCACGAGGAGATGAACGCACTCTTCGACGTTTCCATTAACGATGAGACCGAAGGCGGGTTCGACGAGGGCGGTATCACCGTGGGCTCGTTTGTTGACTGGGCAGTCGGGGAAATGCGCTTCGCCATAAAGCCCGGCGCCGATGCGGCCATCGCACTGGACTGTGTCCTGTGGGCGGAGTCCTCCTCTGAGGCGCACCCTGCACACGCACACTACAAGTACCGCACCCAGCAGATGGAGGAAGCCCTCACTGCGATGATCCAGACCTTCGTGGACGAGGAGGGTGCCGCAATTGGTACGACTCCTCGTACGCTTGCGAGGATCCTCATTCGCTACTGGTACGGCTCCGTCGTCTCGGCTCGTTACAACGACGAGCCGATCGACGCTCGTGAGTTCGTCGCGGACTTCCTCGCTGTGTGTGTGCAGCTCCTGCGTCTGCCTGCGCACTACGTGCTGCAGCTCGGTGCCTCGGTCCCCGAGGAGGTCGCAGAAGTTTACGCGCGCACCCTGCGTAAGATCAGTGAAAAGACCACAGCAGCCGCCGAGGCAGGTGTGGCTCCGGCTCCGGAGGCCACCGCGTGATCGGCCCACTGCCATCCTTTGATGTCGCCCTCGTCCTTCGTGTCGGGGGCGACGTCGTCTATACGTACGGAGACGTCGATCGCGTATTCCCGCTCGCGTCGGTAACCAAGCCGATCGTCGCGTGGTCGGTGTTGGTCGCGGTCGAACGAGGCCTGGTTTCCCTCGATGATCCCGCGGGTCCTGAGGGTTCGACGGTCCGGCACTTGCTGGCTCACGCCTCGGGCCTGCCGTTCGAGGGGCGTCGCCCCGTCGCTGCTCCGGAGAAGCGACGGATCTACTCGAACGAGGGCTTCGACGTCCTCGGCGAGGTGATTGAGGCTGCGACCGGCGTCGGCATTGCGCAGTGGGTGCGCGAGACGGTCTTTGAGCCGCTCGGCATGGCGACGGCCGATATTCCCGGTAGCCCCGCTCATGCGGGGGTCGCCAGTGCGTCCGACGTCAGCCTCTTCGGTGCCGAGCTCGCACGCCCAACGTTGCTGAGTGGACCCTTGGCTGCGCTTGCCGCTCTGTCGCAGTTTCCTGCGCTCGCTGGCGTTGTGCCCGGCTACGGGCGTTTCAATCCCTGCCCGTGGGGCCTCGGCCCCGTGACACGATTCGGCGTTTTATCAGGATTCGTCCGGGTGAGTGCC
>ERZ773038.1337-NODE-1337-length-14136-cov-7.620410_pt1 | contig 14136 bp, 7 predicted proteins | sample MGYA00511665_ERZ773038 | MGnify/ENA primary metagenome ERZ773038 (study PRJEB29015, sample SAMEA2737966) | human oral metagenome | biome: human oral; feature: human-associated habitat; material: dental | place: China | collected 2028 ... | reverse complement strand
CGCGGCCTGCGGCGCAGACGCCGCGGGCGCCGCCGTCTGAGCCGGCGCGGCGACCGGTGCCGTCGCGGGCGCTGCCGAGGCTCCTGCGCTGGCAGCCGGGGCCGCAGCACCGACTTCCAGCTTGCCCAGGACCGAGCCCTTGGACACCTTGTCGCCCAGCTTGACCGTCAGCGAGACGATGCGCCCTGCTTCCGTGCAAGGGATCTCCATCGAGGCCTTGTCGGACTCCACGGTGATGAGGCTCTGCTCGGCAGCGACCTCGTCACCTTCCTTGACCATCACTTCGATGACCTCGACATCCGAGAAGTCACCGATGTCGGGAACCACAATATCAATCGCGCTCATGGCTGCGTATTGCCTCCAGTCGGTATTCGTTCGTCAGGCCAGCACCGGATCGATCTTCTCGGGATCGATGCCGTAGCGCTGGATGGCCTCTGCGGCCTTCGTGATGGGGATGACGCCGTCCTCGGCCAGGGCGGTGAGCGCCGCCAGAACCACGAAATGGCGATTGACCTCGAAGTGCTCGCGCAGCTTGTAGCGGAAGTCGGAACGACCGAAGCCATCGGTACCCAGCACCTTGAAGCGGCGGCCGGCCGGGATGTACGGACGGATCTGGTCGGCAAACAGCTTCATGTAGTCGGTGGACGCGATGACCGGGCCGTCCGGACGGCGGTCGAGCTGCTCGCGCACGTACGGCACGTGAGGCTTCTCGGTCGGGTGCAGCAGGTTCCAGCGATCGCAGGCCATGCCGTCGCGGCGCAGCTCGGTGAAGCTGGTGGTGCTCCAGATGTCGGACTCGATGCCCCAGTCTTCCTTCAGCAGGCGGGCAGCCTCGATGACCTCGCGCAGGATGACGCCCGAGCCCATGAGCTGGACACGCGGTGCCTTGGCATCGACCTGGGCGGCCTTCGTGCCATCGGCAGCCGGCGCACCTTCATGCAGCAGGTACATGCCGCGGATGATGCCTTCCTCGTCGCCCTGCCGAAGACCCGGATGGGCGTAGTTCTCGTTCATCACCGTGACGTAGTAGTAGACGTTCTCCTGACGCTCGACCATGCGCAACAGGCCTTCGTGCAGGATGACGCCCACCTCGTGCGCGAACGACGGATCGTAGGAGACGCAGTTCGGGATGGTCAGCGACATGATGTGGCTGTGGCCGTCCTCGTGCTGCAGGCCCTCGCCGTTGAGGGTGGTGCGGCCGGCGGTACCGCCGATGAGGAAGCCCCGCGCCTGCATGTCGCCGGCTGCCCAGGCCAGGTCGCCCACGCGCTGGAAGCCGAACATCGAGTAGTAGGCGAAGAACGGCAGCATGATGACGTTGCTGGTGGAGTACGACGTGGCCGCCGCAATCCAGGAGCAGAACGCACCGGCCTCGTTGATGCCCTCCTGCAGGATCTGGCCGCTGGCGTCTTCCTTGTAGTACATCACCTGGTCCTTGTCGACCGGCACGTACTTCTGCCCCTCGGGGGCGTAGATGCCCAGCTGGCGGAACATGCCCTCCATGCCGAAGGTGCGGGCCTCGTCAGGCACGATGGGCACGACACGCGGGCCCAGCGTCTTGTCACGCAGCAGCAGCGTGAGGAAGCGCACGAAGGCCTGGGTCGTGGAGATCTCGCGCCCTTCGGCGGTGGGGTCGAGCACCGTCTGGAAGGTCGACAGCGGCGGCACCGACAGCTGCTCGTCGGAATGGGTACGACGATGCGGCAGGAACCCGCCCAGCGCCTTGCGACGCTCGAACATGTACTGCATCTCCGGGCTGTCCTCGGGCGGACGATAGAACGGGATCTCGTCGAGCTTGTCGTCGGGGATGGGAATGTTGAAGCGGTCGCGCATGCCGCGCACGCTATCGGCGTCGAGCTTCTTGAGCTGGTGGGTGGGGTTCTTGCCCTCGCCCACGCGACCCATGCCGTAGCCCTTGACGGTCTTGGCCAGGATGACGGTGGGGCGACCATGGTTGTTGTGCACGGCCGAATGGAAGGCGGCGTACACCTTGTACGGGTCATGGCCGCCGCGGTTCAGGCGCCAGATATCCTCGTCGGACATGCGCGCGACCATTTCGAGCAGCTTCGGATCCTTGCCGAAGAAGTGCTTGCGCACGTAGGCGCCGTCATTGGCACGGTAGGCCTGGTATTCGCCGTCCACCGTTTCCATCATGACGCGACGCAGCGTGCCATCGGTGTCGCGGGCCAGCAGCTTGTCCCAGTACGAGCCCCAGATGAGCTTGATGACGTTCCAGCCGGTGCCGCGGAAGTCGCCTTCCAGCTCCTGGATGATCTTGCCGTTGCCGCGCACCGGGCCGTCCAGACGCTGCAGGTTGCAGTTGATGACGAAGATGAGGTTGTCGAGCTTCTCGCGCGCTGCCAGACCGATGGCGCCCAGCGATTCGGGTTCGTCCATCTCGCCGTCGCCGCAGAACACCCAGACCTTGCGGTTCGCGGTGTTGGCCAGGCCCCGGGCATGCAGATACTTCAGGAAGCGTGCCTGATAGATGGCCATCAGCGGCCCCAGGCCCATGGAGACGGTGGGGAACTGCCAGAAGTCCGGCATCAGTTTCGGGTGCGGATACGACGGCAGGCCGTGACCATCGACTTCCTGGCGGAAGCTGTTCAGCTGGTCCTCGGTGAGGCGGCCCTCGATGAAGGCGCGGCCGTACAGGCCGGGCGAGGAGTGGCCCTGGAAGTAGATCAGGTCGCCACCGTGGCCTTCGTGCGGGGCATGCCAGAAGTGGTTCATGCCGGCGCCGATCATGGTGGCCACCGAGGCGAACGAGGCGATGTGACCGCCCAGGCTGCCGCCATCGGGGGTTTCATGCTTGTTGGCACGCACCACCATGGCCATGGCGTTCCAGCGGATGAAGCTGCGGATGCGCTCTTCGTATTCGTGGTTGCCGGGCGAGCGGACTTCCAGTGCGGGCGGGATGGTGTTCACATAGGCCGTGGTGGCCGAGAACGGCATGTCGCCGAACTGCCGCCGTGCGGTGTCCAGCAGCTGTTCCATCAGGTAGTGGGCACGCTCGCGGCCCTCACGCTGAATGACCGCGTCCAGAGCATCGAGCCACTCCCGGGTCTCGATCGGATCGGTGTCGGATGATTCGACGGGGTTGGGGGTGTTCTTTGCAGCTTCAGACATGCTGGCCTCTCACCGGAACGGAAACATGGATCCCCGGATTCTAAGTACGGTGGAATGGAAAGCAAGCCGAATTTCAAGGAACGATATCCCGCACCGCATCGCAAAATTCGCCGCAAGCGCGCAATTCCGTGGAAAATGGCGGTATGGCGCGGCCGCACGCCATCAACCGGCCGTTTCTTGCTGCAGCACAGCATGACCCTGATGACGACCTGCCCATGACGCCCGACGACGACGCGAACGCCACGCCCACCGAGGCCGGCAGCCTGACAGCAGCCCGGCGCGCCCCCCTGTCGAACATCCGCATTCCGTCCGACTGGCTGGCCTGGCGCTTTCTGGGACTGGCGCACATGGCGGGGCTGGTGCTGTTCATCGTGATGATGGCCGGTTTTCTCTGGTATGTGGGCCATATCGAACGACAGGAGCGGCAGACATCGCTTCTGCGCGACACCGACTGGGCCCAGCAGTCGCTGAAGCTGTCGTTGCGTGAGCTGCAGGCACACCTGGTTCGTCTGGCACCGCTGTGGCTGGCCGACCTGCGCCAGGGAGCCGGCAACCGTACCACCCCCCCGGCGGGTGACGACGAGGGAGCGGGCACCGCCCAGAACCCCGCGGGCTTTCTGGCGACCTACCCCCAGACCCGGTACGTGGCCCTGGTCACACCCGAAGGACGCGTCCTGCAGGCCACCGTGGCCCAGGGCGCGATGATCGGTAACGGCCTGGAGGCCGGGGAACCCACCCAGGACGGCGACACCCTGCTGCTGCCCGCCTTCCAGGACACGCCCGGCACGTCACCCCGGCGCGGTGCCTGGCTGGTCAGCATGCAGTCGTGGCAGCCCCGCTATTCGGCACCGCTGATGATTCCGGGGGGCGAGATGGTGACCGAGCTGTACCTGCCCGTGGTGCAGGGACGGCGTCTGGTGGCCGTAGCCGTGGCCGGCATCGGGCTGGAGCCGCTGCTGGCAAACATGCTGCCCGAGAACCTGCGCGACCGCTATCGGTTCAGTCTGGTGGGGCCGCACGGCCGGCTGCTGGCCAGCACGGCCTCGGCACACCGCATCGACACGCGGGCAGCGCACCAGCTGCCACTGGACCCGCCGGGTGACGGCCTGATGCTGCGGGCCGTGGCCTACGAAGAACCCTCCCCTTCCCTGGCCGAACGGCTGACCCAGCTGGGGCTGTTCACGCTGGCCCTGACGTCGATCCTGTCACTGATCCTGCTCTGGCGCAGCGCCCATGACCGACTGCGTGCCGAGGGTGAACGCGACCGGCTGTTCGAGCTGTCGCAGGACGTGTTCTGCGTGATCCGCCCGGACGGCACGCTGGTGCGCGGCAATCCGGCCTTCGTGGAGTATTTCGGCAAGGACCTGAGCAACACGCGCTTCTGGGACCATGTCTATCCGGAGGACCGGCTGGACGTGATCGAGGCCTTCACCACGCCCCAGGAACGCATCGGCCCCCTGGAGTGCCGGGTACGCTTTCGCAATGCCTGGCGCTGGCTGAGCTGGTCCATCAGCGTGGACTCGCGCTCGCCCGAATCGCTCTATTACGCGGTGGCCCACGACATCACCGGCCGAAAGCTGGTGGAGCAGGCGCTGACCACCGAAGCCACGTTCCGCCGCGCCATCGAGGATTCCATCAGCACGGGGCTGCGCGTGATCGACCACGATGGCCGCATCACCTACGTGAACCGGGCACTGTGCCAGATCCTCGGCTATCCGGCCGAAGAGATGGTGGGGCAGCTGCCGCCCTACCCCTACTGGATCCCCGAGGAACACGACCTCAACATGGCCCACCTGAACCTGACGATCTCGGGTGGCGCCCCCCCGTCGGGCCTGCAGACGCGGGCACGGCGCAAGGATGGCCGGATCATCGATGTTCGGCTCTATGTCTCGCCGCTGATCGACGACCAGGGCCAGCAGGCGGGCTGGATGGCGTCGGTGACCGACATCACCGAACCGAACCGGATCCGCGCCGAGCTGATCGACGCCCACGAGCGCTTCGAGACCGTGCTCAACCAGCTCGATGCCGCCGTCTCGGTGGTCTCGCCCCCGCCACCGATCGTTCCCTTGAACATCACCGCCCCATCGACAGACGAACAGTCGCCAGCTCCCGCACCTTCGCGGCTGCTGTTCTGCAATTACCACTACCACGCGCTGTTCGGCGACGACATTGCCGGCCACCTGGCGCTGCTCAACGGCTGGCCGGTGGCGGACTCCTGGATGGGCGAAGAGGTCTACATCCCGCGCATCGACCGCTGGTTCGAGGTGCGGGTACAGGTGATCCGCTGGGTGGACGGCCAGCCGGCCCAGCTGGTGGTGGCCACCGACATCACGGCACTGCGCCCCATCCGTGAACGCCAGAAGCAGCAGGAAGAACAGCTGCAGCAGACGGCACGGCTGGTGACGATGGGAGAAATGGCCTCCTCCATCGCCCATGAGCTGAACCAGCCGCTGGCCGCCATCAGCAACTACGCACTGGGCCTGGCCAAGCGGCTGCAGCCCGGCAGCCCTGCACCGGCCGACCCGGCCATGGTGGACCAGACGCTGGACAAGATCGCCCGGCAGGCACAGCGTGCCGCCTCGGTCATTCAACGGGTACGCAACTTCGTGCGTCGCAACACGGCCGAGCAGCGCGAGATCGCCGTGGACGAGATCCTGACCGAGGCGCTGGCCCTGGCCGAGATTGCCGCCAAGCGCTATGGCGTGGCCATCACCATCGACCTGGCGCCGGACCTGCCACGCCTGTCGGCCGACCGCATCCTGATCGAGCAGGTCCTGCTGAACCTGATGAAGAACGCCATCGACGCCATGCGCGGGCAGGACGATGCCGCCCTGACGCTGCAGGTGAGCGCCACACGCGACAACGTGCTGTTTGCCGTGGCCGATCAGGGGCCGGGCATCCCCGAGGAGCAGCAGGAAAAGGTCTTCGAGGCCTTCTTCACCACCAAGCCCGAAGGCATGGGCATGGGGCTCAACATCTGCCGCAGCATCATCGAGTCCCACGCCGGCCGGCTTTGGGTGGAAAGCAATCAGCCTCGGGGATGCATCTTCAAGTTCACGCTGCCGGTACACGAGGGGCCGGCGCACGGCGACACGACATCCGCATGAGCCCCTTGCCCTCCAGCCACAGCGCCTCGCCTGCCCCCTGCCATCGACCGGCCCTCCGGTCAGGTCCCACCTTCCCGATGCGGGTACTCGTTTTCCCGCAGTGGCAGCCCCGAGGATTCATCGATAATTCCCAAGGGATCCTCTGCGCCGGGAACCGCGATCCCGGCGCACATGGCCCCGTGCCCATCATCCGGATAGACAACAGACCCATGAGTCCATCAAACGAAACTCCCTCCACCGCCCCTCCGCAGCCTGAAAGGTTCGTCTACATCGTCGACGACGACGAGGCCGTGCGTGATTCGCTGCGCTGGCTGCTGGAAGGCAGCGGCTTCAACGTGCGCACCTTCCACAGCGCCGAGAGCTTCCTCAACGCCTACACGCCCGGACATTTCGCGGTCCTGATCCTGGACGTGCGCATGGGCGGCATGAGCGGCATCGAGCTGCACGACGAGCTGCTGCGCCAGCGCTATGACCTGCCGCTGATCTTCATGACCGGCCACGGTGACGTGGGCATGGCCGTGGCCCGCATGAAACTGGGCGCCGTGGACTTTCTGGAGAAGCCCTTCGACGACAAGCAGCTGATCAGCACGGTGGAGAACGCCTTCAGCCAGGCCCGCGTGAAGCAGAACGATGCCCAGCGGCGCGAGCAGCGCCAGGAACTGCTGGCCCGCCTGACCCCGCGCGAGCAGCAGGTGCTGGAGCTGATTGCGGCCGGCCGCCTGAACAAGCAGATTGCCGGCGACCTGAACATCAGCATCAAGACGGTGGAGGCGCACCGCGCCAACATCATGGACAAGTTCGAGGTCCGCACCATGGCCGACCTGATGCGGCGCTTCCTGGGCAGCAGCCCGGACTGATCCGCAGACCAGAGCCGACAGACAGCGCCCGGGCCCCACGGGGTCGGGGCATTTCTGCCCAAGCACGCACGCCCTTTTCCGGGAGGGCTTCGTGCGTCCAGCCTGAGGGCAAAGAAAAAGGGCCTGAATTCGCTTTGAATTCAGGCCCTTGAATGGGTGGCGCGCCCGGCAGGATTCGAACCCACGACCCCTTGGTTCGTAGCCAAGTACTCTATCCAACTGAGCTACGGGCGCGACGCGGAACGCATAATAACATGAGATTCGGGTTTGTCACGTCGTTTGGAGATTTTTTGCAAACGATTGTCAAAACTGAGCATGAAAACGGATTTTCACCCCAAAGGAGGGTGAAACGCCCCTGAACGGTTCTCACTCGTGCTTAATCGAATGAAGGGAAGGTGCCCGCCTGCCCGAACGAGAGTCCCCGCGAGCATCCCCCGGTCGGGACCAACGTCGATCCGGCTGCCAGCGTCTCCTGATAGCCGCACAAGGATGTAACGTTTTCTGAATCCGGTGCCCCGGGCGGGCCGTGTGCGGGCAGCTCATGTAGACTTCTAGGGGTGTCGGCATGCCTCGGTGGCGAGGCATGTCGTCGGCATCCGAAGCGGCCGCCCGGCCCGCAGCGGCAGCCATCGCCGCACGACACGTGCAGCCCCCGAATGCTCTGCTGCCCAGTTTCCTGCGCCTGGCACACCGTCACGGATGCCGCAGATCATCACGTGAATCTTCGAAGGAAAGTGGTTTGAACCTGAACTGGAACGATCGCCCCCTGATCACGACCTCCACGCGCGGCGTGTTTGCCGAAGCCATTTCACCGTTCACCGACGACGGGACCCTGGATCTGGATGGCATCCGGGCCCAGATGGACTTCCTGGTCGCCTGCGGTGCAAGTGGCGTGCTGCTGCTGGGGGCCGGCTCCGAGGCCGACAAGCTCACCAACGACGAGCGCCTTTCGGTGGTCCGTGCCGGCATCCGGCACCTGAACGGCCGCATCCCGGCCATCGTCGACATCTCCTCGCCGGGCATCGACAACCTGGCGCTGCTCGGTCGGCGAGTGATGGATGCAGGCGCAGCCGGCGTGCGCATCAGCCCGGATGTGACGCTGCGCACCGACGAGGACATCTACAACTATTTCGAGCGCGTCAGCGAGCGGCTGGGCGAGATCCCCTGGATCCTGCACGACCAGCCGGCCGTCACCGGCGTCACCATCGCCTCTTACCTGCTCATCCGCATGCTGCAGGACTTCGAGCGTCTGGTGGGCATGTGCCAGGGCCTGGGCTCGGGTCTGGACAAGGCCGAGGCGCTGCGCGACGCCGAGACCAAGGGTGTGCGCCGCCTGGCCCTCTTCGAGGGCAACGACGGGCTGCATTTCCCGCAGGCACTCGACCGCACGGTGGATGGCGCCTTCAGCGCGTTTGCCTACCCCGAGGCGCTGATCAAGCTGCAGGAACTCTTCGAGGCCGGCAAGCGTGACGACGCCGAGGATGTCTTCGACGCCTACCTGCCGCTGATGCGTCACCAGAAGCAGCTGGTCATCGGCCCGGCCGTGGTCAAGCAGCTGCTGAAGGTGCGGGGCGTGATCCGCAGCGCCCGGCTGCGTGAACCGGCCCGCCGGCTGGACGAGGCCGAGGAGCAGGACATCGAGCGCCTGGTGCGCCGGATGGAGCGCCGCACGCGGCAGCTGGGCATCGGCCTGCCCACCCCCTGGCCGCAGCGCTCGGGCAGCTGAGCCCTGCCCTCAGTGCCCCTCACGGGGCGGACGGGATGAGCCGGCAGCCTGCCGGCCCGCGGCGCCTTTGGGTGCCGCTTCTGCATTCGGCGCCTTGCCCGAGGACTGTCCTTCTCCCTTCGCCCGGGTTTCATCGGCAGCCTTCTCGTCGCCATCCAGGCGCACCTGCACATGGCGGGTCACGCCATTGGGCCCCGGAAAGTCCTGGAACAGCGCCTTCACCATCAGCGGCACGGCGTTGTTCAGGGCGCCATCCTCGGAATCCGACACGACCGAGCCCTCATAGAGGCGCGCTGGCCGTCCCGGCAGCGGCTTCGTGCCCGTCAGCGCCAGCTTGACCTGCTTGCGGTAGATGGTGCGCTGGTAGGTCGAATAGCCCACCAGATCATAGCCATACATCGGCACCGTCTCCCAGTAGGTGACGACCTGGCCGTTGGCGTCGGTACGCTGATGCGCCACCTGGCGATAGCCCTGGAAGACATAGGCATAGTTGGGCTGGCTGTAGTTGACCGGCCGGCCGTTGTCCACCGAATAGTCCAGCGTCACGTCCACGTCCGGACGGCTGCTGCCGGTTTCCTTCAGGCCGTGCGCCAGCAGCTGCTCGCGCACCAGCGCGGCATAGGTCTGGTATTCAAGACTGTTGGCCTGGTCCGCGTCGGGCTTGAAGCGGAAGCTCAGCCCCTGCAGGGCCGGTTCCTGCTGGTGGTAGGCCGTGACCTCGGCGCCGAAATAGGTGGCACACCCGCCCAGCAGCAGCGCGCCGGCCATCGTGGCTGCCAGCCCCAGCCGGCGCCAGGCGCCCGACCGTGCCATCGGAATATGCTGCATCGACTGTCGCTCCATGGATCTTCCCTCTGCACAATCATAACGGGGCTCCGCCCCGATGGCGGCGGATAACCCGGACGTATCCCCCGGCCCATCCGGCGCGGCACGTAACCATCGGAGGCAGAACCCGCCCCCGGACACTCGCAGTCCGTGCCGGGCCCTGAAACGGGTATCGGGCCCGTGACGTTGACCCGCGCGCCCGCCAAGCCCCACGCCGCTGGCCAGGGAGGTGCCGGGAGCCTGCCCCTGCCCCTGCCCCTGCCCCTGCCCCTGCCCCGGCATCCGCATCCGCACCCAGTCCCAGTACCCAGCGCCTAACGCCCAGTGCCCAGCGTCATGGTCATGTCCGCCTGCCGCCCTGGCCAGGTTCTGGTAATCTCGTTCCAGTCCTTTTTTCAGAAATATCCCGGGGTCAGACACGCCCGGGACATCAGGCCGGACGGCTTCCGCAAGGATCCGTGCCGCCCCTTTCACGATTCACACCCGATTCACCATGGCCGACTCGCTCACCAACGCCACCAAGCCCACCAAACCCAGCGCCTCACGCGTCATCGAGGTCCACCAGTACCATGCGCTGCGCCCGGGCCCGCGCCTGCTGGTGATGGGGGGTGTGCATGGCAACGAGACGGCAGGACCCATCGCCATCCGGCAGATCCTGGCGGAATTCGCCGAGGGCCGTCGCATCCTGCATCGCGGCACCCTCACCTTCGTGCCGGTGGCCAATCCGGTGGCCTGGGCTGCCGGCCGCCGCGAGGGCGACCGCAACCTGAACCGCGACTTCCGCCCCAGCCTGTCGCCCGAGAACGTCGAGGATCGCATCGCCACCCGGCTGGGACCGATCCTGGCCAGCCACGACGTGCTGGTGGACCTGCACACCTTCTCGGCGCCGGGCGAGCCCTTCGTGTTCTTCGGCCCCGCCGACAACCAGGAGGAGCTGGAGCCTTTCAGGCGTTCGGCCGAAGAAGAGCGCCTGGCGCAGGCCATCGGTCCCCGGCGCCTGGTCTATGGCTGGCTGGCCGCCTACGCCAAGGGTGTGCGCCGTCGCCAGAACGGCAGCATCTCCTATGGCATCGGCACCACCGAATACATGCGGGCCCATGGCGGTTACGCCGTCACGGTGGAATGCGGCCAGCATCTGGATCCGGAGGCACCGGCCGTGGCGCGTGCCGCCATCGACAACGCGCTGCGCCTTCTGGAGATGGGCGGACTGTTGCCCGAGGAAGGCGCAGCCCCTGCCACCTGCCATGACCATGACGCCCCAGCCACCGAACCTTCTCCGGATTTCTCGCGCAGCGAGTTCACCCCGCCAGCCGACGACCAGGCCGCACGCTTCGAGCTGATCGAGCTGTACGATGTCTTCGATCGACACGCCACCGGCGACCGTTTCGCCCGCGACTGGCGCTCGTTCGACCGCGTGGCAGCGGGCGAACCCATTGCGTTCCGTGCCGACGGCCTTCCGCTGACGGCGCCGGAAGATGGCTACGTGGTGTTCCCCAACCCCGGAACACCGCCGGGACGGGAATGGTTCTACTTCGCCCGGCCGGGTCGACGACTGCTGCGCTGACCACCTACGCCATCGACGGGGCCAGCGAGCGGGGCCGGCCTCGGGGCAACCTCACTCGGACAGGCCGAAGCGCCCGTCCGGATCAGCGGCATGCGCGATTTCCACGGGCTGGATCGGCGGGATGTCCAGACCCTTGATGCGGTTGAACTCGTTCACCATCGCGGCAGCCCACAGACCGTTCCAGACCGTTCCGGCGTGGCCATCGCCGATGACGGCATTCCAGGGCTCATCGCCCTGCGTGACGCCCACCTCGCGCTTGCCGGACAGCTTCACCTGCTTGTAGGCCGGTTGGCCCTGGGCATCACGCGCACCAAACCAGTGCCGGAAGAAGGCCCGGTCGTCGAAGAAATGCACGCCCTTGGTGCTCTCGGCGATCTGGCGCAGGCGTTGGTCGTAGGCATCGAGCACGGCGGCGATGTTCGTCTGCTCCTGTGCGTTGCGGAAGCTGGCGTGCAGCGGCGGCCAGTCGACGTTGTTCAGGATCCCCACCAGGATGATGTCCAGCGCCGGATCGCGGGCCTTCAGCGCGGACACGGCCTGGGCCACCTGGTCGGCACAGGCCTGCACCCGGGCCAGATTGTCAGCATCCGCCCCTGTCTTCGCAAAGGCCTGCAGGTCCTCGCGCTTGCCCAGGCTATTGATGCCGATACGGATCAGCACCACCGATGGCACGTCCTTCCAGCCTTGCGGATCACGGGCCATCTCGGCCAGCAGGCCGGGCACCTGCCCGAAGGTGGGGTTGTTGAGCGCACCGCAGGTGGCGCCACTGAAGGCGAAGTTGTAGCGGAAGTCTTCCTTGTGCTGCCGCACCAGACTGCCCATCACGTTGCGCCGCAGCCAGGCGCCAGCCCCGCTGCTGCCCACCTCCCCGAAAGGCCCCTGATCGATGTCACGGGGACGCAGCCTCCCAAGGATCTCGGTCCACTGCCAGGTACTGGCCTGCTGCGCCCCGCCGCGCGCCTCGGGCGTGCCGTAGTGCAGCGAAACCGCATCATGGAAGGAATGACTGTCGGAGTCCCCCAGGACGGCCAGTCGCAGTTTCGGGCTGGTCGGCTCTCCGCCATTGAAGGAAGACATGTGGTCCGGGCTCCTGCTGTCGGTGGCCACGCCACCAGGATGGGTGTCGACGTGGCCGCGATGCGCAGCCGCCGGGGGGTTGCTGTCGGGCGTGCAGGAGGCCAGGCACATACCAGTACCGATGCCCAGAAGCAACACCCTCAGCATTGTTTTACTGAAAATATGTGACAAACGTTCAGATGGGCGACTCTGAACAGACACGCTAGCATTGGCGGGTCGGGCAGGCTGCGCTCCCGTTGCATCGGTCGATGCGTCGCGGAAAACACGCCACCTGCCACTGGCCCCATGTTCAAAACCGATCATGCGTCTATAGATTGCTTGTTGGAATGAATCACCTACCCTCAGGGGAGGACTGAAACCATCCGGCATCTTTCTCATCCAACCGGATTTTCGCAGCTGTGGCTTCCATCTCGATCAAGCTTCCCGCCAATCTGACCACGGCCCTGGCAGCGCGCCGGGGGCAGGACGAACCCCGGCTTGTACCCTGGCTGGCCGCCTGGATGCTGGCTGACCACCGCATCGGTGGCGGCACGCTACCCGGCGAACTGGGCGACACCGCCAGCCTGCTGGCGCTCGCACGCCAGCATGTGGACAATGGACGCAACACTTGGGAAGGCGAGACCGGGCTGGCGCTGTTCGTCGAGGAAGCCGCCCCGACCGGGCTGCCGGCCGAAACCGACGCCGTGAACGCCATGCCTGTTGGGCATGATGCCATCCCGTCCGATACCGAATCGTCGACGTCCCGTAAAAAGGCTGACATTTCGCTGCATTTTGTCGGCGAAGACGTAACCATCTGCTCACCCAGCGGCCGCTACGATGCCGTGGCGCTGCATGGCTGGCGGCGGCTGCTGCGCCACCTGCTGATCGAGCTGGTGCTGCAGGGCCCGCAGCAGCTGCGCCAGTTCTCCAATCTGGCCACCAACATCCGGCCGCTGGTGCTGCAGACCTGGTCCGGCCCCACCGATGGGGACGCGCGCCTGCCACAGGCCACCGTCATCGAGCGCTTTGACCTGCAGTGCCGTCGCCACCCCGATGCCACGGCGGTGCGCATGCCCGGCACGCCCGGCGTCACCTGGAGCTACGAGACCCTGCGCGAGATCTCGCTGCGCCACGCTGCGCGCTTGCAGGCGCTGGACGTGGGGGCCGGCGACCGCGTGGCCATGCTGCTGTCACGCCGGCCCGAAGCCATCGCCCTGATGCTGGGCATCCTGCGGCTGGGCGCCGTCTATGTGCCCATTGACCCGGCCAGCCCGGAACAGCGGCTGTCGCTGATGCTGGAAGACAGCCAGCCCACGCTGCTGCTGGTGGATTCGCATACCCAGCCCCATCAGCTGACGCTGGCCAAGGCACGCGGCATCCCGACGCTGGACATCGAAGGCATCGACCACGACGACACCGACACGCTTGTGGGCTTCGACACGGTGCCCTGCCTGTCGGAGCGGCTGTCCGAGCAGGAGCTGGCCCGGTACGGCAGCCCGGCGCGCCAACCCGCCTACGTGATGTATACCTCCGGTTCCACGGGCACGCCCAAGGGGGTGGTCATCCCCCATCGTGCCATCGTCCGGCTAGTCTACCGACAGTACTACGCCCCGCTGGGTCCGAAGGTGGTGATGCTGCACGCAGCGCCGCTGGCCTTCGATGCCTCGACGCTGGAAATCTGGGGCCCGCTGCTCAATGGCGGCACCTGCGTCGTCCATCCGCAGGCCATCCCCTCGGGTGCCGGCCTGGCCGAGACCATCCGCACCGAACGGGTCAACACCGCGTGGCTGACGGCCGCGCTCTTCAACCGCATCGTCGACGAGGATCCGCTGCACCTGCAGGGTCTGCGCACGCTGATGACGGGCGGCGAGG
>ERZ773038.1336-NODE-1336-length-14139-cov-8.068446_pt1 | contig 14139 bp, 9 predicted proteins | sample MGYA00511665_ERZ773038 | MGnify/ENA primary metagenome ERZ773038 (study PRJEB29015, sample SAMEA2737966) | human oral metagenome | biome: human oral; feature: human-associated habitat; material: dental | place: China | collected 2028 ... | reverse complement strand
AGCTATGTGAAATGGGATAGGATCTGGCGGAGAACTCTCGTGTTTGCTACGCTTATGTTCTCACTAGTTATGTTACTACTATGTTTATATTCATTAGTGTGTGATAGAACGTCAAATTTTATTAAATTAATTGAATTAAATTCAACTTACTATTTCAGTTTAGGTGTGGCTGTTCCTTGTGTCGTTTCAGCTCCGTTTTGTTTTATTTATTCCTTTTCCTTATCTCCTTCTCTCGTCTTACTTTTTCCCGGATATGAAAGCTCATCGGTCCAGGCCTTTTTTGAGGGGATGTCTATCAACATCTCTTTTACGGCTGCTTCTCAGGCAGTGGTGTGCTGGCTTCTAGAGCAAGGGAAGGATCTGGATTGTGCGACTGCTGAGAGCAGGCGACAATACATCAGCGCGGCTGCGTCTCAGGCCCGTATGCGTGCCCGTCTTAGAGGCAACAGTTTTGTGCACGACAATATCCTTTCTCTTTTAGCTCCCGTTGCGAACGGGGTCGGTCAATCGGAACAGTTGCGGGCTAGTGCGAATGCAGCGTTGGAGGGACTTTCCTCGGCATTGACTGACGACGATCGTTCAAGATCGGTCTCTGTGCTCTTCGCGAGACTGCAACGATGGATCGATTCCGCAAGTGCCCCCATTGAGTTTAAGGTTGCTGTATGCGAGGATGTTTTGCTTTCTCCCGAAGTCTTTCAGGCGATCTATGACGCGACCCTTGAGGCGATTAAGAATTCGTTACTGCATGCCGCCGAAATCGATGCGGAATGTGCTGTCAGTCGAGCAGTTAAACTGACTAGTGCTGATAGGTTGATTTCTGTTTCCGTGGCTGACGACGGGCGGGGATTCGATCCGAGCGTGTTGCCAGAGGGGAGATTCGGAGTTGCCAATTCAATCATCGCGCGCATGCAGGAGGTTCATGGACAAGCTCGGATCGTCTCATCGCCTGGTGAAGGGGCGCTTGTGTCGATTTCCTGGAGCTCGGCTGAAACGAAACCTGAAACTGGGGGTGGGGAGGCGAATCCTCGATATTCGAGGCGAGCCGCAGCCCGTGACGAGGACCAAGCCATTGCGGTGGGGTCGCTAGCTTCAGCTCCTGAAACTATGATAGCTAGAGTTAATGGATTTTTAATACTTTTAGCTCATTTTTATATCCTAATATCAGAAATCCATTTGGGAGCGTATTCAAATGATTTGCTAGTTATATTTGGATATTTATTTATCGTTTCTGGATTTTTTCTTGTTCTCCGTTCCTGGAATAACTCATGGATTCCCACTTGGGCCGCTTTCCTTGCAGCCACTATGGCAGGTTTTGCTAATTTTATAGTTCTTATGTGCATTGATAGTGTCAACTGGCCGGGAAATGCTTCATGGTCAATTGGTGTAAGTAATGTAATTAATTTAGGTCTTATGTTGCGTTATAAACTTTTAATAGCGTGGATTGGTGTCTTTTTAATTTTTTTAAGTACTTTCATTTGGTCTCAGATTGATGGTCCTCCGTTACTGGTCTTAATAATGCTAATCTTACCTCCTGTTGCCGAGGCTGCGATCTGGCATATTATGTTTCGAAGGTCCATGACGACAAGCACGATGCTTGTGCGCACCCAGGAAGCCACCACGGAGTTTCTTTCTCGACGCTCCGCTGACGAAGAGGCGAATCGCGCCATAGACCAGGTGATGACGTCGGTGAGCGAGCGTGCTCGGCCCATCCTGACGGTGCTGGCCAACGGCACCCCCATAACTCCTGCGCTGCGGTTGCAGGCGCGTCTGCTCGAGGCCGAATTGAGAGACGAGATCCGTGCGCGATTCTTCACCGGGACGAACGTCGTCGGAGCGGCGAGGGCCGCTCGGATTCGCGGCGCAGAGGTCATTCTTCTTGACGACGGCAAATGGGACGACGAGGCGTCGTCGACTTGGGCAGAAGCCGTCCCGACGAGTGTGCCTGAAAGAACCACGCATAGCGCGCCTGTGGGCAAGACGCCAAGCGTGCGCGAGAACATCATCGAGAATGTCACACAGATTCTCGAGCGAGACAGGAGCGAGCGGCTTGTCGTTCGCGTGCTTCCCCCGGGTCGGTCGATGTCGGTGTCGATCGTCGGCGACGACGGAAGCAGCTTTCTCGACGCTGAGGGCAACTTGCTCGACGCAGAGAGCAACGTCATCTTGGAATCCGAGCAATGAAAGGCTGCCGCCGCTTGGCTGCCTAAACCTGGGACCGCGAATGGATCGCGTATACGATTGGCCTATGGGCGATGAGCAGTCCGCGGTTGAGGGCGACGGCGCGCGTGAGAAGAGCTCGCGCGGGCACCGTTTACAAGGGCAAGAGCCGCGCGTGAACGGGAGGGACAACGCGCCGCGGAACCGTGCGCCGGGAGGCGGCCTGCGAGATCGGGCCCGCGGCATGTTCGTCGGCCTCGCCGTCGGCGACGCGATCGGAATGCCCGCAGAATTCAAGGAACCCGGCGAGTTCGAGCCGGTCGAATGTCTGCGCGCCGGCGGCCCGTTCGACCTTCCGGTGGGACACTGGACCGACGACACGTCCATGGCCCTCTGCCTTGCGGACAGCCTTTTGGCTTGCGGCGGCTACGACTCCTACGACGTCATGAACCGCTACCGTCGATGGAAGCGGGAGGGATACCGAAGCTCGACCGGCGTCTGCTTCGACATCGGCAACCAGGTGGCCGCTGCGATATCCGAATTCGAGGACAACCCGTGGGTTCCCAGGGGAAAGCCGCGGGTTCTGTCGGCGGGCAACGGCTCGATCATGCGTCTTGCCCCGGCGATCGTCGCCGCCTTCGGGGCGCGCAAGCCGGAACGGGTCGTCGAAGCGGCCGGAATCTCAGCGCGGGAAACCCACTATTCCGTCGAAGCCGAGGCGGGCACGGAGCTATTCGCCGCGATGCTCGTGCGCGCAATGGAAGGGGCGGACAAGCTGGAAATATGCAGCCCGCGCTCATTGAGCACGGGAAAGCAATTCGATGCGATCCTCGACCGCGTCGTCGGCGTCGAAAAACTCGAAAACACCGGTTACATCGTCCACAGCCTGCAGGTCGCAGCATGGGCCTTCGCCAGTCACGAGAGCTTTCGCGACGGCATGCTCGCTGTGGTGAACCTGGGCGGAGACTCGGACACGAACGGCGCGATATACGGCCAACTTGCCGGCGCCTATTACGGATACGAGGCGATCCCGCGCACATGGCGAGACGGGGTCTTCATGGCAAGCGAAATCGCAGCCTTGGCCGACGATCTGCTCGCCATGAAGGCCTGCCCCGTCTTGCGGACGCGATTCGAAGAAGACTGACGGTCAGTCCTTCTTGAAAGCGCCCTTGATCTTCTCTCCTACGGCCTTGACCTCGGACTTGACGTCCTCGGCGAACTCCTTCACTTTGCCTTCGGCATGCTGAGCTTTGCCTTCGGCTTCCGTGCCTTTGTCGCCGGTGGCTTTTCCGGCGAATTCCTTCGCCTTTCCGGCAACCTTGTCGAACGTTGAATCGTCTGCCATGGACTTCCTCCTTTTGGTGGACCGTTAAATGGACGTCGCCATCGTCTCATCATTTGAAAAGAAAATCTACCTTCCCGCCGTCGCAAGGAAGAAGCGTCCCGCGCTTAAACGACAGGCGTCCCGCACTTAAACGACAGCCGTCCCGCACTTAAACGACACGCGTCCCGCATTTAAACGCGCAGGCGCATCCGCCCTCGAAACGTAGAATTCTCCCATGAGTATGCCGCCTGCGAACATTGAGCTGACGCCCTGCACCGCGAACGACGTCGACAAGCTGAGCGCCGTCAGCGCGGCGGCCTTCGCCGAGACGTTCGCCGAATACTACAGCGCCGAGGACTTCGATGCGTTTCTTCGCAAAGCGTACGCGCCGGGGACTCTCGCCGAAGAAATCGCCAACCCCGGTTCAGCCTTCTATTTCGCACGGGTCGACGGTGAAATCGCGGGATACGCGAAGATCAACGTCGGCGAGGCGCAAAGCGAGGACGCCATGCCCGACGCGTTGGAAATCGAGCGGATCTACGTTCTGAAGAGGTTCAAGGGGCGCGGCTTGGGCCGGCTCATGCTGGAGAGAGCCTTCGAGGAGGCCCGGGCGCGAGGAGCCGAGTCCGTGTGGCTCGGCGTGTGGGAGCACAACGACGCCGCCTTGGGATTCTACGAGCATCTCGGATTCGAGGTGTTCGGGTCCCACGCATTCCACATCGGCAAGACGCGGGACACGGACCTGCTCATGAGGCGCGAGGTCGGTCCGCGAGATTGAGCGGGCGGGATGCGAGCCCGCCGGACCGCTCCGAGCAGGGCCGGCTGAACCGAACGTGCAGAGTGGGCTGAACCGAACGTGCAGGGCCGGCTGACTGAACGAGAAGGGCCGGCCGGCCGACCGCGCAGGGTCAGCCGACCGGCTCCGCGTCGTCGGCCGATCAGTTCGGCGTGTATCGGTAGATTGACGGCCCCTTCGCGTAGTAGAGGTTTCCGTCCGTTCCGCGCACGAGCCCGCTGACCCCTCGGGCGACGGGCGCGGAGGCTTTAAACGTCTGCGCGGAAATGGGGAAAAGCGCCGTTCCCGGCTGGAAAACGCCGTAAAGCATCCCGGATTTGTAGACTAGCTGGCTGCGGTTGACCTCTTTGCCGCCCGAGACCTTGGCGCGCTTGACGACGTCGAGGGTATTCGGATTGAGCTCGAAGACGTACCCGCCGGTCGTGCCGTACAGCTTGCCGTCGTCGCCGAAAGTCAATGCCGTGACGGCGTACTGTTGGAAACCGGGAACGGGAGTCTTCACAGCCGTGACCGTCTGCTTTGCCACGTCGAAGACAAAAACCTTGCCCTCGGACTTGGCGGAGTGCTCGAATGCGGAGCCGCTGCCCCCGCGCGCCGTGGTTCCCACGTAGAGTTTCCCGTTGCGGTACGCCATAGAAATCGGCGAAAGGCCGTCGAGCGAGCCTCTGAGCGCAGGATCGGCCACGGGCAGATCCTTGAGGAGGTAGACGCGGTTGGGCTCCATCTGGTTCTTGGCGACGTCGTAGAAGCCGAGCGCTCCGCCGAGCTTCCCATATCCCGGCACCGTTCCCACGGCAACACGCCCATTCTCGACGCTCGTCATGGCAAAGGGGCGGTCTTGATTCTTTCCCTTGGCAACCTCGATCGGCTTGCGCGTTTCGCCGGTCTTCAGATTCCGCGATTCGAGCATTCCGCCCGTGTACAGGCCGGAAACCAGCCAGTCGCCGCTTTGGGCGAAGGATTCGACCTGCTTGAGAGACTGGGGGAGCAGGCTGTAGGAGCGCGACGCCGGGTCTATCCGCGCGATCTTCCGGGTGTGCATGAACCAGCCCGCGTAAAGCTTGCCGTCGCTGGGGGCGATCATCGACTGAATGCTGCGGGGAGCGATATTTAGCTTTGCCTTGAATGTGGCGCCGGTTTTTGCCTTGGCGTCGTAAACCGTGATCCCGTCGCGATTGATATTGGTTGAGACGAAGACGTCGTGGGTGACCCAGGCGGACCTGCTGAGGTTGTCCGCGAACTCGTCATTCGTGAAAACCGGGCGCTCAGAGCCGTCGTCTGGGTTGTGCTCCATCAGATTCCGCTCGGATCCGCCCGTTCGCGGATTTTTCGCCGTCGCGAAGTAGTAGACCTTTTTCGCCTCGCCCGGCCTCGCGACGACGCGCTTGGTGAAGCTCCGCGCCTTGCCCAGCAGGGCTCCGGTGTTCGGGTCCAGCGCGCAGGCGCCGTCGCAGATGAGACTGCCGTCGGCGTTCCGCATATCCGACATGGTGACGTACAGGCGGCCGCCTTTGGCCTCGAGGCTTGCGACCGAGCCGGAGCCTTTGCGCAGCGCGGCCGGGACGTTCAGGCGCTGCGCCCGCGGATTCGCCGTCGGGATCCTGTAGATCGACGGCTTTGTCATGCCCGTTCCGGCGTAGACGACGCCGTTTTCGTAGGCTACCGAGCGGATGTCGCGCTCTCCCTCCTGGATCTGGCTGTTCGTAAGGTCGCCCCACCGGCCGTTTTTGGCGTCGTAGGTGAGGACCCTGCCGCCGTATCCGTCGCTGGAACTGGCGATGTACAGCCTGTCGTGTTCGTCCGCGACGATGTCCCAATAGAAGCTGCCTCGCTTGGAGATCTCTTCGTAGTTCTTGTTCGACGAGCCGTCGTCTCCCAGCCGTTTCACCGCGTAGGTGTCAGGATCGATGTCGTAGAGCCTGCCGTTGCTGCACGCCGCCACGACATGCCTGTTGCTGAGCGTGGCGTAGCCCCATGGGTAGAGCTCGGCGCCGTCCTTGTCCAGGACGGTCTTCTTGACGTCGATCTTCCTCTTGTTCTTGAGGTCGATGACGTTGAGCGAGCCCCCGTAGCCCCCGGAGACGACGAAGGCCAGCGGCCTGCCGCCCTTGTCTGTCGTGGTTCCGTAGCTGGGAATGTTCGGTTCGTCCGGAATCGGCGTGGACACAAGCTCCTCGCGTCCCGCTTGCGTCACCGCCGGTCGAGGAAGGCCGGCCGGCGTTAAGGCGCCGGGCGACATCGATTTTCCGGACGCCGCCGGTCGGGCGGCGATCGACGAGGAGGCTTGGCCGGCCTTGGACGCCGGCGTCTCGACGGCCATCGACGTCGAAATCGTCGATGCGGACAGGGCAAGCGCCAGTCCGACTCCCAACGTCGTCCTGCGCAAACTCGGACGCCGGATCGAATGCGAAATCGAGCCTTGGTCCGAGCGTGAAATCGAGCCTTGGTCCGAGCTTCGATTCGCCCGTGGGCCGGAGCCTCGATTTGGGCGCCGGCCGTGCGTGAAGCGGATCGCGCGACTATTTTTCATTGTTTCCCCTTTTGGACGTTCCGGTTCGTCCGTTCGCCGGAATTTTGGGCGCCGCCTGCCACGACGAACCGACGATTAGTTGACGGCGATATTTTTGATTGTTCAATTACCTCTGGCTGCGATCATTTCACACCGGGCGGCCAATGGGAAGCGATTTTGAAAAATGGCCCGAAGTTGGAATTGTTCAGTTCAACAGTTGGAATTGTTCAGTTCAGCAAATGCACCCGTGTGGGTTAGGCTCTTTCTCAAAAGGCAGGCTCTCGAACGAGGAAATGCGAGGATCGGATATGCGCGGCGAAGCCGAAGGCGAGTGCGTCTTCTTCCTCAGGGGCGTCAACTTGGGCGCTCGCAACAAGGTTTCCATGCCGCTGCTGCGCGAGCTCGTCGCGTCGAAATTCGGCTTGGAACGGGTGCGCACGCACCTTCAGAGCGGGAACCTGCTGTGCGCTCCGCCGGCGGGGCCGCAGGATTTCGCCGACGGCCTGACGAAGCTTATCCGCGAATGGTTCGGCGTGGACAGCCCCGTCGTCTATCGCACGGCAGCGGATCTGTGGAGGGCCGTCGAGGCCGACCCCCTCGCCGACGTCGTTGGAGACGAGACGTTTTCCCACGTCATGTTCTTTGACCGCGACGTCGATTCCTTCGGCGGCCGGCGTTTCCGCGACGCCCTCAAGGACGGCGAAGACCTGGCCTGGGCGCCGCGCGAACTCTACCTGTGGTACGGCACTCCGCGAGGGCTCCACGGCTCGCGCATCACCCAGGCTTATGCCGAGCGCCATTTGGGCGTCACCGTCACGGCGCGGAACATGCGCACGCTGCGAAAGTTAGCGACAATGCTGGGCTGAAGCTTCTGCGAGCCCCGCCCCGGCGTAGGCGCACGCGGACCCCGTTGTCCGCGCGCGGCCGCGCCTTGGGGCGGGGCTCGCACTCGGCGGTCGAGATCAAATCTGCTCGACCACGACTTTCACCGCCCGCACCAGCGAGACGGCCCCCGGGTCCGGGGTTCCCAGCGACTTCTCTCCGAGAGGCCGGGCTCTGCCGAGCTTGGCGACGAGCTGGGCTGTGGACTCGGCTCCCGCCTGGCCCGCGGCCACGGCGGCCTCGCCCTTGGCCTTGAGGCCGCCGTCGGTCGAGACAAAGGCGTCGACCAGCGGAACGAGCGCATCGACCATCGTCTTGTCGCCCACCTGGGCGCCGCCGAGCCTCTGCACGGCCGAACGCCCGGCGATGACGGCGTCCGTGATCGAGTCGAGCGAGGGGGCCTCTTCGTTTCCCAGCGCCGCGCCGATCGCGGTCAGAAGGGAGCCCCACAGGGCGCCCGAGGTGCCGCCCGCGCGATCGGACCAAGCGTCGCCCGCGGCGCTCAGCGTGGTCGCCACGCCCGCGCCCTGATCCGCGATGGCGCGCGCCGCCTGGGCGGCGGCCTTCGATCCGTTCGCCATTCCGATGCCGTGGTCGCCGTCGCCGGCGATCGAATCGAGCTTGCCGAGCTCGTCCTTCGACTCCTCGAGCATTTCCGAGACCTTTTCGAGGAGCCCGACGACGACGCCCGCAGCCTCCTGCGAACTCTCCGAGCCCTTCTCGGTCACGACCACGGTCGCCGCCGCAGAGTTGAGCTCGGCGTCGTCGCGCTCGACCTCGCCGACGGAGCCCTTCCTGTAGGCGGGGGTGTCGCAAGGCGCGTCCCAGTAGGAAAGAAGCTCGTCGTCGACCCACACGAGGGTGAGCGATATGCCCGCCATGTCCAGCGAGGTGACGAATTCTCCCGATTCGACGTCTGCGATCTCCACGCCGGCGGCCTTCAGGCGGTCGACGACGGACCCGACGACGACGAACAGCTCCTCGTACTTCGTGTCGCCCAGTCCGTTGACGATGGCAATGACGCGATTTCCCGCCGATTCGGGGCGGTCCTCGAGCAGGCCGTCCACGAGGGTGGCCGCGACGTCGTCGGCGGAGCCCAAATCGTCCTCGGAGACCCCGGGCTCGCCGTGAATGCCGAGGCCGATTCCCATCTTCCCTGCGGGAACCGTGAAAAGCGGGCCGTCGGCGCCGGGGAGCGTGCAGCCGGAGAAGGCGACTCCGAAGGAGCGCGTGGACGCGTTCGCCTTGGCAAAAATGCGCTTGACCTCCTCGAAGTCCTTGCCGGCCTCGGCGGCCGCCCCCGCGATCTTGAAGATGGGGAAGTCCCCCGCAATGCCGCGGCGCTTGTCGAGTTCGTCCTTGGCGCCGGAGGCGATGTCGTCGGTGACCACCAGGGTGTCGGCGGGGATTCCCTCAGAGCGCAGACGCTCGATGGCTTGGCCGAAATGCAGGACGTCGCCCGCGTAGTTCCCGAATCCCATGAGCACTCCGGCGCCGCGGTCTGCCGCCTTGAGAACCGAGTACGCCTGGGCGCCCGAAGGGGAGGAGAAGATGTTCCCGCACACGGCGCCGTCGGCGATCCCGGCGCCTACCCAGCCGGCGAACGCCGGGTAGTGACCCGATCCGCCGCCGTAGACCACGGCCACCTTCCCTTGCGGAGTCGCGGTGGAGCGGACGACGCCGCCGTAGACCGGCTTGACGTAGCGCTTGTTGGCCAGGACGAACCCTCGCAGCGCCTCGGCGGGAAAATCCGCGGGTGCATTTACTAGTCGCGTCATTGCGTGCCTTTCCTAGTCGCCGCCCGTCGTCGGGCGGCTGCGTGATGTACGTTGATCTTATATCCCAGTGACCCGGTACACAATTTTGCAGGAAACATCGCGTTGCCTGCGGGTCGTGACGAGAATTCGGGCTTCTTACTGGCACGTTGTTACATTCTTTGCGCGTCGTTGCACTGTCGCTTTAAGGCGCCGCGGCCAAACGGCGGAGGCGGGCGATCGGCTTGCGGGTGGGGGATGCAAGGCAGAGATCGCCAAAATCATCGAAGAATCCGGGCGATCGGCTCGCGGGCGGGGGAGGCCCGCCGAGCCGGCGACGAAGCGGCCCCCTCGGGCCGGCTCTGCGGACGGGGCCCGCAGGGTCGGCTGACGGGACCTGCGACGGACCACGCGGGGGCGACGGACGGGACCTGCGGCCGGCCTGAAAGACGACCGATCGGCCTTCCGAGTGCGGAAGGGGGCGCTCGAACGCGTAGGCTAGGCGCATGAGCATGAACGCCGCCGTTCTGCACGGCATCGACGACCTGTCCCTCACGCGCGTCCCCGTTCCGGAGCCCGGGCCCGGCGAAGTCCTCCTCAAAGTCGAGGCGAACACGATCTGCGGCACCGACCTGCGCATCATCTCGGGTGCGAAAACGGCCGGGGTGCGTTCCGGAGTGATCCTAGGCCACGAGTTCGCGGGGAGGGTCGCGGCCGTCGGCGAAGGCGTCGAAGGGGTCGACGTCGGCGTGCAGGCGACGTGCTCGATCGTCCTCTCGTGCGGCCGCTGCCTCCAGTGCCTGGCCGGCCGCGAGCACCTGTGCGAGAACTTGCGGCTCTTCGGATACGAGATCGACGGCGGGCTCGCCGAGTACTTGCTCGTGCCGCGCGAGGCGATGGAGCGCGGCAATCTTGTGCTCGCGCCGCACGAACTCGAACCGACGGCGCTTGCGCTGGCTGAGCCAGTCAGCTGCTGCCTCAACGGGGCAAGGCAGTTTCGGGTGCGCCCGGGCGAGACCGTCGTCGTCCTTGGAACCGGGCCGATCGGACTGCTTCACGTCGCGCTCGCCAAGCTCGCGGGGGCCGTGCGGATTGTGGCCGTCGGGCGCCCCGGACGCCTCGATCCCGCGCTCGCCCTCGGCGCGACGCACGCCCTGGCCTCGCAGGGCGAGGAGCTCACCCGCGAGATTCTCGACGTGACCGGCGGCGGGGCCGACGTCGCGATCGTGGCCGTCGGCGACCCCGCGCTGGCCAACCAGGCGCTCGAAGTGGCGGCCATCGGCGGACGGGTCAACTATTTCGCCGGTTTCCCCAAGGGATCCACGGCGGTGATGGAGCCGAATATCGTCCATTACCGCGAGTTGCAGGTCACGGGCGGCTCGAACGCGCGCAGGGCCGACGTCCGCCGAGCCGTGGAGCTGCTTTCCAGCGGCGCCCTCGACGTCGGAAGCCTCGTGACCCACCGGTTCCCGCTGACCCAGATCGACGCGGCGATCGCCGCGGTGCGCGAGCGCGCGGGCCTCAAAGTGGCGGTGGTGCCTGGCTGAGGGGCGCCTGCGCGCCGTTTCGCGCCACTGCCGCTGCTCGGGTGCGCGCAGCCGTCGCCGAAGGGCGCGCCGCTTGCGTGGGATTCGCCGGACTGTTGCGAGACTCGGCGCTCCAAGGCGCGGCACTCGCCATGCGCATGTGCGGACGTCGCTCAAACGCCCGTTTCGCCGAGCCTTTGTGGGGCTTGGCGCTCACTGGAAGGTCGGCAGCGTGAGCTCGCCGGCTATCGGCTGCCCGATCCACGTGGCCAGGTCGTTTCCGCGAAGCCCCTGAGACAGGAGGAAGACGATCTTGGAGTACACGGCCTCCAAGGTCATGTCGCCGGCGCCGACGGCCCCCGCCCTCGCGATGGCGTCGCCGGCCTCGTAGTGGCCAAGAAACACTTGGGCTTGATGGCATTGGGAGGCGACGACCACCGGGACGCCGTCGGCGATCGTCCGCTCGAGCACATCGGCCAGCCCGGGTTCGGCCGCGGGCACGTTGCCCACGCCGTAGGCGCGCAGCAGCACGGCCGCGGGGCGCGGCGTGAGAAGGGCTTCGAGCCGGGAGGCCGATATTCCGGGAGCGAGGTCGAGCACGACGACGTCGTGCCGTGTGTAGGGAGCGGGATCTCGCCAATCGGATTCTTCGGCGCCCCTGGCGCAGCCGACGCCGTCGGCGGGCGCCTGCGCGGCTTCTAAAAGGGAAGCCGCCGCCCCGGAAGCCTGCGTCCCGGAAGCCGTCGATCCTGAAGGGGAAAATCCCGAAGCCGCCGCCCCGGAAGCGGCAGGCTCGGGCCCCGCCGTCGGCGAGACGACCTCGTCGGTGGCGTACCACCGCCAGGGCGCGCCCGTTCGCGCGAGCGGCGGGACCGACGGCGAGGCAAAGCCCTCGAAGGACCACGAGCTCGTTTTCGTCACGCGGTTGCCGGCCAGAAGGTGGTGACCGAAGAAAAGGCTGACGCCCTTTGCCCGCCCGGAGGACGCGGCCCGCAAAGCGCCCGCCACATTCCCCGCGGCGTCGGAGCCGACGTCGCCCAAGGGATACTGCGCCCCCGTGAAGACGACGGGCCTGTCAAAGCCGACGAGGGCGTAAGAGAGGGCGGCGCTCGAATAGCCCATGGTGTCCGTGCCGTGAAGCACCACGAAGGAGTCGGCCTCCTCGCGGTGAGCGTGCAGATCGTCGATGATCGCCTGCCACGATTCGGGCGTGGCGTTCGAGGAGTCGATGAGCGGCTCGAGCTCCGTCAGGCTCACCCGCCCCTCGAGCTCGGTCCCCGCGATCAGAGAGTAGAGCCATCCCTTGAGGTCGGCGCCGGGGACGAGGCCGTTGGGCGAGTCGACCATGCCGATAGTTCCGCCCGTGTACGTCACGTGTATGCGCATTTCTTCCTTCCTTGGAGTTTGTGCACGTTGAACAATCCTAGCCGCGGCCGGCTCACGTCCTGCAGGCGGCTCAGCGTTTGCCGTCGGTCGAAAGGGCCTGGTCGCCGTCGTCGGCGGCCTCCTCGTCGAGAACGCGGTCGAGAAGGGCGCCGTCCACCCGCCCGCGAACGAGGAGCCAACCGCCTGCCATCATCGCGACCACCGGCACGAAGAGCGCGAGCGTCCACCGGCCTTCGGAGCTCGTGAGATTGGAGCCGACGACGACGGCGAAGAAGGCCAGGGCGATGTAGTTCGTGACCGGGGCGCCGGGCATCCTGTAGGAGGGGCGGGTCTCCTTGCCCGCCTTCACGCGCCTGAGGAAGGCGAGGTGGGTGACAAGGATCGAGGCCCACGTGCCGGCGATGCCGATGGCCGCGAGGTTCATGACGACGTCGAAGGCGTCCTTTTCGAGGACGACGTTGAGAAACACCCCGACGAGGCCGAGGGCCGAGGTGATGATGATGGCGCCGTAGGGCACGTGGTTCGCGTTCATGCGGGTGGCGAAGCGCGGGCCCGAACCCGCCACCGCCAAGGAGCGAAGCGTGCGGCCCGTCGCATACAGGCCGGCGTTGAGCGAGGAGAGCGCGGCGGTGAGGACGACCACTTGGATCACGCTCCCGGCGTGCGGCACGCCGATTCCCTTGAAGAAAGTGACGAAGGGGGATTCGTCCTTCGAATACGCGGTGTACGGCAGGACGACGGCCATGAGCGCCACGGCGCCCACGTAGAAGACGAAGATGCGGACGATCATCGAGTTGATGGCCTTCGGAAGAACGCGTTCGGCCTCTTTCGTCTCGCCTGCGGCCACGCCCACCATTTCCGTGCCGCCGAAGGCGAAGACGACGCCGAGGGTCAGCGCGAAGACCGGGGCGAGCCCCTTGGGGAAGAAGCCTCCCGATTCGGCGATGTTGTGGAAGCCCGCGGTGTGGCCGCCGACGTCGTGCCCGACGACGATCGCCCAGACGGCAACCGCCATGAAGCCGACGATCGTCGCCACCTTGATCGCCGCGAACCAGAATTCCGCCTCGCCGAACATTTTGACGCTCAGCAAGTTGAGGGCGAAGACCAAGGCGAGGGCGACGAGGGCGATGAACCACTGCGGAATTCCTCGGAAGGCCGTCCAATAATGCATGTACAGGGCGACGGCCGTTATGTCCGCCATGACGGTGACAGCCCAGTCGAGGAAAAACATCCAGCCCGCGATGTAAGCGCCCTTCTCGCCTGTGAACTCGCGCGCGTAGGAGACGAATGCGCCCGAGGACGGGCGGCGGATTGCCAGTTCGCCGAGCGCCCGCACCATGAGAAACGCGAAAATCCCACAGATTCCATAAGCGACGACCAGCCCGGGGCCGCCCTGGGCGAGGCGGCCGCTGGCCCCGAGGAACAGACCCGTTCCGATGGACCCGCCGATGGCGATCATCTGAATGTGTCGAGGTTTGAGCTCTTTGCTGTATCCGGCGTCGCCCCTGTCGTGTTTCGCTGCGGTCGATGTCGGCAAGTGCGCGTCCTTCATCGTTCCTCCTGTCATTGGCAAACGAGCGGTCGCGAGTGCGCGATTGCGGCAATTCTACGTCCGCGACGGCTTGGGATTCGATCCGGCCGCGGTTGCGCCGACGATCCGAACGCCTTCGGCGGCGCGCCGGGCGGCCGTGGGACGAACGGTCTGGCGGCTTGCAGCTCGGCGTGGGAAAATTGGCGCATGACATACACCCTGGTGCTGCTCCGCCACGGCGAGAGCGAATGGAATGCAAAGAACCTCTTCACCG
>ERZ773038.1332-NODE-1332-length-14162-cov-14.338697_pt1 | contig 14162 bp, 10 predicted proteins | sample MGYA00511665_ERZ773038 | MGnify/ENA primary metagenome ERZ773038 (study PRJEB29015, sample SAMEA2737966) | human oral metagenome | biome: human oral; feature: human-associated habitat; material: dental | place: China | collected 2028 ... | reverse complement strand
CGGCTCCAAGATCGCCGCCTACGCCCAGGGCTTCGATGAGATCGCCACCGCCTCGAATCAGTTCGGCTGGAACATCGACCTGGGTGCCATGGCCCGCATCTGGCGGGGCGGTTGCATCATTCGGGCTCGGTTCCTGGACGACATCACCCGCGCCTACGGCGAGAACCCGGACCTGGCCAGTCTGCTGACTGCGCCGGTCTTCGCCTCCTCCCTGGCCGCAGCGCTACCGGCCTGGCGCCAGGTGGTGGCCACCTCCGCCACCACCGGCGTCCCGGCCCCGGCTTTCGTCTCCTCCCTGGCCTATGTTGACCAGCTGCGCTCACCGCGCCTGCCTGCAGCCCTCATTCAGGCGCAGCGCGACTTCTTCGGTTCGCACACCTACCACCGCACTGATGACCTCGAGGGCGTCTACCACACGCTGTGGGCCACCCCTGAGCGCCCCGAGGAGAAGTGGAGCTGAGGCCCGACCAGCCCTCGTCCGTTCCGCTTGCCGCTAGATCCCTGAATATGACAGCCACCGTCCCTGCTCGCTCAGACAGCACCATGAATCTGCGTCACGAGGAAGCCGTGTGGCGAGCCTCGGTGTGCCGGATGCGCTCCAGCCACGTGACGATCGACGTCACCACGGCCACCGTTCCCAGTAAGGCCGTCTTCCGGGTCCGCTGTCGGATGCGGCTGCGCATCGGGCAGCGGACCGAGGGACTGTGGGTGGACTTCGTGGGCCGGAGTGTCGACTCACTCAGCGTTGACGGTCAACCGGCCGCGGTGACCTGGGACGGTGCCCGCATCGCCCTGCCCGTCCTCGATCTGGGAGAGCACGTGGTGGAGATCGAGGCGCGCGGCCTCTACTCCAACTCGGGCCAGGGACTGCACCGTTTCCATGACCCGGTAGACGGTTCCACTTACCTCTACACGCACTTCGAGCCCTCCGACGCACGCCGGGCCTGGCCCGTTATGGAGCAGCCTGACCTCAAGACCCGGTTCTCACTGGAGGTCATCCACCCGCGCGGCTGGACAGTCATGTCCAACACCTGTCCGGTGACGGGCGGGGCAGGCGCCGACGTGTCGGCTGACGCCGACGGCGCTGAGACCGGAGACTGCTACGAGGTGACGTCCTTCGCCCCCTCCAAGCCACTGTCCAGCTACCTCACCGTACTGACCGCCGGTCCCTGGCACCGGGTGACCGGGCAGTGGAGCTCAGCGAGTCGTCAGGACCTGACGATCCCACTGTCCTGGTCCTGCCGGGCCAGCCTGGCCGATCACCTCGATGCCGCCGAGCTCCTCGACATCACCCGCGCCGGCCTGGACCACTACGACCGTGCCTACGACTACGGCTTTCCCTGGGACTCCTACGACAGCGTGCTCGTCCCCGAGTACAACCTTGGCGCCATGGAGAACCCCGGCTGCGTCACCTTCAACGAGGACCTCTACCTCTTCCGCGGACCGGCGACCCGATCTCAGAGGGCGGGGCGAGCCAACACGATCCTCCACGAGATGAGCCACATGTGGTTCGGCGACCTCGTCACCCCCACCTGGTGGGAGGACACCTGGCTCAAGGAGTCCTTCGCCGACCACCAGGGCACCTGGGCGGAGGCCGAGGCGGCTGGCTACGCCGAGGCATGGACGACCTTCGCCTCCACCCGCAAGGCCTGGGCCTATCTGGAGGACTCCCGGTCGGCCACCACTCACCCCGTCGTGGCGCAGGTCGACGACGTCGAGGCCGCCCGCCAGACCTTTGACGGCATCACCTACGCCAAGGGCGCTGCCGTCCTCAAGCAGCTCGTCTCCCACGTGGGGCAAGACGCATTCCTCGAGGCCTCCGGGAGGCTCTTTGAGCGCAGCGCCTACGGCAACGCCACTTTGGGCGACTTCCTACACGTACTCTCACAGGCCTCAGGCCTCGACATGCAGGACTGGGCCCGCGCCTGGCTCCACACGGCGGGCCCCTCCGTCATCACCGATGAGCTGGTCGTCCATGAGGGCCGGATCGTCTCGCTGACCCTTTGCCAGGAGGGGACCGACCTGGCCACCGGGAAGCCTGTGCTACGCCCGCACACGCTCATCGTCGGCCTGTACTCCTTCGACGACGACGGTGCGCTGGTGCGCACCCACAGGCTGCCGGTCACCTTGAGGACTGATCGTCTCGAGATCCTTGAGGCGTCGGGTCTGCCGGCTCCCGACCTCGTCGTGGTCAATGACGAGGACCTCACCTACGCCGTCGTGCGTCCCGACGACGTCTCCCTGTCCCGCCTCGCCGCCTCTCTCGGGGCAGTCCGCGATCCCATGGCGCGGGCCCTGTCCTGGTCGATGCTGCACAACCTTCTGCGTGACGCCATCATCGGCGCACCGCTGTTCGTCGAGACCGTCCTGGCGCACGCCGACGACGAGACTGAGCCGGGCACCCTGGCAACGCTGCTGAACCAGGCGCTACGAGCCGCCTGCCGGTACTCCGACAGACAGACGGCGCAACGGCTCCTCGAGCGGCTCATCTCCGAGGATCTGTTACAGGAGCATCCGGAGGGACCACAGCCGTCCGCGGTGCACGGCGGCTGGGGCAGACTCCGCGCCGCGGCCCCAGGCTCGGACGCCCAGCTCGTGCGGGTCCGTGCATGGCTGGAAGCAGCGGGGCAGGCGATGCTGCTCGACGAGGAGACGCGGGCCCGCATGACCGTCCGCATACGCAGGCTCCTGAATGACGGCCTTCCCGGCCTGGAGGTGGACGATGATCTGCGATGGCGGGCTCTGACGGCGTTGGCACGATTGGACGCCGTCAGCCCCGATGAGCTCGATGCACAGCGGAAGGCGGATCCGACGGCCAGCGGCATCACCTGTCATCTGAGAGCCTCCAGCTCGATGCCCCACCCGGAGCTCAAGGCGACGATCTTCGATCGGCTGCTCACCGATACGACCCTGAGCAACGACCACGTTGACGCCCTCATCGCGGGCTTCGCCGTCGATGCTCATCGCCATCTGACCTCCCAGTTCACCACTCGCTACCTCCACGAGCTCCAGGAGGTGTGGTCCGGGCGCGGTCAGGAGATCGCCACGCGGTTGGTGACGGGCCTGTTCCCCGTCTGCGGGGACGAGGACGATGCGCAAGTGGTTGACGACTGGATCAACGCCCATCCCGAGGCACCACCGGCCCTGCGTCGGCTTCTCCTCAAGAGCCTCGACGACCTGCGACGAGCCCTTGACGCTCGTCGTGCTGCCTCAGCCTCCACCTGAGCGGCGAGCCCCACCCTCTATGAGACCTTTGTCCTAGCTTGAGCAACATCAGTAGGTGTCGTTACCTATCTGAGACCCTCATGTGGTGCTTCTGATCACCTGAAGGGGGCGACTGAGGGCGGACAGCGGGTAGGCTTTCCGATGTTCGCGGCAAGCCATGTCGTGGTGTTGACTCGACGGCGGTGCAACGAACGGTATGGTGGTCCCTGAGGCGGCGCACCGGGCGCCGCAACGAACCGAGGGGCAGGAATAATGTCGAGCAGTCCGATCGAGCAGGATCCCTCCTCCACACAGACCTTCGGGGTCGTCGACGTCGCCAACGCGGTCGACTCCCCGGTGGTGGGGCTGAGCCAGCAGGACGCCGCCGCGATCGCTGCCCTACCGTCGGGAACGGCGCTTCTCCTCGTCCACCACGGGCCGACCACCGGTGCGCGGTTCCTTCTGGACGCTGAGGAGACGACTGTGGGACGCCACCCGCGTGCCGACATATTCCTCGACGACGTCACGGTCTCCAGAAAGCACGCGGTCTTCTCATCTCTTCCCGATGGGGGCTACGGGGTCCGTGACTCCGGTTCTCTCAATGGCACCTACGTCAACCGCACGCGCGTGGAGCAGGTGGCTCTCCGCTCTGGTGACGAGGTCCAGATCGGCAAGTACCGGATGACCTACCACCCCGGCCCCCAGAGCGGAGCCGCGTCTCGGTGAGTGCCGCAACTGCACGAAGCAAGAAGCGAGCCTCGTCCTCCTCCTTGCTCGAGGCCTCTGGGCGCCCGGCCGGCGGGAGCTGGCCCCGCGGAATCTCCCGAGAGCCCGTGATGAAGATCGGGCAGGTCGTGGATCTCCTCAAAGTGGAGTTTCCCGCCCTGTCGATCTCTAAGGTTCGCTATCTCGAGGGGGAGGGGCTCATCAGTCCCCATCGGGTCGGAAACGGTTACCGTCGCTACTCGCAAGCAGACCTGGAGCGACTGCGCTATGCCTTGGCGGTGCAGCGGGACGAGTACCTTCCTTTGCACGTCATTCGTGATCGTCTGGCTCACCTCGATGCAGACGCAGAGGCCCCCGCGCCTCAGCCTGTCGCTCGGGTGGTCGCCCGCGACGGGCAGATCGTCGACGACGGCCCCATGGATCTCGAGGCGCTTCTGACCCACTCCGGTGCCAGCGAGTCGCAGATCGAGGAGCTCGTCTCGGTCGGGCTCATCAGTCCCGACGTCCGAGGGCGCTACAGCCAGCAGAACCTGAGAACCGTACGCCTGGCTATGGAGATCACCCGTAAGGGCGTGCCCCTGCGCAACCTACGCGCGGTGCGCGCCTCGGCCGAGCGTGAGGCGGACACGATTGACCAGGCGGTGGCTCCACGTCGGTCCCGTTCCCGGAGTGCCGGTGAGGAGACGGCACGGGAGCTGGCCGAGCTCGTGGCGGACCTGCACACGATCCTGCTGCGGCGTGCCGTCGACGCGCTGGGGTGACTGTGCGCCGACAGGTGTGTGTCGGAGCCGGGTGCTCACGGCAAGGACGAGTGTCGACGAAAGTCAGCACTCGCCGTATGCGTGTTCGCGGGACAGGGGTAAGCGCCGCGTCTTAGGGTTGGAACGTGCCATTGATGCAGTTGGTGGGTGTCAGGTCCACCAATCCTGATGACGGCCTGGTCGCGGTTCTCGTGGAGGACGGTGGGCCGGCGATGCTGGCGATTCCAGTGACTGCGCATGAAGGGCTGGTGCTGCATGCGCACGACTCATACCGGTCGCCGTCCTGGCCCAGGCTCCTCGATGACGTTGTCGAGGCCCTGGGTGGGCGCATCGGGCGCACCGAGCTTGACGTCGATGATGACGCTCGCATTGTCGCCAGGCTCGTCGTCGAGGTGCCCGAGCGTGAGGACAAGGTCATGACAGTCTCCTGCACTCCGGGCGAGGGGCTCCTTCTGAGTGGCTATCACCGGTTCCCAGTGCATGCCAGCAGCTCGTTGACTCGTCTCAGGGCTGTCGATCTCAGCGATGACCGTGGGGCTGAGAAGCTTGCGCAGTGGCGGCGGATGCTGTCTGAGACTCACGATCTTGCCGACGACACGCGGGACTGATGTGACGCGTGTGACTGAAGTTGTGATCTGTAGCACCTTTGCCACGGGATGTGCTACTGCTGAAACGGCTCTATCTCGGGGAACTGCTGGTGTTATGGCTCGGATGCTCGACCTCATCTAGAGATTCATGCCTGACGGCACATCGAGATGGGGCGTGCCCTTCGTTGAGCATCGCTCTCACTGGCCCTATCGTGGAGCCGTGGCCGCAAGAGGCGAGCCGCCGCGTCGGTTTCAGACGCGTCTCTTTTGGTGACAGGAGCAGCTCGTGAGCATGAATGAAGCCAGTGCGGTAGCAAGGCCTCAGCGTACTCAGGGCATGCTGTTCGGCGACCCGCTTCCTCAGCTCGACGCCGACTCGGGCTACCGGGGTCCGGTCGCCTGCCGCGCCGCCGGCATCACCTACCGTCAGCTCGACTACTGGGCTCGCACCGGACTGGTTGAGCCATCGATCCGCAGTGCCAAGGGGTCGGGCTCCCAGCGTCTCTACTCCTTCCGGGACATCCTGGTACTCAAGGTCGTCAAGCGGCTTCTGGACACCGGAGTCTCTCTGCAGCAGATTCGTACGGCCGTCAGCGCACTGCACTCTCGTGGTGTGGAGGACCTGGCATCCATCACCCTGATGAGTGACGGCGCCTCGGTCTACGAGTGCACATCCGCGGACGAGGTCGTCGACCTCGTCGCCGGTGGTCAGGGCGTCTTCGGCATTGCCGTGGGGCGGGTGTGGCACGAGGTCGAGGGAGCGCTGGCTGACCTGCCCGTCGACCACGCACAGGCGCTAGGCACGCCACTTGTTGAGGACGAGTTGGCCAGGCGCCGCGAGGCCAAGCGGCAGCAAGCCATCTGAGCTCCAGGAGGGACTGCTCGAAGGGGCTGTTCGCCGAGGCTGGAACCGCGGTAATGGTTCCAGCCTCGAATCTATTCTGGCTCTGTTGGTCCGACCTATGAATGGACGAACGCCGTCGCGGAGCAGTTCCCGATGGCGCTCGGAGATCAGGAGAGAACATGACTGAAGCACCGACTCGCCCGCTCGCCGACCTCAGGATCAGCCCCATCGGGCTGGGCGGCAATGTCTTCGGCTGGACAGCCGACGAATCCACCTCCTTCGAGGTGCTCGATGCCTACCTGCATGCCGGGGGAAACCTCATCGACACCGCCGACGGATACTCCTACTGGGCCCCGGGCAACTCCGGAGGAGAGTCGGAGACCGTCATCGGGAGCTGGCTCGCCTCACGCCCCGCACGCGATCGCATCGTGCTGGCCACGAAGGTCTCCACCAAGCCCGACAGGCCCGGTCTGAGCACCGACAACATCCGTCTGGCGCTGGAGGAGTCCCTGCTGCGCCTACGTACTGACGTCGTCGACATCTACTACGCACACTTCGACGACGAGTCCACCCCGCTGGAGGAGACTGTGGCCGCTTTCGAGGAGGCTCGCCGTGCCGGCAGGATCCGGCACGTGGGACTGTCCAACTACACGCCCGAGCGCATCCGACAGTGGTTCGCCATCGCCGACTCCCAGGGGAGTGCCCGGCCCATCGTCCTACAACCCCACTACAATCTCCTCCACCGTGACGACGTCGAAGGCTCAGGCGGTAGAGGACAGGTCGCGGCCGAACTCGGTATGGGGATGATGCCCTACTTCGCCCTGGCTGCAGGCTTCCTCACGGGTAAGTACCGTCGGGGCGAGGTGATCGACGGTGATCGTGCCGGCATGGTTGCGGACTACCAGCAGCCCGAGTGTTACGACGTCGTTGACGTCGTAACACAGGTGGCTGCGAACCATGGGGTGGAGCCCGCCGCCGTGGCGTTGGCCTGGTTGCGTGACCGGCCGGGCGTCGTCGCTCCGTTGGCCTCCGCACGCAACCTCAAGCAGCTGCGGCCGATCGTGGATGCCCTGACCCTCGAGCTCAGTGACGAGGAAACCCGGGCTCTCACCCGGGTCTCCGACGCTGCGCACTCCTGACCCGCTCCTGGGGCCGGCACCTACTCAGTGCGTTGCCCCAGGACGTAGCGGCGGCTGTACCCGTCGGTGAGGTCGGTGATAGTGACTCGGACCAGGCCGGCCTCATCGATGCGGTAGTGCTCTTGAATCCGGGGGCCGCGATCTCGTCGCTCCACGGAGCAGGTGCGCAGCTCCTGATCATCCACCTCCCGCAAGGACGCCTCGAACGGAAAGACGATGTCCTGGTAGGGGGCGATCTCGCCGCGCGGCTCACCGGAGTCGTCGACGTCGGCGCACTCCACGAAGCGGTACCAGCCGATGTTGTGGGCGGCGTCGTACTCGCGGGTCAGGACGGTTCCCTCCCGACCGCCGGGAGAGGCCTGAATCGACTCGGGGTTGAGGATCGCGTCGAAGGTGAGCCGGTGGCCGCCGTCGGCCTCACGGAAGACGCCGAAGCCGCGTGAGAGCCTGTCGGTGAGATCGTAGTCGCTGGTGCGGTCCGCCGCGATCGCCAGGCCGATGGCCGTGGAAGCCCCCGGGTAGGGGGAGCGGTGGACCCTTCGACCGAAGCGCTCACGCAGGAGCCGGGGGACCAAAGGAAGACCGGAGGCGCCCCCGACCAGGTAGACGCCTGCGATATCCGTCAGATCCGGGCTGCCGTCATCAAGTCTGCCGACCAGCGGAGCCATCGTGGCCAGGGAGCGCTCGACGAGCGGGGTGCAGGCCTGATAAAGACCAGTCACGGGAAGGACGATGTCCTGCCCCCGCAGGACGATGAGCACCCGGCGGCTCTGGGGGGTGAGGTGCTCCTTGGCGTCTCGGCACTGGTCCAGCAGGTCGTCGAGCTCGGTGGGGGAGAGATCCTCCTCGGCGATACCCGCCCTGTTTAGCACATTCGTGGCCATGAGCAGATCGACGTCATCGCCACCGAGGTCACCCAGCCCGTGGGATGCCAGGACCTCGTGCGAGGTACCGACGACATCGACCAGTGAGGTGTCGAAGGTGCCCCCTCCCAGGTCGTAGACCAGGACCCGAGTGCGCTTGGAGGAGACGGTGGTGGCCTTGCGGTGCGTGTACTCGAAGCCTGCTGCGCTGGGCTCGTTGAGCATGGCGGCGACACAGAAGCCCGCCTGCTGGAAGGCCTCAAGGGTCAACAGGCGCTGGGCTCCGTAGGCGTGGGCCGGCACCGCGACGACCGCCCGGGCACGACTGATATCCACGTCCTGCTTCGCGAGCTCGGCTTTGAGGTGACGCAGGTAGCTGGTGAGAACCTCCAAAACGGAAAAGGACTGCTCACCTAGCGTCACCGGGGTGGAGGCCGTCAGCGTGGGGGAGGCCAGAACCCGTTTGAGGCTGCGCAGCAGCGGAGCCCCCTCGTGGGCCGCCTGTCGGGCGGCGAACCCGTGGACGAGCTCGCCGCCGCGCAGCGCCGTCAGTGAGGGGACGAAGTCGTGCTCGTCGCCGTGCTCGTCGGCGAAGCTGAGAACCGGGTAGTTTCCCCGATCCGCGCGTGAGACGACGGTTCGAGTCGTTCCCAGATCGATTCCCAGGTCGATATCGGTCGTCGACGCGGTGTCGTTCCCCTGTCCGGGAAGAGCCCCGCTGTGGATGCTGTCCAGGCTGTTCGTGGTGTCCGCTGCCATGTGGCGACCTTATCGTGACGCGCCCCTCTTTCTGGGGAATACCACTATGTCGAGAGGTCTTTGTGGGACGTGACAATCGGCTCAGGGATGTTAGGTCCTCGTTGGGACGAAAGGCCGTGTTGCTGGTCCGTGGGTGTGACGTATGCAGGAAGCGTCAGATACTGGTGGCAAGCCTCGACAGCGATTGGTTAGGCAGCAGGGCGATCAGCGGGTAACAATACTGGTGGGTTGCGCTCAAGCGGCCCGGGCCTCTGCGGCCGCCCGTCAGGGCGGTGGAGAGGGTCACCCAATCTCCCATCGGGAACGGTATGAGCACCATTCTCTTCCTCGTGATCGTTGTTGTCGTGACCGCCCTTGCCTTCGACTTCACCAACGGTTTCCACGACTCGTCCAATGCCATGGCGACGTCGGTGGCGACAGGAGCCTTCACGCCCAAGCGGGCGGTCCTGGTCGCTGCCGTGCTCAACGTGATCGGCGCCTGTCTGTCCACCGAGGTCTCCAAGACCATCTCTCACGGCATGTTCGACGACGCAGTGATCCAGGCGGCGCCGGCCATGATCTTCGCGGGTCTGGCCGGCGCCATCCTGTGGAACCTGGCGACATGGCTGTTCGGATTGCCGTCGTCATCGTCGCACGCGCTGTTCGGGGGACTCATCGGGGCGGTGGTCGTGGCAGCCGGAATCCAGGGTGTTCACTGGGGAACAGTGATCTCCAAGATCATCCTGCCGGCCGTCATCGCACCGATGGTGGCCGGAGTGGCCGCGGCACTGGCCACAGCGCTCGCCTATCGCATCGCCCATCCGACCAACCCATACTCCCAGAGACTCTTCCGCAACAGCCAGCGAGTCACCGCCTCACTGGTGGCCCTGTCCCACGGAACCTCCGACGGACAGAAGACCATGGGGGTCATCACCCTCGCACTCGTAGCCGGCGGCTACCAGGAGGCCGGTACCGGACCACACTGGTGGGTCATCACCGCAGCCGGACTCGCCATCGGCCTGGGGACCTACTCCGGAGGGTGGCGCATCATGCGCACCATGGGACGCGGGCTGGTGCATGTCGAGGCTCCCCAGGGCTTCGCCTCCGAGACCGCCTCAACGGTAGCGATCCTGGCCTCCTCGCATCTGGGGTTCGCCCTGTCCACCACCCACATCTGCACCGGGTCGATCCTGGGCTCGGGGATCGGCCGGGGAACCAAGGTGTCATGGGCAACGGCCGGCAAGATGGGGATCGCCTGGCTGGTGACGCTTCCGTGCTCAGGCCTGGTGGGCGCCGCCACGTCCTACGTCGCGGTCAAGGGAGGGGTTCCGGGCACGATCGCCGTCATCTGCCTGCTCATTCTCGGGGCCCTCGCGATCATCCGGCAGGCCGGCCATAACCGCGTGGACTTCTCGAACGTCAACGATGCCTCTGAGGTCGTCGTCGTCAAGCAGAACCCGGAGCTGGGACGTGAGCCGCGCACACCGGAGGAGGTGCGCTCCGAGATCGTCAATGGTACGACCGATCAGGAGAGCGCTCAGAGGATGACGACAGGATCCATGGCATGACCGGCATGACGATCGACTGGGGCTCCTTGGGACTGGTGACTGCGGTGACGGTACTGGGCACGGCTTTCATCCTCATCATCTGCTCACTGGCGGCTCGTATGATGGCCACCGTGCACGCCAAGTACGAGGCCGGCGAGGTCGAGGGCGTGCGCTTGGCTCAGGTCCTGGCCGTTGTCTTCATCTCCATCGCCGCCATGATCGCGCTGTTCGGCCTGTGGCTCATCGTCCCTTACTTCCACTGAACTTCTACTGGCGTCAGCTGAATCTGCCGCGCCTGCTCACCGAGCGTCCAGTCCAGTGAGGGGGAGTGGTCCTGCTAACATCCGATCGTGACTGAGGACCTTAAGGGCCTGGCCCTGGATGCGATTGCTACTTCCGCTGCGGCCGATGACCCGGACTATCCGAGTTTCCACGTCGTTCCGCCGGTAGGACGACTCAATGACCCCAACGGGCTCCTGGTTGATGGAGCCACCTATCACGCCTTCTACCAGCTCAGTCCGTTCCACCCTCATCGCAAGTTGGTCTACTGGGGGCACTCCTCCTCGACGGATCTGCTGCACTGGCACCACCATGAGCCGACCATCATCCCGGACTCCTTCTACGACCGCTCCGGCGCCTACTCCGGCAACGCGATCGTCCTGGAAGGCCGCGAGCTGGACCTTGCCCCCGCCCAGGCCGCCTATCAGCTCTTCTACACCGGCAACCTCAAGGACCCAGTCACCGACGAGCGCACCGCCAGCCAGTGCCTGGTCACCAGCAACGACCTGACCTCCTTCACCAAGTGGCCCGGCAACCCTCTCATCCCCACCCACTCGCAGGGTTACACGGCCCACTTCCGTGACCCGCAGGTCTTCCGCGACCCCGACCGGCCGGGGGAGTACCGAATGCTCATCGGGGTCCAGCGCACCAACGAGACCGGTGCTGCGGTCCTGTACCGCTCCCGGGACCTGGTCGCTTGGGAGCTCGAGGGCGAGCTCAGCTTCCCGGGGGCGGGAGGGGCCTTCGACTCCTTCGGCTACATGTGGGAGTGCCCCGGCCTGGTTCGGGTGAAGGACGAGGACACCGGCGAGGACTGGGACGTCCTCATCTGGTGCCCCCAGGGTATTACCCCGGAGCGAGAGGGCTTCGAGAACATCTTCCCCTGCGTCTACACGGTGGGGCACCTCGTGGGCACCGAGCTGTGGGACACCGACGGAACCTTCCACGAGGTCGACCGGGGATTCGAGTTCTACGCCCCGCAGGCCTTCGCCCGCCGCCCCTCCGAACCGGGACCGGTTCTGCTGACCGGGTGGGCCGGTAACGCCTCCGAGGACGATCAGCCCTCGATCCAGACCGGTCGGTGGGTCCACGCACTGAGCCTGCCTCGAGCACTCAGTCTGAGGAACGGCCGACTCATCCAGCGACCCGCAACAGACCTGCCCGACGACGCCGGACAGTCGGCTCTGGTGGGTAGGCCTCTGGAGACCGGTCAGTACGAGGTGGTCGAGCTGCGCGGGCACCGCAGCTGGCAGCTGCGTCTTGAGGCCAATGCGGCGCCCGGCTCAGGCGCTTGGGGGCTTCGGATCGGTTCTGACCAGTCCCATGTGGACATAGTCCTGGACGAGGGAGCGCTTCGGGTGGATCGTTCGACCTCCCGTTACACCCAGTATGGTGCCGTACGTACAGTCACCCTTCCTGAAGGGTGTGAGCCGGTGCTGGAGATCGTCCATGACCGCTCATTGACCGAGGTCTTCGTCGGCGACGGGATCCTGGCCTTCACGCTGCGCAGCTTCGTCGATGTCAGTAGCTCGGGAGCACGACTTCTGGTGGAGAGGCCCCTCGAGCTGACATCCGCCAGCACCAGGACTTTCCCACCGAGACCTGATGCCCTCTGATAGCCCCGCCATGACGGGGGAAATGGTGGTTCCGCAGTCCTGACACGAGGAATTGACCGAGGCTTCTCTCTCCAGTTGCAGGGTGTTGTGACGCACTGTACTGTGACGATCGATTGACACAGGTGTGGCCGCCGGGAGTCAGCGACGTTCCCGACCAATGGGTTTCCCAGCCCTCCCAGTTCTCGCGGTCCCATCACGAGAAAGGAACCCCGGGTGGCAATGGATCACGCCCGCGTGGCGAAGGACGTCCTGACGTACGTCGGTGGCGCCGACAACATCAACGCAGCAGCGCACTGCGCAACGCGTCTGCGTCTTGTCCTCAATGACATGGACAAGGTCGACCAGAAGGCTCTCGACAAGGACCCTGACCTCAAGGGCACCTTCATCGCGGGCGGCATGTTCCAGATCATCGTCGGACCGGGAGACGTTGACCTCGTCTTCTCCGAGATGATTCACACCGGAGGGGTCAAGGAGGTCTCCAAGGACGAGGCCAAGGAGCAGGCGGCCAAGAGTGGTAACCCACTGTCCCGCTTCATCAAGGCTATCGCCGACATCTTCGTGCCGCTGCTTCCGGCCCTGGTCGCCGGCGGTCTCATGATGGCGATCCACAACGTCCTCACGGCCGACTTCTTCACCTCTCCGGCGTTCGTGGCCCCGGACAACCCCACAGGCGCCTACGGACTCGTCGACAGGTTCGCGTGGCTCGCTGACTACGATGACGTCATCAACCTCGTCTCCTCCGCGGCCTTCGCATTCCTCCCGGTCCTCGTCGGCTTCTCGGCGGTCAAGCGCTTCGGAGGCAACGTCTACCTCGGCGCCGCCATGGGTGCCGCCATGGTTTCCACCCAGCTGACCAGCGCCTACGAGATCGAGACGGCCCGGGAGGCCGGCTCCATCGAGGTGTGGCACCTCTTCGGCCTGACCGTGGACAAGATCGGCTACCAGGCAATGGTCATCCCCGTCCTGTGCGTCTCCTGGTTGCTGGCGTACATCGAGAAGTGGCTCCACAAGCGTCTGTCCGGAACGGCCGATTTCCTGCTGACCCCACTCATCACGCTACTTGTCACCGGCTTCCTCACCTTTGTCGTCGTCGGCCCGCTGGCACGTGAGCTCTCCGACGGCATCACCAACGGCCTGAGCTGGCTGTACACGACCGCCGGACCCGTGGGCGGCTTCCTCTTCGGCATGGTCTACTCGCCGATCGTCGTTACCGGATTGCACCAGTCCTTCCCCGCGGTGGAGCTGCCTCTCATCGCACAGATGAGCAGCGGCGGTCCCGGCTCCTTCATCTTCCCGATCGCCTCCATGGCCAATATCGCCCAGGGGGCCGTGACCCTGGCGGTCTTCTTCCTGACCAAGGACTCCAAGATGAAGGGTCTGGCCGGTGCTGGTGGTGTCTCCGCGATCGTCGGTATCACCGAGCCCGCCATCTTCGGTGTCAACCTGCGTCTGCGCTGGCCCTTCTTCATCGGGATGGGCGTGGCCTCCCTCGGGGGCGCCGCGGTCGCCCTGCTCGACATCCATAACCAGGCTCTGGGCGCCGCCGGGTTCGTTGGTTTCGTCTCGATCGTTCCCGACGACATCGTCAAGTACCTCATCCTCGAGGTGATCGTCTTCATCGCTGCTTTCGGCGCCGCCTTCGCCTACGGCACGACCCGTGGAAAGGCATCTCTGGCCGGAGACGACGTCGAGGCCGATGAGGCCGCCCTGGAGGCCGAGGCCATGGCCGAGCACGCCGAGACCGTCGAGCTGCCCGCTGAGGCCGCCGAGGACTTCACCGTCACCGCTCCGATCCAGGGGCGCGCGATCCCGCTGTCCGAGGTGGAGGACCAGACCTTCGCCTCCGGCATGCTCGGCC
>ERZ773038.1329-NODE-1329-length-14180-cov-87.481841_pt1 | contig 14180 bp, 10 predicted proteins | sample MGYA00511665_ERZ773038 | MGnify/ENA primary metagenome ERZ773038 (study PRJEB29015, sample SAMEA2737966) | human oral metagenome | biome: human oral; feature: human-associated habitat; material: dental | place: China | collected 2028 ... | reverse complement strand
GGCCCACGAGGGTGGACTTGCCGTCATCGACGCTGCCGGCCGTGGCCAGGCGCAGCAGCGAGCCGGTGGTGGTCATCAGAAGTACCCCTCCTTCTTGCGGTCCTCCATGGCGGCCTCGCTCAGGCGGTCGTCGGCGCGCGTGGCGCCCCGCTCGGTCAGGACGGAGGCCGCCACCTCAATGGCGATCTCGTGATTCGTGGCGGCGGCGGACTCCACCGCCCCGGTGCAGGACATGTCGCCCACGGTGCGGTACCGCACGGTCAGCGTGCGCACCTCCTCGCCGTCGCGCGGCCGGGTCACCGGGCTGACCGGCAGCCACATGCCGTCGCGGGAGAAGACCTCCCGCTCGTGGGCGTAGTACAGGCTCGGCAGGACGATGTCCTCGCGCTCGATGTAGCGCCACACGTCCAGCTCGGTCCAGTTCGACAGCGGGAAGACGCGCACATGCTCGCCCGGGGCGTGCCGGGGGTTGAACAGGTCCCACAGCTCGGGGCGCTGATTGCGCGGGTCCCACTGCCCGAACTCGTCGCGCAGCGAGACGATCCGCTCCTTGGCGCGCGCCTTGTCCTCATCGCGCCTCCCGCCGCCGAAGACCCCGTCGAAGCCCCCGGCCTCGATGGCGTCGAGCAGGGGCAGGGTCTGCAGGGGATTACGCGTGCCGTCGGCGCGTTCGCGCAGGCGCCCGTCGTCGATGTAGTCCTGGACGCCGGCGACGACCAGGCGCACTCCGAGGCGCTCGGCGGTGGCGTCCCGGTAGGCCAGTACCTCGGGGAAGTTGTGGCCGGTGTCCACGTGCAGCAGGGGGAAGGGGACGGGCGCCGGCCAGAAGGCCTTGGCGGCCAGGTGCAGCATGACCACCGAGTCCTTGCCTCCGGAGAAGAGCAGCACGGGGCGACGGCACTCGGCGACGATCTCCCGGATCACGGCGATGCCCTCGGCCTCCAGAGCGTCGAGCTGGTCGAGGGGACGGATGCCCGGGCTCGCGCCGTCCCGGATGTCGTTCCGGGTGTCGTCCCGGATGGCGGGTGAGGACCCTGCGACGGTCGGGGCGCTCATAGGTGGATCCCGCATTCGGTCTTGGTGAAGCCGGCCCAGCGCCCCGAGCGGGGGTCCTCGCCGGGGGCCACGCGGGCGGTGCAGGGCGCGCAGCCGATCGAGGGGTACCCGTCGGCCAGCAGCGGGTTGATGATGACGTCGTGCTCGGCGGCGTAGGCCAGCAGCTCCTCGAAGGTCCAGGCCGCCAACGGATTGATCTTGACGATCCGGTGCGTCTGGTCGAAGGTGACCAGCGGAGTGGCGGTGCGGGTGAGCGCATCCTCGCGGCGGACCCCGGTGGCCCAGACCTCGTACCCGGCCAGCGCGCGGGCCAGGGGCTCGACCTTGCGCAGGCGGCAGCACGCGCCCGGATCGCGTGCGTACAGGCGCGGCCCGAAGCGCTCGTCCTGCTCGGCCACGCTCAGAGCGGGCAGCACATCGACGACCGTGACGTCCATGGTGGCGGCCACGGCATCACGGGTGCCCTCGGTCTCGGCGAAGTGGAAGCCCGTCTGCAGGAAGAGCGTGTCGACGCCGGGGACCTGGGCGGCGACGACGTGCGGCAGGACGGCGTCGGCCATGGAGCAGGCCACCGCGAGCGTGCCCGGGAAGGTGCGGGCCGCCCAGGCGATGACCTCGGCGGCGGGGGCGTCGTCGCCGAGCTCGGCGACGCCCGCGGCGGCCAGGGCGCGCAGCTCGTCCTCGTCGCGCCTGGGAGCCTCGGCCGGGCGCGGGGCGTTGGCGCCCCGAGAGGTGGCGCGCCCGAAGCGGTTGCGGGCGACCCCGGCCGGCCCGGCGGGGTCGGCGCGATTCGGGGCAAGGGGGCTGATGACGGTCATTGGAGGGCCTCCTGATCGGCTCGATGAACCCATTGGGCGAAGCTCTCCTCGTCGTCCCGCTGGGTGAGGTAGCGGCGCACGAGGCGCTCGATGTAGTCGGTCAGGCCGGCGGCGGGCACCTTGAGCCCGCGCACCGTGCGGCCGATCTCAGCCTCAGGCCGGCCCTCGCGAGCCAGGGAGCCGCCCAGGTGGACCTGGAAGCCCGGGACGCGCTCGCCGTCGACCGTGATGATCTGGCCCTTGAGGCCGACATCGGCGGTCTGAATGCGGGCGCAGGAGTTGGGGCAGCCGTTGATGTTGACGGTCAGCGGGCGCTCCAGGTCGGTGTCGGCCAGGCGCTCGTCGAGCTCGGCCGCCACCCGCGCGGCCAGGGCCTTGGTCTCCACGATCGCGAATTTGCAGAACTCCAGGCCGGTGCATGCCAGCATCGAGCGGGTCAGGGGGCCGGGGTCGGGCTCGATGCCCAGAGCCCTCAATCCGGCGACGGCGTCGTCGATCCTGTCCCCGGGCACGTCCAGCAGCAGGATGTTCTGCAGGGGAGTGGTGCGCACCCGGTCCGATCCCACCGATTCCGCCAGGTCGGCCAGGCCCAGCATGATGTCCCCAGACAGGCGCCCCACCGGAGGCTTTCCGCCGATCCAGTAGGCGCCGTCCCGCTGCAGGTGCACGCCCAGGTGGTCGGCCTCGCCGCGGGGCGGGCGCGGGGCCGGCCCATCGGCGAGGCGGAAGCCGAGGTACTCCTCCTCCAGGACCTCGCGGAAGCGCTCGGGACCCCATTCGGCCATGAGGAACTTCAGTCGCGCCTTGTTGCGCAGGCGCCGGTAGCCGTAGTCGCGGAAGATGCGGACCACGCCCCACCACACGTCGCCGACCTGGTCGGGGCGTACGAAGGCCCCCAGGCGCCTGCCCAGGAACGGCGCCGTGGACAGGGCGCCGGCGATCCACAGGTCGTAGCCGGGGCCGAGCTCGGGGTGGTCGACGCCGACATAGGAGATGTCGTTGATCTCGTGGAGGACGTCGAGAGTAGGGGAGCCGGTGAAGGCCGTCTTGAACTTGCGCGGCAGATTGGCGATCTCCGGGTCGCCCAGGTAGGCGTCGTGGATCGCCCGGGCCGCCTCGGAGGGGTCGATGACCTCCTCCGGCTCGATGCCGGCCACCGGTGAGACCAGGAAGCCCCGAGGGGTGTCACCGCAGGCCTCGACGGTGGTCAGTCCGACGTCGTCCAGACGCCGCCACAGCTCGGGGATGTTCTCGATCTCGAGCCAGTGCAGCTGGAGGTTCTGACGGTCGGTGATGTCCAGAGTGCCGCGGGCGAACTCGTTGGAGGCGGTGCCGATGACCCGCATCTGGCCCACCGACAGCGTCTGCCCGTCCATGCGGATGCGCTGCATGAAGTAGTGGTCCTCCAGCTCGGTGACGTCGAGCTGGGCGGTTCTGCCGCCGTCGATGCCCTGCTTGCGCTGGGTGTACAGCCCCCACCATCGGAAACGGCCGTGCAGATCGGTGGGGTCGATGGAGCCGAAGCCGCCCGCGGCGTAGTCGGCGATGATGCGCTCGCGGGCGCCCAGCGGATTCCCGTCCTGCTTGAGGGCCTCATTGTCGTTGAGCGGTTCGCGGCCGTCGACGAGCCACTGGCCGTTGGAGCGGCCCCGGCGCGGCGGGCGGACGTCGCGCCGGGCTTCGGGGGCGGCATCCGGGACGGGGCGGCGGGCCGTGACAGGGCGCTCGCGCGCAGGCCGGGTGCGGGTGGTGGTGCTCATGTCCTTCTCCGAGAAAAGCGGGATCGATGAGCGTCCGGTGGCGGTTCTCGCCGCGGTCCATGGCGGTGGCCGTCATGGCTCCACCTCTCGCACGCGCCTGTGCGGCCCCGGACGCCTCGTTGCGCCGGATCCGTGTGCGGTCGTGCCGTTGCGGTCAGGCGCCTGTCAGGCCTGACAACACATGACTCGTCCGTGGGCACGCTGCTGCGTCGCGGGGCTGATCCTCTCCGGGATGCCCCTGGCGGCGGTACGGCGTGCTGCGGTCATGCCACTGACGCTAGTGAGGGCGACGCGTGGCTCTACAGGTAGGGAACCTCGCAAGATGACGCTGTGTCATTGGGATGAACCACGAAAATCCCGAAGAATCTCATCCTGCGGAATCGGGGTGGTCTCCAGAGCGGGACCCGATGGTGCGCCGTGCGGCCTGTGTCACGCCGGAGAGGGGAGAGGGGTGAGGAGCGACGAAGAGGGCCGGCGCAGCGCCGTGAGGCTGAGGATGGGGCGCCGGAGGTCGCCGTCACCACGGTGGGCCACTTGCTTGTGCCGTGAGGCTGAGGATGGGGCGCCGTCGAGGTCGTGCGGCCCTACCTGGGACGCGCCGGAACGTGAACGTACCTTCGTCACGTGAACGTACTTTTCTCCCATTCCACTGAGCTTTAGCCCCAGTGGAATGGGAGAAAAGTACGTTCACATCGCAAAAGTACGTTCACGCTGGGGCTTTGCGCTGTTGTCCGCGTTTGGCTGGGCCGGCCTCGCCGCCGGCGGCCGGCTCGACATGGTTTCCCGAGCCTCCCGAGCCTCCCGAGCCTCCCGAGCCTCCCGAGCCTCCCGAGCCTCCCGAGTCGGGCGGATCCGGTGGGCTCCGAGGCGAGCCGCGGTTCGTGGCTGCGATCGGACGCTGCGCAGCGCGTCGTGTGTCATGTGTCAGCGCTGCCTCAACGGTGCCTCAGGGTGTGTCGAGGATGACGCCGCCGACCGGGGCTCGCGGCTGGTCCGGGCCGCCCGGGTCTGATTACACTCCCTGGCATCCAGGCGCTGACCCGGCCGGAACGTCGTCTGCACTGTGCGCACGACGAGTCCGGGCATCACCGGCGAGCCTCCCGGAAGAACAGGTGCCTGCCGACCAGTCGACATCATCGGCCTCAATCAGCCGATCGGCCCGGGTCGGCATGCGCCCCACTAGACCCGGGCGGGAGGGGCCCGTACAGCCCCGCACGAGCGGTCGCGCACCGCCCGCCGTCGCGGCTCTGACGCGGCGGCGGTGCCTCAGGGGTCCACCCCGCGGGCGAGGTGCGCGGCAAGCGAGGTGGTACCGCGGTGCCCTTCCCCGCGCCGGCTGCCAGCCGGGACCGGCGGGGGCGGCGTCGTCCTCGTGAGACGCAGATGTTCACGAGCGAGACACGAGGCAGACCCCGATGGCTGATACCGCCGCTACCGCCGATACGGCCGGCACCGCCGAGCCGACCACCGCCCACACGGGCGCCGCCTTCTACCCCCTGCACCGGCCCGGCCAGGCGGTTGAGCCCTCGCCGTCCTTCCCCGCCATCGAGGAGGACGTCCTCGCCTACTGGAAGGCCGACGGCACCTTCCAGGCCTCCATCGACAACCGCAACGAGCCCTGCGACGAGTTCGTCTTCTACGACGGCCCGCCCTTCGCCAACGGCCTGCCGCACTACGGCCACCTCCTGACCGGCTACGTCAAGGACGCCGTCGGACGCTTCCAGACCCAGATGGGCAAGCGCGTCGAGCGCCGATTCGGCTGGGACACCCATGGGCTGCCCGCCGAGCTCGAGGCCCAGCGCCTGCTCGGCCTCGACGACGTCACCGAGATCACCCGTCCCGGCGGTATCGGCATCGAGAAGTTCAACGCCGAGTGCCGCTCCTCCGTGCTGCGCTATACCGAGGAGTGGGAGGACTACGTCACCCGCCAGGCGCGCTGGGTCGACTTCGAGCACGACTACAAGACCCTCGACCCCACCTACATGGAGTCCGTCCTGTGGGCCTTCAAGTCCCTCTACGACAAGGGCCTGGCCTACCAGGGCTACCGCGTGCTGCCCTACTGCTGGCACGACCGCACCCCCTTGAGCAACCACGAGCTCAAGATGGACGACGACATCTACCAGGACCGCCAGGACAACACCGTCACGGTGGGCCTTCGCGCTGAGGACGGCGACCTGCTCCTGATCTGGACGACGACGCCGTGGACCCTGCCCTCCAACTCCGCGATCGCGGTGGGCCCGGACGTGGAGTACTCCACCGTGGCCGTGGCCCCCGGCCTCGACTCCCCGCTGGCCGGGGAGCGCGTGGTCATCGCCACCGACCTGATCGGCGCCTACGAGCGCGAGCTCGGCGAGGACCCGCGGATCGTGGCCACCCGCACCGGTGCGGAACTGGAGGGGCTGCGCTACCACCCCATCTTCGACTACTTCGACGATGACGCCCACCGTGCCGCCGGTGCCGCCCCCGGGCCGAACGCCTGGAGCATCATCACTGCCGACTTCGTCACCACCACCGACGGCACCGGCCTGGTCCACATCGCCCCCGCCTTCGGTGAGGACGACATGATCGCCTGCACCGAGGCCGGCATCGAGACCGTCGTGCCCGTGGACGACGGCGGCTGCTTCACCGAGGAGGTCGGCGACTACGCCGGGCTCCAGGTCTTCGAGGCCAATAAGCCGATCGTGGCCGACCTGCGCGACGGCAGCGGCCCCCTGGCGCGCCGCGCTGCCGACAAGCGCGCCGTCCTGGTGCGCCAGGCCTCCTACGTGCACTCCTACCCGCACTGCTGGCGCTGCCGCAAGCCGCTCATCTACAAGGCGGTCTCCTCCTGGTTCGTGCGCGTGACCGCCATCCGCGACCGCATGGTCGAGCTCAACCAGGAGATCGACTGGTTCCCCGGCCACATCAAGGACGGCATCTTCGGCAAATGGCTGGCCGGCGCCCGCGACTGGTCGATCTCCCGCAACCGCTTCTGGGGCGCCCCCATCCCGGTATGGCGCTCGGACGACCCGCGCTACCCGCGCGAGGACGTCTACGGCTCCTTCGAAGAGCTCGAGCGCGACTTCGGCGTGGAGGTCACCGACCTGCACCGCCCCTTCATCGACTCCCTGGTACGCCCCAACCCCAACGACCCCACGGGGAAGTCCATGATGCGCCGCATCCCCGACGTCCTGGACTGCTGGTTCGAGTCGGGCTCCATGCCGTTCGCCCAGGTGCACTACCCCTTCGAGAACGTCGAGTGGTTCGAGTCCCACTACCCCGGCGACTTCATCGTGGAGTACATCGGTCAGACCCGCGGATGGTTCTACACCCTTCACGTGCTGGCCACCGCCCTGTTCGACCGGCCCGCCTTCACCAACTGCGTCTCCCACGGGATCCTCCTGGGCAACGACGGGGCGAAGATGAGCAAGTCCCGGCGCAACTACCCCGACGTCTCCATGGTCTTCGACCGCGACGGGGCCGACGCCATGCGCTGGTTCCTGCTGTCCAGCCCTGTGGTGCGCGGCGGGAACCTCGTGGTCACCGACAAGGCCATCCGCGACACCGTGCGCCAGGTGCTGCTGCCGCTGTGGAACGTCTGGTACTTCTTCGCCCTGTACGCGGGGCAGGCCGACGACGGTCGCGGCTACGTCACCGCCGGGGTGGACCTGGACGACGCGGGCCTGTTCGGCAGGAAGGGTTCCCTGCACGTCATGGACCGCTACATCCTGGCCCGCGCCAAGGACCTGGCCGCCACGGTGAGCGCGCAGATGAGCGCCTATGACGTCACCGGCGCCACCGCCACCGTGCGCGAGTTCCTCGACGTGCTCACCAACTGGTACCTGCGCACCTCGCGGAGCCGCTTCACCGACGGGGCCAACGCCGCGGTCTGCCGGCCGGCCTTCGACACCCTGGCCACCGTGCTGCGGGTCCTGGTGCAGGTGATGGCTCCGCTCACCCCGCTGACCAGCGAGGAGATCTACCGCGGCCTGACGGGGGAGCGCTCCGTGCACCTGACCGACTGGCCGGTCCTGCCCGCGCACGTGGCCGACTCCGCCCTGGTGTCCGCCATGGACGAGGCCCGTGACGCCGTCTCGGCGGCGCTGAGCCTGCGCAAGGCCGAGAAACTGCGCGTGCGCCAGCCGCTGCGCTCGCTCACCGTGGCCACGACCGATCCCGCCGCTCTGGCGCCCTTCCGCGACCTGATCGCTGAGGAGGTCAACGTCAAGGAGGTGCGGGTGCTCGACGCCGCGGACGCCGGCTACGAGGTGACCGAGCAGCTCACCCTCAACCCCCGCGCCTTCGACCCCGATGTCCGCAAGGCGACCAGCAAGCTCTTCGCGGCCGTCAAGGCGGGGGAGTGGACGCTGACCGAGGACGGGGACGTGCGCTTCGACGACGTCCTGGTGGGCGGTGCGCCCGTGGTGCTCGAGGCCGAGGAGAGCTCATTCACCCTGACTAGTCGGATCGAGGTCGATGACGACTCCCTGGCCGCGACCATGATCGGCTCGGGCGCCTTCATCGTCCTGGACACGGCACTGGACGACGCCCTGGAGGCCGAGGGCTGGGCGCGCGACCTGATCCGGCTCGTCCAGGACGAGCGCAAGGCCGCCGGGCTGCACGTGGGCGATCGCATCGAGCTGACCCTGACGGTTCCGGCCGACAGGGGTGCCTGGACGGGTGCGCACCTGGACCTGATCAAGGGGGAGACCGGGTGCGTGGCCGCGAATGTCCTGACCGACCCGCAGGCCGATCAGGCCAGTGCCTCCGTTGCGAAGGCGGAGGGCTGAGCCTGCTCCGTGCTCCACTCCGAGTGCTGGGCACGCGTCGGCCGTGGACGTCGTTGGCGTACCTCGTCGTGGAGATCGCAGCCGGTTGGCTCACCTGGCTGTTCGCGAGCACCGTCGTGCTGCTGCCCGTCTGGGCGGCGGCATGGGCGGGCGCCGAGCGCCGGCTGGTGACGCTGGCCGGCCTCCCGCCGATCGCGCCCCGGGCGGCGGGCTGGGCGGGGCGTCTGCGCGAGGCCGCCTTCGTCCTGGTCCTCGCCGTGGTGGCGGTCCTGGGGACGATCGCGGTGGCGATGCTGCGCACCGCGGCGCAGCTCACCCTCATCGAGCCGTTCCGGGCCCAGGCCGATGCCGGCGGCGCATTGCCCTCTCCGGTGGGGCGCTGCCTGATAGTCCTCGTCGGCCTCATCGGCGCGTGCCTGCTCCCGTGGCTCGTGATCGGGGCGGCGTCGGGGCTGGCGCGCCTGTCCACGGCGCTGCTCTCCCCGCGGGCCGAGCAGCTGCAGAAGCAGGTCGACGCCCTCGTCGATAGGGCCGTGGAGACCGAGGATCGCCTCATCCTGGAGCGCAGGCTCATGGAGCAGCGCCTTCACGACGGCGCGCAGCTGCACCTGAGCGCGGCCGGCCTCCGCCTGGGGCTCCTCGAGCTTCGGCTCGCCGGCCTCGAGGGCGCATCGGGGGCGGAGGCGCGCGAGACCCTCGGCGAGCTGCGCGAGCAGATCGACGCCGCCGCCGACGCGGTTCGGGAGGCGGCCCACGGGCTGACCCCGAGAACCCTCGCCGAGCAGGGGCTGCGGGCCGCTCTGGAGGAGCTCGCCGCCGGCCTGCCCATCCCGACTCAGGTGATCTGGGCCGGTGGGGAGGGGGCGCCGTCGCCTCCCGATGAGATCGCCGAGAACCTGTACCTCATCGCCTCCGAGGCGATCACCAACGCGATTCGGCACAGCGGATGCAGCCGCATTGAGGCGCACGTGGAGTGCATCGGCGCCCAGAACGGCGCCGTCCTGCTGACTGTGCGCGACGACGGCGGGGGCGGTGCCGCCCCGACGGGGCAGGGCATTCTCGGAATGGCGGCCCGTGCCCGCCGTCTGGGAGGTACTTTCGAGGCGGTCAGCCCCGACGGCGGGCCGACCACCATCACCGTCCGCATCCCGACGGGAGAGCAGCGATGAGGATTGTCCTGGCCGAGGACGAGGCGCTGCTGCGCGAGGGCCTGGTCATGCTGCTCGAGCGAGCCGGGCACGACGTCGTCGCGTCCGTGGCGACCGCTACAGAGCTGGTCCACGTGGTGAAGCGCGGTGATCCCACTGCTCCACTGGATGCTCCACTGGATATGGTCATCACCGATGTGCGCATGCCGCCGGGCAGGACTGACGACGGCCTGCGCGCCGCCATCGAGCTGCGTCGGGATCGCCCGCACCTGCCGATCCTGCTCCTGTCCCAGTACCTGGGCAACGAGTACCTGCAACGACTCCTGGACTCCGCCGAGGACGACCCCCGCTCCGGCGGCGTCGGGTACCTGCTCAAGGATCGAGTCTCCCACGTGCACGAGTTCATGCAGGCGCTCCAGACCGTGGCCTCCGGCGGGGTGGTCGTGGACCGCAAGGTCATCAGCGCGCTCATGCGCCGCCGCGAGGACCGCCTGGAGCGCCTGACGCCGCGGGAGCGGGAAGTCCTCCAGCACGTCTCGGCGGGGGAGACCAACCACGGGATCGCCGAGGCGCTGCACCTGTCCGACGGGGCGGTCGTCAAGCACATCGGCGCCATCTTCGACAAGCTGGGCCTGTCCCAGCGCGAGGGCAACCGGCGGGTCCTCGCCGTGCTGGCCTTCCTCGAGCATCCCTGACCCGGACCGGCTCCGATCCCGACTTGCTCCGACCCCGATCGGCGGCGCCCGGCAGAGTCCTGAGTCCGTGGTGGGGTTTTCCCCACCACGATCGGGCACGCAGGCCCACTGCGCTCGCGGGTGCACTGGGCTGACATGGGGGCATGAGACCGACCCCGGCCGTTGAGGCCCACGAGCTGCGCAAGTCCTTCCCGACTCCCGGCGGGAGGCCGATCGAGATCCTGCACGGCGTCACCTGCGCCATGGAGGCGGGCGGGGTGACGGCGCTGGTGGGCCCCAGCGGGTCGGGCAAGTCCACCGCCCTGCTGTGCCTGGCGGGGCTCGAGCCGGCGTCCTCGGGCCGGGTCATCCTCATGGGACGCGACGTGGGCGCGCTGTCGGCCGCGCGCGTGGCGGAGCTGTACCGCGACCGGGTCGGCTTCGTCTTCCAGGCCTACAACCTCGTGCCCTACCTGAGCGTGCGGGAGAATCTGACGATCAGCGACACCCTGGCGGGCCGCAGGCCCGATCGGACGCGCGCGCAGCGAGTCCTCGCCGGGCTCGGCCTCGAGGCGCGCGCCGACGCGGTCACGACGACGCTCTCCGGCGGGGAGCAGCAGCGCGTCGCCCTGGGGAGGGTGCTCTACCGCCGCCCGCCGGTGGTGTTCGCCGATGAACCGACCGGGGCCCTGGACACGCGCTCGGCGTCCTTCGTCCTGGCCGAGCTGCGGCGCCTGGCCGACGAGGGCGCCGCGGTCGTGCTGGTCACCCACGACCTGGGGGCCGCAGCCATGGCGGAGACGGCGCTCGTCATGCGCGACGGAGTGATCGTCGGCCGCCGTTGCGGCGCCACCCCCGACGAGCTGCTGACCGTGATGAACCAAGCGGGGGAGGCGGCATGATCCGCTACACACTGCGCGCCCTGGCCGTTCAGTGGCGGGCCTGGTCGGGAACGCTGATGGTGCTGGCCTTCGCGGCGGCCCTCGTCGATGTCTGCCTGGTGCACCGGATGACCGTCACCCGGCCGGACGTGGTCGCCGCGGCGCGGGCCGCGGGCGTCAGACCGGCGGAGCTGGTGGTGCCCGGCGTATCGGTGTACGTCTACTCGGCGATGGTGGCGATCCCGGTGGTGGCGGTCGTCGGGCAGTCCTGCGTGCAGGCCCTGCGCACGGACTGGGCCAGATGGCGCCTGGCCGGCGCCCTGCCCCGGCAGGTGTTCGTCGGCGTCATCGCCACCGTGGTCGTGGTGGCGGTGGTGTCCTGCCTGCCCGGCATCCTGGTGGGGGCCGTGGTGGACCAGCCCTTCGCCGCGGTGCTCACGCGCATGGCGGCGCAGCGCATGGGACGGATCGAGGTGGCCCAGACGCCGTCGACGGTCCTGCTCACGATCGTCTCCGTCGTCGGCATCGCCGTGATCGGGGCGATCGGCCCGGCGCGCACCGCCGTGCGCACTCCGGCGACCGAGGCGGTCCGCACCGCTACTGCCGCGTCGGGACGGCGCCGCATGGGCGTCATCCGGTGGATCCTGGCCGGGGCGTGGGCCCTGGTGTGCGTCGTCCAGCTGCTCGTGGCCCTCATGGTCCGGCCCGGGAAGCGTGTCGATGGGCTGCCGGACGGCGGCGGTCAGGCGATGCTGGCCGCCCTGCTGCTGGCCATCCTGGTCGTGCTGCTCGCGCCCGCAGTGATTCCAGGTCTGCTGCGCGCATGGTCAGCTCCTCTGGCCCGACTCGGAGGGCCGTGCATGATCGCCCGCCGCTCTGCGCTGTGGCGCAGCTCCCTGGCGGCCAGCGCCATCGCCCAGCTGGCCCTGGCCTTCTCCTTCGCGGCCGCCCTGATGACCAACCTCGATACGGCCGAGGCGGTGATCGAGGCGGAGCACCTGAATGTGACGCTCAACCAGTCCGATTCCCTGGTCCTGGCGGCGATTCTCGGGGCCATGGCCCTGCTCGGCGCCATCGCCGTGGTCGCCATGGCATCCCGCTCCAGACAGCAGGAGATCGCCGTGCTCCGCTGCGCGGGAGCCACCATCGGAGGTGTGCGCGCCCAGGTCGTGATCGAGGCGGCCCTGTACGTCGGGACCGCCCTGATCATCTCCGTCATTCCATTGGCCGTCACGGCGCTCGGCGAGGCGATGTTCTTCGCCAGGGCGGGCCTGCCGTTCCTGCCGAGCCCAGCCGTCGGACGACTCGTGCTGCTGGCTCTGGGGTCCTTCGCGGTTCTCGCCGCGGTGCTCCTGGCGCCGGTGCGCCGCGCCCACCGGGCGCCGATCGGCTCCACCCTGACCGCTGAGTGAGGCATAGGTGAGGCGAGTGAGTGCGAGGCGATCCGGTCAGTGCGCTTCGTCGCGTTGCGAGGAGCCGTCGTCGCGCCGGGACGCGAGGCGACGCAGGAGGTAGGCGCATCCCAGGCAGCCGAAGAGCGCGGGGTAGCCGACCAGCGTCCATGGCCGCGCCGGCTCTCCCCCGAGCGCGGGGATCGCACCGCCCAGAAAGGACGCAATGGCGATCAGGCCCAAGCAGAGTCCTGCCATTCTGAGGCAGAGGATGCGACGCTGAGCCGTCGTCCGCTTCGTCCAGGTCATCCGTATCATCACCGCGACCATACTCAACTCAACTCAAGTCAACATTCAGCTCGACTCGCCCCGGCTCGGTGACGCCACGGCCGGCATCCCCATCCTCACGATAGGTGAACTCGATTACTTTGCCTTCCTCTATTGACAGATGGCGGTAGCATCTGCTCGGGCTGCTTGGTCGCGCATGTGGCGAAAGGCGTGCGGACGGACATTCGAAGAACAATCGCGAAGGACGTGGTGATGAGCGGGAGTGAGCCTCGTTCCGGCGTAGGGGATGATCATCCGGGGGCGGCCTTCGGCATCCCCGAGGGGGCCACGGGCGAGGAGGTCGTCGATGCCGTCCTGGCCGCCGGCGGCTCGACCGGCCCCGATGGCTCTGCTGGTCATGCTGGTCATGATGGTCGTGCTGGTCGTGATGGCATTGACCCCGAGCTCCTGCCCTACCTGGAGGCCGCTGACGCCGAGGACGGTGAAGCCGACGAGGCCAGGGAGGCCGGCGGTGGTGATGACGCCGGGCGCCGGGCGCAGGAGGAGGACCTGGAGGCCCTGCGCGAGCTCGTCGCCGCCAACATGATTCCGGGCGGCGACCTGGAGCGCCTCGACGCTCTCCTGGCCGAGGTCGATGAGGACGAGTCCGACGACTGGAACGAGTGGGAGCCCCAACTTCCCGACTCGCCCGCCGCATCGGGCGCCGACTCGGAGGGCGAGGGCGAGGAAGCTGAAGAGACCGGGCGCCACCGGGCCGACCTGCTCGCCGCCGCCCGCGCCGTCGAGGTCTCTGGCCGCATGCGCGAGGTGGAGGCGGAGATTCTGTCGCGCGCCCCCGAGCACCGCGTCCAGCCGAGTCTGGAGCGCGTCGAATGGACCCTCGACCTGCTCGGCAACCCCGAGCGGGCCTACCGCAACATCCACATCACCGGCACCAACGGCAAGACCTCCACCGCCCGCATGGCCGAGCGCCTCCTGGCCGCCACCGGCATGCGCACCGGCCGCTTCACCAGCCCCCACCTGGCCACCATTCGCGAGCGCATCGCCCTGGACGGCGAGCCGATCAGCGAGGAGGGGTTCATCGCCGCGTGGGAGGACGTGGCCCCCTACATCCGGATGGTGGATGAGCGCTCGACCGCGGCGGGCGGGCCGCGCATGAGCTTCTTCGAGGTCCTGACCGTCATGGCCCTGGCCGTCTTCGCCGATCATCCGGTCGACGTCGCCGTCATCGAGGTCGGCATGGGCGGAACCTGGGACTGCACCAACGTCGTGCCCGGGGATGTCGAGGTGATCACCCCCATCGGCTTGGACCATGCCGCCTGGCTGGGCGACACCATCGAGGAGGTCGCCTCCAACAAGGCCGGCATCATCAAGGACGGCGCCATGCTCATCACC
>ERZ773038.1327-NODE-1327-length-14188-cov-79.845680_pt1 | contig 14188 bp, 12 predicted proteins | sample MGYA00511665_ERZ773038 | MGnify/ENA primary metagenome ERZ773038 (study PRJEB29015, sample SAMEA2737966) | human oral metagenome | biome: human oral; feature: human-associated habitat; material: dental | place: China | collected 2028 ... | reverse complement strand
AGCGACACGCTATTACCAACAAAACACCCTAAACACCCCTATGAATAAGCCTCAAGGTATGGATTCAATCCAGGGGTGTCGACGAGCTTCTTGACATTGGAAGACGCTAAGGCTGAGAAGAGTGCTCAGCCGGTTGTCCTGGATGGTTTTGAGGGTGAAGGTGTTATTGTTCGTCGCGATGAGATTAATTCGTGTCTCATGTGGCGCTTCCCCAATGACTATTATTTAACTGTTGCCATTAATAGCGATCAACCGGGCACTCAGGATGATAACGATAAGAAGGAGGATTACACCGGTTTGGCGACGGAGATCGCTCAGCTGGTGGGTGCTCGTGTGCTCGAGGTGGCGGCCGGTCCAGAACAGAAGCTGACTTTCTATCCGGAAGGGTCCGAGCCTCCGTATACCGATGTCGCTCCGCCCCTCACCCCCTGGCCGTCCCCAGCCGGATAGGGGGTTACGAGCTCGGCCTTCCCGAGATGAACGCGGTGAACCGATTTCAATGCGGAGCTGGACCGATCTCGGTGCGGAGTACGACCGATCTCGAGCCGGAGCTGGACCGATCTCGGTGCGGAATACGACCGATCTCGCGAGAATCGCTTGCGGGAGCAGCGGAACATCACAGAGGGCGAACCACAGAGAGCGAACGGAAGCGGGGCGCTTCGTGGGGAGCTTCACCGGGGGTGCGGCTACCGGAATCGTGCGCTCATGCCGTATTCTCGCCTGCGTTGCCCCGGCGAGGGACGCGCTGACAGCGCGCATCCGTGATCGACGTGGTGGTGCCGGACGGTGCTGCGCGTTGTCGCGCCACGCCGGGCCACCAGATCGCGGGGCTCCGCCCCCACTACGACCGCCGCGGGGCGCCGCCCCGCCATGACTGAGGAGAGCCTCATGGCCAACAACGCCATCACCCTCAAGGGCACCGCCCGTACCGTCCTCGGCAAGGGAGCCTCGCGCCGGGCCCGCCGCGCCGGCCAGGTCCCCGCCGTCGTCTACGGCCACGGCACCGACCCGCGGCACGTCCTCCTCGACGAGCACGACACCCGCCTCGCCCTGCGCAACAACGACAACGCGCTCATCGAACTCGACATCGACGGCGAGCGCCTTCTCGCCCTGACCAAGGAGGTCCAGCGCCACCCCATCCGCCCCGGTGTGCAGCACGTCGACTTCCTCCTGGTCGACCGCAACGAGCGCGTCGAGGTCGAGATCCCCGTGACCGTCGTCGGCGACGCCGCGCCCAGCACGATCCACATCATCGAGCTGCCCCACGTCGTCGTCTCCGCCTCGGCGGTCTCGATCCCCGAGTCCATCGAGGTCGACATCACCGGCGTCGAGGCCGGAACCGCCATCCGCGTCGCGGACCTGACCCTGCCCAAGGGCGTCGAGGCCATCACCGACGCCGAGATCGACGTCGTCAACGTGGCCGCCGAGGCCGCCGTCGCCGACAAGGCGCCCGAGCCCGACGCCGACGGCGAGGCCGCCGAGGCTTCCGCCGAGTGACATCGCGGAACGACCTCCGAGCTCGTCTCCTGAAGGAGCACCCATGAGCGAGGCCTGGCTCGTCGTCGGGCTGGGCAACCTCGGGACCCGGTACGCCCGCAACCGCCACAACGTCGGCCATATGGTCATCGACGTCCTGGCCGGGCGCGCCGGGTCCCGGCTCTCCAAGCACAGGACCCGTGCGCGAGTGGCAGAGGTGCGCCTGGGCATGCTCCCCGGAGGCGCTCCCGGCCCCCGAGCCATCCTCGCCGAGTCGGCCGGCTACATGAACGTCTCGGGCGGACCGGTCAAGGCGCTCGTCCGGTTCTACGGCGTCGATCCGGCCACCCGGCTACTCGTCATCCACGACGAACTCGACCTGCCCGCCCATGAGCTGCGCCTCAAGCGCGGGGGCGGCGAGGGCGGGCACAACGGCCTGCGCTCGATCAGCCAGGCCCTCGGAGCCAAGAACTATGCGCGCCTGCGCGTGGGGATCGGGCGGCCGCCGGGCCGGCAGGACCCCGCCGACTTCGTCCTGTCCAACGTCCCCGCCCGGGAGCGGGACGAGCTCGCGGTCACGCTCGAGCGGGCGGCCGATGTCGTCGAGGAGGTCGTCACCCGCGGTTTCGAGGACGCCCAGCAGCGCTTGCACTCCGCCTGAAACCGGCTCGGTCACGGGGCTCGGCGGGGTGACGGGCCCGGCGGCTGCGGCGGGAGGAGTCCTCAGGCTCCCATGAGCCCCGTCTCGTAGGCGACCACGACGGCCTGGACGCGGTCGCGCACATCCAGTTTGGCCAGGATATTGCCCACATGCGTTTTGACGGTCGTGGCCGAGACCACCAGGCGCTCGGCGATCTCGGAATTGCTCATACCCTGCGCCATGAGCACGAGGATCTCCTTCTCCCGTGGCGTGAGCGAGGCGATCCGGGGATCCTCGTCGATCTGCCGACTGCTGCTATCAGGCAGGTGAGAGGCGAACATCTCCAGCATGCGTCGTGTCACGCGGGGGGAGACGACGGCCTCGCCGCTGGCCACCGTGCGGATGGCCTCCGCCAGTTCCGCCGGCCGAGTGTCCTTGAGCAGGAATCCGCTGGCTCCGGCGTGCAGCCCCGCGAAGGCGTACTCGTCCAGGTCGAAGGTCGTCAGGATCAGGATCTTCGTGGCGGGGCATTGAGCGGTGATGGCCGCCGTCGCATCAATGCCGTTCATACCGGGCATGCGCACATCCATGAGGATGACGTCGGGGCGCAGCGCACGCGCCTGGGCCAGGGCAGAGGCGCCGTCGGAGGCCTCGCCGATGACCTCAATGCCGTCCTCGGCGTCGAGAACCATGCGGAAGCCCATGCGCATGAGCGCCTGGTCGTCGGCCAGCACCACCGTGACCGGCGCATCCCCGGATCGTTCGGTGGAGGAGTTCACAGCGGAAGCTGCCACGGAGAGGTCCCTTCGTCGTCTTCATCCCAGCGCAGGACAGCGCGCACGCGCCATCCCGTGGCGGTCGGGCCCGCCTGGACAGAGCCACCATAGACGGCCGCGCGCTCCCGCATGCCGATCAGCCCCTTGCCCGATCCGTGCATGGGCCTGGACCCCGGAGCGGCGTCGTTGTCGACGGTGAGTACGGCGGTTCCTACGTGGCGGTCCACAGTCACCCTCACCGCGCGGGTGGTGGGCGCATAGCGCAGAACGTTGGTCAGCGCCTCCTGGGTGATGCGGAACATCGCCAGTTGCAGGCCCTTGTCCTCGGGCAGGCGGCTGCCCTTCCAGGTGTAGGTCACGGGGACTCCGGCCGCTTTGAACCGGGAGACGAGGGTCGCCAGGTCCGCCTGCTCGGGCGCGGGCGCCATGGGGGTGTCGCCCTGGGAGGTGTCCGTGCCCGCGTCAGTGGCCTCCCTGCGCAGGTCGGCGATCTTCTCGCTGGGTTCGACGGGGGCGACGGTGCCCGGCGGCGCGAACTCGGGTACGGGCAGGTCGCGGACAACCGGTGCCGAGCCGGTGCTCGTCGGCGCACTGCCGCGGTGACGGGGCGCATCGGCATCGGCAATCGCGTCGTCGGCGTCCCCGTCGATGCTCTGGCCAATACGCTGCTCCGCGTCTTTGAGCGCGAGCACCGATTGGGGAGGCGAGTCCGACTGGGCCGGCTGGGGCGACTGGGCCGACTGGGCTGAAGCTGCCGACAGGGCTGCTGGTGCTGAAGACGTCTCGGGGCCGTCGCGCAGTACGCCCACGAGACGGCGCGTGTCGGCCAGAGCGGAGCGTCCGGTCTCCGCGAGCATGGCGAGCGCATCCTTGGCCATCGCCGGGTTGCGGTCGATGGCGGCGGTAGCCCCGTCGGCCATGGTGATCATGACCGCCAGGGAATGGGCGACGACGTCGTGCATCTCGCGGGCGATACGGCTGCGCTCGTTGGCCGCGGAGAGAAGCGCCTCCTGCTCCCGGGCCAGCGCCAGGCGCACGGAGCGCATCCGCATCTCCTGCAGCTGAACCTCCTGGATCCTCAGGATCATGCCGATCAGGGCGCCGATAACGCAGATGAGGCAGGAGACGAGGTAGACGAGTCCCGTCTCCGTGACGGATAGGCCCTCCAGCCAGATGCTGGTGATCGTGGAGGGCGCCGCGGAGGCGAAGGCCGCCGCCCATACCCGGGAGGGGCGGTGACGCATGGCCAGCGCCGTCAGGCACATGGGTATTGCGATCACGTTATAGGCGGGCAGAGAGTTCACGATGATCGTGAAGGTTTGCGGGTCGAAGTGGTAGATGTGATAAATGGCGATGTCATGCGCCGTTGGGATGAGGACGACAGCTGCCCACGCGACAACCGGATACGTGCGTCGCACGCACAGTGCCGCCGTACACAGGGCTATCGCCGTGATGGTGATGGGCAACCAGGAGGCGATGGGGGTGTTCGCGGTCAGCACGGGACCGAGCCCCAGGAGCACATTGAGGATGAGTACGACGGCAGCCAGGATGGAGTCGGCCATGACCCGGTGACTGCTCTGCCAGCGCATGAGGCGCATCGCCGTGGGCGGCATGCTCATCAGCACTGCTCCGTTCCGGCTCCTGGGCGGGTTGTCTGCGTGGTCCACGGAGCCATTGTGTCCATCGCGTCCTTGTCGGTGGTGGATGTGGTGCGATCGGGTGCGCCGACGGCGCCCGGGGCGGTGTGCTCATCGGGCGCCGTCGGCGGTGGTCAGGGGCGTGCCGGGGCTTGCCGGGGGCTGCAGTTGCTCCGGTGGGCGGGCACCGCAGCCGTGCCGGCGCTCAGGCGTCGCGCTTGGCGAAGAAGAACCAGCCGATGAGCAGCGGGACGACGGCCCAGGCGGCGAAGACCAGGACGGCCTGTCCGTGCTCGAGGAAGAGCGTGGGTTCGTCGGCCGAACCCCATTGCTGGGAGAGCTGGAAGGGGTCGGATACGGCGGTGCTGACCATGTTGGGCAGGACGCCCATGACCTTTCCGGCCCACTCCCACTTCTGGGCCATGATCTGCAGGGGCAGGTTGATGACGAACAGGAGCACGGTGACAACGGTGATGGAACCGGCGGTGGAGCGCAGGAGGAACCCGAATCCCAGAGTCATCAGGGCGATTCCGGCGTAGGCCAGGCCCGTGCCCCAGATGAAGCCGAGGTAGTGGGAGTCCGTCAGGGATCCCGCGTGCTCGCCCAGGAAGGGGGCGGAGATGGCCCAGGACAGGAAGGTGGACAGGCTACCCAGGAGGAAGGCGATCAAGGAGGTCACGAGCGCCTTGGCCCACAGCAGGCGGCCGCGACGGGGGACGGCGGCCAGGGAGGAGCGGATCTGTCCCGAGGAGTACTCGCCGGTGATCACCAGCGCGGCCAGGACCGCCACCACGATCTGCCCGAAGGTGGCGCCGACAGTGATGTTGTAACGGGCGCTGTCCTCATAGCCCTCGATCCTTCCGAATCCGATGGTCACGCCCGCGCTGAAGAGCACAGTGATGGCGACGATGAGGAAAGAGGTGAGCCAGGTCGAGCGCAGGGACCAGATCTTGGTCCATTCCGACCTGATGGCGCGAAGAATGGTCTGGCGCCCCTGGATGCGGCTGCGCCAGGAGCGGGAGGCGCTCTTGGCGGTCCGGGGGGCCGCCGGGTGCGGACTGGCAGGTGCTGCTGTGGTCATGATGAGGCCTTTTCGTGAGCGTGTGTGCGGAGTCTGGAGGTGTCGGTCAGCGGGCGGGGCGGCGTCAGGCCATCCGGTGTCCGGGTGCGCCCGGAGTCGGGCTCTGGGCGGGCTGTCCGGCGGAGTCGGCATGTGAGGCGCCGTCGGTGCGGTACTCCACGGAGTTGCTGGTCAGGGTCATGTAGGCGTCTTCAAGGCTGGCGCGAATGGTGGTGAGCTCATGCAGGACGATGCCGGCCGAGGCGGCGGCCTCGCCGATGGTGGCGGCGTTGGCGGCGGTGGTCTCCAGGACGCCGGGGGCCACGGCCGTGGTGGTCAGCTTGTGGTGGGCCAGCAGTTCGGCGAGCTGAGTCGCCTGGGGGGAGGCCACGCGGACCTTGTCGGTGGTGGCCGAGGCGATGACGCTGTCGACCGGGCCCTGAGTGAGGATTCGGCCCCGCCCGATCACCAGGAGATGGTCGGCGGTCTGGGACATCTCGCTCATGAGGTGGGAGGAGATGAAGACGGTGCGGCCCTCGTCGGCCAGACGGCGGCAGGTCTGGCGCACCCAGATGACGCCCTCGGGGTCCAGGCCGTTGACGGGCTCGTCGAACAGGAGGGTCTGCGGGTCTCCCAGGAGGGCCGCTGCCATGCCCAGGCGCTGGCCCATTCCCAGGGAGAAGCCCTTGACGCGCTTCTTGGCCACGTCCGTCAATCCGGTGATCTCCAGGACCTCGTCCACCCGCTTGACCGGGATGCCGTTGGAGACGGCCAGCTGCCGGAGGTGGGCGCGGGCCGAGCGCGAGCCGTGCAGACCCTTGGCATCCAGCAGGGCGCCGACCTCGCACAGAGGCGCCGTCAGCTTCCGGTAGGGGCGGCCATTGACCTTGACCGATCCCGTCGTCGGCTTGTCCAGCCCCATGATCATGCGCATGGTGGTGGACTTCCCGGCGCCGTTGGGGCCGAGGAAGCCGGTGACGGTGCCGGGCTCGACGGTGAAGGAAATGTGGTCGACGGCGACCTTGTCGCCGTACTGTTTGGTCAGGTTGACGGCCTCAATCATGGGGAATCACTCTTCCTTAGGGCCTGAATACGTTCGCGGAGGGGCGGTGCCCCGGAGTGATTCCAGGCTAGGAGCGAGCCGGATAACGGCCATCGGTCCAGGTGACGAACCGTTACGGGCGGTGGGCTCCTCCTGAAGGACGAGGCGGCTCGTCATATCGGCCGTGCAAGCTCCGATCTCGAGCTGCAGGCCAGGCGCGGCCTGCCGACAACGATGAAGATTGTTCTCGTGATCCCTGCGGCTCCTCGGAATCTCGGGCACGATATGAGTGTTATGAGTCATGAATGCTGTACCAGTGTCGGAAGGCCCCGGTGCCGGCCGACATCCATCTTCGTCACCGTCTGAGAGGACACCGCCTTGAGCAATCCATTCTTCTCTCGCAGCGCGGCCTTCAACGGCCGCGGCTCCGTCGCCGCACCTCCACAGTCGATGACGCCCAACGGCTACCCGACAATGCCCGGGTACCAGCCCGGCCAACCCAGCCAGGCCGGCTACGGCCAGCCCAGCCAGCCCGGTTACGGTGTCGGCACCAGTACCGCTTACGGCGCGGGCTACGGCCAGGGCTATGGCCAGCCCGCTCAGGTCTCTGCCGAGCAGGTCGCCGATCTGGAGAGCCAGTACGGCGCGCCGAGCGCCACCAATGTCGACCGCGGGCGCATGACGTATGACGACGTCATCGTGCGTACCGCCGGCATGTTCGCCATCATCCTCGGCGTGGGAGCCGTGGTCTGGCGCCTCGCCACCAATCCGGCCACGATGGGCTACGGCTACCTCGCCATGCTCGTCGGCTGTATCGGTGCCCTTGTCCTGGGGCTCGTCAACTCCTTCAAGCGGGAGCCCAGCCCCGTCCTCATCATGGCCTACGCGGTCTTCGAGGGCGCCATGCTCGGGGCGTTCTCCGGGGTCATGGAGTTCATGTACCCCGGCATCGTGATGCAGGCGATGGTCGCCACCGCGGCGACCTTCATCGTCATGCTGTGCGCCTACAAGTTCGCCGGCTTCCGCGTCTCGGGCAGGGTGGCGCGCATTTTCGTGATCGCCATGTGCGGCTACCTGCTGTTCAGCGTGGTCAATTTCGGCCTCATGATCACGGGTGTCTCAACCGATCCGTGGGGTCTGCGCGGTGTGGAGGTCTTCGGGATTCCCCTGGGACTGATCGTCGGCCTCCTGGCCGTGGTCATGGCATCCGTCAGCCTCGCCATGGACTTCGAGGCCATCCAGCGGGGTGTTGAACGGGGCCTGCCGACGAAGTACGCCTGGTCGGGCGCCTTCGGGCTCGTGCTGACCATCGTGTGGCTCTACGTCGAGTTCCTCCGCATCCTGGCCATCCTGCGCGACAACTGACACTGACGCAGAAAGAGGCGCAGAGCTGAACTGAGCTGAGCCGTCGCGGGTCCCAGGCGGCTCAGCTCAGTTCGCGCTGGGCCGAGGGCCGCGGCGCCGACAGCCGGACCGCCTCACGTAGGCTCCGAGGCATGATCAACACCAACATGCCCTCCGTCGAGGGCGCCAAGGGCACCAAGCCCGCGCTCACCTTCCCCGGGACCGACGCCCCCGAGGGGCTTCAGGTTCAGGTCCTCGACGCCGGCGACGGCAAGGTGGTCGAGGCCGGCGACACCATCGTCGCCCACTACTTGGGTCAGGTCTGGAACGGCGACGTCTTCGACAACTCCTACGATCGCGGCCAGCCGCTCGATTTCCAGGTCGGCGTCGGCATGGTCATCCGCGGCTGGGACGACGCTCTTGTCGGCCAGCGCGTCGGCTCCCGTCTGCTGCTGTCCATCCCCTCCGAGCTCGGCTACGGCGACCGCGGCGTTCCGCAGGCCGGCATCAGGGGCGGAGACACCCTCGTCTTCGTCACCGAGATCCTCGGCGTCATCTGAGGTCTGATCGCGCAATCGCCTGAGTCGCCTCGTGCCGCTGCACAGCGGCGTCGAGGAGAGTCGCCGGAGAGGGCCGCGCCCTCACCGCCTCCCTCATGGGAGCAGCGGTGAGGGCGCGGCTCAGTTCATCGGCCGTTGCGGCGCCTGCTCCTTCGCCCATGATGCTGACGGCGCAGGTGCCGCCGGACGGAGCAGGGGCGCTCCAGGGGTGAAGCCGGTGTGAGGCGCCGCATGCGGAATCGGCTGCTGCAGGGCTCTTGCGGCTCAGGCGCGGCGCGCTCGCCTGAGTGCTGCGGTGCCCGCCACGGCCAGGAGCGAGGCAACGCCGAGAACACCCATGGTCCCGACACCGGTCTTGGCCAGGCCGCCGGGCGCGCCCGCCTTGGGGGTGCTCCGGCCGGGGTCGCCCATGGAGGAGGCGCTCGGGTCGGTGCCCTGCCCGGGGTCCGACGACGAGGTCGGCGCGGTGGTGCTGGTGGTCGACGACGATGCGGATGACGACGCCGACGGCGAGACTGAAGGCGACGCCGACGGCTCAGCCGTGGCGCTGGGCGAGGCTGTGGCGCTGGGCGATGCCGGCGGCGCCGGGGTCGGGTCGGCGGCGGCCTTGGTGGTGATGCGGAAGGACGGGGCGGTCACCGGCACGCCGTCCACGACGATCTCCGGGGTGTGGGTGGCCTCCTCGCCATTGCCCGCAGGAGCCTGACGGGTCACCGGTACCGAAGCCGTCCAAGTCCCATTCTCCACCGTGCCGGTCACGGCCTCCCCGTCAACCGTGACCGTGGGAGGCGTGGCCGGCGCATCGGGGGCGGCCTGGGCGGGCGGCGTCTGCGAGTCCAGCGTCCAGGCCGCCAGGACCTCCCCGCCGAAATTGCCGCGGCGGAAGGCGGTCAGGGTCGTGCCGCCGTCGGGAATCGTGCAGGTCACGGTTGTCTCCTCGCCGGGATTCAGCTTCTGCTCCTCGGGAGAACAGGTCCCGCCGTCCAGCTCCGTGCCGGTGGCATCGGTGATGTGGAAGCGCATGTCAGCGGGATTCGCGAACAGGCCCTCGTTGTTTTTCACGGTCAGGGAGGCCCGGCGCGGTGAATCGGGGGAGGCCTGCGAGGGGACGGCGACCTGGTAGTTCCGGGTGACGGTGCTGCCCGGTTCCACATCCAGGGCATCGGCCGGGGAGTCCGTCAGCGTGGCCGTTGCGTCGCCCCAGACGGTGTCAGGGGCGGGCTGGGTATCCGTGTAGGAGGCTGAGACGGTGCCGAAGTGGCCGGTGCCCATGCACATGAAGCCGCTTCCGGCGCACGTGAGGATCGGCTGATCCGCGGCGGCAGTGGGGGCCAGCAGGGCGCTCCCGGCAACAAGGGCGACTGCGCCGGCCGCAGTGAGGTGGCGAATGAGGGGACGGCGGTGTCTCATGAATGGGATCCTCTCGGAAGGCGGGAGAAGGGCTAGGTGAGGCCACCCTAACCATGATGTGGGCCAGGCGAATACCTGGCGGGTTGCTTAGGTCGATGGGATGCCTCACGGCGGCGAGGGGGGCGGTGGATCGGCCCGAATCGGGGTTTCCGGGTCAGGGCTCACCGGCTCCTGAATCAGTGGTCCCTGGCCAAGGCGGCGGTTCCATGCCAGAGGGCTGTCCTGCCGGATGTGCCAGATGAGGAGTCCCCTGCGCGCGACCGGAAGAGCCCTCCATCGCGATCGCCCCCACGCTGGGGCCAACGAGTCCCCTGCGCGCGACCGGAAGAGCCGCATCCTGCGGGCGAGGTATCCAAGGTATCGAGGTAGTCTGGTCGCGGCGCAACTGCGCCACACCCGGTTGCACGAATTGCACGGTCCGGAGGAAGTCCGGATGACGCCGCTGGGGCCGTGAGCGGCCCCGAGTCCGCAAGGGCGAGCGATAACAGCGATAACCAGGCGTTCGTCACCCACGGCATGAGGGTTCATCGCCGCTGCCGTTGGGACTCCAGCTGCCGCCGGGTGCGATTACTCGCACCCGAAGGAGTCCTCAGTGCCCTCAGCGCCCTCGTCATCCTCGTCGTCCCGGCTTCCAAGCGCTCCGCCCCTGCCGACTGTCTCGGCCCGGTTCACCATCTTCTTCGATGGGCAGTTCTGGGTCGGTGTCCTCGAGCACAGCAGTGGGGCCGACGGCGGCGGCACCGCTGGAGGGGCTGCTGATGGGGGCGCGGTACGCGCCGTGCGCGCCTCCAAGCACATGTTCGGTGCGGAGCCCAGCGATATGGAGGTGCATGCCTTCCTCCTCGCCCATGGCGGCGACCTCATCGACAGTGTCGAGTGCTCGACGCCAGTGACTGCCGCCGGCCGCACCGGCGGTGCCGGACCCGTTGGCCCTGCGGTCAATCCCAAGCGCGCCGCCCGTCAGGCGGCCAAGGAGGCGGCCCGTTCCCGTCCCTCCACTGCAGCCCAAGCGGCGCTCGCGGCCTCCCGCCAGGAGCAGTCGGCCCGGGCGAAGCAGGAACGGGGACGGCGCCGCCGCCGGCAGGCGGATGAGGCCTGGGCCCGGCGCCGCGAACGGGCCAAGCGCCGCCATCGTGGGCGTTGATCGGGGCGAGCCGTATACCGGGGTGAGCGGTCAGCCCTGGCGAGTCCCGTATGTGATGCCGGCTTCCTGCGGTGTCTGGTTGTTGTGTTGGGGCGTGGGCCGTGGCGCGGGTGGGCTCGTGGGTCCCAGATTCTTGTCCACCACTCACCGGGAGCACCCCCGCGATGCCCGCTGGAGCAAGGATGTGTCCAAAACGGAGGAGATTAACGCTCCAGCCGACCCGGCATCCCATAGGAAATGGCGCGATGACCCGCATCGTCAGAATCGGCGCAGCCGCTCCGGGGATAGATCCCCTCCGTTTTGGACATCCTGGCCGAAATTTCTCTCGCCCGGGCTTGATGGCAGTGGCGCAAGGCGGACGTTGCGCAATTGCCGCTCATCCCATGCGCAGGCGCGCCGGTTCCGCGGCGCACGTGCGGGATACCACGGTGCTGTGCCTCACTATTGGCCTCACTATTGCTGTGGAGTCCTTTTCTTCCGTATCTGCCGCATCTGCCGCCCTGATACCGCCTCGCCATCCCCGCCTCTGTGCTCCGGAGCCTTTCGCGGCAGGTGCTGGCGTTCCGGCCTTCCCCGGCGGGCGCGTTCTCCGCGAGGTCGAGCATTGTATTCAAGCGCTTGAAATGGCTTGTTGGCGCGGATTCTCCGCTGTGCACCTTTCGTGCCCCTTTCGCGCGCCCTCCGCCGGGGCGGCGATCGACTCAGGCTCCCCGCCGAGGGAACCGGGCCGCCGTGAATGGGCCGTGGGCGGCCGTGGGCGGTGTGCGGATGTGCCCGGCGAGACCTCAGGAATCAGGAATAAGGCGGGCGCACCGGATCGTTGCCCTCTCGGCCCCTGCCACGGGTGTGTGGGCGGATCGCGGCGCGTCGCAGCCCGGCGCCGCAGACTACGCTTGGGCCGACACGGCGTCGTGAAGCGTCGGCCTCCTCTGCGGTCGGCTCCTGCGACGCTGTTCCCCGCCAGCACGTCCGCAAAGGATCGCCATGCCGCAGTACCGCAGCGCCACCTCCACCACCGGCCGCAATATGGCCGGCGCCCGCGCCCTGTGGCGCGCCACTGGCGTCAAGGACTCCGATTTCGGCAAACCGATCATTGCGATCGCCAATTCTTTCACCCAGTTCGTGCCCGGGCACGTGGGCCTGCGCGACGTCGGCCGCCTCGTGGCCACGCAGATCGAGGCCGCCGGCGGCATTGCCAAGGAGTTCAACACCATCGCCGTGGACGACGGCATCGCCATGGGCCACGACGGCATGCTCTACTCCCTGCCCAGCCGCGACCTGATCGCCGATTCCGTGGAGTACATGGTCTCCGCGCACTGCGCCGACGCCCTGGTGTGCATCTCCAACTGCGACAAGATCACTCCGGGCATGCTCATGGCCTCGATGCGCCTGAACATCCCCACTATCTTCGTCTCCGGCGGGCCGATGGAGTCGGGCAAGATGGTCGCCGCCGACGGCGCCACCCGTAAGCTCGACCTCATCGACGCCATGATGGACGCCGCCGACCCGACCGTGGCCGACGAGACCATCAGCGCCATTGAGCGCCTGGCCTGCCCGACCTGCGGCTCCTGCTCCGGCATGTTCACCGCGAACTCCATGAACTGCCTCACCGAGGCTCTCGGGCTGGCGCTGCCGATGAATGGCTCCCTGCTGGCCACGCACGCGGACCGCGGCGAGCTGTTCCAGGAGGTGGGGCGACAGATCGTCGAGATCACCAAGGCCTACTACGAGCAGGAGGACGCCACTGTCCTGCCGCGCTCCATCGCCACCAAGGCGGCCTTCGAGAACGCCATGAGCCTGGACATCGCCATGGGCGGGTCCACCAACACGGTTCTGCACCTGCTGGCCGCGGCCCAGGAGGGCGGGGTCGACTTCCACATGGCGGACATCGACCGCCTTTCGCGCCGGGTCCCGCACCTGTGCAAGGTGGCGCCGTCGACCGCCGTGCACCACGTGGAGGACGTCCACCGGGCCGGCGGGATCATGGGCATCCTCGGCGAGCTCGACCGCGCCGGCCTCATCGACACGTCCGTGGGCAACGTCCTGCGCTCCACCCTGGACCAGACCCTGGCCGCCCACGACATCGCCCGCCCCGGCCCCGACGGCGCGCCCGGCTCCGGCGTCTCCCGGGCCGTGCGCACCCGCTACCTCGCCGCCCCCGCCGGGGTGCGCACCACCGTCATGTTCTCCCAGGCGTCGCGCTGGGACTGCCTGGACACCGACCGCGCATCCGGCTGCATCCGCGACGTCGCCCACGCCTACTCCGCCGACGGCGGCCTGGCGGTCCTGTTCGGCAACATCGCGGAGAAGGGCTGCATCGTCAAGACCGCCGGGGTGGACGCCTCCATCCTGACCTTCGCCGGGCCCGCGGTCGTCTTCGAGTCCCAGGAGGACGCCGTGGCCGGGATCCTGGGCAGGCGGGTGAAATCCGGCGACGTCGTCGTCATCAACCACGAGGGCCCGCGCGGCGGCCCGGGCATGCAGGAGATGCTCTACCCGACCACGTACATCAAGTCCATGCACCTGGGCAAGGAGTGCGCGCTGCTGACCGACGGCCGCTTCTCCGGGGGCACCTCGGGGCTGTCCATCGGCCACGTCTCCCCGGAGGCTGCCGCCGGCGGGCTCATCGGTCTGGTGCGCGACGGCGACCGCATCGAGATCGACATCCCGCAGCGCCGTATCGAGCTCATGGTCGATGACGACGAGATCGCCCGCCGCCGTGCAGAGGAGGAGGCCCGCGGGAGCGACGCGTGGTCGCCGCACGCTCCACGCCCCCGCAGGATCAGTGCTGCGCTGCGCGCCTACGCCATGCTGGCCACGAGCGCCGACGTCGGCGCGGTGCGCGACTTGTCCAAGTTGCCGCGGTACTGACGGCGTTCGTCCATCGCGGAGGTTGAGAGCCGAGGATGAGAGCCGGCGAGCCCGACGAGCGCTGAGAAATGGCGTCGTCGTGCAGAATTCTTATTCGCCTTTGGGCGTAGCGCTGATTTTAAACCTCCAGTATGGACAACAGAGGCACCGGTCCTGGTTTTAGCGAGTGGAGTCGCGGATGATGAGCCAGCCGCGGCCCAGGGGGCGTTCGAGGAGAAGTATGGCGTC
>ERZ773038.1325-NODE-1325-length-14194-cov-3.842209_pt1 | contig 14194 bp, 8 predicted proteins | sample MGYA00511665_ERZ773038 | MGnify/ENA primary metagenome ERZ773038 (study PRJEB29015, sample SAMEA2737966) | human oral metagenome | biome: human oral; feature: human-associated habitat; material: dental | place: China | collected 2028 ... | reverse complement strand
GGATGCTGAACTATAGCATAGGTCACGAGGTCATCACCCACAAACCTGCAAAGTTCAGGATTGACGACTATATGCAGTATGTTCCGGCTGCAAGTGTCTATGTCCTGAATCTTGCCGGGGGCAAAGGACGGCACGGCTTCAAGGACAGGACTGTCATATTGGTTATGGCGAGCCTGTTTACCGCAGTGACAGTCAACGAGCTGAAATACACGGTGCGCGAGCAACGCCCTGACAAATCCGGAAGAAATTCATTCCCGTCGGGACATACAGCCGCAGCCTTTATGGGAGCGGAGTTCCTGTGGCAGGAATACAAAGACGTGTCGCCTTGGTATGGCATCGGCGGATATGTGATAGCCGCCGGAACAGGGGCGTTAAGGGCGTGGAACGACAAGTATTGGGTCTGGGATGTCGTTTTCGGCGCAGGTTTGGGAATGTTATGCACAAAACTCGCATACAGGCTGTACCCGTCCGTGCAACGCAAATTGTCCAAAAAGAAGGAGAAAGTCTCCGGCATCTCCTTCTATCCTTATTACAACGGGCAACAAGGAGGACTTTCAGTCAAATATGATTTTTAATTTAGAATGGAATATGCTTCAGAAACTGATAAAATTCTCAATAGAGAACAAACTCACAATAGGCATACTGACGGTAGCCCTCATCATATGGGGAGGGTGGTCGCTGTCACAGTTGCCGTTTGACTCCACGCCTGACATCACCAACAATCAGGTGCAGGTAATCACGCAGGCCCCGTCGTTGGGGGCGCAGGAGGTGGAGCAGTTCATCACCACTCCCGTGGAGATGGCGCTCGCAAACATACCGAGAGTGACGGAGCGGCGGAGCATCAGCCGCAGCGGACTATCGGTCATCACGCTTGTCTTCGACGATGCCGCCGATGTGTATTGGGCGCGGCAGCAGGTGAGCCAACAATTGAAGGAAGCCGAGGAGGTGCTGCCGCAAGGCAAAGGCACGGTGGGGCTTGCCCCCGTGACGACCGGGCTTGGCGAAATCTACCATTACACCATACGCGCGAAAAAAGGCTACGAGGACAAGTACAGCCTTACCGACCTGCGCACGATGCAGGACTGGATTGTGCGCAAGCAGCTGTCCGGCACGGAGGGCATAGCCGAAGTGAGCGGATGGGGCGGATACGTGAAGCAGTACGAGGTGGCGATTGACGCCGACCGGCTGAACGCATCGGGGCTGACCGTGGCGGACGTGTATGACGCCCTCGAAGCGGGCAACGAGAACACCGGCGGCAGCTACATAGAGAAGAACAGCAGCCAGTATTTCATCCGTGGCATAGGCCTCACCACATCGTTGGAGGACATAGGGAAGATACCCGTGAAGACTATTGGCGGGACGCCGATACTCGTAAGGGATGTGGCAAACGTGCAGTTCGGATATGCCACCCGCTATGGAGCCGTGACAAGGAACGGAGAGGGCGAGGTCGTGGCCGGCATCACGCTGATGCTCAAAGGTGAGAATTTCCAGCAGGTGATAAAGAATGTGAAGAAACGCATGGCGCAGATACAGAAAAGCCTGCCCGAAGGCGTGGCCATCGAACCGTTCATCGACCGCACGCAATTAGTGGACCGCGTGACGGGTACCATCACTCGCAACCTGATAGAGGGAGGGCTGATTGTGGTCTTTATCCTCGTGCTGTTCCTCGGCAACTACCGCGCAGGACTTGTGGTAGCCTCCGTAATCCCACTGTCCATGCTGTTCGCATTCGGCATGATGAAGCTCTTCGGCGTGAGCGGAAACCTGATGAGCCTCGGTGCGATAGACTTCGGGCTTATCGTCGATGGTGCGGTCATCATCGTGGAAGCCGTGTGCCACCACATAGGCATCAGCAGGGACAAGTACCGGGGCGCAAGTCTCACGCAGGCGCAGATGGACGACGAGGTGTATCTCTCCGCGTCCAAAATCCGCAAGAGCGCGGCATTCGGCGAAATCATCATCATGACGGTCTATCTGCCCTTGCTCACGCTGGCGGGGATTGAGGGGAAGATGTTCCGCCCCATGGCGATGATCATCTTCTTCGCCATACTCGGCGCGTTCATCCTGTCGCTCACGTATGTGCCAATGGCAAGCGCGTTGTTCCTCAGCAAGGAAAGCACGCACAAGCGCAACCTGTCCGACCGCCTCATTGAGAAGCTGAGGGGATGGTATCTGCCCGTCATCACGAAAAGCCTCAATTGGAGCAAGACGCTGATAGCCTCGATGGTCGTGCTGTTCGCAATCAGTCTGCTTGTCTTCAACAGGTTGGGCGGAGAGTTCATCCCCAGCCTTGAGGAGGGGGACTTCGCCGCCGAGATAAGCATGACGCAGGGCACGTCGCTCTCGCAGATGGTGGAAAGCACCATGCAGGCGGAGAAGATACTGAAGGCGCAGTTCCCGGAGGTGAAACAGGCGGTGACGCGCATAGGAAGCTCCGAGATCCCCACCGACCCCATGCCCGTGGAGCGTGCCGACATGCTCATATCCTTGATTCCGAAAGCCCAATGGACATCGGCAAAGACCAAGGACGAGCTGATGGAGAAGATGGAGGAAGCCCTGAGCGTCATTCCCGGCATGGAGGTAGAGATGACACAGCCCATACAGATGCGCAACAACGATCTGATTACGGGCATCAAGCAGGATGTGGCGATAAAGATATACGGCAACGACCTCGACGCGCTGGAATCTTCAGCGAAAAAGGTGGCATCGCTCATCAAGGATGTGGACGGCGTGTCTGAACCGTTCGTGGGTGTGACACGAAGTCACATAGATAATTGCTAAGATGTCATATAAGACAGTTTTAGCCCGCTGTTCCGTCAGCGGTAGCCTACGATAGGATGCACCAATAGCGATATGGTGTGTTGAGCCTATCGGACAAGGTACACTTTCCCAAAAGGATGAGACAGAACCGTGAGGGGACGTCAAGGGCGGTTAGTATCGTACCGCCGAGTGGCTTGGCTGAGTAGTATGGTTAGCACATGCGAACTGTTTATAGCCATCGTGAGGTTTGAAGGAGCCAAAGATGCTGGGCTCTCACCAAAATGGTAAGCAGTCGGATAACCCTTGCCCAATTTGGGGTTACACGGACATAAGCACTGCCGGTGGATTGACAGAACCTACCCTACTCGTACAGTTATCTATGTGGAACGTGGCAAGCCTGTATCTCTCCTGCTTTGGACAGGTAAGTGAACCGTCAGGCGAACCGAAATGGGGTGCAGGTATAAGATAACGGAAAAAGCGAACGCCGCTCTGTAATGGAGTGGATACGGATTGAGCCTCGGCTACGTGTGGCAGAGACGACATCATCCGACGCGAAAGCGGGCAGACTTCCGTGTGAGGTAACTCTTTACAAGAGAGCTTTCAGAACTTTTCAAAGTAGAATTGCAAATGAACGAGAACAACAAGAAATCGTGTGCGCCTACTGACAGCAGGCCAAGCACTTGGGGCAGTATGGACTGGCTCAGGTGCGAGCAGTATGTCCAAAAGCTACAAGCGCGTATTGTAAAGGCTCAGAAAGAAGGCAGGCATAACAAGGTGAAAGCCTTGCAGTGGCTGCTTACTCACTCCTTTTATGCCAAGGCTTTGGCGGTAAAGCGAGTTACTTCCAACAAGGGAAAGAACACCTCGGGGGTTGACAAGGCCCTTTGGGATTCCCCCAAGCGGAAATTCAAAGCAATAAGCGAACTCCGTAGACGCGGCTATAAACCACAGCCGCTGAGACGGGTTTGCATCAAGAAAAGCAACGGTAAACTCAGACCGTTGGGCATTCCAACGATGAAAGACAGGGCTATGCAAGCCTTATATCTGATGGCACTTGAACCAATCGCTGAAACGACGGGCGACAGATTCTCCTATGGTTTCCGAAAGGGACGTAGGACGATGGACGCTATTCGACAGATTGATACAGTTCTTAACCGTCAGCACTCCCCCGAATGGATTCTGGAGGGAGATATAAAGGGCTGCTTCGACCATATCAGCCACGACTGGCTGCTATCCCACATCCCTATGGATAAGGGGATTCTTGCCAAATGGCTAAAATGTGGTTTTGTCTTCAAAGGTGGTCTATACCCGACGGAAGAGGGGACACCACAGGGCGGTATTATATCGCCCACGCTTGCGAACATGACACTTGACGGACTTCAGACGCTGTTGGCTGAGAGATTCAAGAGACGTTCCATCAACTACAAGATTTTCCGCTACAAGGTGAATCTTGTACGTTATGCGGACGACTTCATCATTACAGGCTACAGCAAGGAACTCTTGGAGAACGAGGTCAAACCGTTGGTGGTTGATTTCTTAAAGGAGCGTGGACTGACACTTTCCGATGAAAAGACCACCATCACGCACATCCAGGACGGCTTCGACTTCCTCGGATTCAACATCCGTAAGTTCCATAAGAGGTTGTACACGTCACCGTCAAAGAGAGCACAAAAACGCTTTAGGGCGAAGATAAGTGAGATCGTGAGACGGCATCGGATGTGCAAGCAAGAGTCGCTGATAAGAATGCTCAACCCGATCGTCACGGGATGGGGCAATTATTATCGCTATGGTGCATCAACCGAAGCTTTTCACAACTGTGACAATCACATTTTTAATGTTACGAGGAAATGGGCCTTGCGTCGACACCCAAAGAAGAAAAGGACTTGGGTCAACGACAGATATTGGCACAATCTCCGTGGCAGGAAATGGACTTTCGCTGTAGTGTATAAAGGAAAGAAAGGTCATGAGGACTATCTCGCCCTCAAACGACTTGCCGATGTCCACTACACGGAGTACAAGCAAATCAAGGGCGACGCAAATCCGTTTGACCCAGAGTATGACTTGTACTTCCAAAAACGCGAAACGCAGTTGATGCTTGAAACGCTGAAAGGGAGGAAGTCTCTCCTATGTTTATGGAACAAACAGGGACGGACATGTCCGCTTTGTGGCAAGCCCATCGACCGAACAAAAGCATGGAATGTCAATGAAAAAGTGATTGACGGGAAGATTGTTCGCGAACTTGTACACAATACCTGTTATTTGAGAAGTAAACGCAAAAGTTGCAAGTATGAGCCGATTTCTATGTACAAATAGAAGTTATGAGTTGCTTGAGCCGTATGAGGGGAAACTCTCACGTACGGTTCTTAGGGGAGAAAGGGGCAGCAATGTCCCCGCCTTACCCGATGTGCAAAAGCAAGGCGATTTCTTCGTCGAGTCGCCGATTATCCTGTTGGCGGCCATCATTTGGTTCCTGAGAATTTACGAGGATGGCCGCTACTGCACCTTCCCGCACGCAGTCGAATTTCTGAACCGTCCCTACGCGCAGATTTTCCCAATCCTGACGTCTTACGACGAACTCGCCAACTACCTCTCGCCCTTTATGGACGCGTGGGAAGGCAATGCGCAGGATCAATTGCAAGTGCGCCCGTAAGGGCATATAATAAATATAGCTTTGGCAAGCTATTAGGTTCGTGTTCTTTGAAATAATAACCTATCACCGGCCGACTTATCCATTCAACGAAAGACGATGGGGAGTGTAGCATGTCGGCAAAGCCACGAGTGGATGAACTGTCAAGTCTTGACCGAGTGGCAAGGTGAAAAGATAGATATGAGGATAAAGCCTATACTGGTTGAACGATAGTCCGAGCGGCTCGATGGTTAAGCCTTAACGGAAGACAGTTACAGACGTTATGCTGTGATACCCAACTTCTCCTTGTAGGTCGATTGGGCAAAAGAACTTATCACAGAGCAACTACATACATAGTAAAGGACGAAAGTCGTATCCGACAATCTATCATGCCAATAGTTATTATATGCTTTAACGGGGATTGCCTAAGTGGGGAAACCCATAGGGCAACAGAGCTTCCGTAAGTAGTCTGAGCAAGGGAAAGCCTTGTACATGGCGAAGGGAAGCAGCTTTATCGTTTAATGTCCTATCTCGGAAAATGTGAGAGACATGAAAAGAAATCCAGAGAAGATATTAAACAGTCTGACGCAACATAGTTCCGACTTGGAATACAAGTTTGAACGTTTGTATCGGATACTGTTTAATGATGAGATGTACTACATAGCCTACCAGCACATATATGCCAAACAAGGCAATATGACAAAGGGAGTTGACGGGAAAACCGTTGACGGCTTCAGTGTGTCCCATATTGAGCAGTTGATTGATACGCTTAAAAATGAGACGTATCAGCCGAAACCCTCACAGCGAGTTTATATCCCGAAGAAAAATGGGAAGAAGAGACCGCTGGGTATTCCCTCATTGATGGACAAACTTCTTCAGGAGGTTGTCAGAATGATTTTAGAAGCTATTTACGAGGGCAGTTTTGAATACACTTCGCATGGTTTCAGACCACAACGAAGTCCGCAAACTGCACTTTCAAGCATTCAACGGTCATTCAACGGTACGAAGTGGTTTATTGAAGGAGACATCAAAGGCTTCTTCGATCACATCAACCACGAAATACTGATAGCCATTCTGTCAGAAAGAATCTCTGATGAGCGATTCCTTCGACTCATCAGAAAGTTCCTGAATGCAGGATATATGGAAGATCAGGTATTCCACAAATCATACAGTGGAACTCCGCAAGATGGTATCATCAGCCCCATATTGGCTAACATCTACCTTGACAAGTTTGATAAGTATATCAAAGCCTACATCAAGCACTTCAATAAGGGGAAAAGACGTAAGGAAAATCCGATTGTAAAACGTTTGGGGCAACGTAAAGCCAAGTTAGTTGCGGAATTACGAAACACAGTTGATAAAACAACACGTCAGCTGTTGTTAGCTAAAATCAGAGGAATTGTCAAAGAAAGACTGAACTATCCTGCCGCCGATGAAATGGATGATAGTATCAAACGACTGAAATACATAAGATACGCGGATGATTTTCTGATTGGAGTAATTGGCAGTAAACAAGATTGCATCCAAATCAAAGAGGACATAAAGCAATTTATGGCTGACAAATTGAAATTGGAACTATCTGATGAAAAAACGCTGATTACCAATGCAAGAAAGCATGCCAAATTTCTTGGATATGATGTCTTTGTGCGAAAGTCCAATGATGCACGCAGAGACAAGAACGGTCATTTGACAAGGTCATTAGACCACAAGATTGTCTTATATGTAACAACTGAGACGATGAGAAAGAAACTTCTTGAATATGATGCTGTAAAGATTGTCAGGCAAAATGGGAAAGAGGTTTGGAAGCCAAAAGGTCGTTCATATATGAGATGTCTTGATGATTTGGAGATTATAAGCCAATATAACGCTGAAATTATGGGGTTCTATAACTACTACTCGATAGCGAACAACAGCCCGGTTATTGACTCGTTCTATCATATTATGGAGTATAGTATGTACAAGACATACGCCGCCAAATACACTACTTCAAAAAAGAAAATTATTGCGAAGTACAAGAAGAACGGCGTGTTCTCCATACCATACACAAATAAAAAGGGATATGAGGTCAAGCGTGAGTTTTACGACAAAGGTTTCAAACGCAAGGAACTACCGAACCGATATTTGAATGACAGACTACCTAACACAGTCGCTATAACGGGTGGCAGAAATGGGCTTATTGCAAGATTAAGTGCACGAGTATGTGAAAACTGCGGAGCAACAGATCATCTTGAAATGCACCATGTCCGTAAACTCAAAGACTTGAAAGGTAAAAGCGATTGGGAAATCAAAATGATTTCTCGTAACCGTAAAACATTAGCAGTATGTTCTGCATGTCATCACAAAATACATTCGAGGAGAAAGTTAGACTGAATGATAAGGTGGAGAGCCGTGTACGGGGAGACCTGTATGCACGGTTCGGAGGCGAGTGCTTGGAAACCTACCATTGTGACAAATGGCAAGGCGCCGGGTGCTTAGCCTATGGGCAAATAGCATCGGCCAAAATCCCGCTTTCGCGCATGATTTCGCCCGCGCTTTATTGGGTGATGACGGGTAACGATTTCACGCTCGACATCAACAATCCCGCGTCGCCGAAGATCTTAGTCGTGGGCAACAATCCCGACCGACAGAATATTTACTCGGCCGCCCTCGGGCTATACAACAGCCGCATTGTGAAGCTGATCAATAAGAAGAAACAGCTCAAAAGTTCGGTTATCATCGACGAGCTGCCAACGATCTACTTCCGCGGTCTCGACAACCTGATCGCCACGGCGCGCAGTAACAAGGTGGCTGTCTGCCTCGGTTTTCAGGACTTCTCGCAGCTCACGCGCGACTACGGTGAAAAGGAAAGTCGGGTGATTCAGAACACGGTCGGGAATGTGTTTTCGGGGCAGGTGGTGGGAGAAACTGCCAAGACGCTCTCCGAACGGTTCGGCAAAGTCCTGCAAAGAAGGCAGTCCGTCTCCATCAATCGGCAGGACGTCTCGACCTCCATCAATACGCAAATGGACAGCCTGATCCCCGCAAGCAAGATCTCCAACCTGACGCAAGGCATGTTTGTCGGTGCCGTCTCCGACAACTTCGACGAGCGTATCGAGCAGAAGATCTTCCACGCGGAGATTGTGGTCGATACCGCCAAAGTGTCAGCCGAGATGAAGGCCTACCGCCCAATCCCTGTCATCGCTGACTTCCGCGACGCCTCGGGAGGCGACACGATGAAGGCTTCCATCGATGCGAACTATCGCCAAATCAAGCAAGAGATCCTCTCACTCGTAGACTCCGAAATCGCCCGTATCAAAGCCGACCCGAAGCTACAGGGGCTGATGAAGGGGTGAAGATGCGTGCGCTATATACGTGATCACCCGTTTAGCCTTTTCGTCAAACCGCTATTTTCGCGCCCACTCTCGAAAAAAATGGCCAAATGAGAAGGATATATATAGGATGGATCGGGGTGTTGATCGGTATGCTTTTCTTCTACTCGTGCGATAGTCATCGGGCGAATCGCGAGATGAAACAGATCGAAACGATGATGAAGGAGCACCCCGACAGCGCACGGGCGATGTTGGAAAACATGGGCGATCAGCACCTGATGAATGAAAAATCATACGCCCATTGGTGCATGTTGCTGGGGCGGGTGCGCGATGAGCAGCAGAAGGAGAGGCGTGCGAGCAATCCGCTTTCTACGCGTCAATGGCTCAAAGCGCAGGCCTATTACGATCGCAAAGGGACGCCGCAGGAGCGGGCCGAGATCCGGCTCTACACCGGGCGCTCTCAAAAAGATGATGGCGATTACGATGCCGCGGTCAATACGTATAAGGACGGACTTTCATTCGTTGCTGAGACCGACGATTATTCTCTGGCGGGCTATTTATCGAGCTATTTGGCCGATCTGTATTTACAGAAGGAACTCTTTGACCTTGCCATCGAAAAATACAACGAGGCGGCAGGTTTTCATGCGCGATCCGGAAACAAACGCAGTCAGGCGTTGGCGCTGAGAGATGCTGTGTATTGCTATTTGGGAAAAGGCCAGACTGCCGAAGCGCTCTCCGTACTCCAAAAGGCGGATTCCATCGCCAGATTAATAAAAGATTCAACTGTTATTCTTGCTATATCCTCTGATTTTGGAGTCGTTTATCGTGAAATGGGAAGGCTGGATGAGGCTGAAACGCATCTATTGGCCCATATAAACCCCAATGATCCTTGGCCTACTTATCTGGCCTTAGCTGATGTCTATATCAGGAAAAAAGAATACGCAAAAGCACGGGAGTATGCCGAAAAAGCCATATCCGAAAGCACCAAGGGGGATGTTCTTCGGCTGCAATATCTGATCGAGAAGGCAGAAGGAAACCTGGATAAAGCGATTGACTATTTGGAGCAGTATAAAGACTATGTAGACGCTCACTATGCTGAACAAAACAGAATCAATGTGTATGAGGTGGAGCAGCGATATGACAAGTCGCAGCTGGAGAACGAGAACATCCGCCTACAGATGGCCATCCTTTATCGCACACTCGCGATTGTCGTCCTTTCAGTCTGCGCGGCCATCGGGCTTCTGATGTTCCGACGCACCAAAAACCGCCGAATTCGCAGGCAGCAGGAGGCGCTTCGCCAAAAAGAGAACGAGATCCGCTTCCTCACGGTGCAGATGAACGAGATGAAAAGCACGCTGGATGAGCGACAGGAGTCGGAGGCCAGTCATTACCGGGCGCAGAAGGAAAAGATCGAAGCGCTTGAGGAGGCCCTGGCGGAAAAGAAGGGGCAGATACTCCGATCTTCATCCGTCGGGAAAAAGATCGTCCGCGTGATAGAGCAAGGGGCAGCTTCAAAGACAACGCTGTCGGCCCGAGATTGGTCGGCTTTGGAGAAAGACATCCGAGCGCTCTACCCCTGCGCCTACGCCTTCTTCACGGAAAAGATCGGCGCCGAAAAGTGGGACACCTACCAGCGACATTGCCTACTCTCTTTCTTCGACACCGACACCAAAGTCGAGGCCTTCCTGCTCGGCCTGACCGACGACACGACGGCGCGACAGTGGCGCTACCGGCTCCGTAAGGCTTTGGGGGTAGATGGCACGCAATCGCTGGCCCGCTTCCTACGGAGTTTGGACTGATTTCGGCGACAAAAAGCCCCCAAAACGGCCTCGATTTTCATTCTCGCTTAAACAGCTGATAAAGATGGAAATGAGAAGCCTCCTCGTAACGCACTTTTTTGCAACCGACTGATACTCAACATCGGCTTGTAACGAGATTTTTGCCCCTTTTCCCCTTGTTTTCCATGCTATATCTTCAGTTTTGGCGCCGTAATATCAAACCCAATAAACAATGAACACAGCAAGAATTTTAGTGGCAATGATGGTCGTCGCAGCGATGGCCGTTTGTGGAGTAACGCCTGCAAAGGCGCAGTTGAATTTCGGTGCACGCGTCGGGTGGGCCATCTCGGATTTGGGACAGGCGAACTCGGAGGAATATCTGGCTGGGCCATCGGCTAGCCTGATGGCGGAATATTACCTGCCCTCGTCCTTTGGACTTCGCCTTGGCGTAGGTTATGTGCGGAAAGGCTCCGGGCTGATCTACGGGCAACTTGATCCCAAAGAGAATTGGAGCGGTTTCAGGCCTATGCCGAACGCTCCCGTCTACATGAATGCCGGGCTGGATTACCTCGACATCCCGCTGCAAGTGCGTTACAAACGATCGATTGATGAGAAGACACGCCTCAGCGTTGGCCTCGGCGGATATTTGGGCTATGGCCTCGGCGGCGATATGAACCTAGTCTATCCTGACGAGTTTCTCAAGAGCTACGTCTTCAACGGCACCATGCACGGGATCCGCCCGGAGCGGAGCATCAAGGCGTTTAATCGCACAGATTTCGGCGCCCTGATTGACGTGGAATTCGTCTATCGGCACTTCGCTGTAGGGTTAGACTACCGGCTCGGACTGCGCAACGTGCACGACCACTTGCCGGTCTATCCGAATGCCACGAATGCCACGGCGCGCAACTACACGCTCAATATCTCCGTCGGCTATAATTTTAAGTAAACTCACTTGTAGCCCATTTCTGAGCTCGGAATGAGTCCAACCTTGCGGGATAGGTCTTTCCTGTGATTCGGAAATGGGCTACATATTATTTGAGGTACGAAAGGGCGACCGCTTGCAATGACATAATGTCTTAATCAGCCAACTGTATTCCCTCTTTCTCCCGCCTTCTCCCTCCCAACCCATACTGAGTCATTCCACATAGCCATCCCGGATCGGGGTGGCTATTTTCGTATCTGTTTCATCTTAAAATCAGATACTACTATGGAAGACAATTCGGATCGCTATGTGCTTGTGCTGGAGGATCGGAGCGAGACTAAATCGCCGGCAGACCTCGGCCGCCTGTCCGTCATTTCGGGACAGGATGAACAAGGGAAGATCAAAACCGTAGAACCGACCGAGGAGAATCGATCGGCTTTCTTGGTGTTCAAGAAGAACGATGGACTGCTGAAGAACTTCATGACGAACCTCAGTCGGCAGTTCAACGACCCGACGCATTTCGGCGTTTATCGGGTCGTAGCCGATCGGGTGGGTGAGTCGGTGGGCACGCTGAAGAGCATGCTCGCCGCGCGTGATGTACCTCAAAATAAGGCTGCATTAGACAGCATTCGCGTCAGCTCGGATGAGTCGCCGGCCCAAAAGCTGCCCGCCATCGACCCGGAAAAGGTGGATTGGAAGGAGCTGGAGCGCCTCGGCGTGAGTCGGGAGAAGCTTGAGGCGGGCGGGAACTTAGATCGACTGCTAAATTGGCAGAAAACGGGGCTTATTAGCCTCGCTGTGCCCTTCGGAGACACTACGATTTACACTGAAGCACGGCTGGCTCTCCGAACAGGGGCAGACGGTCGACTCGGCCTCAATATCCATACGTTGCGCCGTGAACCGCAGCTCGATTTCCCCTACATGGGACACACGTTTTCGCCCGAAGAGAAGGAGCAACTCCTCACTCAAGGTAACCTCGGGAAGACTGTCGAATTATCCCCTAAGAAGGGCGAGCCGTTCCGCGCTTATGTATCCGTCGACCGGCTGACAAACGAACTCGTTTCGCTGCGGGCTGACCGAGTCCAGATCCCAAACGAAATCAAGGGCGTCCGGCTCTCCGAGGAGCAGCACAGGGCGCTCACCGAGGGACGCCCCGTGCAGGTGGAGGGCATGCTTTCGCGTCACGGCAAACCGTTCGACGCCACGCTGCAAGTGAACGCCGAAAAGCGAGGCATCGAATTCATTTTCAAGGACTCCCTGTCCAATAAAGAGCGCCTGAAATCGTCTGCCAAAGAGGCTCCAGCCGTTCGGCAGGCCGAAAACAAACAACAGAAACGGGGAATCGGCAGGTAGCCGCCCGTTTTGGGGGCTAATCAAGCGTATCGCAGGCCATGTGCGAAGCCATTTGAGCCTCCAGTCTTAACTCGCAAGGTTTCGAGTTGGCAAAACGACAAGCAATAGCAACTCGAAAACTTGTGAGTTAGCAAAATCATAAGCAATAGCAACTCACAAAGTTGCGAGTTGCTGTTTGACCCTCATTTTCACCTTAAAACCATGACCTACCACAAAAAAGAGGCACTGCAGGCCAATCTCGATGCCGTCCGCACCCTGCTGGCCTTAGAAAACACGCGCCGCGCGCCGTCGGAAAGCGATCGGGCGACACTGCGGCGATACAACGGCTTCGGCGGCCTCAAATGCGTCCTCCTTCCGGCCACTGATCCGGCCGATATCGACCGCTGGCCGCGGGACGAACGCAACCTGTTTCCGCTGGTTCGCGAACTGCGCGAAATCATCGATCAAGGCGCCTCGGAGAGCGATGCCACACGCCTTTGGAACGGCATCAAAAGCAGCGTACTCACTTCGTTTTACACCGACGAACGCATCGTTCGGGCCATCGCCGCGGGGCTTGGGATGAGCGGTTTACCCCTCCGCCGCATGCTCGACCCGTCGGCTGGGATGGGTGTCTTTTCCCAAGCGCTGGCGGACGAACAAACGGAGGTCGTCTCGTTCGAAAAAGACCTCGTGACAGGGCGCATCTTGCGACTCCTCACGGCTGACAATCCGCGGCAAACCGTCCGCATCGAAGGCTTCGAAGAGATCGAGGCACGCGAGGCCGGGCGGTTCGACCTCGTGGCGAGTAACATCCCATTCGGAAATTTCGCCATCTACGATCGGGCGTACAGCAAGGGTAAAGACGCGGCGAAGCGGGAGGCCACGCGGGCCATCCACAATTACTTTTTCGTCAAGGGGCTTGACTGCCTTCGCGAGGGCGGATTGCTGGCCTTCATCACCTCGCGCGGCGTGGCCGACAGCCCGACGAATGCCCCCATCCGCGAGTACTTAATGGAGCATAGTCGGCTCGTCTCCGCGCTCCGTCTGCCCGACGGGATGTTCTCAGAAAACGCGGGAACAGAGGTCGGTAGCGATCTCCTTATCCTTCAAAAGGAGACGGGGAAGGGTGTACAGAATGAGTTGGAGCAGCTCTTTACGCAAAGCGTTTCCATCGAATCGAGCGGAGAGTCATTCATAGAGAACGCCCTGTTTGCCGAAGGCAATCATAACATTGCCACGGCCTATCGCATCGGTACAGATGCTTACGGAAAGCCTGCACCAGTCTACACCCACACGGGCGGAATCGAAGGCATCGCATGGGACTTGGAAGCGCGGATCTCCGCCGATATGGCAGCCCGTTTTGATCAGAAAATCTACCGAAGCGGGCTGTCGGAAGCGGTCGAATCGGAAGCCGTCACTCTCGCCCCTGAGGGCGTACCCGTCCTCACCCTGCACCAGCAATATGAGG
>ERZ773038.1323-NODE-1323-length-14211-cov-8.735024_pt1 | contig 14211 bp, 6 predicted proteins | sample MGYA00511665_ERZ773038 | MGnify/ENA primary metagenome ERZ773038 (study PRJEB29015, sample SAMEA2737966) | human oral metagenome | biome: human oral; feature: human-associated habitat; material: dental | place: China | collected 2028 ... | reverse complement strand
TCAAGAAGAAGATTTACAACGCTTATCTTCGTGAGACAGACGACTTCAGACAGTCTATTTTCAAGAAATAAGGAAACGATTCTGTTTGATTAAAATTTGAAAAATTCCTAGGTTTAAGGCTACCTAGGAATTTTTTCTGTGATTCTTCCTGATCTTGTTTGTGCATTCAAGACCTGATAAGATAAGGATTTTTAAAGCGCAAATGAACTGAAAAGATTAGTAGTTTTTTGTGGCTATTATTTATAGCAAATAAATTGAATAATCTAGTAAATTTCGGTAGAATAGAGGGGATTCAAATCATGATAAAGGAAAGATTAGGAATGAAAAAAAATGATTTAGGAGAAAAGCACCAGCGTTTTTCATTGAGAAAAGTTTCGGTTGGTCTAGTTTCTGCTCTGGTAGGGGTTTTCTACCTTTTTAGTGGAGGAGGTTCTCTTGCAAGTGTAGCAGCCAGTGAACAGACGCCATCCGTCACAAAACAGATTCACTATAAGTATGTGACAGAAAGTGAGCTCACGGACCAAGAAAAGCAATTGGTAGTCAAAGAATTGCCACAGTTTGCGGAGGAAACAGATGATACTTACTATTTGATTTATCGTCCGACGAGACAGTTGCCTGCAACTGGTCATAGCCAACTCATTAGCTCAATTGCAGCGGGGGCAGGTATAGTGCTACTGGTCGTAGCGATTAAACTGGGCAGAGATGATCGCAAAAAGCTAGCTTCTTTCATGCTCTTGACCAGTCTAGGAAGTCAGCTAATTGCGCCAACTTCCTTGGCTTTGACAAATCAAATGCTGGCAGACTATAATCAGGAATTGACTGTACAGGTCGGGGAAACATTGCAATCCCCACTTACGATTGAAGGCTACCAATATGTAGGCTATTTGAAATCTCAAAAAGAAGTAAACTCTCCAGTTGATGGAAAGAAAGAGTTGAATCATTCGGCTCCTATTGATACTCCAGTTCAAACTTCAAACGGAAGCCAAGCGCAGGAAGAGTATCGTGCTCAGAAACCAAGTGAAGCTCCTGTCTTTGAACAACCAGAGTTAAAGGTTGATAGTAAAGAAACGAGTCGTACAGAGATTATTCCTTTCCAAGTGGAGGAAGTAGAGGCAGCTGATTTGCCGCAAGGTCAAACTGAGGTGATTCAGGCAGGGAAAAATGGTAGTCGTACCATTGTGACCCGCAGCTACATTTTAAATGGTCAGGTGATCCATACAGAGGAGGTTTCCAATCAGGTAACGACTGAGCCTACTTCTGAGATTAGAAAAGTCGGAAGCAAGGTCCCTTCTCCTACAAAACCAAGCCCAGGGGAGTCCGTTAGTGAAAAACCAACAGATGCTCCTGTAAATGAAGTTCCAAGCTTAAAGGTTGAAGAAAAAGATGTTACCACGACGGTAGCAGAACCCTACACTCGAGAACGAGTAGAGAGTGATAGCTTGCCAGTTGGCCAGACCAAGATAACCCAAGCTGGTCAAGATGGAGTGCGTACGATCGTCACCCGTCAGTACATGGTAGATGGCAAAGTAGAGAGAAGCCAGGAAATCTCCAACGAAGTGACGACACCAGCAGTATCGGAGATCGTAACCGTCGGAACAGCTCCTGTTAGCGAGAAACCAACAGACGCTCCTGTAAATGAAGTTCCAAGCTTAAACGTTGAAGAAAAGGACGTTACCACAACAGTGGCCGAACCCTATCCAACTAAGGAAGTGGAAAGTGCAGACCTGCCTTTGGAGCAAAGGGAAGTTAGCCAAGCTGGTCAAGAGGGTGTCCGTACGATTGTGACTCGTCAGTATTTAGTAGATGGAAAAGTCGAAAATACAGAGGAAATCTCTAACACTATCGCAAAAGAAGCAGTTCCTCAGATTATCAAAGTCGGTACAAAACCAATTTCTACAAATGCGGATCACGCTCCTGTGGAACCAGAAAAAGGAACCCTCGACCTCGAACCCTTACACCAATTAGTGGAAGAAGCTGAGAGCATCCAGAAAACGCATCAGTATTTCAATGATACCACTGCAGATCAAGAGTCTTATAAACAGGCAGTTGCAAATGCCCAAGCTCTCTTTGAGGCATCTCATGCCAGTCAAGAACAGGTTGATTCCTTGAAAAATGCCCTTGAAACTGCTAAGAATAATCTAGACGGCCAACCTGTTGATAAGAAAACTCTTGGAGTTGAATTTGACATGAAGGATGTGACTCAGTCTACAGTTGCTTACCAGTATGCTGATGAACAAACCAAACTCCGCTATCGCCGTGCTCTAGATCAGGCCAAGCTCGTTTTGGACAATCCTTTGGCCAATCAAGCCTTGGTCGATCAAGTTCGGACGGATCTCGAGGCAGCTCGTCAAGCTCTGGATGGAGTCAAGAGAAAACCAAGCCTCTCTCTAGTCAGTGTCGAGAAGGAAGAAGATCAACGCCAAGTTTCTCTTAGCTATCACTTGACGGATGCTACAGCTAGCTATCAATCAGCCAAAGCGCAGCTATACAAGGGTGAAACGTTAATCAAGGAAGTCGATCTTGTGGACCTCGCTCAAAAATTGACATTTGATGACTTGGACTACTATACTCCTTATACCCTCAAAACCGTCATGAAATATGACCTAGGTCAAGGGGAACAAACTAGTATAGAGGATCAACGTCCAGTTCAGCTAGATTATAAGAAGGTTGAAATCAAAGACATTGACCGCATCGAACTGTACGGTAAAGATGGTAGTCACTACCGACGTTACCTATCCCTGTCGGAAGTGCCGTCTGATTTGGACAACTACTATGTCCGCATTCAGTCAGACAAGTTCAAGGATATGCTCTTGCCCGTTTCTAAGATTACAGATAAGGGCAATGCCTACTCCGTAACAGTATCAGCCGATCAGCTCGTCGAGGGAGAAGGGGATCATTATCGTCCAGATTACTCTTTTGAACTGCCGAAAACGCCTCTTAGCCAAGAAGGTGTCTATACGTCTTTCAAAGCGCTCATAGAGGCTATGAAGTCAAACCCGACTGGAAACTTCAAACTAGGAGCGGATGTTTCAGCAGATGAACTCCAGTTGGAACAGTCTGCGACAAGCTATGTACCAGAAGAATTTTCAGGTAGCCTAACTAGCCGAGTGGATGGCAAAGATTATACCATCTACAACTTGGCAAAACCGCTCTTTGCAACCTTGAAAAATGCCACCATCCAGCAACTGACCTTGAAATCGGCTGCAGTTACAGGTAAGGACTCTATCGGGGCCTTGGCTAGCAATGCTCAAAATGCAACGATTACGGATGTTTCTGTAAGTGGTAGTCTATCTGGGAACAAACATATCGGTGGACTCGTAGGAGTTGCCCAAAACACAAAACTAACCAATGTTGCCTTTAAAGGGTCTATCACCAGCACCCAAGATGGGGGGCAGGAGTACAATATTGGTGGCCTGGTCGGTAATTTCCACGGCAACCAATCACTGGCGCAGAAGAGTCAGGCGGATGTATCTATCCAAGTAACGGGTCGAAATGGAGACCAGCGTGTTGGAGGATTGATCGGTCGTTTGCAGAATGGAGCTAGATTAGAAACTTCTTATGTGTCTGGTTCTATCCAAAATGGAGGTCATTCTGGCCAAGTCGGTGGAGCAATCGGGTCTACTTGGAACAATGGACAGGTCCGAAATATCTTGACCAGTGTCAAGGTTCAAAATGGTCATGCGATGACAGGAGATCCCTATCCTGAGGCTTCTGTTCGGGACTCTTATGTTCTTGAGGGGACTACAGCAAATCGAAAAGATGAGCGTTTTGTCCGTTCTATTTCAGAGGCCGATGCGCAAGCCAAACGTCAGTCCTTTGGAATCACTTCAAACTTGACAGACCAGGAGCCATTGCAGCAAGCTTACCAGCATCAAACAGACTATAGTCGAGTGAGGGGAGCTCAGGAGTCCAGAAAGCAAGCCTACGAAAATGTAGAAAAACTATTACCATTCTACAACAAAGACTTCATCGTTCATACAGCCAACCAATTAGCTGAAGATGATAAACTCAACAAAGTAGCCCTGCTAGATGTGGTTCCGATGAAAGACGAGACGCTGATAACGGATGTCAACAGTCATAAGGGTGAAATCAATAGACTGATGCTGCATTATGCAGATAAGACGATCGCTTATCTTGATCTGACCTACAAGGGTGATTTTGCCAATGGCCAGATTGCAGAATATAGCATCGCTGATAAGAATTTGCTCTATACGCCAGAAACCTTCCTATCTGACTACCAGTCCATTAAAGCGAGTGTCTTGGAAGAACTCAAAGCTGTGACCTATGACTCAACTGTAGTTCGAAAGGTCCTTGGAATTGGTGAAACAGCTTCCTTAGATGATCTTTATCTAGAAAAAGCCTTTGAACAAACCAAGGCTGAACTAGGTCAGGAGCTCCTCAAGGTGCTTTCAGTTGACAAGTCGATTAACACCCTAGGCCCTGCCGTAGCGGATGCGATTAGCCAAAAGATTCTGCAGAACAAAGAAGCCTTCATGCTTGGTCTGACCTATCTCAACCGCTGGTATAATGTCAACTATGGAACGTTCAACACCAAGGATCTTAATGCCTATAAGTTTGATTTCTTTGGCAATCAAGAAGCTTCGACACTGGATACTATCATCGCTCTCGGGAACTCTGGAATGGGCAATCTTCGAGCGCAAAACAACTTCAATGCTTACCGACAATCCCTAGCCAAGGAAAAAGGCAAAGGAGACCTCTTTGCTTACTTAGAAAGTCTGCGTGAACTCTTCTTGCCAAACAAAACCAACAGTGAATGGTTCAAGGAAAATACTAAGGCTTATATCGTAGAAGCTCGTTCAAGTCTGCCAGAAATTCAGGCTAAGCAAGACAATGCAGATCGTAAGAGTAAGTATACAATCAAGGTCTACGACAGACTGACTCAGGGAGATTGGGGCTTCAAGCAAATGGTCCTCCAACTTCTGACCTTACCTGAAAGAGATGTCTATATCATCAGCAATATGTCGACTATTGCCTTTGGTAGCTTTGGAGGCTACAGGAAAGAAGGTGGCAGAGTTCTCTCAGGCGAGGAACTCCATCGACACGTTGAAAAACTTGTGGATCAATCAGCTGAATGGCAACGAAACCACTATGACATGTGGTACAACATTCTAAGTCCAAACAGGAAAGACACTCTATTCAGACGGGTGATCGTTACAGACGGTTTCTTTCTTTATAATGATAAAGGCCAGCAATATTGGGCTCCGCGTAATGATAAGACCTCTGTTGCTATGTACAATTTCTTTGGCCCTGCTGGCAAATATCACGGAGACAATGGACTAGGAGCCTTTGCCAATGGTTATGAAGTCTTCTACGTCTATGACCAGATGCTGGGAGCTTCTGGAACCATGGTCTATACCCATGAAATGACCCACAACTCGGATGGTTCTATCTATTTTGAAGGACATGGTCGTCGTGAGGGTGAAGGACCTGAGAGTTTTGCTACAGGGATGTTAGAGTCTGTAACCAATGTTAGCGAAAAAGGTCTCGTACTTAATAGCTTCTATCAAGGAGATAAAGATTCGACCACACGTTACCATACCTATGATCCTGTTGCCCGATTCTCCTCAGCAGATGCTCTTCGCGACTACATGCATGGAGTCTTTGACGTACTGAACCTTCTGGATTATGTAGAAGGGGATGTTGTTACTGGTGTTCTAACTGATCAACAGAAAATGAAATGGTACCGCAAGGCTGAAAATTATAAATTTGAGAATACGTCTTATGGTAAACAAGCTCACGCTGATGATCGAATTGTCCCTATAACTGCCGAAGAAGCAGCCAAACTAAAATCTGTTGATGCCCTGGTTGATCATAATATCATTGGTCGTCGCGATGGTTGGGATAGAGCTAGCTTTGGACGAAATGGCTACTATGTCATCAATATGTTTGCTTCCTTCTATGCAGCTCTGGACAATCCAACTGGTGCACCTGGGGGACTTATGTTCCGCCGTAGAGCCTATGAATTGCTTGGAGACAAGGGTTACCAGCAAGGATTTGTCCCATATGTATCTGGCCAATACGCTGGCCAAGCCCTCAAAGAAGGAAACAAGACCTACTCAATCTGGAACAGAGGAGATGTCGGAGTAGTTGGAGATGATTTGGTTTTCAAAAATCTCTATGGTAGCCAGTATGAATCATGGAAGGATTTGAAGAAAGCCATGTTGAATGAGCGATACAACAAGGCTCAAAACTTCCTTCGCCCTATCACTATCGAGTTTGAAGCAGGAAAACTAGATAGCAAACGACAAATTACGATTTCTTCTTATGAGGAATTACAAGATTATATGTACTTAGCAGTACTAGCGGATGCCTCAGCTAAGAACATTGATCGTGCCTTATCAGACAGCTCTAAGAGCAGTGTCGCCCAACTCAAGTATCGTATTTTCAATGCTTATCTACGTGCTACAGACGATTTCAGACAGTCCATCTTTGAAAGATAAGTCTCTTGCAAAAACAGACACGAAAAAAGAAGATCCAAGTGATCTTCTTTTTTTAGGTGAATGGCTTGCTCAGTGGAGAAGACGAATGAATTTACAAACAAATTGATACATGACAGAGTTATTACTCTAAATGTCTGGAGAGAAATTTGAAATCATTCACCATCTAGTATACTCGTTTTGAAATTTCTTTTGTTTTTCATGAAAATGTGATAAAATAATAGCTGTAAAAATTTTTTAAGGAGATTCGGATGAAAACAAAAGCACTTGCTCGCGTAAATGCGATTTTTGGTCTTATTTCAGGTATCGTCTTACTGTTGGCACCTCTTGTTATGTTTATGATAGCTGTTGGGGCTGCTGCGGCGACGGAGGACTCTGATGCAACAGTTGGTATATTGACGATTTTTTCAATCATTTTGGCATTGGTAAAAATTGCTGTCTTGGTTTTAGGAATTGTGTCTATTGTCTATTACAAGGACGATGAGCGTGTGACTCCTGCACCGTCTGTTTTGTTTATCGTAGGTGGTTCTGTTGGCTTGATCCCATTCTTGGGCTGGGTAGGAGGAATTCTGACAATCATTGGTGGATCCCTCTACTTTGGACTTTTGAAAAAATTCGAGATTCAAGAATAATGACTTTTTGTTAGGAATATTTTCAAATAAGAGAAGGCGCTTAGCCTTCTTTTTTTGTCATCAACGACAGATAAATTTTACAGGATAAATAAGCTTTTACATTCGTAAAATCTAAAGCATTTATTTGAGACAAGGAAGTATTTTTATAGTATAATGGTGGATGTGAAATACCTATATCAAAATATAATACTAGTTATTTTCTTGATAGAGGTTGAAAAGTTGAGAGGATATAGAATGAAAAAGATTTTTGGAGAGAAGCAGCATCGTTTCTCCTTACGAAAATTAGCAATTGGACTTGTGTCAGCTTCGATTTCAAGCCTATTTTTTGTGTCCGTTGCGAGCAGTGGGACCGTATTTGCTCAAGAAAATGTAGCTGTTCACTACAAATATGTGACGGATACAGAGCTAAGTAGTCAAGAGAAGGACTTGATTGTAAAGGACATTCCTAAAATTGCGGAAGATAGTGAGAGCACCTATTATCTAGTCTACCGTATGGATGAGAAAGCCCAGCTAGGTCAGTTGCCCAATACAGGTGGGCAGAATAGCCTTACTAGTGTTTTATCAGGTGGAGTCCTGGCTTCGATTGGCCTCCTTATTTTTGTCGTATCGAAAAAGAAAGGCAAAAAGAAAGCTCTCTTGAATGTGATTTTGGTAACAGGGATGGGCAGTGGTTTGGCTTCTTCAGTTCAGGCTATCGAAAATCAACTTTTGCTCCAATACAATCAGGAATACCTATTATCCCAAGGAGATAGTCTGCCTTTGCCACGCGCCCTGTCAGGATATACCTACCTAGGCTATATTAAGCAAGACAAAGAGATTAATCAGCAAGAAACTGCTGCTAGGGATCAGAAACTTGACTATACAGTTCAACCTCATTTCCAAGCCAACGAAGGTGGACAAAAGGCAGGAGATGAGCAGAAAGCTCCGTCTTCAACAAGCCCTGCAGACAAGACAATCCCTTCTCAAGATTTATCTAATCAAAAGCCGTCTGGTATTGCTAGTGTAGATCCTCAAGACGAAGTCTTGGCTGGTCGCGTGAATAAACCAGAGCTCTTATACAAAGACCAAGAGATTGTAACCAAACTAGATGTTTCAGAAGTGGTGCAGGAAAATCCAGAACTAACAGAGGGAACCATCCATGTCAAACAAGAAGGTCGTGCTGGGAAGAAGATTGAGCTTGTTCGCATTTTCACTGTTGAAAACCAAGAAATTTCTAGGGAAGTTCTCTCGACTAAGGTAGAAGAAGCCTTGCCACGTATCGTAGAAAAAGGGACTAAGAAGGCAGTTGTGCCGAGTGAAGCACCTCAGTCTGCAAGAAAAGGAGAGCCTGAGACTCAGGCTCCATTACCAGAATATACAGGCGAGCAAGCGGGAGCGGTTGTAGCCCCAGAAACAGCTGAAAGACCAGAATATACAGGCACCCAAGCAGGAGCAGTCGTTGAACCCGAGCAAGTCGCTCCACTACCTGAGTATCAGGGAACTCAAGCTGGTGCCATCGTTGAACCGGAAAAAGTTGAGCCAGAGGTTGGGGGTGTCCAGTCTGGGGCTTTGGTGGAACCAGAAACGACTGACAAACCAGCCTATACAGGTGAGCAGTCTGGAGCAATCGTAGAGCCTGAAAAGGTACCATCGACACAAGAGTATACAGGAACTCAAGCTGGAGCGATTGTTGACCCTGAGATAGCTGAAAAACCAGAATATACAGATACGCAATCAGGTGCGATAGTGGAACCTGAGACTCAATCTTCCTTACCAGAATATAAAAGTGAGCAAGCAGGAGCCATTGTGGAACCGGAACCAGTCGCTCCTCTTCCAGAGTATACAGGCAATACCGAGCAAGTAAAACCGGAAACTCCGACAGAAAAACCAAAAGAAAAAGACCCAGAGAAGACGCTTGAGCTAAGAAACGTTTCGGATCTGGAGTTGTATAGTCAGACCAATGGTACATACAAACAACACGTTTCTTTAGATGGTGTCCCAAGTAATCCAGACACTTACTTTGTCAAGGTTAAATCTTCGTCGTTTAAAGATGTCTATCTACCAGTCGCTTCAATAACGGCTGAAACGAAAGATGGGCAGCCAGTTTATAAAATCACAGCCAAGGCTGAGAAACTCCAGCAAGAGCTAGAAAATAAATATGTCGATAATTTCACCTTCTACCTAGCTAAGAAGGCTACAGAGGAAACGACAACCTTCACTTCCTTTAGTAACCTCGTCAAAGCTATCAAGCAGAATCTCTCTGGTACTTATTATTTGGGAGCTAGCTTGAACGCCAACGAAGTGGAGTTGGGACCTGATGAAAGATCCTATATCAAGGGCAGCTTTACTGGTCAGTTGATCGGTGAAAAAGATGGCAAGCGATTTGCTATTTACAACTTGAAAAAGCCTCTGTTTGAAACCTTGAGCGGGGCTAGAGTAGAAAAATTGAGCCTGAAAAATGTCACCATTTCTGGGAAAGATGATATCGGTTCACTGGCATATGAAGCCCAGAATGGCACAAAGATTAAGCAAGTTCACGTCGATGGTGTTCTGGCTGGTGAACGTGGTATCGGTGGTTTGCTAGCTAAGGCAGATCAATCAAGTATCACAGAGAGCAGTTTCAAGGGAAGAATTATCAACACTTATGAGACGACTGCTGCCTACAATATCGGCGGTCTGGTCGGTCATTTGACAGGAAGTAGAGCTTTACTGACTAAGTCAAAAGCGACAGTAGCCATTTCATCCAACACAAATACTTCAGATCAGACTGTGGGTGGTCTTGCAGGTCTAGTAGACCAAGATGCGCAGATCCAGCATAGCTATGCTGAGGGTGATATTAACAATGTCAAGCACTTTGGTAGAGTCGCAGGAGTAGCAGGCAATTTGTGGGATCGAACTTCTGGTGATGAAAAGCATGCTGGAAGTTTGACCAATGTTCTCAGCGATGTCAATGTAACCAACGGAAATGCCATCACTGGTTACCACTATAATGAAATGAAGGTGAAGAACACATTCAGTAGCAAGGCCAACAGAGTCTACAATGTCACCTTGGTCAAGGATGAGGTCGTCAGCAAGGAATCCTTTGAAGAAAGAGGAACAATGCTAGATGCTTCCCAAATCGAAAGCAAAAAAGCAGCCATCAATCCTCTCACTCTACCAACAGTTGAGCCCCTCTCAACAAGTGGCAAAAAAGACAGTGATTTTTCTAAGGTGGCGAATTATCAAGCTAAGCGCTCCTTGGCTTATAAGAATATTGAAAAATTGCTACCTTTCTACAACAAGGCAACCATCGTCAAATACGGAAACTTGGTCAATGAGAACAGTCTCTTATATCAAAAAGAACTCTTGTCAGCAGTCATGATGAAGGATGACCAAGTCATCACAGACATTGTTTCTAACAAACAGACTGCAAACAAACTCTTGCTTCACTACAAGGATCATTCATCTGAGAATCTCAGTCTCAAGTATCAGGCTGATTTTGCCAAATTAGCGGAATATAGTCTAGGAAATACGGGTCTTCTCTATACGCCAAACCAATTCTTGTATGACCAAAGCTCTATCATCAAGCAAGTCTTACCAGACTTACAAAAGGTTGACTATCATTCAGAAGCCATCAGAAAGACGCTCGGTATTTCTCCAAACGTTAAGCAGACTGAGCTCTATCTAGAGGACCAGTTCGCCAAAACCAAGGAACATCTGGAAGACAGTTTGAAGAAACTCTTGTCAGCAGATGCTGGACTTGCTGGTGACAACCCAGTTACCAAGGGCTATCTTGTAGATAAAATCAAACGCAACAAGGAAGCCTTGCTACTTGGTTTGACGTATCTGGAACGGTGGTATAACTTCAGCTATGGTCAGGTAAACGTCAAAGACCTTGTTCTGTACCATCTGGACTTCTTTGGTAAGGGAAATGCTTCACCATTAGATACTCTGATCGAGTTGGGTAAATCTGGCTTTAACAACCTTCTAGCTAAGAACAACGTTGATACTTATTCTATTAGTCTAGCTAGCCATCATGGAACGACAGATTTATTTAGCACTCTAGAACATTACCGAAAAGTCTTTTTACCAAATACAAGTAACAATGACTGGTTTAAATCAGAGACTAAGGCTTACATTGTCGAAGAAAAATCCACTATCGAAGAGGTGAAAGCGAAGCAAGGACTTGCTGGCACCAAGTATTCTATCGGTGTTTATGATCGCATCACGAGTGCCACATGGAAATACCGCAATATGGTTTTGCCTCTCCTAACCTTGCCAGAGAAATCAGTATTTGTCATCTCGACCATGTCTAGTCTAGGATTTGGAGCCTATGATCGCTACCGAAATAGTGACCATAAAGCGGGCAAGGCTCTCAATGACTTTGTTGAAGAAAATGCGCGTGAAACAGCCAAACGCCAGCGAGATCACTACGATTATTGGTATCGCATTTTAGATGAACAATCACGTGAAAAATTCTATCGTACGATTCTCCTTTATGATGCCTATAAGTTTGGGGATGACACAACATCTGGAAAAGCTACAGTGGAGGCTAAGTTTGATAGTTCCAATCCTGCCATGAAGAACTTCTTTGGACCAGTTGGCAATAAGGTAGTACACAACCAGCATGGAGCTTACGCTACAGGGGATGGCGTCTACTATATGTCTTACCGTATGCTGGACAAGGATGGAGCCATTACATATACCCATGAGATGACCCATGATTCGGATCAGGATATTTACCTTGGCGGCTATGGTCGAAGAAGTGGCTTGGGACCAGAGTTCTTTGCAAAAGGCTTATTGCAAGCCCCTGACCAACCAAGTGACGCAACCATTACCATTAACTCCATCTTGAAACACTCAAAATCAGATAGTACAGAGGACTCCCGTCTGCAAGTCTTGGATCCGACAGAGAGATTCCAAAACGCTACAGATCTTCAGAACTATGTTCACAATATGTTTGACCTTATCTACATGCTGGAATATCTCGAAGGGCAATCAATCGTTAACAAACTAAATGTTTACCAGAAAATGGCGGCTCTCAGAAAGATTGAGAACAAGTATGTGAAAGATCCAGCAGATGGAAATGAGGTTTACGCCACTAACGTAGTCAAAGAATTGACAGAAGCAGAGGCTCGAAACCTGAATAGTTTTGATAGTTTGATTGACCACAACATCTTATCAGCTCGTGAGTACCAATCTGGCGACTATGAACGAAATGGCTACTATACCATTAAACTCTTTGCCCCAATCTTTTCAGCTCTCAGCAGTGAGAAAGGCACGCCAGGGGACCTTATGGGACGTCGGATCGCTTACGAACTTTTGGCTGCCAAAGGCTTTAAGGATGGAATGGTACCTTATATCTCCAACCAATACGAAGAAATTGCCAAACAAAAAGGTAAAACTATCAATCTCTATGGTAAAGAACGAGGATTGGTGACCGATAAACTTGTATTGGACAAGGTATTTGAAGGCAAGTATGCATCTTGGGCAGATTTCAAGAAAGCCATGTATAAAGAACGTGTGGATCAGTTTAAAAACTTGAAACAAGTGACCTTTAAAGATCCGACAAAACCATGGCCAAGCTATGGGACCAAGACCATCAATCAAGTGAGTGAATTGCAAGCCCTCATGGATCAAGCTGTTCTCAAGGATGCTGTAAGTCCTCGTTGGAGCAACTATAATCCAGAGTATGATAGTGCCGTTCATAAGTTGAAGAGAGCAATCTTTAAAGCTTATCTTGACCAAACAAACGACTTCAGAACCTCTATTTTTAAGAAATAAGGGTTGGAAAATGAAAAGGGAGGATCGACAGATCTTCTCTTTTTATGTTCGGATGTCTGAAAGCAGGTAGGCGATTTGTTTGTGACGGAGAAGGTCTTTTGTTTCTGGAGCAAATATGGTAGAATGATAGCTACGAGAGAAGGAGGTTTTTATGGAGAGAGATAGATTGGTTCGACTCAATTGGAGACTGGGCATGGTGGCAGGCATAACCTTGCTTTTGGGACCTGTCCTACGATTTTTGCTATCCTATACTGGTGCCATCATCTATAAAGATCCTTCAAAGGTGCTGGTCGTCACGGTAACCTTTTCCTTGCTCCTGACATTTTTTAAGATTTTGATGATTGCATTAGGGACCTTTATGTTAATCTATTTCGAAGAAGATCAACAACTTCGAAAGCTACCTTCTATTTTATTTATCATTGGTGGCGTGCTGGGCTTTCTTTCAGCGACCGAGTGGATAGGAGGATTTCTAATCATTAAAGGCGCTGTTTCTTTTTCTAAATTTTTGAAAGAAGTCCGTGGCCTTGTCTGATAGTCTAGTGAAACAATCCGTTTGAGGGTTGTTTTTTTATTTAAAGAATTATCTGGCAAAAGAATATGTTAGCAAAATGCTTTTTTATAAGAAAACATGATGTAATACAACTTGAAAAAATAAAAAGAGAATATTATGAAACAATCTTTCATTACATCGTATTTAACATTCTATTTAAAAGCTTCCATTACTTTAGAGGGAGTCTTTATAAAAACTTCTAACCCTACTATTTTAAAAGTTATTCCACTGGGTTCTCAAAATAAAACAATTCCTGTTGATCATGTTGCAAGTGTAGATAGTTCATTTCGTCTTGATTTCAAAACATTTGCTTGGGTATAATTTTCGCTCTTATTGGCCTTTCAATGATGCAAAATTCATTTATTGGGGGATTGATATTAGCGGCTTATGGTGTATTAACAGTGCTAAGTGCTTTTCAAACTCTACTAGTTTTGCATCTTGCTTCTGGTGGAACACATGTTGTCAGTGTGGTAGTATTTGAAAAAGCTAATCTTGAAAATTGCAAAGAAACAATTGAAGGTCTAATTCATAATCGTTACAATGATACTAATGTAACTAAGAATACTGATCGTTTAATTGATGCTTTAAATAACAAATAATTGCAATCGTTTCTTGATTGAATATCGCGAATTAATAATATCTAGATGAGAGGACACCGTTCTCTCTTTTTAGTTGATTTTAACTAGCTTTTTTGTGAAAAATTGTGTAAAATAGAATAGATAAACGAGGGAAACCTCGAAAAATAAAAGGAGAATCCATCTAATGGTAAAATTGGTTTTTGCTCGCCACGGTGAGTCTGAATGGAACAAAGCTAACCTTTTCACTGGTT
>ERZ773038.1318-NODE-1318-length-14241-cov-8.831454_pt1 | contig 14241 bp, 12 predicted proteins | sample MGYA00511665_ERZ773038 | MGnify/ENA primary metagenome ERZ773038 (study PRJEB29015, sample SAMEA2737966) | human oral metagenome | biome: human oral; feature: human-associated habitat; material: dental | place: China | collected 2028 ... | reverse complement strand
TATATCACCCAGGACGTGCTAGCCGAAGGTTCGGCTCTGCGCTCATAACTCTCTCAATTAATGCTGATGGGTATGACGCGACCACGGCTGAGTAACCGCTGAGACAATGCTCCGCGTGCCGCGGAGAGCAGCCTGGCCAATAGCACGAATGCGAATGAAAAGTGGGCTATGTTTGACCTCTGGCACATCAAGTGGGTACTCAAGCGATGGATGTTGGCGGCTATCGGCCTGTAGTGGGTCGCCGCACTGTGCAGCAGAGCCAGTGACAGGGTCATCGGTAGGTTGTTTATGGAATGGGTAGTTGAATAGTGATCGATCGGGCATAACAGACTCCATGCAATGATGATTATCTAGTATAGCACGCGTGGCGTGGTATGGATACGCTTTTTAGTGCGACCCGGCCGATGGTGCTGATGGCGTTGCCCGCTCAGTCTCTTCGAAACTGAGGTCGTCGTGGCTATGCTGGATGGCTGGTGCTGGGCGCGCAGGCATGGCCGCTGGCTGAGGCATTGGCGCGGCATGGTGAGTAGCTGGTGGCCGAGCTGGTGCTACAGTGGTGGCCTGTGTTGGAGCAGAATGCGCTGCAGCGACGGGAGCTGGGCGGATGGCATCGTGGAGTGGATGATCGACTGGTGAGACCGACGGATGAGCGGCTGCACTACCCTGGAGCAACGCCGCGGCTAGTGCATCAGACGGGTCTGCAGCAATAGCCTGTGTGCTGTGCGGTGTAATGGCTGCACTATCAGGAGCAGGATGAGCTGGTGAATCCTCGTGATCCTCGTGGTGAGTAGCTGGTGGCTGCACTGAGGCTGCTGGTGCTGGATGGTTTGGCACTGGTGCGTCGTATGCTGTGGTGGCTGGCGCTAGTGGTTCGACCGGAGCTGGAGTAGGAATGGTATCCATCTGCTCGGTGAGGTTGGCTACGGCGTCCGTCACGAGCTGGTTTTGGCTTGGCTGGTAGGTGGCTGCACTGGTGTCTGCCTCATCATCGACCTGCTGCGTGCTTGTGCGGAGAGCTTCGGCTAATTCGGCTTCGTCGTCGGCTGGAGTGTGGGTGTAGTGAGCAGGCTGGCTCGCCACAATGTGGTGGTGTACATCTGGAATACCTGATGGCGCTGTGCTATGCGGCGCAATAATATCGTTAATGAGTGGCTGAGTAGCGGGAGCATCGCTGGCTGGCGGTGTGTGCAGATGTGGAGCTTCTGCTGGGCTTGGTGCGCTATTAGCAGGGGCTGGGTGCTCATCGTGATGCGTGACGATCTCGGCCTCTGGTGTTTCCTCGGCTGGTGGCAAGGTGAATGGCTGTGGCGTGGTGAGATCGGCTGGTGGCTGCGGCGCTGTGGGTTGTGGAGCGCCATTGGCGGCATCGAGCTCGTCATCTATTAAGCTGGCATAATCTGGCCTCGGCATAGAAGACTGTAGCGGGTGGATCACTCGCTCACCCAGGCTAGCCGGCCGTGGTGTAGAGAATGGCGCTGTGGGTTGCGGCAGTGTGGCGGGCTGAGTGGCTGGTGGCACTGGCATGGTTGGTGCACTCGGCTGAGGCTGAGGGGTAGTATGCGCTGCTGGCCGGTGGCTCACCTCTGTATCGCCAAGGACGTCGTGTACGGCCCGCACCACATCTTCAATACCAACCTGCGATTTAACAAGGTAGCGGTCTGCTCCCAGTGCCTCGCCGCGCATGCGCTGGTCTTGGCTCGAGAGTGCCGTCATAATAATCACCTTGATGCCGCGCGTCTCGGTGGTGCTGCGCAAGATATCGAGCATGTCGAAGCCACTGATCTTAGGCATCATCACATCGCTGATGATGAGCTGCGGACGTTCTTTGATAGCCATGGCGAGTGCTTCTTCCCCATCGCCGGCCGACACGATGTCATACCCCTCGGCCAACAGGCGTACTCCGTATATTTCGCGCAGGCTTTTGTCGTCTTCGACAAGCAGAATCTTAACCTTTGTCATATCACCCTCTATTGTACGCAATTATCAGCAAAAATACCATAGTGCTTGTGGTTTTTTTGAGAGAAAGTGATAGAAAGAGCCGCCTCAGTGGTGGTGTGGGCGCACAATTGGATTTGCATAGAGAGATTGGAAAAACGTATCTGAAGGCCAGCGATGCAGGAAGCGGGAGCGCTCTGTGCATATCTTCGGCATGGGTACTGCGAGTCTAGTTATAAGTATGAGAGGTTTGGAGGTTTTGGGCGTTTTGGGCATAGATACGTAACTATTGACTATAAATATATACTGTGGTATCATATTGTCTCTAACAGAGGAAGATGAATTATGACAATAACATCACAAATGCGACATGCCGGAGCCCGAGCCCAACGCAAAAGCGAGAAGCCAAGCCGAGTCGAGCGCTTTATCGAGGAAGCACAATCGCCCGAGCAATCCTCGCGGCGCTGGCGAGCGGCGCGTGTGCTGGGGATGCTAGCTGCCGTTGGCGCAACCCTGACAGCTGGGGCGGGTATTAGTTTCTACCACGAAAGTGGCGAGACAGAGCCGGTGGTCAATCTGCTCAACCCAGTTGCTGAGCATGTTATGACGACGGATGAGAAGATTGCTGCTGCCAAGGGGTTCCCAAACATCGTTGCGCTTGAAGGGCGCCAGATGGAAGAAACAGCCATGCAGTGGGTAGCGCGTGGCACTGAAGCAACACTCCTTGGCGCTGCTGGGGTGTATCTGTTCGACTGTTGGGTGGAGCACAGCAAGTCTCGGCGCAAGAAGACTCAGTCGTAAGTGTGTCGCGACCGATGTCATTACCCTTGTAGCTCTTCCCTTCTCTGCTCACTTCTCTGCTCACTTCTCTGCTCACTTCTTTGCCGCAGCAAGAGTACGACGACATTGATACAAAAGAGGTCGGTATTTTGGAGAATATCGGCCTCTTTCATTTATTTCCAGAGAGATGACCTACCGCACCGCCCGCGGTGGCGCAGCAGAGCGCGGCGTAGTGAGGACATCGCGGACACGAGTGGGGCTGCGCCGAGGCTGGCTGGTGGCGATGATATGCGCCGTGGGCGACGTGCTTGGCGTAGATGGTGGTGTGGCGCTTGAGGGAGTGGCAGGAGCAGCCTGGGCAACGGTAACAGTGGTAGATTGGACGTTTTTTGCTGTGGGTGGCGTGGCTGTGCGGCTGTTCTTTTGGGCTGGGCGCTGGGTGCGAGTAGCTGAGCTTGGCTGTGGCAAAAAGCCTTGGCCCTGGAGTGTGGCTGTGGCAAAAGTTGGCACTGGGCGAGGCGGGGTTGCCTCGGCTACTTGTGCTACTGCCTTGGCTTTGGCAGCGAGGGCGATTTGAGCATCGTGCTCGCTCAAGCGCGGGAGCTCAAGGAAGAAAGTACTTCCCTGCCGGTACGCACTCTCCACCCACAAGCGGCCACCCATCACCTCTGTAAGGCGGCGACTAAGATAGAGCCCTAGGCCAGTGCCGCCAATCTCGCGCGTGTCCGAATTATCCACCCGATAGAACTTCTGGAAGAGGTGTGACTGATCTTCCACCGGTATGCCAATGCCAGTATCGGCAATGGCGATCGTCACGCGCCCACTACCACCGGTCACATCCACCGTTACATGCCCGCTGGGGGTGTATTTGATGGCATTCTCCACTAGATTATCAAGCACCTCACGCAGTTGGTCTGGGTCGACATAGACATAAAAGGCAGGGCTAAGCGTTCGGCTCGTAAAGGTAGCGCTATGCTCACCACCAGTTGTGCCAGGGCGTGGCTTGAAGATAAGCTGGAGCTGCTTGTCCTCGGCCTTGTGGCGCAGCCCCTCCACAATGTCGCTGACAAAGGGGATGAGGTCGATCGCCTCGGGGTTGCTCTGCAGGCGGCCATCGTCAGCTTTGCTTATATCTAGCAGGTCTTGAAAGAGCCGGCCAAGGTGCTCGGCCGAGCGGTGAGCCTTGGTGATGAAATCGCGAGCGCGCTGGTCGATAGTGGCAGTGGCGGGGTTAAGGGTGAGGCCAAGGTAGCCCTCGATTGACGCTACAGGGGTACGCATCTCGTGGCTGGCGGTGCTAATGAACTCGGCTTTTTGGCGTTCCTCGGCCTTTTCCTTCGTCACATCACGAAAGACAACGATAACCCCACTGCCCGGCTCGCTGCTGACGGGCGAAATGACGAGTGAGATGATCGGCGTCTTGCCAGAGCTTGTCACGAGGCGCAGGCGGTCGGTGGTGAGGGGCTGGTTGTCCGCTAGGACGGCGGCGATCGGGTCGGTATCATTGGTAATGGGGTCATTCTTGGCATCGATGAGCTTGAGGACGGATTGGTAGCTCAGGCCCAGAGCATCTTCATCGCCCCAGCCCACAAGACGTTGAGCTGCTGGATTGATGAGCTCTATCATCCCGTCTGCGTCCAGCGCCATCACGCCATCGCCAATCGCATTGAGCACAATGTCGGACTTGCCGGCCACCCGGCTGAGTGTGGCGGCAAGCTCGCGGTATGAGGTGGTGCGAGCCTGTGCGGCGCGATCATCTGGCCCCCAGAGTAAGCACCCCACTAGGACGGGCAGCTCACCCGTCAGCATGGCACTGGGGATCATTGTGCTTGTAATATGCCCCGCTAGCACCCCCCAACTGAGGTAGGCATTGACCAGCAGCAAGACCAGTGCTAGCCCTACCCAGCCAAAAAACATTGCAAAGACTGCTACCAAGAGCCAGGCTGCAATAAAGGGTGAGCTCAGCCCGCCAGTGCCAACGATGAGCGCGCCCGTTGTGGCAACGGCGCAGAGATACACTACTAGGCTCGCTTGCCCAAGCCGCTGCTGGGGCGGCCAGATGTGGAGCACTGCTGCCACAACCCCCGTTATACCAGCCAAGACGACGGCAATGAGCGGCATGCCAAGCACGAGGTTGTATTGATCCACCCCGCCAAAGTGCCGCCATGCCCACAGCGCCACGATGATGACGGCATAGAGCATGCTTGCCTCGCACAAGCGCCGGTGCCAAAACCGGCTGATTTGTTGCACCCCCATTGGTTATCCCCCTTATGCTTTGTGTGTATTATAGCGGATTGCCTGGGCGATGGCAATGGAGTGTTGGGCGAGAGCCGCGCTCGCTGCCCGCCACTTCTTATGACCTTGAGTAATTTATTCGCCCATTTTTCTCTACAATGTGCTACAATAGTGCCAGAAAACAAAGGAGGCCATATGGCAAAAAAATCAACCAAAGCAGCGGCCAAAGCAGCCGCGCCAGCAACAACCACCAAGACGAAGGTGACAGTATCGACCACCCGCAAAAAGACGCCCAAGCAAATGCTCGACATCCTGCTCATCGCAGCCTGCCTGGTGCTCAGCGTCATCGTAGTGGTGCTGAGTATCTCGCACAGCATCGACCCGCACACTGCCATCGTTATGCTCAGCGTTGGTCTGGCCTGCCTCAGTGCCTATGTGCTAAACCACGCAGCCAGCCGGTAGAATCCCTGCTCTGCTACTTGTATAAATAACCCGCTCGCAGTGGCGGGTTGTTTTTGCTATAAAAATTGCCGCTACACAGAGGTAGCAAGTGCTGTATATCGCTAAACACAAGCGCTACTTGCCTGGCACATACACCACAAGTGTGCCGTCCTTGCCGGTGCTAGCGATGAGATTGCTACGAATAGTGAGGCTGCGCATGTCGGTTCCTTTGATGGTGAGGAGGGTTGTACCATCGGCGACTTTGACGATCTTGAGACCTTTACTGCCGCTGGCTTGAATACCGGCGGAGTGGAGATTACTGGTGAGGAGGAGTGAGCCATCCAGGCTGGCGGAGACAATATTACCGCCGTCGGCCAGGGTGAGTGTGCCACCGCCGGTGCGGCTATAGGTGGCCTGGCTTAGGGTGAAGTCTTGGGTGTTTTGGCTGGCAATACGCAGGAACTCTCTACCCTGCCCATTCACAACAACGCGCGGCATATCTGTGGTGAGAGCCTCTCGGGGGTAGGTTGGCGCAGTAGTGCCAGCGGGGTTAGTAAAGGAACTGGCGGCTGGGCTGAGCTTGTAGGCGCTATTAACAGTGCTGCGGCCGCGTGGCGTGCCATCAAGGCCATAGCTCTCGAAGGTCTCTTGCCCGCTTGATTGGATGGTATTACTGCCAGCAGTGCCCTCCAGCCAGCCATCGCTTGCTAGGGTGACGTTGCTAGAGCTGGCTGTGCGCTGCACTTCGCGTGTGCCACTCGTGATGTCGTACACGGTGATGACAGTAGTCGATTGAGTTTCGGTGGTCGCCTGGCGCTCATTTGTGATGACGACACCGGCGGTGGTACGCGAAGTAGCGTGCTTGCTGGGCGACGTGTGGGATGGCTTAGCGCCGTGGTCTTTCTCACTATTGCGGCGGCAGATAAGTTTGCTCCCGCCCGCTATAATGCAGGTGGCGTTGGGGTTCTGAAAATCGCCACTGGTGATGGGGCGCAGGCTCCCTGCGGCGGCGTAGAAGGTGGCGGTGGTGCTCTCGCCAATAATGTCTTGCTGCTGACCATCTGTGCCGTAATATGTGAGCGTGCTCGGCTGGGCAGCTACAGGGGTAGCATAGAGAACCTTAGCGGTGGCAAGTTCTACCGCGGTAATGACTGAGCGTCCCCGCTGCTGGCTGGCGCAATACACCACTCCACGCGGCGTGACGCTGCTGCAGGTGCTGGCTGGCCAGCTAGCGACTGGCTGCTTGCGCCCAGTATCCCAAATCCGGAGCACTGGTGCGGCATCTTGCGCGCCCTGCCCCGCGATGGCGAGCCGCGAGTGGTCGGCTGTGCCACCCAAGAAGCTCAAGCCACCCTGCCCCGCCGCAAACCGCACTGCGTGCTGGCCTGCTCCATAGCTATTAGCCAGAAATACATCGGTGCGCGATGGCGCGGCCGATACCGCCGCTGCTTGCATGCGCTGTGGCGAGGAGAGAAGGGTTACTACCGCAGCAATGGCCGAGAGTACCACAGTAATGGCCGCCGCAAGCATTACCCACAGCGTGAGCTTACTATGCCGCCGCTTGGCGGGACGCTGGGGTGGGTGCTCTCCCAGCACAGATGTCGGAACAGGTGAAATATCCATAAGTAGCTTCGTTGTATGATGTAATAGTGTGTCATTAGTATAGCAGATATCGCTGCAGCCAGAACATGATTCTCGGCTCGCGCGGCAATAGAGCGGTATTATGGTGGACAAACCAGCGAGTTTTTCGTATAATGGCACACAGCACTGCTACGTGCCTGCACGGCCTCATCGTCTAACGGTTAGGACACCAGGTTTTCATCCTGGCAATCCGGGTTCGATTCCCGGTGAGGTCACCAACATAGCTACATTACGATACCTTGCCTCGGCGAGGTGTTTTTATTTGCGTGTTGTTTTGAGGCATATAGCAAGAGCTAAAACTTCAAAACTCCACCACTGTATATAACGGACTGACCAAATAAGGAATATGGAGGTCGTGGCATATTGGCGAATATTCGCTATATCACTCTCGGCTGGAGTATACTCGCTGTGATGGGCCTACTATGTGAGGGAAAGCTACCCCAATAAGCTTGTTCGCTATTGCGTTCTGCACAAAATGTAGTATAATCACCACATGATAACAGAGAGAGAGAGAGCAATAGAAGTAACACGCCGCACCCTGCTGAGTATGCAGCGCGGCAAGATGAGCTGAAGCGGTCGCTGGAGCTTATCTATACAGTAGCCGAGAGTACGCAGGCGCAAGATATGCTTGGTGTTCTTGCTGTACGCCTAGTGGAGGCGATAGACTATGTGCGATTTCCAATGATTAACCACGATGGCTCTATACAAGAGATTTATCGGTGGGTACAAAAGCCAGTTATTCCGTTAGTGGCGCTGCGCCCTGGTCAAGAAGTGCAGCTATCGATGGTAGGTATTACCGATCGACAGTACTTTGGGGCTAAAGAGCAAAATAATATTCATCCGATAGCACAAAATCAGATCACTCGCCACTTTTATAATGGAAAGACATCTGCAGCAAAACATAATGAAAAATTTAGTATAAGCAAGGGTGCTAGTGGATCGACGTATACAAAACGATTCCCAATATTCATTGATCATCGTAAGAAAGGTAGTCCTGAGGTTGGAGCCGTGTTTGGTCAGCCTAGTGTAGCAGTCGATTATACTAGTGACAGTAACCCCGAAGATATATTATCTCATGAGCTAACTCATGCACTAGATATACTTGATGACCCAGTATGGCTCATGCAGCGTAACGAACCAAGAGAGAAACATACGTTAAGAAGAGAGTTACGAGGCTACGCCGTTGGTGCTCGAATTAGTCTATTAATTGCACAACGTCAAGGATTGAATATCATTGACGATGAGGAGTACTTTCGCAGCGTAGGTTTGTCTCACCACATTGAGAGAATACGAAACAGAATTAATGGCCCGATTGATTCCCCAAATGCTTTTGATCCAAACGACGAGATCATGCAGACACTAGATAGGGATGGGCTAAGCCGTATGTGGGATAAGAACAAGCGTAACGTTAAAAACGTTAGCTCTTCTTCATCCCCGCAATAATCTCCAGCAATCGCCGTGGGGTGATCTCGGCTTTGATGAGATAGCCATCCACACTAGTTTGGAGAGCGAGGCGGGTGGATTCGTCTTGGTCGAAGTTGGTCATGATGAGGATCTTTGTGCCAGCGATGTGTTGCGGCTCGGCGCGCAGTGCCTCGAGGATCTCACTGCCGCGTTTCTCGGGGAGCATGATGTCGAGCAGGATGAGGTCGTAGTGGTTGTTGCGTGCTGCCACAAGGCCGTCTGCCCCATCGATCAGCCAGTCTACCGCATAGCCTGCTTTGCGGAGGCTACGCACGTACATTTCGCCGATGAAGCGATCGTCTTCAATGACGAGAATCGTTTGAATTGCCATAATTTCTCTCCTACTACCTCTGTTATCCCTTATACATCGTGTGGTTTTTTATCCAGCCACCGCCACTGGTGATGAGCTGACTGTTGCTGCCATCGGCGATTTTGTCTGCTACGCTGGCGTAGGTGGGGATGGTGATCGTGAAGGTAGAGCCCTCCCCTTCGCGGCTTACCACGCCAATCTGCCCACCGTGCGACTCGACGATCGCCTTGCTAATATACAGCCCAATGCCCGTGCCGGCTACGGTCTCGCGGCTGCGGTGCGAGCGGTAGAACTTATGAAAGAGATTACCCATCACATTGGCGGGGATGCCGATGCCGTGGTCTTGCACCTTGATGGCGACGAATGCACCATCTTGCACTGCCGAGACGTGGACTTCGCCGCCTTCGTTGCTATATTTGAGCGCGTTATCAATGATATTGCTCAGCACCTCAGACAGGCTGGAGCGATCGGCCGCAATGGTGGGCAGCGTGGTGGGGATATCCACCGTGAGCTGGCGACCTTGGGTGGTGGCGCGCAGCTGCATGTCGTCGCGGATAGTATTGTAGATGCTAGCCACTGACTCTTCTGCTAGGTGGACGCGCAGGTGGCGGCGGTCGAACTTGCTGGCATTGAGAATATTGTTGACGTAGCCGCTGAGGCGATTGGCTGAGACGACGAGCCGCCCCAGCAGCTCGTGTTGGTCGCCAGTCAGCGCTGGGCCAACCTCCTCAGTGAGGACATCCAGGTAGCCGCGAATAACGGTGATGGGCCCGCGCAGCTCGTGTGCGGCAAAGGCGATGAAATCGAGGTCATCGTCCTCGGGCTGGTAGAGGGTGGTGCGATCGTGCAGTACTAGTATAACCTCAGCACTGCTCCCCTTCTCATAATTGGCCGTAATGTCGAAGATGCGCCGCCCAGGCTCACCCACCAGCTTGTTTGCAATGCGCAGCCAGGTCTTCTCGGCGTGGACAGCGCTGCGGTGGCAGTGTGCGAGCCACTCCGTCAGACTATCGCCTGGCTCGAATAACAGCTCGAGCTCGGCCGTGCCATCATGGCTCTGGCGCAGTGGGGTGTGGCGGTTGTGGTAGCGTACTTGCCCCTGGCCAGTGAGGATGGCAATGCCAGCACTGGTTTGATCGAGCGCGGCCTCGATCTGGGCAGCTTGTGCTTGAGCCTGGCTCGGCGGGTTTTGGCCAGCCAGTGCAGCCGTCTGGTAGATATATTGCAGCAGCGGCTTGAAGCCATCGCGCTCGAAGTGTGCCGCATTGGGGTTGGGCGGCGTGATGGTACTGGGCTCGCCTGCCACGTGGCTGAGGGCATGTGTGAGGTCTTTGAGCGGGGTGAGCAGCTGCATGAGCAGGAAAATATTGAGCGGGATACTCGCCAGCACTACCACCATAATAACCAGCCAAAACTGCAGCTGGCTAGGGCTTAGGCCAATCATCCACAGCGTACTCGCCACGAGCCCGGCAATAGTGCACTGCATCAGGATACTCGCACCAATAGCACGGCGACTATAGTGAGGCCAATACTGTTTAATAAGGGTGGGTGGACGATGAGGTGGCAATGGCCGGGCTGGGCCTATTGCTGCCACGACACGCTCCCTGTGCCGCCAGGTACTGCCGCTATCCATGTCTGGCCGCGGGTGAGAGCGATTGCCTTGCCATTGGCATCACGTAGCTCGAGTGGGCTGGTACGGTCGGTCTTGCGCCATATTCCCTCTACTACGCTGCCGTTTTGGAAGATGGTTGCTTTGCCTTGGCCAGTGGTGATAATATTCTCGCGCGTGCCATCCTCTTGCACGGTGGTCTGCTGGACGGTTAGTGCCACCACAACGCTGGGCGCAATCTGCCCTTCCTCACGGTCCAAGCTAGCCTCGCCACCGATGCTACGCTGGTAGGTGTTGGTGCTAGCATCGTATTGGTAGCGCGTGTTGTAGCGGGCGGATTTGCCAAAATTGATGACGGCCACAGTGGCGGTCGCAGGGTTAGCTGGCTTGCCATCGGCCCGGGCAAGGGCGATCTTGACAACAGACTGCTTGTAGCCTTTGCTGCTATTGAGGTCATCCAGCCGCTCGGCACTGGTGTAGACATTGTGCGGGGCACGGCGGTCAGTAGCACGCCAATAGCTGCGCTCATTAAAGAACTGGTCGATATCGCGGTAGGTACCATTGCGGATCTCTTGCAAGGCGTGCGAGCTACCTCCCACATGAGCTACGCTGGGCTGGTATGGTGCGAGCCAGTCTATGTAGTATGGCCGCAGGCTGCGCACTGGGCCAATCATCGTTGGTTTGTTTTGCTGGTACAGTGCGAGAAAGCGAGTGATACCTGCCTCGGCAATTGCCTCGTACACCACCTCAGCCTGCTTGACGCCCGACTGAGGGCGAGCACTGGGGCTATTCTCCAGCATCACTGCAGTAACGGGCTTGGTGGTGGCCGCTTGGTCGGCTACCTTGAGGCCAGTCAAGGGCGAATAATACACCTCTGGGGCTTTGTGCGCCACCACAACGGGGGCGGGCTTGGTCTGGCGAGGCTTATTGAGCAGAGAAAATGACGCCATTGCTCCCGCAAATACCACCAATGCCCCACCAATCACCATCACGGGCATACGGTGTTGCCCCACAAAATGCCGCAGCCCCATAAAGTGCCGTCCATGCCGCCGCAAACGCCGACGCTGCGCCCGGCCACCAAAGGCTGCCGGTGGTGTATTCTGTGGTGAACTCATCTTATGGCCATTATACCATGAGCGGATAGCGATGAGCTGGGGATTTTTGCATTGATGTGTAGTTGGTGCACCTCGAGGATATCTACATCCCACAACGCTCATCATTCCTCATATTCCACTACCCTATCGCTCCCACCGATAGATTGCTATAAGGGTCGATATCTCCCTGGCATCGACTTCTTGACGCCAGGGCTGTCAATCCGTTATTGCAGCGGATTTTCATACTCCATCGGATGAAGTATAGGAGGCGGTGCGAGCTGAACGTGAAGAAGGAAGGTTTTGACATTCAGATTCAGAGAGTGAGCCTTTGCATATCGCCTAAAGTGAAGTAACGAGGAAGCACCAACAGTTTCGCCACAAGAAGCGCAATACGATCAATTACCCAACAAACCCCTTGGCAAATCCGCAAAAATAGCCTACAATGAATAACCATTAACGATAATTTGGGTGAGGAAATATGACACGACGACACGAGAGCGACAGTACAGATAATGGTAGAGACAGCAGCACTATACCACCATCACGACAGACTGATGAAGGTCAATCGCCTCAATCTCCACAACAAGCCAGCAGTAGAGATTGGTGTGTGGGGCAGGTGCGAGAAGAGGTGCGCCAACCATCGGCTAATGTCATGAGAGCTATGACAGATGCCGCCCTCGGAGGGCTAGGGATTGGCTCGGGCCCGCAGGGTGTTGAAATATTCGCCTCCCCTGTTGCGCGCAAGATAATTAATGGCGCGGACTCCGTGAGCGGTATGGAGCCAGCGCCATAGGTCTGGCCGGGCGACGTACCTCCAGCGGAGTAATTGCGCGGTATTCCCTCTCTCGTGGCACGAACATCGCTTGGCAAGGATAGCAACCTACCCACCGCAGCCAGGCTACTACCATACCAGCAAATAGCATGATATTTTAAGGCGATAGTGAGCTGCCGCCTCTGTATCGTTGTAAATAACGCAGCAATAGGGCCTTGACAGATATATATATATATAATTTCTTTCATATTCTCTCTACAGATAGAAAGGGGAAGAGAATATGTTCCTTGAGATTCGCTCTGGTAAACTGTACGTGGACGGAGAGTTTGTCGACGACATTGGTGATGTCGGCAGATCTATCTCTCGATCTATTTGGGTCGAGGGCATCACACGAGAGGAGGTGACAGACCAAGAAAAGTTCCCCTCTGCCTTTTTCTGGGCATGGACGGGGGGCACGCCTAGCTGGAGTGCCCTCACCAACCAAATGCGGGATGAAGCACTGTCATGTGTTCGTCCAGCGGCAGTACCAGCGCTCATTGCTGCTTTTGGTGGGTGTGGTATGGCGTATAGATGGTCATTCGGGTGGCTCGTCTTTACCCTCCCCGCTTTGGTACTTGTAGCGTTTTTTGGCGCTGCTTCGGCCAAGGCGTGGCGAGAGTATAAGAGGTTATACCGGCGTCTTGAATCAGACGCACCCCGTGCCATTGAACTTAACCAAGAGGTTACCCGGTTTATAATACGCCGACTAATTAAATCGAACCTCTCCAAGGGCTCACGCAAGATGCTAGAGATAGGATACTACAACGGTAGTATTAAGGAGGTGATCGATGTTGATGATGATTCGGTTGCAAGGGTTATTTCTCGCAACCCAGAACTCATCAAATTCATCGGTGATGAGTACAATGCCGAGCTCCCCTCACCTGAGGAATATCGGCGTCGCGCCTTCGATGTCCTGTATGGCTACATACAGGATGAGATCAACCGCCTTGAGGCTAATCAGGCTATCGCTGCTGAGCAGCAGCGCATTGAGGCTGAGCAGGAAGCCGACCGTCGGTCTTGCAAGAAGCGAGAGGCTGAGGTGAAGGCTGAAGCCGACCGTGCGTCGCGAGTACTGTCCCTTCCCTCCATCCTAAACGAGACTCAGGATGAAGTTCTCGCATTGGGCTTGCTAGCTCATGAGACACAGGAGGAAGTCAGCAAGGAACCAAAAAAGGCTTGACCCACGTCAAGCCTCACGCCAGCCTATGGAATAGCATAGGTATGGCCCTTCTATCCACCGGGGCTGCCCGCTTGAGTACCATTGTGTATTCGCAGGCAGCTCCCCTACCCCTGTTACTGCTATTATTTTTTGCTAGCGACGCAATTATTTGTTCAAGTAAAAACCGGCTGGGAGAGCCGGTTTTTGTGTATGGTGTGCGTTGTGTGGTGGCGTGTTATTGCTCAAGATATTGCTCGATTCGCGCCAACGTTCGCTCCTTGCCAAGCAGTGCCAGCGTGTCATTCAGCTGGGGGCTAAAGGGTGCCCAGGTGGTGGCAATGCGGATGAGGCTAAAGAGCACGCCGGGCTTGTGGCCAGTGGTCTCGAGGAGTTGATTGAGGGTGTCTTGGATGGCGCTTGGCGTCCATGTGTGCTGCTGAGCCAGAGCGGCGTGGGCCGTGGTGAGGAGCTCTCGACGCTGCTCGCCTGTTAGTTTGCGCAGAGGCTTGTTGGTGGTAATGAGCTCTTCGTTGATGGTGGGCTCTTCGAAGAAGTAGCGGCTTAGCATTGGCAGCTCGGCTAAGGTCTTAAGGCGGTCTTGCGCCAGGGTGAGCACCTGCTTTTTGTATGCTTCGCTGGCAGTGGCGGCACTGGCTGGCCAGTAGTGCTTAACCCGGCCGTAGAGGTTATCGAGCGATAGGCGGCGGATCCATTGGCCATTCATCCAGAGGAGGCGCTTTTCGTCGAAGCGGGCACCACTGC
>ERZ773038.1313-NODE-1313-length-14271-cov-8.506683_pt1 | contig 14271 bp, 13 predicted proteins | sample MGYA00511665_ERZ773038 | MGnify/ENA primary metagenome ERZ773038 (study PRJEB29015, sample SAMEA2737966) | human oral metagenome | biome: human oral; feature: human-associated habitat; material: dental | place: China | collected 2028 ... | reverse complement strand
TGGTGCATTAATTGATGATCGAGTTCCAAATGACAATGCGTCACGCCTTGCGGCAAAATGGCTGAACGCAGTTTATTACAATATAAAATGTATTGGCTCATAATGATATACTATCGATTTAAAAGTATATGTGAAGATATATGGTAATTAAATTAATTATTAGAAAGGATTAGTATGGAACCACAAGTTATCTCATATCAACTTATAAAAGCAATTATTCAAGAGTACAAAAAACTTTTATTATGCTTGATGGGGGGGATATTAATTATATTTCTTTTGCTAGCACTTCTACTTCCCAAAAAATATACCTCCAGTGTAATGATTCAAGTTAAGCCACAAAATGGTTCATTAAGTACATTGGCTAATAACTCCGCACTATTATCTTTGGCAGGCATTTCTGCGGGGGATTCTGTATTAGATTATATGTCCTTATTAAAGAGTAGTAGAGTTATTGATCCTGTTATAAAAAAGTTGGATAATGCAGATGCAGAGGATGAAAAATTTGATGCAGATGATTTTGTAAAGAAATATATGCAAATAGATAATCCGAGAGGAACTTCTATTTTATCTTTTACAATTACAGCCGATTCACCGGAAAATGCACAACGAATAGCGCAAGATGTAGTGGATTCATTACAAGATACTATAGCTGGAGTCGGCTCTGCTCAAGATTCTACGTTAATTAAAATTTTGGGAAAAAAGAATGAAGATGCTAAACATAAAATGGATGCAGATGTAGCTGCACTTGAAAAATATAAACAAGAAAATGGCGTATTCATACCTAATGAACAAGAAAAAATGCTATTGGAACAAGCTGCTGGTTATGAAAAAGCGAAATCTGATGAGACTGTTAAATTAAATACTAATACAGCTATTTTAAGTTCTATTGAAGCTCAGATTGATACACAAAATAAAAATCTTATTGATTCTCAGATGGCGGATAATCCTGAGATTCAATCTATACGTAAAGAATTATTTAATGCTAATGAACAATTGGCTAAATTACAATTCAAGTTTACCGATGATTATCCGGAAGTTGTTAAGGTAAAAGAAAATATCAGCTATTTAGAAAAACAATTGGCTAAAACGGTAGCGCAGTCTATTTCTTCTGAAAATGTTACACTTAGTCCTGTACAAATGGATTTGTTACAAAAAAGAGTTGTTGCTAAAAATAATGTTGAATCAGCTAATGCAGCGCTTACAAAGCTTGAGGAGTTAAGTAAACAAAACCTTGAAAAATCGAATCAGTTTTCACAAAAATCCGTTAAATTTTTAGAGTTACAACGTAATGCAAAGGTATCTACCGATACATATAATCTTTTAACTAAAAGTCTTGAAGAATTGAAGATTAAAGAAAATCTTGATGCTATGGATATTCGTGTTCTTAATAGCCCAACTTATCCTGTTAAACATTCTTGGCCGCGTAAACTATATGTTATGATTGTAGGCGGATTATTATATTTAATAATTGCAGGTGGATTTATTTACTTCCAATATACTAGACGTATGAGTGTAATGAAAGAATAGGTGATCCTATGGTATTTTGGATTGGCCTTGCAATTTTTGTGTTTTCATCTGTCATTGCGGAACGCTTGGTACCGATTCAATATAAGAAATTTATTCCTATAATTGTTATTGGGGTACTTACATTTTTAGGGATGTTTAGATATGAAATCGGTACAGATTATGACTGGTATGTTGTATTGTTTAATCAAGTAACACTTAATGATGCATATCCTGAGCCGTCATTTTTAATTATTGTTGAAGTCCTCCGTTATTTTCATATGTCTTATCAAGCAATGTTTATTGTTTATGAATTATTGATTATGATATTTTTATGGAAAGGAATTCAACGATATACTAAAGATAGCGAAATTCAAATATTAATTTTGACTTTGTTTTTATGTGCAGAATATTTTTTCTCTCTTAATGGTATACGACAAGCGTTAAGTTTAGTTTTAATATTTTGGGGATATCAATACTGTTTACAACGAAAGTTTTGGAGATATTTATTAGTTGTTGCCGCCGCTGTTGTATTTCATTATAGTGCTATAGTGGCAATTGTATTGTATTGGGTTCCTAGAAAAGTATATTCTTGGTACATCTATGCTATTGTATTTGTACTTGCATTTTGTATATTTAAGTTGAATATAGTATTATCTTTATTGTCTGTTATATTAGGTATGCTGCATATAGATGGGCGATATCTGGGGTATGTTTCGGATATAGATTCTGTTAATATGACTGGGTTATATATGGTATATCAATTTATATTATTTTCTGTATCTCGGTTGGCTATTTTGAAATTAAAACCGGAATATAAAGGTTTGATTAATATATGGTTTATTAGTATACTGGGACATTTTTTATTTTCATTTTCCTTACCTATTACAAGATTGACTAAATATTTTGAGTATTTCATTATTTTGATAATGCCATATACAATACAATATTTAAATACTGTCTTTCAGCTTCAAATTAAGAATAGAATATATAATTTTAAATGGGGTTATATAGTATTAGTATTTTTTCTTTTTGTGTTTTTACGTGGCATTGAAGGAATTCCACATGATTACTTCACTAGTTGGCGGAATCCGTATCCATCCAGTATGAATATAGAGTATGATTTTAATTTTAAAATTTTCGAATAGTTGTAAATAGGGGATTGGTTACATGTCTCAGAATTCTTCTACACAACGAAAAGTAGGTACTTTACTATCTTACGCATTACTATTGGGGAATACAGTTATTAATTTAGCCTATGTACCTATTCTTTTATCCTTTATCGGTGTGGCTGAATTTGGCCTTTATAGGCTATTGGGTTCTATCATCGCCTACTTTAACGTGTTAGATTTCGGTCTGTCTGCGACGATTACCCGTTTTTTAGTGAAGTATAAAACGCTGAAAGATCAGGTTAGAATTGATAAGTTGTTAACTATGTCGTTGCTGCTGTATGTAGGAATAGGCGTCATATTGAGCCTTTGCGGACTCGTTGTGTATTACTGTATTCCTTACATATTTAAGGACAGCTTAGCTCCTGATATGATTGATAGTGCAAAGAAAATATTTCTGTTGTTACTGTTGAATCTATTGATGTTATTTGCATCTAAAGTCTTCGATGCGGTTATCATATCTGAAGAGCGGTTTATCTTTCATCGGTCAATCAGTTTGATACAGATTTTATTACAGCCCTTTGCTATTGTGGGTGTGCTGATCTTTTATCCCACAGCGTTAAGTGTAGTACTGGTACAAACGGTATTTAATTTGCTGCTGGTTCTCGTAAAGGTTATATATTGCAGGCGTGTATTGCAGGTTCGCTTTGTCTATCATGGCTGGGATTCAGAGATTCTCCTGGCTATGCGAAACCTTTCACTCAGTTTATTTGTAGTATCTGTAGTTGACCAAGTGTTTTGGCAAAGTAATCAGTTGCTGATTGGTATAAAAATCGGGGCGGAATCCGTTGCCATGTATGCTATTGCAAGCCAGATTTATATTAACTATATGAATATTTCGCTAGCCGTATCCAGTACATTGTTGCCTAAAATTACGGCTATGGTGACGAATCGATGTAGTGATGAGAAATTTCAGCATTTATTTCTGAAAGTTGGTAGATTACAATTTTATTTATTGTCGCTGATTTTGAGCGGATTTATATTGTTCGGACATAGTTTTCTTCATTACTGGGTCGGTGATGGATTTGATTTAGTATATTGGATTACACTGATTATTATTGTCCCTTTCACGATTGATCTCATTCAGAATGTGGGCCTTGCGATTATGCAGGCTCGTAATGTATATCATGTGAGGGCCGCTGTATACGTATTTGTCGGTATCCTTAATGTCGTATTGGCATACTATTGGATCGATATGTATGGTATTGCCGGTGGTGCCGTTGCTACAGGTCTTTCCATGTTTTTGGGCAATGGTATTATCATGAACGTGTATTATCATCGGTATATGAACTTAAACATTATTCATTTTTGGAAGCAAATTGCACGCCTATCCGTAGTTATGATACTGTTAACGGTTCTAGGCCTGTATGTGATTCCTCATATCGCTTTAAACAGCTCTATTTACATTCTTGTAATTAGTATGCTGTTATATTCTTTCATTTATTTTGGTGTTCAATGGATTAGTAATTTTGATTCTTATGAGAAAAATCTTTTTTATTCATTTCTGTCGAAAGTAGGATTAATAAAGAAGAGTTGCTAAGGAGATAAGCATGAGAAAACGTAAGTTGTTAATGGCTCTTGTAGGGACATGTTTAGCATGTAATGTGGCTATGGCGGCTACTAATACAGATATGAATAACGGCAGTGGTAGCGGCGCCGGAGAATATATGGGACAGGTTTCTGTTCCGTATATGCCGGACGTGCAAGATGTTTCTGTTGTCGATAGTGGTGTAAAGGGTAAAGAAGTTGTTACTTTCAAAACAAATGCCGTTAAACATCCGACTAAAGAGCAGAAATTGAAGATGGTTTTGGAAAACGGTGAGTATATCGACCCAAAAGATAGTGTGTTCTCCATAGCGCGTCCAGATATCGGAGAATATCGCCTGTCGAAGTATGACAAGATTAATTTACATGTTCTAGGTTACACTAGCAGTGAGTTAGGATTTACTGACTCGACTAGTGACAATACTAGTAATTCCGGTGTTACCTTAATGATTGGACCGGATGGTCGTATTAATACGCCGTATACGGGAGTTGTAAAGCTTTCAGGATTAACATTGCAAGAAGCATCGGCGTTATTAAGCGAAAAATTCTCGCATTATATTCATAAACCGGATGTGACCGTCAATGTATCGGAATACGGTGGCCGACAGGTTTATGTAATGGGTGAAGTGCCGAAACCTGGTATTTACAAATTGGGAGCCGATTACATGAATGTATTCGCGGCGATTTCAAGTGCACAAGGGACGGCGAGAAAGGCTAGACCTCGCCATATTCAGGTCGTTCGTGTCATTGATGATACTGTATATGTACGTGAAGTTGATTTGGAAAGCTTCATAAAGAAACAGGATATTAAACAAAATATCGCATTGCAGGATGGAGATATGATTTATGTTCCTAAATCGCATCGTCTCATTCCGAGTGATATTGCTCCGTTTGCATCCTTTGCATATATGATTCACAGTGCAACTGATTGATAGATTCGTATAATTGTAAGAGGGACAGGTGTATGAATATAGCGGTTATTTTTGCCGGCGGTACGGGACAGCGTATGAGCTCTTCGGGAACACCAAAACAATTTTTAGAAGTGCATCAAAAACCCATAATAGTACATACATTGGAGCATTTTCAAAAGAGTGCAAGTATTGATCATATTATTATTGTGTCGTTAGAACGGGCTATTCAGCAAGTAAATTCCTTAGTCAAAGAGTTTTCTTTGACTAAGGTAGCCTCCGTGGTGCCGGGAGGGCATACAGGTCAAGAATCTATCTTTTTAGGCTTGACCGAGTGTCGACGCTTATTTTCGGAAACCGATATAGTATTGCTTCATGATGGAGTACGACCTATTATCGACGATATATTAATTAAAAATTGTATCACTTCTGTTGAAGATCATGGAAATGCTATAACAGTAGCACCTGCAACAGAGACAACTTTCATAAGAAAAGAGGATACGAATCAAATCGGTAGAATTTTAGAACGTTCGCAATGCGTTATAGCCAAGGCTCCGCAATGCTTTTTTCTTCGCGATATTTATAACGCTCATATGAATGCTAATAAAGAATCTTTGGAATTTATAGATTCTGCCTCTATGATGCAATATTATAATAACGATTTATTTTTGGTTGAAGGACCGGCTGAAAATATTAAAATTACAACTCCTATAGATTTCTATACATTTAAAGCCTATCTGGATGTAAAAGATAGTCTGAATGTTATCGGTTTATAGTTGGTATGGATAAAGGCTTAGGTATGGATACTGTTTTGATACATGAATTGGAACGTGTTGTCTGTAAAAATGTAGATTTATATAGATATTTTAGTGATAAGACGATATTGGTAACCGGAGCGACGGGATTAATAGGTTCGATGCTGATCAAATCGATGCTTATGGCTAATAGGTTGCTGTCTATTGATATAAAAATTATTGGGCATGTAAGGAATATTGATAAGGCTCGACAACTATACTGGGATATGCATGATAATGATCAATTTACATATACTTCGGAAGCGTTATCATGTATAAATGAATCTATTGATTATATTGTGCATACGGCTTCACCGACACAGTCCAAATATTTTGTTAAAAATCCGGTTGAGACATTGTATGCATCTATTGGTAATACTGTTGATTGTCTTGAGTTAGGTAGACGAAAAAACATTATAAAAATGCTTTATTTATCATCCATGGAGCAGTATGGTATTCAATTAGTTGATAATCAACAAATGACAGAAGCGGATTTAGGATATATTAACCATTTAGATGTCCGCAGTTCTTACTCTGAGGGAAAGCGTATTTGCGAATGCTATTGTAATGCTTATGCTGAAGAATATGGTGTGCCTGTCACGATTGCACGACTGGCTCAGACATTTGGGCCGGGAATACCGGTTGAAGATAATCGAGTTTCTATGCAGTTTGCTAAGAGTGTTTTGAATTGTTCAGACATTGTATTACACACAAAAGGTGAATCTTTATCAAATTTTTGTTATATTATAGATGCGTTAACGGCTCTTTTAGTATTGTTGAAGTCCGGTGAATCTTGTGAGGCTTATAATATTTGTAATGCTAAGGAGACAAGAAGTATATATGAAATTGCCTGTTTGGTTGCTGATGAAGTGGCAAACGGGGAGATTTCGGTTAAATTTGATATTCCAACGGTAAATAATTATGGATATGCACCGACTGTAAAGTATTTTTTGAATACGGATAAATTAGAAAACCTTGGGTGGAAGGCAGAAGTTGGTATGAAAGATGCATATCGATTGCTGATTGAGTATTTGAAAGAATTTCATTAAATAAATTATTTTGATGCTTGTGAATATGAAAAGAGCAGTAACATATGAGATATTTCTCATTGCTACTGCTCTTTTGTTTGTATCATTCGTATGGATTTATCTATTCTCATCTTCATCGCGACTCCCCTTAGTACGCAGTTCCATAGCCGGACGTTCACTAGAGAGGGCCGACTCCTCTGCGATGGGGTACGATGTGTCTTCCAGGTTCACGGTTTGCAGCAATTTTTCGACGTCGTCGTTCTGGATGGATACTTCCTTGTTGTACCAGCTGCCGAACTCGCGGATAACCGGTTCGTTGCGACGAAAATACGTGTATTGATCAATTTTTCGGGATTCTACAAGTTCCGCACTTTCCAGGATGCTCATGAATGTAGAAATAGATGATTGCGATACGCCGCAGCGCTTCTGGATGCTTTTAACACTGACGCTGTGCGGGAAATCGATGAGGGTGTTAGCGTGTACCTGTACACCAAATTCTTGCTCCGGGTGCTTCAGCCACAATATAATGTCTAACCGATGTGGATTTGATAATGCTTTCAAGATTCTTAACGGGTCCATATGGCCTCCTCTGGTAATTCCAAAATAATGAGTGCCTAACCTTGACCGTGGTCTTGCATTATGCGGTCGAATTATACGCGTGTTGCTCCGTATACGGTTTTTTCTACCTTTATCATACGCCTTTTTATTTGTGAAAGCTAGAAAAATTTATAAATTTCACGAATTGATGAATTTTATTGCACACTTTAAAAATGTATCGCATGAATAAGTATGTGAATGTATATTCCGGTTATGTAATTTTGACGGAATCTTACATTTTATATTCATGAATACAGATTACTTTCATACTTTTGTGGTATGTTGGGCAGGTATTTTAGGTCTTTATCGTGAATATATATTATATAGACTTATGTAAGTTCAAGCTTTCATCAAAAGGAGCTGAGTATATGGCAATTGATCGAAATGAAACATTTGATGTGATCGTCGTCGGTGCAGGGCCTGCAGGGGCTGCCGCGGCGTTGCGTCTGGCGGAGAAACGGGTGAAAGTGTTGCTCATCGAACGAGGTATCGCACCGGGTGCTAAAAATATGATGGGGGGACGTATTTATACCCATTCCTTGGAACGCATCGTATCGGATTTCAGAGACCGTGCACCTCTTGAGAGAAAGGTGACGAAAGAACGCATTTCCATCGGTGCAGGCGATGAAATGACGACTGTTGAATATAGTTATCAGGATGTGAAACCGAACGAGGAGTCGTATGTCGTATTGCGTGCGAAATTCGATAAATGGCTTGCGGAAGAGGCGGAGAAAAAGGGAGCCCTTCTCGTAACGAACGTACAGGTGACGGAACTCATCACCGAAGGGGAAGGCAAAAAGCGCCGCGTTGTGGGCGTGCGCTGTCACGATGACGAAGTCTATGCAAAGCTCGTCATCATCGCTGAAGGTGCCAATACGGTTCTGTTGGAAGAAGCGGGGCTCACGGGGCCTACGGATCCGAAGACGATGGCCGTAGGTGTTAAAGAGGTGTATAAACTCAAGAAAGAGGACCTTGAAAATCGCCTCATGCTGACCGGTGATGACGGTATGGCATGGCTCACCTTGGGCGACATGACGGACGGGCTGCTGGGCGGCGGCTTTATTTACACCAATAAAGACAGTTTGTCTGTAGGCATGGTTGTGGGCATTGATGACATCGGGGCCGCTAGTCGTTCCGTGGACGATATGCTCACTGCTTTCACAAGCCATCCTCGCATTGCACCGTTACTGAAGAACGGACAGTTGAAGGAACACAGCGCTCATCTCGTGCCGGAGGGCGGTTATCGCTCGATGCCGAAGCTGGGCGGCCCGGGATATATCATCATCGGTGATGCGGCTAGGATGTGCATGAATCTGGGGTATACGATTCGCGGCATGGACCTCGCTATCGAGTCCGGTATCTGTGCGGCGGAGGCCGTCAATGTGGGATTGCGCGACGAAAATATGGATCGCGTTCCGAAACTATACGAAAAGAATATCAAGAATTCGTGGCTTCATAAGGATTTGAAGCTCTATAAGGATATGCCGAAATTCCTCGCTACTCATCCGCGTATTTTCAATGAATATCCGAAGTTTGTTAATCATCTGATGCGCGATGTGTTTACCGTCAATGGCGACGGTGCGGTGCCGATGATGAAAAAATTAATGCACCGCGTGGGCGACGTAGGCTTAACCAACTTGATTCGTGATGCATGGAAAGGGGTGCGTTCCCTATGAGATTGGAAGAACGGCTGGGTGCCAATAAATATTATGTAGATGAAACGTGTCCTCACATTCAGGTGGATGGTTCGGGGTTCAGCAAGGAAGAGAAAATGAAGCTCGTCAACGGTTGTCCGGCGGGGCTGTATACCTTGCAGGAAAATGGCGACTTGGTCTTTGATTTTGCGGGTTGTCTCGAGTGCGGCACATGCCGCGTTCTGTGCGGTGATACGATTGTGAAATCCTGGAAGTATCCGCGCAACAGCAAAGGCATTGAGTTTAGACAGGGGTGAGTGCATGGAATTACTAGTATGTATAAAACAGGTGCCGGATACATCTGAAATCAGGCTGGATCCGGAGACGAACAATCTGATCCGCACCGGCCTTCCGAGCATCGTCAATCCGTACGATATGCATGCCCTTGAGGCGGCGCTATCCGTGAAGGATCAGTACGAAGGCAGTCGTGTAACGGTTATTACCATGGGTCCGCCGCAGGCGGAGGCCGCGCTTCGTGAGTGTCTGGCCCTCGGTGCGGATGATGCGGTGCTGGTTACGGACCGTGCGTTCGGCGGCGCCGATACATTGGCGACGAGCTATACCATTGCGATGGCTATCCGTCACGTTGAAAGAAATATGAATCGCCGGTTTCAAATGATTTTCTGTGGAAAGCAGGCGATTGACGGTGATACGGCACAGGTAGGTCCTCAGATTGCGGAGGAACTCGGCATCGCGCAGGCTACCTATGCATGTGAATTATCCGTTGATGAAGGGGCGCAAAAGGCCATCGTCAAACGGGAGCACGAAAACGGTTATGAAGTGATTGAAGTGCCGTTACCGTTATTGGTGACGGCTACGGCGGAGCTTAACGAGCCGCGTCAACCGGGGCTCTGGAGTTCTATTTACGCAAAACGCTATGAGATTTCAAATCTTACGTTGCGGGATATGCCGAGCATCGATGAAAGCAGAATCGGGCTCACCGGTTCGCCTACCCGGGTGCGCAAGGTGTATCAGCCGCCGCTTCGTGGCAAGGTGGAAATGATCAATTCCGTTGAAGACGGTGCTAAAAAGGTTCTTGAACTGGCGTACCTTATTAAGCCTGAGAAGTTCGCCCATCTACTTGTTTCCGTAGATGTTCCGGAGGAACCAGAGACACCGGATGACGTTGATGACGGTGTAGATGTAAAGGATCCCGTACAGCGTGCGGCATCCGTAGAGAGTGTATCGCCTAGTGACTTCAAGGTCGTGGCGGCGCTTCATCAGAACAGGGAGGCGGCTCGGGCCGCCGGTGCGAAGAGCAATGGGACCGTTTCTGATCCAGATAATAGCGAAACACGTACTGATGGTTCAACAGATGTGCAGGGAGGTGACCGGTAATGGCTGTAACAAACTTTGATGAATATAGAGACGTCTTTGTCGTGGCCGATACCATCGATGACGTGGTGCATCCGGTCACATTCGAGCTCGTCGGACAAGGCCGCCGCATCGCAAAGGAAATGGGGCAGCTGGTGCAGGTTATGCTGCTCGGCGAAAATGTTCAGTCCCAGGCGGAGGAACTCGTCGCGTATGGGGCGGATATTGTCCATGTTTTTGAAAGTCCTCTTTTGAAATACTACACAACTGACGGCTATACGAAGGTATTGACGGATTTCTTTGAAGATCATAAGCCGAATATTCTCTTGATCGGCGCAACGAATAACGGCCGTGATCTGGCGCCTCGCATGTCGGGACGCATGAAGAACGGCGTTGTTGCGGACTGTACAATTTTGACTGTCGATACGGAGGAAGGGCTCGTTGAGTGGACTCGTCCGGCACTGGGCGGTAATATATTGGCGGAGATTATTTCCCCGAATCATCGCCCGCAAATGGGCTCCGTTCGCCCTAACGTATTTAAGAAACCGGAACGCAATGATGCGAGCTGGGGACGCATTCAATATGAAGCGTTTGAACTTTCACCTGAAGATATTCGGACGAAACGTCTTGAATTCATTCCGTTCAGCAAGTCCGGCTATAATATTCAGGAGGCGGATATCATCATTGCCGGCGGCCGAGGTATGGGCTCGAAGGAAAACTTTGATAAACTCTATGAACTGGCGGATGCCATCGGAGGCGTCGTAGGTGCAACTCGGCCTCTCGTTGAAAAAGGCTGGATTGGGCTGCCGTATCAGGTGGGACAGACCGGTAAGACCGTAAGTCCTAAGTTGTATTTGGCATTCGGTATCTCCGGAGCCATTCAACATGTGAGCGGCATCTCCGGTGCAGATACCATTGTGGCCATCAATAACGATCCTGATGCGGAAATCTTTCAACACGCGAACTATGGGATTGTGGGGGATTGCATGGAGGTCTTACATGATATGTTGGCGCATCTGAAATAAGCCATATAGATTCGTTGTAAAGGATTACCGTCCCCGATAGACAATTTAATACATGAGAAATACCTTGTGGGTATCCTTTGTAAGTTTTTGTATGAGGTCCCCTTCCCGAAAGCCTCCAAGGCCACCCACTTCGTGCGCCAAGTCGTTTTCGGAAGGGCGCCCTCATTTCTATTTTTTCAGAGACTATTGCTGATGGAAAGGTAGTCCTATTTTTCATTATTATATGTGAGGCCGTTATATCATAGGCGTTATATCATAGGCATTATATTCTGCCGTGTCGACATATCATTTATTACCTATATGAGGGTGTTATATTATAGGCGTTATATACTTTGATGCGCCTACACATTATTTAATGTGGATAGGGTGTATATGAATTGTGAGAATGTGAGGTGTTTATTATGTCTCGTAATGTATTTATTACCGGTTCTACGTCCGGCATCGGTCTTGCGATTGCAGAGGCGTATGCCAAGAATGGCGATAATGTATTGATTTCGGGGCGTCGTACCGAATTGCTCGATACGGTGCAGTCTCAGTTGATGGAACAGTACGGTGTGCGCGTGGAAACGTTGGTGCTTGATGTACAGAATCGTGATGATGTCATGTCCAATGTGCCCGCTGCCATTGAATCGTTCGGCGGCATTGATATTCTTGTGAACAATGCAGGTCTTGCGCAGGGGCTGGATCCGTTTCAGGACAGTGATATCGATGATGCGGTAACGATGATTGATACGAATGTGAAAGGTCTCCTGTATGTAACAAAGGCGGTATTGCCGTTCTTTATCGCCAAAAATGAGGGGCATATCGTGAATATGGGTTCAACAGCCGGTATTTATGCGTATCCGGGCGGAGCCGTTTACTGCGCTACGAAGGCGGCGGTTAAGACCCTCAGTGACGGTATTCGCATGGATACAATCGCCACGGATATCAAGGTGACCACCATTCAGCCGGGCATTGTGGAAACGCCGTTCAGCGAAGTGCGCTTTCACGGGGATAAGGAAAAAGCGGCAGCCGTTTATGCCGGCATTGATGCGGTGCAGCCGCAGGATGTGGCCGACGTCGTCGTGTATGTGACGAACCAGCCGAAACGGATGCAGATTTCGGACGTAACCATCATGGCGAATCAGCAGGCGGCGGGATTTATGGTGCATAAGAAATAAAGAGCCGGATTGAATTCCTTTACATTTTAAGTTATACTAATATTGTTAAAGAAAATTTAATAAAATTTTAATAATGTAAAGTTATGCAATTTGCTGTGTGAGGGAGTAATAATGAAATCTACGATGAAAAAATTTTTGTTAACAGCTGTGGCTTGTGCTTGTGTGGGCACGGCTTCGTATTGCACGGCTGATGCGGCGGGCATCGGTTCCGATATGTCAAAAGCTGATGCGGTAAAGGCTGACATGTCTCAGTCCGTGGAGGTGGCTAATGAAGCTGCGGCACCTAAGACAGGCATGCCGAATCCGATGCATGAATTTAAAACCGTTGATGAAGCGGCTCAGTATATGAATATAGTTCCGCAGATGCCGAAGGTATTGCCGGTGGGCTATAATATTGAATCTGTGAGCACCATCAATAAGGATATCCTTCAAGTGATTTATACATATCAGGACGGCGAGGATGCAACACGCAATCAGGCGAACGGTAAACGCATTACCTATCGTGTTTCCACGCTGAAAGAGGACATCAGCGGTGAGTACACACAGCACAAAGTGACCGCGACTGAAAAGGTTGACGGCGTGAAAGTGACTTTCAGAGGCGGCGAGAAAATGGTGTATCTCGTAAATTGGGCTAAGGACGGACAAAACCATTCGATGTCATTTGAACGCCCTGTGACACGCGATATGGCAAAAGCGATCATTGCTAATACGGTGGCGCAAAAACAGCATACAAAATAATTTATAATGAAACAGCTCTTTTAGTAGGGGCTGTTTTTTTGTGGCATTATAATAGCATAAGTATTTAGTTTTGCTGCGGTTTAATATGAAACGTCGTTTCTGTATTATGCCAAACTTTCATAATGAGAATAATTCTAATATACCGCCACGGGTATACATATGTCCACGCCGTTTTTGCTAAAATATTATTATGAGTATTCATAAATGAAAGAAGGTGATGGATTGTATCGATTGGTACTGCAACGGCTGGTCAGTATTGCAGGTATTTTATTAGCCGTCACCTTGGGAACGTTTTTACTGATGAAGGTATCCCCCATCGACCCCGTGGCGATGAAGTTTAATCTGGTAGGGGCTACACCTGATCCTGTATTAGTAGAGCAGATGCGGGAGCAGCTCGGCCTCAACGACCCGTGGTGGCAGCAATATGTACGCTGGCTGGGCCAACTCGTGAGAGGAGACTTCGGTGAATCTATATTGTATTCGCTACCGGTAGCAACTATTTTAGGCGGTGCATTGCCAAATACATTGGGACTCGTATTCCTCGCGCTTTTGATGGGCGTAGTTGTAACAATACCGCTTGGCATGTTGTCGGCACGGTATCAGGATTCCTGGGCCGATCATGTGATTCGGATATTTACGTTCTTCGCCTTGGCGATTCCGGGGTTCTGGGTGGGGCTCTTGCTATTGTATTTATTCGGCGTGAAGCTGCAGCTTGTATCGGTGACGAATACAAAGGGCTTTACCGTGTATATACTGCCGGCCTTGACGATTGCTCTTTGGATTTGCGGCTTATACA
>ERZ773038.1297-NODE-1297-length-14331-cov-4.409919_pt1 | contig 14331 bp, 10 predicted proteins | sample MGYA00511665_ERZ773038 | MGnify/ENA primary metagenome ERZ773038 (study PRJEB29015, sample SAMEA2737966) | human oral metagenome | biome: human oral; feature: human-associated habitat; material: dental | place: China | collected 2028 ... | reverse complement strand
TAATCACGTCCTGAACCATATTTAATGACGTTCGGAACGTGATTATGACCACCTCGGAAGGGTATTTCACCACGTCCGGAAACACCTCGGAAGATCTTCCGAATCGCACCATGGCTTATGGCAAAAAAGAGAGAGGGCACATCGCTCCGAGCGACGCGTCCTCTCTCCCTCCCCCAGTGGAAAACCAGAACTTGTGCGGATTACTTCTGGGCGTTTAGGCGAGCCTGAATGGCCTTGGCCTTTTCTACGGAGGCGCTGTTGTCGGCATCGATGCCGTAAAGCTCCTTGGCCGGAATCTTGATCTCCATGTTGGTGGGGATATGATTCGGGTCGGCGATTTTCGATTTGTTGAATTCGTAGATGTAGACCCAGAAGACCTTGTTGCCGTAGTATTTCTCGGCCAGCTTGGTCAGGAATTGCCCTGGCTCTAACCGAACGGTGGCCACCACTTTGCGTTTGGGTGCGGCCGGTTTCTCTTTCTTCTCTTTGGCCTTAGCGTCCTCTTTGGCTTTGGCCTCTTCTTCGGCCTTAGCCTTCTCCTTAGCCTCTTTCTCGGCAGCAGCCCGACGCGCCTTGTCGGCGGCTGTAGCCGGATCGAGCTTCTGTTCGTCGGCTATGGAGGTCTGCGGCTTGTCGCCACGACCGGCCTCGGGGGCGTCTTTGTCCTTAGCCTCTTCACCAGGCATGACGAACGTGTCGCCCGTCACCACCTTGTCACCGTCCGTGCGACCCATGGCGCGCGTTTCGGACGAGGGTAGGTAGTAGAAGTAGTGGTAGAAGAGTCCGCCGAGGAGCAGCAGCAGCAGGATGCTGAGCACGACGTACAGCGGGAAGTTTGACGAGGAGCGCTTTTCGCTCTTTTTAGGCTGCGGTGTAGGCTCCACGGGTGGGGGCGGCGCGATAGGCGGGATCACCGTCACGGGCTTTTTCCGCGGTGGCCTCTGCTCGTTTGTGCGTCCGGCGTTTGATGTCGGTGTATCGGTTCGGCCCGTTGCCAGGGGCGCTTTCGGCTCATCCTTCTGGGCGGGTTCCGGCGCCTTCGTGTCGACCTTTTCGACGGTCACTTCGGGCGTAATGATTTGCGATGCTTTGAGGTGTGCTGCAGCCATTTCGCCCACAGTCATGGGTTTACTGCCCACCGAGCGCCCCTCCGACCAGCCCTCGGCGATTTCCTTTTTGATCTCACTGTTCATCGTTTGAGATTTTTCGTTGTTCCATGTGCTTCCAATCAGGGTGACGGGCTCCACGTCGTCGTCCCCCTCGTCCTCCTCGTCGTCGTCAGTCTCCGCTGTTGGGGCGGGCGGTGCAGGCGTGGGCTCCGTCGGTTCCGGCTCGCTGTCGGTCAGTTCATTTTCCGGTGTGGAGATGAAAGAAGGGGTGGAGAGGGGAGCCTCGTCCGCGGGCGCCTCTTCGTCGTCCACATACTCACGCTCAGGGTCTTCGGGCGTCTCAATCGGCGCATCGCTTTCGCTCGCCTCGACAGCTTCGAAGATGGCAAAGGGTTTATTGATACGGTCTTTCAGCGATTTATCGGGTAGGTACGACAGCCAGTGGTGAGCCGGAATAACGATGCGCTCGCCCTCTGGCGTCACACTTTCGCGCTCTCTGACGGGCACGATCCGAAACTTGCCGATGCCCTTGATTCGTGTCGATCCGTCTTTGATAAGACTGTCGTTCACCAGCGCGGTCAACTCTCCGACGAAGGTCTGCACCGCTGTGCGGTCGCGACCCGTTTGGGCCATCATCAATTCAATGATGCGGTCTGTGGTGATTTTCTCGTTCATGCCTGATCTAAGTTTTTGATGTACGTTCTGAGTCGGGAGGAAGGTCTGAAGACGGGGATCAATTTCGGGGGCAGCAGGTAGCGTTTGCCGCTTTCGGCGTCGGCCGAGTAGCGTTCCGCCTTCTTTTTGAGTTCAAATTGCCCCCATCCCTCGAGTGCAACGATGTCGTTATCTGCGAGCCTGTCGGCCACGATTTGCCCGAACGCGTCCAGCATGCTCTCCACCTCGGGGATCTCCCGGTCGAGGCGCGCGGCCAGTTCGGCTATCAATTCTGTATCTCTCATATGATGGATATATCTCTTTGTTTCTGATTATTCGGAATATAAATCTCAGTAGTTCGCTGATGGATTAAACAACCTTCCGGCCGTATAGTTCGAACGGTTCAGCGGCTTCAATCTGTACGGAGTAAATTTTGCCGAGCTCCATGTCGGCATCCTTGTGCACGAGCACCTCGGGGTCTACTTCGGGCGAGTCGAACTCGGTCCGCCCGATGTAGTAATCCTCCTCGCGGTCCAGCATCACGCGCAGCGTTTTGCCCACCTTTTCCTCTTGCACCTCAGCCGAAATGGCCTCCTGAAGATCCATCAGCGCGTTCAGCCGTTGCTGCTTCACTTCGTCCGGCACATTGTCTTGTTCATTTTTATAGGAATGCGTCCCCACCTCGTGACTGTAGGCGAAGGCGCCCATTCGCTCGAAACGCATGTCTCGTGCGAACTGCATCAGTTGTTCGAAGTCGTCGTCCGTCTCTCCGGGATAGCCCACCATCAGCGTGGTACGCAGGTGAATGCCGGGCACTTCTTCCCGAATCCGGGCGATGAGTTCGTAAGTCTCTTCTTTCGTAATATGCCGTCGCATGCGCTCCAGCACAGGGTTACTGATGTGTTGGAGGGCGATGTCGAGGTATTTGCAGACGTTCTCGCGCTCGCGCATCACACGCAGCAATTCGTGTGGGAAATGCGACGGATAGCCGTAATGCAACCTCAGCCACTCCACGCCCGGCACGTCCGACAGTCGCTCGACCAGCTCAGGCAGTACAGCTTTGTGGTAAAGGTCTTGTCCGTAGTAGGTCAGGTCTTGCGCGATGAGTTGAAACTCGCTGATCCCTTTTTCGGTCAACAGTCGAGCCTCCTTCACAATCTCCTCCATCGGACGCGAGCGGTAACGTCCTGTGATGATCGGTATCGAGCAGTAGGAACATTTACGGTCGCACCCCTCAGCGATTTTTAGGTACGCGTAATGTCCGGGAGTCGTCACAACGCGATCTTCCGAAAATTCGCTCAGGTAGGCCTTACCTAAATCGTTCAGCAATTCTTTCCAGTTGAATTTCCCGTAGAAACGATCTACAAACGGAAGCTCCTGCTGGAGTTCCTCTAAGAAACGCTCCGAGAGGCACCCCATCACGTACAGCTTCCCGATGCTTCCGCGTTTCTTCTCCTCGCCCAATTCGAGGATCAAGTTGATAGATTCTTCTTGTGCATCGCCAATAAATGCGCACGTGTTGACAACGACAATCTCGCCGTTGATCTTCTTCGCGTCGTGGGTGACGGTGTATCCGTTCAGTTGAAGTTGGCGCATCAACCGCTCCGAATCGACCAGATTTTTCGAGCAACCGAGCGTGATGATGTCGACCTTATCTTTTCTCATCGTCCCCGAACAGCGAATCCACGAATGCTTTTCTATTGAATACCTGCAAGTCCTCCATGCCTTCGCCCAAGCCAATGTATTTAACAGGGATCCGGAAATGGTCGGAAATACTGATGACTACACCGCCTTTGGCCGTCCCGTCGAGCTTCGTAATGGCCAGCGCATTGACTTCCGTTGCGGCGGTAAACTGCTTAGCTTGCTCAAAAGCGTTCTGTCCCGTCGATCCGTCGAGCACGAGCAGCACCTCGTGCGGAGCGTCCGGAACGACCTTCTTCATCACGTTCTTGATTTTCGTCAGCTCATTCATCAGGTTGATTTTGTTATGCAGACGCCCTGCCGTATCGATGATCACCACATCCGCTCCAGTCGCTTGTGCCGAATTGAGCGTATCGAATGCCACTGAAGCTGGATCGGAACCCATCTTTTGCTTGACTACCGGCACACCCACACGTTCGCCCCAAATAACGATCTGCTCTACAGCCGCCGCGCGAAACGTATCGGCTGCTCCTAACAATACAGAATAACCCTGCTTCTTGAATTGATAGGCCAATTTACCGATAGTCGTCGTCTTACCTACTCCATTGACACCCACTACCATAATCACGTAGGGTCTTTTTCCCTGCGGTGTACGGAAGTCATCCGCGTCCTCGGTCTTATTTTCCGTAAGTAGGGTGGCGATTTCTTCACGTAAGATCTTGGTCAGTTCTGCGGTCGAGACATATTTGTCTTTCGCGGCGCGTTTCTCAATCCGTTCAATAATCTTCAGGGTCGTATCCACGCCCACGTCAGAAGAGATCAAGACCTCCTCCAGTTCATCCAGCACGGCGTCATCGACCTTGCTTTTTCCCACAATGGCTTTGGTGATCTTAGAGAAGACGTTTTCTTTCGTCTTCGATAGACCTTTGTCTAATGTCTCCTTTTTCTCTTTGCTGAAGAAATCAAAAAATCCCATCTCTTAATCGCGTGATAAGTAGGTAAGTAAGATTGGGCCACAAAAGTAGATCTTTTTCGGAAAGCCTAAGACATACATGATCAGGACTGCTAGGGTAACCGCATCAAAAACCACGTAGCTGCATGAGGTAGGGAATATTTATAGATAGCACTCCGTTGTCTTCCTTTGACTGAAAGCTGATCTTTCTTCCGCTTGAGAAGAAGCAGAGACAACTTGGGGATGAGATTGAGAAGCGGTTTTGTTGCTTGGCAAATAAGCAAAAACAGGAGAAAGCAAAGTAGCTTTCTCCTGTTTTAATAGGTGGGCGCTGAGGGATTCGAACCCCCGACCCTCTGCTTGTAAGGCAGACGCTCTGAACCAACTGAGCTAAGCGCCCTTTTTTATTTGATTTTGCTGTCGTTCTCTCTTGAAGACGGTGCAAAGATAAGGGCGTTTTCGAAACCTCCAAAAAATGCCATGAAAAAAGTCGATCTTTTTTGAGTCGTCATGGATCATTGAATTCTTCTTTTGCGTGCTTATGCGTTGTGTCCTAAACTATTGGATAGGATTTCTATGGCTTATTAGTTCTATTCAGAACAAGGTGCTTTTTTCTCCTTGTGGATGGCTTTAGCCTAAATAATGGCAGGGGGGAGGGCATGGCTCAGCCTGTTTCGAGAGTAATTGACGGGCTGTCTGTTCTGCGTGGAGGTGCCTTTTGCTATAGGGATCTTATTCCGAATCAGATTCAGACGGATTTTTACTTTTGCCGCCACTTCGTCAGAGGTTTATTGAGACTTTTGCGCGAAGAGAGATCCCCTATTGTTGTATTGCTATATTGTATCATGTATTAGAACAAACAGATCAGATTATGAAAAGGCTTTTATGGTTTGCAGCAGTGGCTGCAGTATGTGTGAGTTGTGGCGGGAAGAAGTCCGGCTACGTGATTGATGGTAAGATTGCCGAGGGTCGTACGGACCTCGAAGGTAAGTACGTGTATCTGATTCCGTATGGATCAGATGGCGCGGCGACAGACAGTGCATTGATCGAAAAGAATACGTTCAAGTTGCAGGGCGAACCTACCGCTGACGGTCTCTATGCTCTCTACTTGAAGGACGAGGGAGACGAGATGATGAGTCGTGTGGGTGAGGCGCCGTTCTCTGCCGTGTTTGTGTTGCAGAAGGGGGAGATGCAGGCTGTACTTGACTCGTTTTCGTATGTGACGGGTACGCCGGAGAATAACGCGTTCAAAGACATTCGTTCGGTGTTGGTCGATGCGCAGAAGAACTATATGAATCTTGTCAGCAACATCAAGGAGGGCGAATTAGAGGCTGTGAAGGCGAAGGCAAAGCAGCTGGAGGACGAGATGATGGCCAAGGTGAAGGCTTACATCGAGGCGAATCCGAACAAGCTCACTACGGCTAAGCTCCTCACCGATTTCCAGTTTGGGCTGGATGAAAAGACGCAGGAGGCAGCATTGGCCAAGGCGGATTCGGCCTTCATGAAGTTTCCTGGCATCAAGGAGATAGCCGAACACTTGCAGGCGATGAAGAAGGTGGCCGTCGGACAGAAGTTCTCAGACTTTGAGATGGTCGACCTGAAGGGTGACACCCACAAACTGTCGGACTATGTAGGCAAGGGCAACGTGACGCTGGTAGATTTCTGGGCGTCGTGGTGTGGGCCGTGCATGCAGGAGGTGCCGAACTTGAAGAAAACGTATGAGACCTACCACAAGAAGGGATTCGAGATCGTCGGAATCTCGCTTGACTCGGAGAAGGGCGCCTGGGAGGCAGCCGTGAAGGACAAGCAGATGAACTGGATCCACCTGTCCGACCTGAGAGGGTGGCAGTCGGCTGGCGGAGCTCTCTACGGTGTACGATCAATCCCGAACACCTTCTTGGTGGATAAGGACGGTACGATTGTCGGTCACAACCTCTTTGGCGAGGAGCTGAATAAGAAGCTGGACGAACTGTTGGCCGAGAAGTAATCCTCCCCGAAACTTTGTGTATAGGTATGATGAAGCGGCAAGGCAAGTGTACAATGTGATACGGCCTTGCCGCTTTCCTTTTACTTTTGCTCCATCTGATTTCAAAACACGATAATCACTATGTTCAAGAAAGAAACTTACATTCAGCGGCGTGAGGCCCTGAAGAAGGCTGTTGGCACGGGCCTGTTGTTATTCATGGGTAACGACGAAGCGGGTTGCAACTTTGAGGACAACCTCTATCCCTACCGTCAGGACTCTACGTTCCTCTACTATTTTGGCTTGCCCTATGCGGGGCTAATGGCCGTCATTGACATCGATGAGAACCGCGAGATCATCTTCGGCGACGAACTGACGATCGACGCCATCGTCTGGATGGGTGTGCAGCCGACACTCCACGAAAAGAGCGAAGCTGCCGGCATTAAAGACGTTCGTCCGTCGGCCGAGCTGAAACCGTACCTCGAGGCAGCCGCCCGCAAGGGACAGCCCGTGCGTTACCTGCCGACTTACCGCCCCGAACACCGCATCAAACTGCTCTCTCTGCTGGGTATCATGCCGGGCGCTGAGCAGCCGTCGGTGGAGTTCATCAAGGCGGTGGTGAATATGAGGAACTACAAGTCGGACGAGGAGATTGCAGAGATCGAAAGGGCGTGCAACGTGACGGCCGACATGCACCTACGTTCGCTACAGATGGTACGTCCGGGAATGCGGGAGTGCGAAGTGGCGGCTGCTGTGCAGGAAGTGGCGGCGGCGCACAACTTCATGCTCTCGTTCCCGACCATTGCCACAGTGCACGGTGAGACGCTCCACAACCACGACCACAGCAACGTGATCCGTAGCGGGCAACTTTTCCTGCTCGATGCGGGCGCAGAGACAGAGATGGGCTACGCGGGCGATATGTCGAGCACAGTGCCTGCCGATCCGAAGTTCACCCCTCGCCAGAAGGAAATGTTCGAGATCCAGTTGGCCAGCCACGAGGCTGCCGTCAAGGCGCTTCGTCCCGGCATCCGATTCGAGGAAGTGTACGACCTGTCGGCCGAGGTGATCGTCGAGGGCATGAAAAGCGCAGGGCTGATGAAGGGTGACGCCAAGGAGGCTGTCAAGGCCGGTGCGCATGCGCTCTTCTTCCCCCACGGACTGGGCCACATGATGGGCCTCGATGTGCATGACATGGAGAACTTAGGCGAGGCTTACGTCGGCTATGGCGACCAACCGAAGAGCAAACAGTTCGGACGCAAGTCGCTGAGGTTGGCCCGTGAGCTGGAGCCGGGATTTGTGCTGACCATTGAGCCGGGTATCTACTTCATCCCGCAGCTCATCGACTCGTGGCACGCAGAGAAGCGGTTCGCAGACTTCATCAACTACGACAAGGTGATCACCTACAAAGACTTCGGCGGTATCCGCAACGAAGAGGACTACTTGATCACTGCCGATGGTGCGCGTCTCTTAGGCAAGAAGATCCTGCGCCATGCGGACGCACTGGAGGAGCTGCGGAAGGGCTGATGACGGAATGACGGACCGTTAGTTGTCCGTCGTTAGCGCTTATGCCGGGTATCCCGATCGCGGATGCCCGGCATTTTTTATGTGCTCCCGTGCGAGGAGCGGGGCAAACCGTCCGTCGCGGGCGAGGGGTAGCGGCCAAAACGAGCGAGGCCGCCCGGCGGGATCTCCCCGGCAGGCAGCCTCTTGTTGGTATTCAATGTTGTGTACCCCCAATGGCTTTCGCAAGCCCTACGCGGGGAGCACTTCATTGATGATTGACATCAGTCGAGGCGCTCGGGGATGACTTTCGCAAGTCCTATGGAAGATGAGCGCCCCAAAATGATCGCTTATAGTATATGAAACAACTCCGGACGGACTTATCGCAAGTCGGTTGGTCGATGGAGCGTTATGATAGCGTAGTATGAGTGGGCGTACGCCAGATGTCACACGCTGGCGCGCGCCCTAATTGCAATTTCTGTTAGAGTCCTAACTGGTTCAGGATGAATTCGAAAATGAATGACCAGTTAGCTATCGACTGCTCGGTGCTTTGTCCCGATCCGTGGCCGCTATCATAGTCGATATGCAGGATGACGGGGTTCAGCTGACCGGGGTTGTTCTGCAGGGCCGCCACAAATTTCTTGGCGTGGAGCGGGTCGACACGACTGTCGTTGGCACCGGTGGTGACGAGCATGGTCGGCAGGTTGACCCCCGAGCGAATGTTATGGTAAGGCGAGTAGGGGAAGAGCCAGCGGAACTGTTCGGCGTCGTCCGAGGAGCCATACTCGGGGATCCAGTAGCGGGCGATGAGGAAGCGGTGGTAGCGGAGCATGTCCAACAGCGGCACCTGGCAGACGATGGCCCGGTAGAGGTCCGGCCGCTGCGTAGCGATCGCGCCCATGAGCAGGCCGCCGTTGCTGCCTCCCTTAGCCGCAATGCGGGTGGGGTTGGTGTACTTCTCGCGGATGAGCCACTCGGCGCAGCTGTTAAAGTCGTCGAAGGTGTTCTGCTTCTTGTCCAGCATACCGCTGCGGTGCCAGCTCTCGCCGTACTCATCGCCGCCGCGGATACCGGCCTCCACCACGACCACTCCGCGTTCCAGCAGAGAGCGGTAAAATCCGATGTAGCTGGGCGCGATACCGTCGTTGAATCCGCCGTATCCGTCGATCAGCACCGGGTTCTTGCCGTCCATTTTGAGCCCCTTCTTGTGGTAGATGAAGGCGGGGATCTTCGTGCCGTCCTTTGAGGGGTAGAAAATGATCTTAGCCTCGATGTCGCTCATGTCTATCGGCGTCTCGCGGGCGAAATAGAGCTTCCATTTGAAGTCTTTGGGCGAGGCCACGAAGGTTTTGGGCATCGTGGTGAAGGTGTTCAGGGTCATGTAGATCGAATCCTTCTCGCGGTCGTAGCTGATGCCGCCCACGTTTCCCAGCTCGGGCAGCTCGATTTCGCGCTGCCGATGGCCCTCCAGGTCGTAGAGCGTGAGGCGGCTCTGGATGTCCTTCTTATCCTGGACGATGATGTTGTGTTTCGTCACTACGCAGTTCTGCATCACGGTCTCGCCTTCGGGGATAAGCACCCGCCAGTCCTTGTATTCGGGTCGGGCCACGTCGGCCGTCATTAGGCGGAAGTTGGGCGCGTGATCGTTGGTGAACATATACATGCGGTCGCCAATGATCTGCGGATAGGCGTTCGATACGGTGCTCTCATAGATGAGTCGTCCCTTCTCGTTCGTGCCCGTGCGACGGATGTAGGCCTTGTTGGAGTAAAAATCGCTCTCGCCATAGACCGTCATGTCGCCGTATCGGTTATCGTAGATGAAAAAGCTGTTTTTGGCGTCGTCCGTGGTGCCAATCTGACGCGCTTTGGAGGCTGGGGTGCCGAACTCCCAGAGATACGTCTTGAGGGGGCGCTGGGCAGCCACGTCCTCCGGCGAACGGAAGGTGACATAGGCGTGCTTCTGATCCTTGGTCCACTTAAAGTCGAACGTATTCTCGAGCGGTTTGCCGATCTGTTTCCCCGTGCGCGTATCAATGAAATACGTCGTCGAGATCTCCGCGCCACTCTTTTGAGCGCTGATTGCTGCCCGGTTGCCGTCGTAGGTATAGGCCACGCCGGAGGTAGACGTCTTGCCCGTGGGGTCGATGGCCACCGGGTCCCAGATGAGTACACGCTTGCCGTTCAGGATGGTGTAGATGCGATACTGCTTGTCGCCCTTCATCTTCACGGTTTGAAAAACGCGATCGCCGACGTTGGTCAGCGGTCCCTCATAATCGCGGTCGATATAGGCTGCGAGTTGTTCACGTACGCCCGGATGCACCTGCTGTGTCTTCTGGAGGTACTCGATACCATAGTCATGCTGCGCTTTTGACCAGGCCACGACGGCCGGATCGTCCTTATCCTCGAGCCATCGGTAGGGGTCGGTAAAGACAACATTGTGAATCGTGTCTCTTACGGCATGTTGGGGGGTTGCCGGCGGTCGAAACTCGACCTGTGCCCGCCCCGCTGTTCCAGCGAACAGCATCATCGGGAGCCAGTACTGATATTTCATCTTGTGTGGTATAAAAGTGGTGATGTCTATTGAAAACGTGGGCAAAGAAGGGGATGAAAATCGAAAAAATGAAGCCCGAATGCAAAAAAGATCTCCCCTTGTCGCGCCGAATAGGGTGGGGGAGGGCCGGGAGCGGGGGAAGGCTGATCGGGATTCCTCGCGTATCTTTGCCCTACCACCAAATACCCCCTGCATGTATGCCCACCATCTTCATCCTTTTCGGATTCCGATTCATGTTTTACTCTAACGACCACGAACCCATCCATGTGCATGTGACAAAAGGAGACATCCGAGCCAAATTCAACCTCTTTCCCGTCACACTGGTGCAGAATCACGGACTGAAGCCATCGGAGCTCAAGCTCGTAGAGCATGTGATCCGTGAGAATCAAGAAATCATTGCCGAGCATTGGAATCGGTTCTTTAACCAATCAAGATAAACAAAATGGATATGCTACACATTGAAAAGATCTGGCTGACCGACGACGCCATATGGATACGCACCGCGGACGGACGCGAGGCCGCCGAACGCTTTGCCGACTACCCGCGACTGGCCCGCGCCACCGCCGACGAGCGCGCCCGTTATCTGGCCGACGGGGCGGGGATACACTGGCCGGAGCTGGATGAAGACCTCTGTTACGAGGGATTCTTTGCGCCTAAGACGCACAGCCCGCTGTACGATTTCTTCATGGCGCACCCGGAGCTGGACGCCTCGGCCGTAGCCCGGCGGATGAAAATGCCGCAGAGCCTCCTCGCCCAGTACCTCAGCGGGGCGCGACAGCTGTCGGAGCAGGGCTTTGAGGAGATCGTGCGAACGGTGCGCTCCATCGGCCGTGAATTGGTCGAGGTTTAGCCCTTGCGCCTATATATATAGGTATAGACGTGCGAGGACGCGAGCTTGTCGCTGTCGGTGGGAGATACGAAGACTTGGAAAGACCCGTTGTCTCGGACAATACTAAATGCCTGATCAAGGTATTCAATATTGTCTGAGACAATGATAAATACCCGATCCAACCATCTATTGTTGATCGAATCAACAATAAATAAGAGTGTCGATATTTATTATCGTCTCCGGAAACATTGAATACCTGCATGAGTTGTTTATTATTATCTCAGACAATGACTCCCCCCGAGGGGTGAAGTCTCCTCGCGCCCGAGACAGTGTCACCTTCGAAGGCTCGGAATCTTTTATTGATAGAGACCGTAAGGGTTTTCCACGCGTGGAGCCTCTCTATGTCTGAAAAAGTGTCACCTTTAGGTGTCTAAAATCTCTTATCGACAGAGACCGTAAGAGTTTTCTATGCGTGAAGCCTCTCTATGTCTGAAAAAGTGTCACCTTTGGGGGTCTAAAATCTCTTATTGATAGAGACCGTAAAAGTTTTTTGCATGCAGAGCTTCTCTATGTCAGAAATGGTTGTACCTTTGGGGCCATCAGATCGCTCCTCGTCTGAGGTGGGAGAGGCTTCCCGAAAGAGACGTTTCTTCGTGCTTCAGACAATGAGAGATTTGTTCGAGTAAAATTCACCATATTTGCACACAATTCTAGACCATGTAATTTTATGACGAAAGAAAAAGTGAGCAGCTACGAGCTCCCAAAAACGGTAAACTTTATCGTAGCCAACACCTCGAGATTCTCCGCAGAGGAGTATGTACCCTATCAAGTAGAGCTTTTCAAGCACGTCAAGGCAGCCGACCCAACGAAGATCAAACTGCCGGCCGGCATGGCCGAGGAGTGGGATCGCCTGAACGGTGTCGGGATGGAGATCAACAAGGTCACCGCCACTTCGGGCCTTACCAAAGCCAAGCAGAAGAAAGATCAGGAGCGCGACCGCCTGCTGATACACCTCTTCGGCATGATCCGCCAGCAGAAGTACGCGCCCAAGAAGGAGACCATCGAAGCCGCCGACCGTCTCAGCATCATCGTGGCCCCCTATCTGGGAGCACGCGACAAGCGCTGCGACATCAAATCCGGGCTCATCCTGGGGCTGGAAAAAGACCTCGGTAAGGCCCCGGCCGACGTGGCAGCCGTGGGACTCACCGACACCCTGAGCCAACTGCACACCGTCAACGCGGAATACATGACCCTGGGCGGAGCCAGCGACGCCGAAATCATCGAACGCAGCAAGTTGCCGTCCATCCGGGACGTCCGAGATGCCATCGACAAGATCCATCTGGTGGCCTGCCAGGTGCTCCAAGCCAACTACTTGACCACCACCAAGGACGAGGAGCGCACGGCCATCGAGGCCCTGGCCGAACAGATGAACCAGGTCACCCTCCGCTACAAGTCGCGCCACAACGTCAGTGAGGCCCAGAAGAAATCCGCCGCCGAGAAGCATCCCAAGGAACCCAAGGAGCCGAAGGAGCCCAAAAAGCCGGCCGATCCGAAAGACCCCAAGGACCCGAAAAAGCCCGACGCGCCCAAGGATCCGAAGGACCCCAAGCAGCCCGGCACCGGCCCCGGCGATCAGCCCAAACCGGGCGGCGAACAACCCAAACCGGGCGGCAGCGACGGAGGCCCCGACATCCACCTTCCGGAAGAGTAAGACGAGACGAGAGACAATGATCTAAGAGCGAGAAACGCCGTGCGCATGCGTTCACCCCGCAGGTGCCCGGCCGTTTTTCGTTTTACGGTTTGCGCGTGGGCCCTACTGTTTTTAGCTATTCTCTTTACGGTTTGCGCGTGAGTCCTACTGTTTTTAGCTATTCGTTTTGTGGTTTACGCGTGGGCCCTACTGTTTTTAGCTATTCGCTTTACGGTTTGCGCGTGAGCCCTACTGATTTTAGCTTTTGATTTTTCACTTATCCGTTTCCCCGACTCGTTTTTAGCTTTCCGTTTTTCATTTTTTAGCTTCCCCGACGCAGCGTTTGGCTGCGTTTTTCGCATCACAGATCACGTATTACACACACAACAAAATATCTACGAAAATGAAAAGAACAACCCCTTGGATCGTGGCGCTGGCCTGCCTCACCACGATCGGCGGCTCCCTCTGGGCCGCCAGCGAAATGAATCTCGCACCTTGGGCCGCCCCCGCTCCGGCCCCGGCGCCTGCACCGAAGCAGTTGACCGTCACGGCCGCCTCAACCGACAGCGTGGCCGACACTGGAGGCACGGTAACTCTCACTATCCAAAGCGATACCGCGTGGTCAGCGTCAAGCAACGCGACATGGGCCACGGTATCCCCAACCAGCGGGCCTAAGGGTGCAGGATCGGTGACCGTGACCGTAGCTGCCAACACGACCTCTTCCTCGCGTACAGCCACAATCGAGGTTTACGCCACGGATAGCACCGCCTTGAAGCAGACGATTACGATCAACCAGAAGGCCCAAGCGCCGGCCAACAAACCGATCACAGCTTTGACTATCAGCAAGGAAAAGGATACGGTGGATATTGGAGGTACGATCACGCTCAATGTGACAATCACTCCCTCAGACGCCACTAACCAGACGCTGACTTGGACAAGCTCGAACACATCGGTGGTTGCTGCCCCTACGTCCACGACGACCTCAATGACGGCTACCGCCTCGGCTGCGGGAAATACCACAATCACCGTCACAACGACGGATGGCAGCAACCTGACCAAGACCTGCAACGTGCATGTTCGGGCGGCCACAGTCCCGGTAACGAACGTCAATCTTGCGGCCCATGACACCCTGACCGTGGGAGGCGGCGCCAAGACGCTGATCGCCACCATCGTTCCCAGCAACGCCACGAATCAGGCCGTTACTTGGATAAGCACGAACCCCGGAGTGGCCACCGTCACGCAGGGCCCGGGACTCACGGCCACCATCACTCCGGTTGCTGCCGGCACGACGGCCATCCGGGTCACGACGACCGACGGAAACTTCCAAAAGTCGTGCGACGTCTTAGTCAAACCCGCCGCTGGCACGCCTCGCACCTTCACCGTCACCCCGACAACCTTCTCCAACCCCGCTTCTGGCGGATCGGGTAGGGACACGATCAACA
>ERZ773038.1292-NODE-1292-length-14357-cov-8.073067_pt1 | contig 14357 bp, 12 predicted proteins | sample MGYA00511665_ERZ773038 | MGnify/ENA primary metagenome ERZ773038 (study PRJEB29015, sample SAMEA2737966) | human oral metagenome | biome: human oral; feature: human-associated habitat; material: dental | place: China | collected 2028 ... | reverse complement strand
AATCCATCATGTAGTACGTGCCGACGCGCAGGAGCGTCTCGTACATCGCCAGATCGATGCTCTCCCCCTTGCCCGTCGCCTTGGCCTTGTGCAGGGCGGCCAGCGCCGAGGAGACGATCATGAGCGAGTTGAAATAGTCGCCCGAATAGGGGGCAATGTTCATCGGCTGCTCGGGCGTGCCGTTTTGTGCGATGATTCCAGCGTATGCGGCGACCGTGAGATCGTAGGCGGCGGCGTTGACCACGGCCGGATCGCCCCACTGGCCGAACCCCGAAACGTGGACGATGACGAGGGAGGGATTGGCCTCCCACAGCATCTCGTCGGTGATCCCCTTGCGGGCGAACGCAGGGCCCTTGGAGGACTCGATGAAGATATCGGCCTCCTTGACCAAACGGCAAAGGATCTCCTTGCCTTCGTCGGTAAAGGGGTTCATGGAGATCGAGCGCTGGTTGCGCCTCTCCATCTCCTTCGTCCACGTGGTGTCCCGCATCGAGTCGCCCGTCCACATGTTTTCGATCCATGTGACGTCGGCACCCCACTCGGACATGATCTCGGCCGCGGTGGGAGCTGCGATCTCGACCGCCGAATAGAGGACCCTGACGTCGTCCAGCGGGCCGAACGACGGCTTTGTCGTTTCCATGTCTAACCTTTCTGTTTATTGTGCTCGGCCTGTTTGCTTTTGCCTGGGCCTGCCTGTCCCTGCTCCGCTCAGCGGTAGTTCTTCAGCGCAGCGCGGCCGGCCGTGAGGATCATCATCTCGTCGGTTCCCCCGGAGACCCTGTCCACGCGCAAATCCCTGAAGAAGCGCTGGACTCGGTGATCGCCGGTGATTCCGACGCCGGCAAGGATCTGGAGGGCATCGTCGACCACCTCGAAAGCCGCGTGCGAACAGTAGTATTTGGCCATCGAGCAGTCGCCTCGGCCGAGCTTGCCGACGTCGTGCTTCCAAGCGATCTCGAAAAGCATGTTGCGCATATTCGTCAGGCGCACCTGCATGTCGGCGAACTTCAACTGGATGAGCTGGCGGCGCGCGATCGCCTGGCCGCCCTGAACGCGCTGATTGGCGTACTTGGCGGCGTCTTCGAAGGCGCAGTAGGCCTGGCCGTAGTTCGTCAGGGCCACGAGGAAGCGCTCGAGGTCGAAGTCCGCGACGCCGCGCATGAAGCCGTTGCCTTCCGAGCCGAAGAGGTCCGACTCTTCGAGTTCGACGTCGTCGAAGTAGACCTCGGCGCATGAATCCATTCGGAGCCCGAGCTTGTGCAGGGGTTCCTTTGTAATGCCCGGCTTGCTCATGTCGACGAGCCATTCGGTGTAGACGTCCATGTCGTCGGCGTTGCGGGCCATCACCACCAGGTATGGAACGCGCATACCGGACGTCTGGAAAGTCTTGTGCCCGTTGAGATAGACCTTGCCGTCGCGCCGCGTGTACGTCGTGCGCATGTCGTTCCAGGACGATCCCGCGCTCGGCTCGGTCATCGCATAGTTGAGGACCTGCTCGCCCGTGCCGAGATAGGAGAAGATTTTCTCCCGCTGCTCGTCGGTGCCCTCGCGTACGACCGTTTCAAGGCCGGGCAGCTGGTAAAGGATGTACGTGGGGCCGCCGAGGCGGCCGAGCACCTCGTACACGGCGGCCAGCGTGACCCAGTCGAGGCCGAGTCCGTCGTGCTCCTCGGGAAGGAGGATGCGGTCGAATCCGACGTCGCACAAAGCCTTCACCCATTCGAGGGGATAGGTCGACGTCTCGTCGCACTCATGGAAGTACTTTTCCCATGAGCGTGAATTCATGACGTCGGCGAAGCCGTCGACGATCAGCTGCTGTTCCTCGGTGAATGAGAAATCCATTTCTACTCCTCAGTTGTGATCTCGATTGTCTGTTGAGTTGACGCCGGGGCCTTCCCGACGCGCGAGCGAAAGAAATCCGACGCGTGCGCGAGGGCGCCTCTCGCGGCGTCAAGCATTCTGGAGTGGTGCAGGAAGCCGTGGATGACGTCGGGAAACTCCTCCGTCTCCACGTCTCCCCCGGCGCTCGCGAGCATCGCCGCGAGCGTGCGCGAATCGTCCCTCAGGGGATCGAGCCCGGCCGCGGCGATGTAGCACGGCGGCATCGTCCCCGTCAGATCGTTCGCCAGGAGGTCGACGTAGGGGCTGCGCTCGTCTGCGGCGTCAGCCAGATAGAGGCCCTTGTACCAGGCGAAATCCTCTTCCGTCAGGCCGTCCCATTCGCCTCCGAACAGCCGCATCGACATCGAGTCGCGCAGCCCGAAGGCTCCGTAGAACAGCAGGAGCGCGGCGACGCCTTCGGCCGCCTTTTCCTCGTCGCGCAGGTGCAGGAACGCTCCGAGGGCAAGGCTGGCGCCCCCGGAGTCGCCCGCCAAGGCGAGTTTCCGGGGATCCAGCCCCCATTTGTCAGAGTCGGCCTTCAACGCCAGGACGACGTCGACGCATTCTTCGAGCGCCCGCGGAAAGCGCGCCTCCGGCGAGAGCGTGTAGTCGACGGCGACGACGGCCGCCCCCGTCTTTTCGGCGAGGGTCCGGGTTATTCGATCGTGGGTGTCGAGGTCTCCCAGCACCCATCCGCCCCCGTGGACGTAGACGATCCCTGGGAGAATGGCTGCGCTGTCGGGGCGATGCATCCGCACGCGTACCCTTCCGTGCCGTGTGGCGACGTCCTCCTCGATTGTCGAGGCCGGCACGGGGCCGCCGTCGTTCCAGAAAACCCGTTCCTTGCGATATCCCTCGCGCATCTGCTCGAAGGTTTGACCGCTGGAATAGACGCCCGCAGCGAGCTCGTTCTGCTTGGCGACAACGGCGCCCATCTGCTGGCTCCACATCGCGGGAACCTTGAGTTTATTCGGCATGCGAGCTCCAAGCCGAGCCTTTGCCCGAGCCCTTCTTCGAATCGAAAGCCGACTTCGCCGCGGCCGCCGGCTCTGCGGCTTCCTCGTAAGACGGAACCGGCGTCGGCTCCGACGGCGCCAAATCGACTTCCTCCGGAGCCGTCGGCAAATCGGGCCGCTCCGCCTTCCCCGTGCGCCTGACGTACCACAGGAGTATGAGGGCGAAGACGCCCGCCGCCACGGCGAAGCCCGCAAGAATCAGGAAGATCTCGGCGTAGGCGTCCTTAGGCTGATCGTCGATCATCTTTCCGAACCACGTCGAAGAGAAGGTGTCCGGAAGGAATCCGATGACCGAGAGAATGCCGGCCGCCGTGCCGAAGATCGGGATGGGGACCTTCCCCTCGGTCAACTGGGAGGAGACGATTCCGAAAACGCCGTTGGCGATGAACCCAAGCACAATGGTGAGCACTGCGACAAGTAAAACCACGCTCTGCTCGGCCGGAAGAATCGTGAACATGAACAGACCGCCGGCGCACACGATCGATCCGCCGAAGATGACCTTGGAGGGCGAGCCTACGGCTTTCGCAAGCAAGCCGAAAACGGGTCCGGAGGCGAGGGTGATGCCGTAGGTGCGGAGGATCGAAACGATGCTCGTGACGCCGGCGGAGGCCAGGAGCACGTTCTTAAGGTACGGGGTCGTGTAGTTGATGCCCGTGTAGAAGAAGTACACGCAGAACAGGCATGCGGCCGAAATCCAGACGACGGGGTTCCTCAATGCCTCGCGAATCTGGCGTATGTCGAAGGACTTTTTCGTCGGATCGATCTCGCCCTCGAACTTCGGAATGAAGAAGAACGAGAGAATCCCGAGAATGAGAATGAGGGTGCCGAGGAAGATGAGGAGAGACTGAATCCCGACTGCGGCCGAATCTTCAAACCACTCGATGATCTTCATGCTGATGAAGCCGACGGCAAGCCCTGCAGCGCCGTAGAGCCCGTAGGAGATTCCGATGTTGCGGGAATAGGTGTCCTCTTCCGAGATGAGCCTGACGAGCTTGAACCGGATGCCCCACCAGATGAGAATGGTCGTCACCCCCATGCCGATGAAGACGAATCTGAGAACGGCGAATGAGGGAAGCATGGCGTAGAGGTAGGTCAACATCGCCGTGGTTGTGAATCCGACCCACGCCAGCGTGCGCACCCTGATCTTGTCCGCGACGATGCCCGACGGGAAGTAGCAGACCGTCGCGGTGATGGCGTAGTAGCCGAGCAACTCGCCCACCCCCGCATTGGATGTGCCGATCGCCTCCTTAAGCGGATCGTAAAAGACGTTCTTCAGATAGGCCGGAGTGTAGATGATCGACGATCCAATGGAAACGAGCACCAAAAGGAAGCGTCGTTGGGAAATGGAGAGATCGCTGGCACGCCGCAGACCTCTGGTGAGAGAAGGCATGAATGTCCCTTTCGACATCGAAGGAGAGCTTCCTCGCGAGCGCGCAGGGCACGCCAAAAACCCGCAAAAACAAGCAAGAATCCCAAAATCGGAAAATTGGGAAAGAAACGTTGCTTGTGCTCGAGTGGAAGGCAATGTGAGACGATTTGGACGGAGAGCGTCCATAAATTGGTTTTTGTTTTATGGTCTCCCGCCATTGGGGGCGGTGAACGGCAGAAATGGACTCAATTCTTCTCTGAGGGTCCAGATCGGCCGGCACATCACGCCAGACCATAAACAAAAATTAACAGCATTCAGACAGAATCTTCTCGCCCAAAAGTCCCATGGATGCACTCGACACTTCCAGGGGACGAAGACGCCGCTGCCGCGCCCAACGCTCCGGCGGAACGGAATGCCGCAGCGTTGGGCGCCGTTCGGAGACACAGGGCAAAAGCCGGGCGGGCAACGCAGGGCAAAAGCCGGGCGGGCAAGGCAAAAGGCCGTCGAAGATTGCACCTGCCTCATTGACGGCCTTTACGCAGTTTCTATGTCGCGTTCACGTTCTATGTCACGTTGACGGCAAGAGCCTTCTCAGGCGCTTCCGGCGCCGTCGGGCGTCCTGCGCAACTCGGCGCTTCAGCCTTTGGCGCCTTCATCCTGGGCCTCGCCCTGTGCCGCCGGACCCTCCTCCGCCGGACCCTCCCCGGAAAGGCCGTCAACGCCCTTCGCGGCGCCGACGCCGTCAGCGGCTTCCTCCGCCGCACCGGAAGGGGCGTCTCCCCCGCCGTCTGCCTCAGCCGCATTCGCCGCCCCCTCGGCCGCGTCGGCAAGCCGCTCGGCCTCGGAGACGATTTCGGACTCAAGCGGGCGGACGAGAAGCCAAACCGCGAAGAAAAAGGCAAAGGCGATCATTCCCACGCCGGTCCACAGGTCGAGGTTTGTTCCGGCGGCCTTCGCCAGATCCTCGTCGTCGGCGAAGAACACCCCGTAGACGGCCAGCATCGCGCCGAACGTGAAAAACATCGCGGCGACCCAGGCGCGCAGGTCCAAAAAAGCCATGCGCCAAAAACGGGGACAGCGTTTCTTGCTCATCGTTTCCCTCCGTCATCCCACGAAAATGTTGAGTAGAACCAGAGCTGCCATGACGGCGGCGCCCAGCGGCCAAGGATTCTCCCACCAGGCAAGTCCGCGTCCCTCCTCCAGGCGCTCACGCTCGGCCTTGACCGCGACCTTGTGCAGATCTGGCGCGGGAAGGCTTCCCTTGATCGGCATTTTCGTGCGGCCCCACACGAGCCCGTCCAATTCCTCGACCGGCTTGGGCGAAGTTCTGAGGGTGACGAGGACGGACACGACGACGTCGAACACGAAGGCCATCCCCGATCCGGTGAAGGAGGCCGCCTGCTGGGAGTTGAACTCCAGGAAGCCGTTTTGGTAGCCGATCTGCACGGCTGCCGCGCCCGCGGCTCCGGCGACGAGGCCCCACAGCCCAGCCGGCCCGCTCATGCGTTTCCAGAACATGCCCAAGACGAAGGTGGCGAAGAGGGGGGCGCTGAAGATCGACTGCAGGAGCTGGATGTAATCCTGGATGTTGTTGAACTCCGCTGCGATGAAGGCGGCGCCGATGGCGATGAGGACGCCGGCCACCGTGAGTTTGCGGCCCACGCGGAGGTAGTAGGTGTCTTTGCGGCCCGGGCGGATGTAGGTCTGCCACAGGTCGTAGGTGACCACGGTGTTGAAGGACGATACGTTTGCCGCCATGCCGGCCATGAAAGCCGCGATGAGCGCCGCCAGCGCGAGTCCCACGAGCCCCGTGGGCATGACCTTTCCGATGAGGGCGGGCAGCGCCTCGTTGTGGGAAAGCTTGCCGTTGGAAAGCTCGGGTATGAGGACCGCGGCGATGAGGCCCGGCATGATGATGATCGCGGGAAGGAGCATCTTGGGAATCGCCGCGATGATCGGCGTGCGCTGGGCGGCCGACATGTCTTTCGCCGAAAGGGCCCGCTGAACCTCGGTGAAGTTGGTGGTCCAGTATCCGAAGGAGTTGACGAAGCCCATTCCGAGCAGCAGCGCGATCCAGTTTCCATAGGGGTTGGTCGTGTTGGCGAGCCCCGTCCCTCCCCACACGGACAGCCCGTTTTCCCCGAGGAGCTCGTGGGTGCGAATCGTCTCGAGAAGGCCGTCGATGCCGCCGACCCTGATGAGCCCGCCCACGGTGAGCGGGATGAGGAAGGCGACGATGATGAAGAATTGCAGCACCTCGTTGTACATCGTGGCGGTCAGCCCGCCCATCGTCGTGTAGAGGAGCACGACGCCGGCGGCGGCGATGATAGAGGCCCACAGGGGCCAGCCGATGAGGACGTTGATGAGGAGCGCGAGGGCGAAGAGGTTGATGCCGGCCACGAGGATCGTCGCTATGGCGAAAACCGCGGACTGGTAGACGTGGGTGGGCCGGTCGAAGCGAAGCCGGAGGTATTCGGGGACGGATCGGACTTTCGACCCGTAGTAGAAGGGCATCATGATGAGCCCGAGGAAGACCATCGCCGGAACCGCGCCGATCCAGTAATAATGGACCGTCGCCAAGCCGTACTGCGATCCGTTGGCCGCCATTCCGATGAGCTCCGTTGCGCCGATGTTGGCCGAAAGGAAGGCGAGCGCACAGATCCACGCGGGCAGCGAACGCCCTGAGAGGAAGTAGTCCTCGCTCGTGAGGACCTTGCGTTTCGTCACGACGCCGATGGCGATGACGAAGAACAGGTAGACGACCACGAACGAGTAGTCAAAAGCCGTCGCGTCGAGCCGTAAGTCCATTCATCGATCTCCTTCTAGCGTGCCGCCGTGGAACGCATAGAGAAAAGGGTAGCAGCGAAAAGGGCGCGTCGCCCCAGACGGCGGAGCAAACGGGGCTCAACGCGCGACTTTGACCGGGCGGCCTTCCCTGCACGAGGCCGCGCAGGCCTCGGCCACACGGAGGGAGGCGACGGCGTCGTCGATCGTCGACGGGACTTCGCCCTTTCCGGCGACCACGTCGAGGAACGCCTCGAGCTCTCGCTCGTAGCAGTCGGCGAAGCGGGCGATGAAGTCGACCCACGGCTCACCGGAGGGGTAGGCGACCCCGGGTTCGAGCGATCGCACCGGAAGGCGCTCGTCCATGCCGACGACGTCCGTCCCCTCGGTGCCGTGCACTTCCATGCGCACGTCGTACCCGGCGCCGTTGAAGCGGGAGGAATGCGCGGTGGCGAGCGCGCCGCCGGTCAAGCGCAGCGCGAGGACGGTTTCGCACACGTCGGAGAAGTCGGCGAAATCGGGCAGCCCCAAATCCGTGCCGAAGGCGAAGACCTCTTCGACTTCGCGGCCCGTGACCCACCGAAGGGCGTCGAAGTCGTGGATGAGGCAGTCGGTGAAGATGCCGCCGCTGGCGGCGAGGAACTCGCGGGCTGCAGGGGCTTGGTCGAGAGTGTGCATGTGGACCCTTCGCAGCTCCCCGATCTTCCCCGCTGCGAGCCTTTCGCGGGCTGCGGCATAGGCGGCGTCGAATCTGCGCTGGAAGCCGATGTGGACAGGGACCCCAGCGGACTTTGCCGCGGCGTTGGCCCTCTCTGTCGAAGCGATGTCGAGCGCCACAGGTTTCTCGCAGAAGATCGGGACGCCCAGGCGGACGGCGGCTTCGATGTGGCGTGCGTGGGCGTCGGTGGGCGTGGCGAGGACGACGCCGTCGAGATCGTCCGAATCGAAGAAGTCCTCGACGGAGCGGACCCGGGTGCCCAATTCGTCCGCCGCCTGCCCCGCCCTTTCAGGGACGACGTCGGCGACGACGAGGCTTTCGACTTTCGACGCCAGGATTCGCGCATGCATGATTCCGATGCGTCCGACGCCTAGCAAACCAATGCGAGGCTTGGCCATTGACACTTTCCTTTCGCTTGTGTCGCTTCGTTGCGAGATGCGCGGCTTGCAAAGTTTGCGCTCTACAAGGTTTGCGCCTTGCGAGATCCGCGCCCCGCGAGGTGCGTGAAAGCTTCACGAGGCGGCCGCTCGTCAAGGCTACCCCACCGCCGCGGACAAAACGAAGCGCATGCAGCCAGAAATGAAGCGTTGCCGCCGTTTGAGGCACCCTCACGGGTTGAGTCGCTCTCGCGGAAAACCCGGCCGGTCAAAGCACGCTCCCCAATCGGGCTTGACACCCCTTCGGTTCCATGGTTAATTAGTCATGTAATGAACCGCAGAACTAAGGAAGTTGAGGCAATGCGTTTTTCCGACTCGCATCCCATCTACCTGCAGATCGCAAACGACATCCGCAGAAGCATCCTCACGGGGACTCTTGCGGCGGGAGACCAGCTCATGTCAACAACGCAATACGCGACCACCTATCGCATCAACCCGGCAACGGCGAACAAGGCCTTCGCACTCCTCGTCGACGAGAACCTCGTCGAAAAGCGAAGGGGAATCGGCATGTTCGTCACCGAGGGGGCGCACGAGCGCCTGCAGGAGGCCGGGCAGAAGTCTTACGCCGACGAGACCCTGACGCCCGCCCTCGCCGAAGGCGTCGCTCTGGGCCTCTCGTCCCCCGAGATCCTCGACATGGCGGCAAGCAGCCTTGCCACACTCACAAAGGAGAAGCAATGAACCCCTTCGGCATCGACGTCGCCGACCTGACGTTCCACTATGAGCGTCACTCGCAAAACGTCGTCGACCACGTGTCTTTCAGAATCGAACCGGGGTCGATCACCGGCCTCCTCGGCAGGAACGGCTCCGGCAAGTCGACCGTCGGCATGCTCATGGCCGGCCTCCTCTACCCGACTTCCGGAAGCGTCCGCGCAAACGGGCAGCCTGTCTACGAGAACCCCGGCCTCATGGCAAACGTCTGCTACGTCAGCGATTCGACCCCCATACTCGAAGACGAGAAGACCCGGCGCACTCTCGAGCTCTGGGAGGCGTCGCGCCCCAACTGGGACCGCGACTACGCGAACGAGCTGATCGAGGCGTTCCGCATCGACGTGAAAAAGAAGCCCTCGCGGCTCTCCCGCGGCCAGCTCTCAAGCCTCTACGCACTGCTGGGCCTGGCCTCCAGATGTCCGGTGACCGTATTCGACGAGGTCCACCTCGGAATGGACGCCGTCGCCCGGGAAATCTTTTACGCGAGCCTCCTCGCGGACTACACAAAGCACCCGCGCACCCTCGTCCTGTCCTCGCATCTGATCGAGGAGGTCGAAAGTCTCCTCGACTCGGTCATTTTCATGGACAACGGGCGAGTCGTCGAAAGCGGAGACGCCGACGACGTCCGATCCAGGCACTCCGACGGAGGCGAACTGGCCCATCTGACCGACGTGCTCATGAAGATGGCCCTCTCTTCCAACACCGCAGCCGCATACAGAATCTTGCAGAAGGGACGCGACCATGAATGACAAGGCGAACGCACAGACCATGACCGGCAACGCCGACACAACGACCATGGCCGACGACGAAAACGTCGCAGCCGAAAGGGCGAAGGCCGCCGTCAATCGCTTTATTTTGAGACGCCATGGACGAATGATGCCGATGGCAATCGGGGTCGGCCTGTTCTTGGGCGCCCTCGCTGCAACAGCCGTCTACTTTCTCGAGAAATACGACTACCTGATCTTTAGAGACGGCGGCAAGCACCAGATCGTCATCGACGGAAGGCAAATCGACATCGGCATCTCTCCCGAAGACCTTGAAAGAATCCGCGGCTTCGCCGCAGAGATTGGAAACATTTCATACGCGGTCATCGTGACCGCCATGCTGCTCGTCACATTGACGGTGGGGGCGGTGATCCAAGGGGCCTATGCCGCCGTCAGGACGCGGACCTACCTCAGCTCAGGATTTCCGCGTCGCTCCATTCTCCTCGCCCACGCAAAGGCATTTGGCCTCGGAACCGCCGTGTCGGGCGCGCTCGCCCTGGCGGGGGCAGCGGTCCACGGGCTAATCGCCGGCGACTTTTCCGGCAGCATCAAGGTGACGGGAACGCACGCCGGCCGCGCGGTCGGCACTTACGAGGCCAATCTCTGGTTCCTGGCCGTCGTGGCAACGGTCGCCATAGCCGGCGCGTACACAGCCGCCTACGCGATTTTCATGGCCTTCGTCCGTCTTCCCTGGTATGTCGCGGGAATAGCCGTCGCCGTCGTCTCAGCGACATGGGGCACGCTGGACTGGACCTTCAAGGCGGTGGGTTCGAACGGCTCACTCATATACGTGGCGCCTTTCAAACACATAGGCGCAAGCGGCTTCCCGCTTTACAGCGTGCTTTGGGACCTCGCATCCATCGTCTTCTACGCGGCCGCTGCATGGCTGTGCATGCGACGAATCCAGGTTCGCCGCTGACCGCGAGCGCGCCGACCGGACGGGGCCGCAGCGCCGAGAGGAGCTGCGGCCCCTTTTCCAAAAGGAGGCTGCCCAGACGCACGGCTTCTCGTCTGACGTCGAGCACGCCAGCCGTTGCCGGGCAACAACGCCCTCGTTGCGTTGTTTCTGCACGTCATGCGATCGAGACGAACTAAGGCATCGGCAAATGCACTAACGCTTCCACCAACGTTAAAATGCTTTTAATTATAGATGAAATATAAGCGTACAATTCAGATTTCGCCATTTAACACCCCTGACAAAATTTTGAAATTCATCACCTTAATGCGTTATTTAGGACTAACGACCCTCACTTTTCGTAAAAATACGACGCAAAGTAAAGGTATGGCACGGCGGGTAGCTCGAGGACCTCGAGGAGTGCGCGGAGAGATACGATCGCGCCTCATGGAAGTTGCCCGCGAACAATTCTCCACCCGCGAATTCAATTCGGTGACCGTGCGAGGCATCGCTGAAGAAGCGGGGGTCGACCCTAGCCTCGTCTCCTATTATTTTGGCGGAAAATCGGGCCTTTTGCGCGCAGCGATGTCGCTGCCCGCCGATCCCGTGGCGGCCGCCCTCAAAGAGATGACGCCACTTGAAGGCGCGGGATCGAGAGTTTTCAGAGTCATCCTCAACCTTTGGGAAGAGACGAACGCCAATCACGCTGCGCGGGTCCTTATCCATCAGCTTCTCAGCTCGGAAGAGACGATGTACGTTTTCAGAACGTGGATCGACGAATCTGTGGTGACTCCGGTGTCCAAAATGCTCGGCGGACCCGACAGGCGCCTGCGGGCCGCCTCCGGCGTGGGGCTCATCATAGGAGCCCTCCTCAATCGATACATCGCCGGCATAGAGCCGGTGGCCTCGGCGTCGATCGAGGATTCCGCGGCGTTCTACAGCGTCTGCCTTCAATACCTTTTCACGCCTGAGATTTTCCCTTCGGATTTCCCGGCGATCGAGTCTTCCGTCCCGCCCATGCCGAGCTCTTTCGAGAAACAGACGCTCTCGCCTTCGCCTTCTGCCTCGCCAGCTTCGTCCTCTTCCCAGAACCCGCAGCATCCGCAGGAGCCGACGCCGCCGCAAGGCTTCGCCCCACATCCGCACAGATCGACGCCGAGCGCGCATGAGCCGGGGCCCCGACAGCTCCCCCAAACGTTCCGGGAGCGGGTACCGCGAGAAGACCTCACGCTCCCCGAGGACCCTTCCTTTCCCCAAGATCCGAAGAGCTGGCCATTCTAGGCCGCCTGAAGGACCGCCCGGGCTCAGCGTCTCGGCTCTGCGTCTGATCTTTTGCATCGGATACGTCTGGCAGACTTGTACCATGCAGAACTTCTACTCGATCTATTCCCACGGTTTCGCGCGGACAGCGGCCTGCACGCTTCCCGTCGCCATCGGCGATCCGCGCGAGAACGCCCGGCGGACGGCCGAGCTGGCTCGCGAATGCGCCGAAAAGGGCGTAGCCGTCGCAGTCTTCCCCGAGCTCGGGCTGACCGGATACTCAATCGAGGACCTTCTGCTTCAAGACGTGCTGCTTGACGCCGCCCTCGAAGCGCTCGAGGACCTTCGGGCGGCCTCCGTCGCGATCGCCTCTGTGATCGTCGTCGGCGCGCCCCTCGTCCACCGCGGCCGCGTATTCAACTGCGCGGCCGTCATCCATCGCGGCCACGTCCTAGGGGTCGTTCCGAAGTCCTACCTTCCCGACTACCGGGAGTTTTACGAGAAGCGGCATTTCGCGTCCGGCGAGGAGTGCGCCGGCGAGAGGATCGCTCTGCCGGGGGTCACCGTCATCGACGCGACGCTCGCCGCGGACGAGATGGGAGGCGACTTCGCGGCGTCGGAGAGCCTCGCCTTGTACGGCGTGCCCCCCGAAACCGTGCCCTTCGGGCCCGACCTCCTTTTCGAGGCGGAGGACGTGCGAGGGCTGACGTTCCACGTCGAGGTCTGCGAGGACATGTGGGTTCCCGTCCCCCCGTCGGCGCGGGCCGCGCTAGCGGGCGCTTCACTCCTGTTGAACCTGTCCGGCTCGCCCATTACGGTGGGGCGGGCCTCCGATCGCGAGCTGCTCATCCAATCGGCGTCTTCGCGCTGCAACGCCGCCTACATTTACGCCGCCAACGGCGAGGGCGAAAGCTCGACCGACCTTGCCTGGGACGGGCAAACGGCGATTTACGAGCTCGGAAGAAAACTTGCGTCGGGGCCGCACTTCGCGACGGGGCCGCACGCGACGATCGCCGACGTCGACCTCGACCTCCTTCGCCAGGAGCGGCAGCGTCAGGGAAGCTTCGACGACAACAGGCGCGCACTGGGAATCGGACGGCGCGACGACCCCTGGCACGAAGATGCGAAGCGCTGTCGGGACGCCTTTCGGACGGTGCATTTCACCCTTTCCCCGACCGCCGACGACGTCGGCCTCATGCGCCCCGTCCATCGGTTCCCCTTCGTCCCTGAGGACAGCGCGAGGCTCCACCAGGACTGCTACGAGGCCTACAACATCCAAGTCTCCGCGCTGTGCCAACGGCTCAGGGCGATCGGCCGGCCAAAGATCGTCATCGGCGTCTCCGGCGGCCTCGACTCGACCCACGCGCTCATCGTCGCGGCCAAAGCGATGGACAAACTGGGCAGGCCGCGGGAGGACATCCTGGCCTACACCCTTCCCGGATTCGCGACCTCTGAAAAGACGAAGGCCAACGCCCGCGCCCTGGGCAAAAGCCTGGGCGTGACTTTCTCAGAAATCGATATTCGCCCCGCCGCCCTGCAAATGCTCAAAGACATGGGCCATCCCTTCGGCCGGGGCGAGGAGGTCTACGACGTCGCCTTCGAGAACGTCCAGGCGGGCCTGCGAACCGACTATCTCTTCCGCCTGGCGAACGCAAACGGCGGCATCGTCCTGGGAACGGGCGACTTGTCCGAGCTCGCGCTCGGATGGTGCACTTTCGGCGTCGGCGACCACATGAGCCATTACAACGTCAACGCCGGCGTCCCCAAAACTCTCATACAGCACCTCATCCGCTGGGTGACATCGTCCCGGCAATTCGACGATTCAGTCGCGGCCACACTGCGCTCCATTCTCGACACGGAGATTTCGCCCGAACTCGTCCCCGCCAAGGACGGCGAGCAGATCCAGTCGACGCAGGCCGTCATCGGCCCCTACGAACTCCAAGACTTCACACTCTTCTACACTCTCCGCCGGGGGCTCGCCCCCTCGAAGATCGCCTTCTGCGCCTGGCACTCGTGGCGCGACGCCGACAAGGGAGCGTGGCCGGAAGGCATAGCCGAGACCGATCGCCGCAGCTACGGAATCGGGGAAATAAAGAAGTGGATGGAGGTCTTCTACAAGCGCTTCTTCTCAAACCAGTTCAAGCGTTCGACGCTGCCAAACGGCCCGAAGGTCAGCGCGGGAGGGACGCTGTCCCCCCGCGGCGACTGGCGCATGCCCTCCGACGCCGCGGCACGGGCCTGGCTGGCCGAAATGGCGGCGATTCCGGACAGCGAGAAGCCAGCGCATCCATGACTGCGCACAGGAGGCGGGCCCGTCGCCGGAGATGGGGCTTTTTCCCCTTGCTCGAATGGGATGCGCAACTCTCCCGCATCGAATATCGATATCGGGGCCGCCTTGACGTAAAGTCTCAACCAGCCGTTTATCGCGCAAAAACATTGAAAGAGAAACAATCGAAAGGAAAGGCACATGCCCGTCAAGCTTGTGGCCGAGGCAGAACCTGGCCTGCTGGAGGCAGTCAATG
>ERZ773038.1290-NODE-1290-length-14362-cov-11.450129_pt1 | contig 14362 bp, 4 predicted proteins | sample MGYA00511665_ERZ773038 | MGnify/ENA primary metagenome ERZ773038 (study PRJEB29015, sample SAMEA2737966) | human oral metagenome | biome: human oral; feature: human-associated habitat; material: dental | place: China | collected 2028 ... | reverse complement strand
TTGTGTTTATTAACGGTGTTTTCATTGTTACCTGTGAATTGCAAACCATCATCCAAGGTTGCTACTTGGTGCTCACCATTTGCATCTTGATATACGATGCGAGTAATAGCATTAACGCCGTCTACCCCTTTTTCACCTTTCACACCTTTAGCAGGATCATCATAGCCGTTCTTCACAGACATATCGATACCGTTTGAGCCGTTTACACCGTTCGTCCCGGCAGGGCCTGCCAAGCCGATGTGACCGACACCATCCTTACCGGACATGGATACCGCATCTTTACCGTCTTTACCGGAAATACCTACCTTACCGTCTGTACCGTTTGCTCCGTCAGGGCCTGTAAGGGTAACGCCATCTTTGGCATCTTTACCTTTTTTATTGACCTTAATGGAATCAGCTAGGAGACTTCTATTCATCTTCACGTTAATAGTAGTATTACCATCATTATCTTGGGTGATGAAAGTCTTGATATTTTCACCGCTGTAATCGTTATCGGCTGCGGTGCCTTCACCTTTCACAAGCACAGTGGAGCCTAATTTATTAGTTTTCACACCACCCACATTGGCATCAAACTTAAGGCCCGTAGCCGTTTGAGCCGCTATAGCATCTTTCACTTGATCTTCTGTGGCAGCACGACCGGATACAATTTTATCCGGATTCCAAGTCTTATTATTTAAACCTGTTACATAATTACCGGTTTCATTATCTCCGCCTGCATTAGTCACTGTTTGGCCGCCCATAACAGCATCGCCTGCTTTCACAGTCTTAGCTGCAGTTACGGAGTCGAGATTCTTAAGATCTTTTGCCAATTGAAGCTCTAATTTGTCTGTACCGTTCGCCTTTACGTTGATGTTGCCGGACGCACTTGCAAAATTATCAGAATCCGCCTGTGTCACACCTTCACCTTGTACCTTTACCAAGGTATTTAATTTGTGTTTATTAACGGTGTTTTCATTGTTACCTGTGAATTGCAAACCATCATCCAGGGTTGCTACGTCATGTTTCACTCCGTTTTCTTCAAGAACGAGACGAGTAATACCGGTACCATCTACAGCCGGTTTCGCGTCACCGCTCTTCATAGTAAGACCGTTTGCACCATTTGCACCATTAAGATCGATGGAACCGTCTTTACCGTTGATAGCAACAGCAGAACCATCTTTACCCTTGACTCCGATGGAACCATCTTTACCTGTTGGACCTTCCTTACCGATCGCTAGATTATCATTTAACTTCAAATCATAAGTAGCTTGACCATTATTGTCAGTCTTAGCGATGAGCAAGTTTCCGTCAGTTCTGTTTTCTTGTCCATCTACCTTCACAATGTTATGTTTGCCGGCTAATTCTTTTACTTCGTTCAATTGACCACCATTAACTGCATCTTTGGAGTTAGGGGCTACGTTGCCGTCGGCAACATTCGTAATAGGCGCATTATTGGCATTGATACCGTTCGGAGTAATAAAGCTCTTTCCACCAACAGTCAATCCATTATTATTGATTACCGTAGTACCTGTTGTTACACTCTCTACATTTAGATCTTTAGCCAATTTGACATTCAACGTATCCGTGCCGTTAGATACCACACCGATATTGTTATCACTCAATTTAGACTCATCGGTCACGCCTCCGACAATATTAGTTTGAGAACCTAATTTTTGGGTAAACTTATTATCCGGAGCCGCAGCAGCTTTTACATCACCTGCATAAACTACGCCCTTATCTACTTCCGTAGTCACCGCATATAATTGGCTACCATTGATAGCATCGGTCGATGTAGCAGAAATGCGGCCTGCCGCCACATTAGTGATGGTCCGTTCTACACCCGCCTTGCCTACACTCACGGTGGAAGTCGGATTTACACCGGCGAAATTATGAGCTACCCCATTAATCGTTGCGGATTGTGTCGCCACTGCTGCCGCTGTTTCAGAGCCATTGCCGATAGCTACAGCATTTTCATTCGCTACCTTTGTATTGTTACCGAGAGCCACACCATTCTTTCCTGTTACGGATGCACTGCTCCCTACAATCATGGCACCATCAGCAGAAGCTATGGAATTATTACCTACCGCATATGCATTATCCGTTGTGATGGTATTCTTATTACCGAAAGCTCCTGCCGTATTACCTTTAACCGTACCGGCAGTAACCTTTTTAATCTTATCGCCATTAGCTTCTGTAGTTTCCGTAATAGTCGCGGAACCAATCGTATTGCCATCACCGATAGCATAGGAATTGCTTCCATACACTTTATTTTCTACACCGAGAGCAGCAGATTTAGTACCGGATGTAGCGCCATCGGTCATATCAAAACCGACCGTATTCGTATCACCAATGGAAATGGCTTTATCACCATACGCACCTACCTGGCTACCTACGGCAAGAGAGTTTTTACCCCAGCTTCGTGCCATGACGCCGATACCAGTACTGGCAACACCTTTTGTCAATGAGTTAACACCGATTGCCGTGGAACCCGTACCAAGAGACTGCGTCATCATACCGATAGCCATACTGCCATGACCGATAGAAGCGGTATTTACATACTTTTTACTATCATTAAGTGCACCAGATCCCAATGTAGTTCCAGGGTATAGAGCGGCTAGTTCACGATTAAAGTTTTTTTGTGTACCAGCAACCGCCATATCAGGCACTACTGTATTCAAATCAGGCTTTGCCGTTTCAATATCATCCCCACCGATGGCAATAGAGGAATGACCAATAGCTCTTACATCTCCCCCGATACCTATAGATTGAGTGCCATACACCTTTGCCATACTACCGATAGCCGTGCCTTGAGAGTATTCAGGATTATCATCAGGATTGGTAACGCCCTTTCTAATGATGCTGGCTTCCGCTCCGGAACCAATAACCACATCACCACGAGAGCCGTAAGAATGAGCTTCCGCCCCCATGACAACTGCACCAGATCCTTCTTGATTATGATATTTGGATACCGAGCTTGTAGCTTGACGACCAATAGTAATATCGCCATTTTCCATTGCATGTGCTACATTACCAATGGCAATAGTACTTGCAGAATAAGAATCGTTTGCTCTTTTTTGTCCCCCTGCATGAGCGCCTTGACCTATAGCAACACTGTTTTCAGAGTTTGCATCGGAATGGGCCTGACGTCCTACTACGACCGTTTGAGTACCTTCCGCATTTGCTAAGGAACCAATCCCTATAGCATTTAATCCTGTTACAGTAGATGTGTTACCCATGGCGATTGCATTTTGACTCTTTGCCTTAGCATCGGCTCCCACTGCTACACTGGCCAATCCGGTAGCTTGAGATTTAAGACCATATGCCGAACTGTCTTGACCCGTAGCATGAGCTTGATCACCAACAGCAAGAGAATGTAGTGCCGTAGATAGAGATAAAGAACCTATAGCCGTCGCCCCTTGACCTGTAGCGTTTGCTTGGTCACCGATAGCGATAGCATATATATCAGTTGCCTGTGTTCTACTACCGAGGGCCACCGTATATTCTTTTGTAGTCGTAGCAGTATCCCCTACTGCGATACTGTTTTTATGAAATACAGAAGACCCAATTCCCGCATTAAATGATGCTTCTGCCACACCCGGCATTAAACATCCTGCCAAGGCAAAAGCGCATAAAAGTGCACCGAATGATGCATTTTTCTTTTCAAAAACGGTTCTGCTTTTTCCACCATTAGTAGCGATTTCGGAAACCACTACATAGCAATGCTTCACTCGACTCCAAATTACTTTATAAATGTGATTCATAATTATCCTCCCTTTGGATTGAAAAACACACGCCCTAAAAAACAAAATGAGCTATGTCTCCTCAATACCACTATTATACATTCAAGGAGACATAACTCAAAGTTTTTACAAAGATTTTATAAAATTATAGGTTGTAAATGATATATTGACGTCCAGTCATTAACCGTCAGCCACATTACAAGGCATCATATTGATAAACAATCTTTCCGGAGAAAAGTTTATTTTGGTTCTAATATTAAAAAGATTCTTTATCTTATTCGCTGCCAATGCTGTGTACGAACTGAATCATCAATACCGACGGAGAGGAGATGATTCCCAAAATGGTTACCCGTTGTCCCATAGGAACAACCGCACCATTGAGATCTACAAGAATATTGGTTCCTTGAGCGGTACGGAAATTCATGAGTCCACCTTCTGCAGAGGATATAAGTCTACCAACGGTACAAATTTTAGTTCCCATCGGAATCCCGGATAAATTCCACGCAACTTGATAACCATCTAGCTGATCTATGCGTAAAGCGCCGGGATTGACTTGATACCAATTGTTAAGATCGCTCTTTACAGGACCTTGAAAATAGCCTGCATCACGAGTTATCTCAACCTTAGAAGGTTTCCGTGTCATTATCTTTGAAGAAGAATCTTCAACATCTTTTCTGTAGCTCACCATGGGTTGATTTGGAAGGCGATCTTCATAAGCCACTTTTTGAATAATCAGTATAGATTGTTGAGCCTGATTATGGGCTATATAACCTGACGCCTGAAAAGGCGTGTAACTCATTATCTTGCCTCCATTTTCCATCATGGCAGGAATTTCTTGTCCTTCGGGAGTGACAAAACGATATATATTTTCCGCATAGGCCCCTTCAAACTGACCTCTTACGGTAATACCATTTGCCGCCGAGGCCATAGGCCCCGACAGCAATAGTATTGATAACATTCCAATCACAAGAGAACACAATTTTTTCATATGAAAGCCTTTCGCTTCGATTAACCGCGACCTTTAATAACGCGAACACGTTGAATATCAGGAGTACCATCTTTATGTTTAGAAATAGTATCCACTCTGATACGTTCAAGTTCTGGTTGGAACTCTTTAAGAGCTCTAGCCATTTGTTCATCGGCAACAGCACCGTTTTGAATAGCTCTGTAAATCAAAGCAGCCATTTCATAACGAGTCATCATGCGGTCTCCGCCAAACTTACCGTCTGGGTAGCCAACGATGATGCCATTACCTGCCAATGTTGCCACATAGTCATATGCCCAGTGGTTTTCAGGCACATCTGGGAAGAGTTGCATCTTATCCAAATCCAAGGAGTTAAGCTGTTTACCTTCGGATACTTTCATGAGTGCACCCTTCATATTTTCAAGTTCCGCACGAAGATCCTTAAGTTCTTTCGCCATAGCTACTCTGGAAGTAGATACGTGATTACCTTGACCAAGTTTCAAGCTAACGCCGGCGTTCAACATGTTTTCGCCACCACCGAAGGAACCGCCTACACTAAATAGAGTATCTTCGTTTGGACGGTAGAATGCACCGATTGAAACTGCATGAGCGTCTTTATAATTACCATAGCCTGCAGCGATATCCAATTTATCATCAGGATCAAAGTCTAGAGGATGAAGTGCTGCCAATGCCGCTGCACCTGCGCCAACTCTGTTCACACGGCTATCAATATTCTTGATATTGCCACCGATTTGTTTCAATTGGCTAACGTTAACGGCATCCGTATCAGCCGTACCAGCTGCAACATTAGTAATCTTCTTGCTACCTGCATCGATACCGGTTTCTGTGATGCTAGGGCCGTTCTTAATTGTCAAGCCACTATTGTTCATCACCGTGTTACCAGTTGTTACCGATTTAAATGTCGGTGTATCGATTACAGATACTTTGTAGTCTACACCACCATTTGCATTTGTTCCTTTAGTTACGCTAATATTGCTACCTTCCGATACAGAAGAATGTTTACCAACTTCGTTGGAAACCAATTTCAATTGGTCTTCGGTTGCCGCTTGTCCACTAGTGATGTTATCAGGATCCCAAGTCTTATTAGTCAAGTTATTCACTGTACCGCCTGTACCGTTAATAGTTACTTTACCTGCTTGGATTGTGCCTTCAGAACCTTTAATGGAGATTTGCTTATCAGGATCTGTTCCAAGAGTAATATCATCATTGAGATTTACTTTATATGTCTTAGATCCATCATTATTAGTTGTGGAGGTCACTGTTGTATTTTTGCCATTTTCTAGTTTTGTTGTAGCACCAGCTACCGCTTTACTCAATTGGTTAACATTTACTGCATCTGTTCCATTGGTACCTTCAGCAACATTAGTAATCTTCTTACCGCCGGCATCAATACCGTCCTTAACAATCTTAGGACCGCCATTGATAGTCAAGCCATCACTGTTCATAACGGTATCGCCAGTAGTTACACTGTTCAAACCTTTCAAGTCCTTAGCAAGACGAACTTTCAAGTTGTTAGCACCATCGGATACAACACCGATATTGTCATCAGTAGTCAATTTATTTACATCAGTAATGCCACCGACTACATTAACTTGTTCATTAAGTTTCTTCTTGATAACAGCGCCTGTATCACCGCCATATTTCATGCCGTCATCCAATGTTGCAACATCATGTTTGTCGCCATTCTTTTCTTCGATAACAAGACGAGTTATGTTTGTACCATCAACGCCAGGTTTACCGTCACCACCTTTAATGGAGATGCCGTTAGCACCATCTTTACCATTCAAACCAATAGAGCCGTCTTTACCGTTGATAACAACAGCGGAGCCGTCTTTACCGTTAACTCCGATGGAGCCATCTTTGCCATCAGCACCCTTCTTACCAAGCACCAAATCATCATTTACGTTAACTTTGTATGGATTATTTGTGGAACCATCGCCTTCAACGGTTGTATTTTTACCGTCTTTAAGGATAGTTTTACCTGCTGCAATAGCGTCTTTCAATTGACCAAAGTTAACTGCATCCGTGTTATCAGTACCGGCTGCTACATTAGTAATCTTCTTCCCGCCTGCATCGATGCCGTCCTTGACAATCTTAGGACCGCCAGTGATAGTCAAGCCATCCGTGTTCATAACAGTATTACCGGTAGTTACGCTAGTCAAATTTTTCAATTCTTTTGACAATTTAACATTAAGTGCACCATTTGCAGATACTACACCGATATTGTCATCAGATAATTTATTTGCATCAGCACCACCTTTGATATCTAACTGTTCGCCTAATTGTTTATTGATAACAGTTGTATCATCGCCCTTGAAGTTCAAGCCTTTTGCAATGGTGTTATTGATGTTTGTAATATCGGTTTTGTTATTTTTTACACCGTCACTAACATGTTTCAATTGGTCTTCTGTTGCCGCTTGACCATGTACAACTGTAGGATTATCGATATCCCATGTACGGTTAGTCAATTCGTTTACCGTACCTGCGCCGGTTATTTTAACTGTTCCGGCCTTAATATCACCTGTTGCACCGTTAATAGTCACCTTATCTCCGGCCGTAATCGTACCAGTAGTGCCATCTACAACAACTTTCTTATCAGCATCTGAACCAAAAGTAACCTTATCACCTAATCCAACTGTATATTCTTTACCACCAGCAGCGTTAACGCCTTCTGTAACGGTTACGTTAGCATCCTTAGCTTTTACGGTTGTCGCTTTGGATGTACCGCCAATAGCAGCATTTAATTGATCCACATTGACAGCATCCGTTCCATCAGTACCAGGTGCTACGTTAGTAATTTTTTGACCACCCGCATTCAAACCGTCTTTATTGACATAAGTTTTTCCGTTGATAGTCAGGCTACCGTTAGGGCCTAGGTTAACATCTTTTTTAAGCTTAACATTTAGTTGAGTGCCGTCAGATATTACGCCGATATTATTATCTGTCAAGTCCGCAGAAGCACCACCCTTGATGGATAACTTCTCGCCCAATTGCTTATTGATGTCTGCACCGGTATCACCAGCGAAGTTCAAACCTTTCGTAATGGTATTGTTGATATTTGTGATATTTGTTGTATTGGTATCTTGTTGCACTTTGGATGCGATATCTGTCAATGTAACTTGTTTCTTATCGCCTTTATCATTAGCTACAGTCAATACCATGTTGCCGTCGCTGTCAGCTTTATATTTACCTTGGCTATTTGGCTCAGGGTTTGCTACCAAACGATAGTCACCTTTTGCCACTTCGGTAAATACATTGCTCAAATCGACATTAACTTTACCTGTATCATTACGTTCCAATGTCAACGTTTTACCGTCATTGGATACGCTGCCGCTTGTAACAAAGTTATTTTTAAGACCGGTCACATTAGCGGTCAAACCGTTTGTACCGGTTAGATTTGCAGTGCCGTCACCATTAGCTTGGTACGTTGCAGTACCGCCGGTTATGTATTTGTCTTTTGCAGTAACGATGCGGTTGATATCGCCGATATTAGCGCCGTTTGTAATGACATCTCCGCCGCTGGCAACGTTTGTGATTTGTTTGTTGCCCGCATTAATACCACTATTATTGATTACTACGTCACCTACGGTTACGCTATCGAAATTAGGGTTTTTGCTTACAGCTACGGTCAATTTCTTAGCAGCCGTATCGTATTCCACGATTGCATTGTCTTTTGCCGCAAATTCAAGCGTATCGCCAGCTTTGATTGGGCCTTCATTATTGCCAGCCTTTACTTTAAAGCCGGATTTTAGTTTTTCAACATCATCAGCACTAGCGATGTTATTGATTGTAACTGTGCTTGCCGGTGAAGTTGGATTAGCTTTATCCTCTACTTTAAGATCAACCTTGTTATTAGTTACTGTATAAGATCCATCTGCCGCAGCTGAGTTTTTAACTAGACGATAATCAGTCTTAGATGCATTGGCAACGGTAATAGCATCAGATACCTTCTTCAATTGGTCTTCTGTTGCCGCTCTACCATTTACAACTACCGGATTTTGTACATCCCAGTCACGGTTATCTAAACCGGTCACATAGCTCTTATGGTCTGTGGAATCAACACCCATTCTAGCTGTTCCCGCCGTTACGCTGTTCAAACCGGTCAAATCTTTAGCCAATTTCACATTTAATGAGCCATTTGAGGATACCACACCGATATTATTATCCGACAAGTTCGCTGCTGCCGCACCACCTTTAATATCCAATTGATCGCCCAATTGTTTATTGATGACAGTTGCATCATCACCCTTGAAGTTCAAACCTTTCGCAATAGTGGTGTTGATATTTGTGATATTTGTTGTATTGGTATCTTGTTGCGCTTTGGAGGCGATATCTGTCAATGTAACTTGTTTCTTATCGCCTTTATCATTAGCTACAGTCAATACCATGTTGCCGTCGCTGTCAGCTTTATATTTACCTTGGCTATTTGGCTCAGGGTTTGCTACCAAACGATAGTCACCTTTTGCCACTTCGGTAAATACATTGCTCAAATCGACATTAACTTTACCTGTATCATTACGTTCCAATGTCAACGTTTTACCGTCATTGGATACGCTGCCGCTTGTAACAAAGTTATTTTTAAGACCGGTCACATTAGCGGTCAAACCGTTTGTACCGGTTAGATTTGCAGTGCCGTCACCATTAGCTTGGTACGTTGCAGTACCGCCGGTTATGTATTTGTCTTTTGCAGTAACGATGCGGTTGATATCGCCGATATTAGCGCCGTTTGTAATGACATCTCCGCCGCTGGCAACGTTTGTGATTTGTTTGTTGCCCGCATCAATACCGTCTTTTACGATTTTCGGACCTCCGGTGATAGTCACACCATCAGTGTTCATTACGGTATTGCCGGTCGTTACACTAGTCAAGCCTTGTAGTTCTTTAGCCAATTTAACATTTAGTGTATTAGATCCATTGGATACTACACCGATATTGTTATCACTCAATTTAGATACATCAGCCACGCCACCAACGACATTAGTTTGCGCGCCTAATCTTTGAGTAAATTTATTATCATTAGCCCCTGCAGCCTTTACATCACCTGCATAAACTACGCCTTTATTTACTTCGGTATTTACCGCATATAGTTGGCTGCCGTTAACAGCATCGGTAGATGTAGCGGAAAGACGACCTGCTGCAACATTCGTGATAGTACGTTCCGCACCTGCCTTACCTACACTTACCGTAGAACCAGGGTTAGCGCCTGCAAAATTATGTACTTCGCCATTGATCATTTCAGATGCTGTACCAACCGCTGCTGCAGTTTCAGATCCGGCACCGATAGCCACGGCATTTTCATGCTCTACTTTTGCTTCATTACCAATAGCTACGCCATTCTTTACTGATACATTAGCCTTGTTACCTATCGCCGTACCATTTAGGCCCGTAACGGAGGTTGAAGACCCTATCGCAGTACCATCTACTGCATTAACCAAAGAAAGTCTACCGAGAGACGTTGCCCCTATAGCTCTTGCTTTAGCTTGATAACCGATACCCGTAGCTTGCCCCTTTGTCGCCTCTGACCAAGTACCAATTGCTACACTGGCATCTTCCTGAGCCGTCGCATTCGTACCCATAGCGATAGACCACTGACCTGTCGCCTTTGAGCTTCCACCGATTGCATAAGCATAATTGTTCGAAGCTTTTGAATTATTCCCCACCGCCAAGGAGGCTTCTCCCGTAGCCTCAGAGAGGCTACCAACAGCAATGGCATGTGTATTTTTCGCCTTCGCACCGCCACCGATAGCAGCAGCATATTCTCCACTAGACTCAGCATTTGCACCAACAGCAACCGCATTTTCTGCGCTCGCTTTAGACCAAGGACCAATTGCTGCCGCATTTTGAGCGGTAGCATGTGATCCGCCACCTACGGCGGTAGAATATGCTTTTGTAGACTCACTATGTGCTCCTAACGACAAAGCAACCGTGCCAAGCGCCTGAGCATAACCGCCAAGCGCCACATTGTTCTGATCGGCTCCACTATCGGCTCCATTACCCCATGCTACACCTGCCCCTGTTCCGGCAGGATTTACCGCTTGAGCAACATTTAGTGGCAGTGCTACGCTCCCCACTAATGCGAGTGCACATAAAAGAGTGCGCACACCTGTACCACCGCTTCCATTAATCTTGCCGCGGTTGTTAGCAATTTCCGAAACAACCACATAACAGTTTTTCACCCGACTCCAAATGACTTTATAAATCCGATTCATAACTTTCCTCCTAAATTCCTCCTGTTACACTAAAATTACGCTCTCTATATTGAAGTAAAAAATATATACCCTCTGTAAAAAACACCTTTTTAAAAACAGGCAAGTATTCATCTTAATAATCATTATCACATAATTATAGTAATAATTCAAAAATCGCTAAATCTTGATTATTATGTAATGTATTTGCAGTGCCAGGAAACAAAAACAAGACTACTTTGATTTATTATAGTTATAAAGAAAAATAATTTAAAACAAAGCAGACCTTTCTAATTATAATTATAACAAAAAACAATATATCTAAAAAGAGTTATAAAATTATAATAAAAAGGGTAGCAACTTTGGTTCTATAATAAATGTTGAGGTGACGCCACTACGGTGTCACTTCCAACATTATTTTTTTGTAAAAAATAAGCATATAAGGCTCACATACTTTACAATAAAAGTGTCAAAGTCCTAAAGAAAGGATGTGAGCTTATATGCCTACTACTGATTATACTGAATTTTTACATAATGTAAAACAAGAATATATTACAAATAGCTACGAATTGGACGGAACATTTATTTTTGACATAGAATTACCGGCAACACCTCATATTTGCCCAAAATGCGGAGAAACTACAGATCGTATTAAAGATTACCACATACGTACTGTAAAGTTTGGAAAAGTACAACGAGGTCCACTAATTGGAAAATACAGACAGCGCCGGTATATTTGTCTGCATTGTGGTCATTCTTTCGCTGAAAGCAATCCATTTGTACGAAAACATATGTAACTAAGTGTCACTAATATTAGAATGCTATTTGATAAACTTACTGAAAATGTAACCTATACAGCTATTGCTAACGAGTGTGATACATCTATTACTACAGTATTACGTTATTGCTCTAGGATTACTATACCTAAGCCCAAGACCTTACCTACTGTTATTGGTATTGATGAGTTTAAAGGAAATGCAGAAGGCTACCAATACCAAGTTAATTTAACTAATCCAGATACACATGAAATATTAGATATTTTACCGAAACATGATACGCAAGCATTAATCCACTATTTTTCATCATTTAAACATAAGGATCGTCTACAAGTTAATTTTATTGTAATGGATATGTCCATACAATTTAAGCGCATCATGGAGGCGCTATTTCCAAATGCGCATATTATCTGTGATTGATACCATGTATGTCGACTTGTAGATTAGGCGATAGAGCGAGTTAGAAAGCGTGAGCAACATAAACTGGCTGCTTATTCACGTATGTTAAAACAGAATAGACGTGTGCTAATGAAGCATCCAAACCATTTAACGGAAGCCGAACATATTAAACTATGTGAAATACTCAGAATATCTAATGATTTACGAAAAGCATATGCCTTAAAACTTTCTTTTAGAAAAATCTTTTCAATCTATGGTAAACAAGGGATAGCTACACATTTAACGCATTGGTTGGAATTAGTAAAAGCATCTGGCTTAAATGAATTTAATAACTTCTTTACATCATTTCCTGCATGGATGACGCAATTAACTAATGTATTCATACTTCCATATTCTAATGGATACACAGAAGGAACTAACAAGAAAATTAAAGAATTAAAACGGATAAGCTATGGACTTCGCCACTTTGGTAGATTTAGAGTACGTATTCTACTGTTGAGCAAAAGAAATGGCACCAACCATAACTATGATTGGTGCCAAAGAAGACTCGTAGAGTGAATACCCCAACATTTGACTAAGAATCAATATTTAATAGAAAACTTTTTAAATTTCCACAAATTAATGATTCAACTTAGACAATTGAGTATCATCAAGTCCTAATACAGAATTTAAAATAGATTTAATTTTTTCATTATCGGCTTGTAGTTTATCGATTTGGCGTTTGGCATCAGCTAAATCACGGGCCATTGCCATTCTAGAACTGGATACTTTAGATTTAGCTCCCAACTTATAAGAGATACCAGCATTAAAAACAGTATCATCGTCACCATTAACAGTAGAGCCAACAGTAATCATTAAGTCTTCAGTTGGACGATATGCAACACCAATAGCAACAGCATTAGCATTATGATAATGTCCATATCCAGCCATGATATCTAATTTATGGTCTGGATCAAAATCTAATGGATGTAAACCTGCAAGTGCAGCACTTCCTGCAATACCTTTGTGTGCTTCTTTTTGATTAGCATTAATAATATTACGTATACTACTAGTATCACTGCTTAAGTTATTAATTTGATTAATGAAATTAGAATTTAATCCTATAGTATAATTTTTACTACCATTGTCATTTGTTCCTTCGGTAACTGTAATATTATCGTTTCCAGATTTAATGGTAGTATGTTTTTGTGCTTCAAGTGCAACATCATGTAATTGAGATCCATTAATAGCATCTGTAGATGTTTCAGATACTCTACCAGCACCGACATTTTGAAGTTGCCGTGTAAAACTTTCATTGCCAAAGGATACTATAGAATTTGGCGTACTACCCGCAAATGCATGATTAGTAAATTCAATTTTATTAGAGCTATCAGATTTGATTGTAGTTGTACTCACCGCCTCAGTCATTGCTTTAGAATTAGAACCAATAGCAACACCATCCTTGATCTTTACCTGAGTGCTACTGCCTTGGGCTACTGCTCCTTCAGCCTCAGCATATGATCCGTTACCAATCGCAATAGTATTTATACCATTAGTTCTAGCTTGCGACCCAATTGCAAATGTATTTTCAGTAATGGCTTCTGCACTAGAACCAAATGCTAAAGAATTTCTCCCCCTTGCTTTGGCCAGTTCACCACCAACAAAACTGTTCACTCCTTGCGCCAAGTTATTATTACCAACAGCAAATCCATTTTGACCTTCTACTGTATTCTTATAGCCTATAGCAAAAGCACTCGTAGCAGTACTTGAAATGGTATTATGGTTACCGAAAGATTCTGCCCCTACTGCTGCTGCTGCAGGATCTACAGTATTATTAACACCTGCGGCGAATACAGAACTAGTTAAGGAAACCATGGTCATTAACATAATCATTGATTTTTTTTGAAGTTTCAGCATACTAAAATATACCTTTCCAAAATAAAACACAAAACATAAATCAATAAACAATAAACTATTTATTAGTTTATGTGAACCAAATAACAAGAGAACAACATAACTAAAAACTATTTGCTTTTAGAAAACGCTCCATAGTTTATAAATTCACGACTATTATCGGTTTGTATTGTATGAATAGGAAATCCCATTTTAGCTAGTAATTACAAGGGTTAATTGATGTTTCACCCACACTTTTTCTCTTATAAGCCTGACATATAACAACACAAAACAGATACTATATATTATTTTTATTAACCCGAACACGTTCAATAATTGGTTGGCCCTGATGGTTCTTTGCTACTGTATCTACGCGGAATAAAGCCATTTCAGGACTAAATTCTGTTACCAGTTGTTCGTTTACTT
>ERZ773038.1282-NODE-1282-length-14438-cov-7.110269_pt1 | contig 14438 bp, 8 predicted proteins | sample MGYA00511665_ERZ773038 | MGnify/ENA primary metagenome ERZ773038 (study PRJEB29015, sample SAMEA2737966) | human oral metagenome | biome: human oral; feature: human-associated habitat; material: dental | place: China | collected 2028 ... | reverse complement strand
CGGCGTAGCCCTTGGCGGTGACGGTGACACCCGGCAGGGTGGCATCGGGTCGTGCACGCGTCTGGGCGGCTGCAACTGGCTGCACTTCTTCCTGGGCCAGGCCCGCCCCATGCCATCCCGCCAGGGCAGGGCCCAGCGCCAGCATCACGGCACGCCATGCCCAGCGCCTGCCCGCAGCCGGAGCCACGCAAGACCCTCGTGCCGCGACGCACATCGGGTTCTCGGTTGTACTCATCCTGTATCTCCTTGTAACGATCATCATGAAACCGTTGTGCGGATGTCCACCGAGCCTACATCCGTCGGGAGGGTCGCCAGCCACGCGCCGAACCTCGCCACCCTGTGTTGCCCGGGCGATCGACAGCCTTCCGCCGAAGTCGCGCCCCGATGCGCGCCCTCCCGGACGCGGCCCAACCATGGACGACCACCGGGAAGGCCGCCGTGTGGCGGCGACAGCGTCTCCTGGACAGGGAAGGGCGCTTCATGAACGCCAAAGCATCCGCATCTCATTCCCATTATCAGGCAAGAAAAAAGCAAGTAAATTGACAATTGGCAAATCTCTGAAATATGGTCGCTCCGTCGTTGCCTTTAGCCTCCCGGGTTCGCACGGCCGCACAGCACAGGCTCTTTCCGGGCCAGGAAAGCAGCCTTCGTCATCACGTCGTTTCGCCGAATGTCGCAGCGACAATTGCGGGAATCTGCAGGACAAATTCTGTGTACTGGTGCATCATTCGGTTTTTCCGGGTTTCATCGTGTTCCGAAAATATCTCGCACCGATAGGCCCTGAATTTCGGGAGAATTGACATTTTTGGCAATAGTCACGCTACTGCCGATAAATATCTTTTTCTACAGCGATTCATCAGAAAACAAACTGCACCCACAGGCCTTTCAGAATATTTTCCGCGCGGCGCCCGGTCCACGCTTTCCTTCCGTCCTGCGAGAAATCGGCATCGATCGGTCCGCAGCGGCATTACCGTGACGGCCGGCTTGTCAACGAAGTCTCGATGAGGAGCAACATGAATCAGGGGGAAATGGATTACCAGTCGGCAGCGGACCAGTCGCGCGCCGGTCTGGCCATTTTGCTGCTCTTGGGCCGGGCCATGCCCTGGCTCGTCTTTTTTGCCGTCGCCACGCTGGGCTCGACCCTGCCGGAGCAGCTCAATCCCACGCCGGCCCGGCTGGGCTGGCTGGCGGCCAGTTACTTCCTGCCAGCGGCACTACTGTCGGCCCAGGCCGTTCACTTCGTGCAGAAGCGGGGCACGCGCCAGGGCCTGATCGTCGTGTTCCTGATCACGGCGGCCGCGCTGCTGGTGACCTCGGCCCTGCCGGGGCTGGGCGGTGCCTGCGTGGGCATGGCCCTGGGGGGCGTGGCCCTGTCACTGGCGCAGCCCGCCACCCGGCTGGCCGCCATGGCGCATGCCGACGTCGCGGCACGCCCGCTGGTGATGTTCATGGCCCAGGCCGGGCTGCCGATGGCCGCCATTCTGGGCGGCGTCGTGCTGCCGCCGCAGGCCGGCTACCACGGCTGGCAGGCTGCGCTGCCCACTTGGGTGCCGGTGGCCCTCTTTCTGGTATTGCTGGTCCGCGTCTGGATTCCGTCCGACGACCGCAACGACAGCGTGCTGCCCCGACAGACCCCGAACGAGGCCAGCCAGCAGCCCCCCTGGCTGCTGGCTGCCGTCGATGCCCTGGTCGGGCTGGTGTTCTCGTGCTGCGCGCTCTGGCTGGGCATGTATGCCCATCTGCTGGCCATGCCGGCCAACGGCATCACGGCACTGATGGTCAGCCTGGGCGGTGCAGGGCTGGTGGCCCTGGGACTGGCCGCCGGCATGGAAGGACGGGTCGAACGCCCGGAATGGCTTCCCGGTGCATTGCTGCTGGGCGCCGCCGCTTCGGTGCTCCTGCTGCCCATGGCCAGCCAGGAGCAGCGCTGGCCTCTGTGGCTGGCAGCAGCCGGCATCGGCTTCACGCTGTTTGCCTGTCATGAATTGCTGGTGGCCCGTCTGCTGGCCCCGGAAGCGCCCATGACGTCCGAGCTGTTGGTCGGTATTGGCGAAGCAGCCATGACCAGCGCCCATCCGACCTCCGCCTTTTCCGCCACGCAGGTTCCTCCTCTGACCACCAGTCAGCCGGACGCCCCATCCACCGGGACTGGCGCCTTTACGCCCACCGAGGATCCCGGACCGTTTCCCTCTACGCTGGGCGGGCCGATACCGAACGACACGGCCAGCACCACGGTGACGGCAGACACATCGACCTTCCCGTCCACCGCCACCTTCGCCGCCACCTCGGCCTTCCCGACCTCGACGATGCAGCTCTCACCCGAGGCTGCGCAGCCCGAGGCACCGGCCGCACAGTCCCCCGAGCCCGACAGCCGGTTCTTCTCGCCCACCACGGGCGGAACCCGGGTCAAGCACAACCCGCCGGGATACGCGCGCGCGCCCAGCCCGGCCCCCGAGGTCCTGCAGGACCCGCCCGAGGCCGTGGCGCCCGCCAGTGCCCCGCCATCAGGCCCGACGATCAGCGCGGCGACTGCGCCGGATGATGCGCTGGAAGACGGGATCGAGGAGCCCGGATTCGAGTCCGAAGATGGCGAGATTCCGCTGCCGGAAGGGACGGTGCCGCCTGCGCTGCTGGCCGAGAACACCAACCGTCTCACCTCGGTCACGCCCAATCCGGCCATCACGCAGCTCATCACGGCCCATTTTCTGGGTGGGGCAGCCGGTCCGCTGGTCCTCGGCTTCATGACGGGCAGCCTGTCCGGGTTCGGCTTTCTCTGGTACCTGCTGGCCGTCCTGCTGGTCCTGGCCGGTGCGCTTTACCTGATGCCGAAGCATCACCGCGGCGTATAGCGCCAAAAAAAGGCCTAACATTGCGACTGTCTGCTTTCATCCCGATGAGGACGGCTCGCCATGAAAAACCTTCCTGCCTCCGAAGGACAGCCTCTCTTCTACGATGCCATGAAGCCACTGTCCTTCGACGTGGTTTCGGTCCAGTCCCAGGTGGTCTACGGGCGGGTGGGCAACAACGTGGCCACCCCCGTGCTGCTGCGCGCGGGACTGGAAGTGGCCATCGTGCCCACCGTGGTGTTCAGCAACACGCCCCACTATCCCACCATCCACGGCGGCTGCATTCCTGACGACTGGTTTGCCGGCTACCTGTCCGATCTGAAGGCCCGGCGCGCGCTGTCCCAGCTGCGTGCCGTGCTGGTGGGCTATCTGGGCGGTCCCAGCCAGACCGCCATGCTGGCCCAATGGCTGCAGCCACTGCGCAAACAGTACCCCGGCCTGCTGGTCGTCGCGGATCCGGTGATGGGTGACGAGGACAGCGGCATCTACGTGGCCAAGGGCATGGTGGACGGCCACCTCCAGCACCTGATCCCGCAGTCCACAGGGCTCACCCCCAACGGCTTCGAGCTGCGCTATCTGACCAGCATGCCCGTGGACACCATCGACCAGGTGATTGCAGCGGCCCGCACGCTCATCCGGGGTAACACCCGCTGGATCGTCGTCACCAGCGCGGCGCCCCAGGACTGTCCCGAGGACGAGATCCAGCTGATTGTCGTCACGGCCGACGGGGCCGAGCGCATCCGGCACCGCCGCGTCGACAGCGTGGTCAAGGGCACGGGAGACCTGTTCAGCGCCACACTGACGGCCTGCCTGCTGGCCGACCAGTCACTGAACGAAGCAGCCAGTTTCTCAGCCAACGTGGTGATGCAGGCCCTGCAGTACACGCGTGACGCCGAAAGCGGCGAGCTGCTGCTGCCCCGGGAATGGGGCGTGCCCAGCTTCCAGAAGTAGGCCGACGGGTCAGCGGTAGTCCCGCGAGGCACCGGTGACCAGCTGCCCCAGCAGGGGGCTCAGGTCGTGCAGTCGGCGTGCAATCAGATGACGCACGCCGTCGACCACTTCCCAGCGCCCATCGACGGCCAGCAGCCGGCTGCCCACCAGCACCCGTCGGCTGCGCACTGCCAGGTCCTGCCAGACCACCACGTTCACCGTCCCCCATTCGTCCTCCAGCGTCACGAAGGTGACGCCGCTGGCCGTGGGCGGCCGCTGCCGCATGATCACCAGCCCGGCCGCCCGCACGCCGCGCCCATGGGGAAGGCTCTGCAGGGCGCGGCTTTCCAGACAGCGTCTTTCCTGAAGCTGTGGCCGCAAGAGCGCCAGCGGGTGTGTCCTCAGGCTGAAACCCTGCGAACGATAGTCGGCCAGCAGCTCCTGGGCGACCGAGGGAGCGGACAGGGCCACTGGCTGCTCCTGCGGTGACTGTGCGAACAGGGGGGTGGGTTCCTCCACACCGGCCACCGCCCAGTGCGCGGCGTGACGGTGGGCGGCCAGGGCCCGCAGCGCACCGGCCTCGGCCAGCAGGCCGGCCTCGCGCGCATCCAGCCCGGCCCGATGGCAGAGGTCGGCCACATCCCGAAAGGCATGCCGGGACGGCTCGGTGCCACCCCGCGCCAGCCGGGCCGCCACGATGCGCCGGGCCGCCGCCTCGCTCAGCCCATGCACCTGCCGGAAGCCCAGCCGCAGGGCCGGCTGGGTACCGCCTGGCTCACCCCCTTCCAGCGTGTTGTCCCAGTGGCTGTGGCACACGTCCACCGGCCGCACGGTCACGCCATGGCGGCGGGCATCCTGCAGCAGGCTGCTGGCCGAATAGAAGCCCATCGGCTGGGAATTGAGCAGCGCACAGATGAAGGCGGCGGGCTCATGGCGCTTGAGCCAGCAGCTCACGTAGGTGATCAGCGCAAACGCGCAGGCATGGCTTTCCGGAAAGCCATAGTTGGCAAATCCCTTCAGCTGCTCGAAGATCCGCTCGGCAAACGCCAGGGTGTAGCCGCGTTCCTGCATGCCGCCCACCAGGCGCTGGCGGTGGATCTCCAGGTCACCGTGACGGCGCCAGGCCGCCATCGAACGCCGCAGATGGTCAGCCTCACCCGGGGTGTAGCCGGCGGCGACGATGGCCAGCTTCATGGCCTGCTCCTGAAAGAGCGGCACACCCAGCGTGCGCTCGAAGACCTCGCGCAGCGCCTCGGACGGATAGTTGACCGGCTCCAGCCCCTGACGACGGCGCAGGTACGGATGCACCATGTCGCCCTGGATGGGGCCGGGGCGGACAATGGCCACCTGAATGACCAGATCGTAGAAGCAGCGGGGCCGCAGCCGCGGCAGCATCGACATCTGGGCGCGGGATTCGATCTGAAAGACGCCCACGGTGTCAGCCGCACTGATCATGTCGTAGGTGGCGTCATCATCGGGCGGGATGGTGGCCGGTGTCAGGTGACGGCCGCGGTGCCGCGCCAGCAGCGCCAGCGTCTTTCGCACGCAGGTCAACATGCCCAGCGCCAGGCAATCCACCTTCAGCATGCCCAGCACGTCCAGGTCATCCTTGTTCCACTGGATGATGGTTCGCGCCGGCATGGCCGCATTCTCGATGGGCACCAGACGGGACAGCGGGCCGTCGGAGATCACAAACCCGCCCACGTGCTGCGACAGGTGGCGGGGATGGTCGCGCAGCGCCTCCACCAGATGCAGCAGCCGCTGCATCAGCGGCGTGGCCGGATCGAAACCGGCCTCCGCCAGCCGGTCGGTCACGTCGTCGCCATAGCCGCCGCGCCCGAAGCAGGCGCCGATGGCCGTGACCTGATCGGGCGGGAAACCCAGTGCCCGGGCCACGTCACGCGCCGCACTGCGCCTCCGGTAGCAGATGACGTTGGCCGTGAGCGCCGCCCGCGCCCGACCATACTTGCCGTAGATGTACTGAAAGACCTCCTCGCGCCGTTCGTGCTCGAAATCCACGTCGATGTCGGGCGGCTCGTTGCGCTCGCGGCTGATGAAGCGCTCGACCAGCACCTGCATCCGGGAAGGGTCCACCTCGACGATGCCCAGCACGAAACAGACGGCCGAATTGGCGGCCGAGCCGCGCCCCTGGCAGAGAATGCCCTGGCTACGCGCAAAGCGCACGATGTCGTGAACCGTGAGGAAGTAGGGCTCATAGCCCAGGTCGGCAATCAGCGCCAGCTCATGCTCGACCAGCCCGATGACCCGTTCGGGCGCCCCCTGCGGCCAGCGCCAGCGCAGCCCTTCCTCGGCCAGGTGGCGCAACCATGAGGTGGGGGTGTGCCCCTCCGGCACCAGCTCCTGCGGATAGCGGTACTGCAGGCTGTCCAGCCTGAAGGTGCATCGCCTCGCAATCTCCAGCGTCTCGGCCAGCAGCGCCGGCGGATAGATCCCGGCCAGCGCCTCGCGGCGGCGCAGATGGCGCTCGCCATTGCGAAAGAGCCATCCACCGACCTCGGTCAGCGGCAGCCGATGGCGCAGCGCCGTCAGCGTGTCCTGCAGCGCCCGGCGTCGCTTCAGGTCCATGTGCACGTCGCCGCAGGCCACCGGCGTCAGCCCCGTCTTCTGCGCCAGCGCCAGCAGATGCCTCAGCACGGCCGCATCGTCACGGTCGCGATGCAGCTCCACCGCCAGCCAGGCGTGGGTGAAGGTACGCCGCACCCAGGCGGCCCGCTCGAGGGCAGGCCGGTCTCTCCCCGGTTCGGGGGCGGCCAGGGCCTCGTCGTCCATCCCGTCTGCCCGCAGCTCATCCGGAGCGTCGACCTGCACCTCATCCGGATGCGGCGAAGGCAGCCACAGGCAGAGCAGCCCGGAAAGATCCAGCCCGGGGCGGGTGAAGTCCTCGCGCGTGAGCCGGTAGCAGCCCTTGCCGGCGGCGCGCCGCCCGGTGGTGATCAGGCTGCACAGCACCTCGTAACCGGCCTGATCCTGCACCAGCAGCACGAAACGGGTTCCATCGACCAGCCGGAATTCGCTGCCGACAATGAGCGGCACACCCGTCTTCCGGCTGGCCTCGAAGGCACGCACGATGCCGGCCAGCGAACATTCATCGGTGATAGCCAGCGCCTGGTAGCCGCAGGCCCGGGCGCGCTCGAAGAGCTGCGCCGCGCTGGACGCCCCCCGCAGGAAGGTGAAGTCCGACAGACAGTGCAGCTCGGCATAGGCCGGCGGCGGCGTGGCCATGCCGGCATCGGCATCCTGCCCGGCCGGCCGGGCAGCAGAGCATTCCCGCATTGCTGGCTGGTCCTGGCAGATTCGTGCCTTGGCCGTTGCCGGGGGTTCATGGCCGCCTGTCATGCGAACCACCCGTGCAGCATCCAGGGTCCGTGCTGGCCCACGGCCGAGAATGCCCAGGCCAGCTGACCATTGGCCAGCCGCAGCACGTAATAGTCGCGTTTCAGGTCGCCACCGTCCCACCAGCCGGACTCCAGCCGCTCCGGTCCGCCAACGATCTCGGCCACCGGCTGGGTGAGCGGGCGCGGCTCGGGCAGCATCCAGCCGGGCCGGGCAGGCCAGCCGGGCAGTCGCTCTGGCACGCGCCGACCCCCATCACGGCCGCCCCCGTCCATGGAGCCCCCCACCACCTTCTTCCAGGCATGTTCAGGGCGCGGATCGGCCACCGGCGCCACCCCATACACCGCATCCTCGCCCAGCCGGACGCGCAGGCGCTCGCGCAGCTGCCCCCAGCCCTCGGCACGCCCGGTACGGGTATCGAACAGGTCGCGACCCGGCGGCTGCAACGGCTGCAGGTCGCGGGCCACCAGGCGCAGCCCCACCACCGGCCGTTCCAGCACCACGGCCTCCAGCCGGCTACGCAGCAGCTCGAAGAGCGTGGCCCCGTCATGTTCCGGGGCCAGCAGCCGCAGGCGCAGCGGCGTCGCGTCCGGCACGGCCTCGTCAGACGTGCGTCGCGAACCGCGCTCATGGTCCAGCCACACCGTCAGCTGCTGCACACCCCGGATGCGCCGCGCCAGAAAGGTCGCCAGATCCATCACCAGCCGACGCAGCGGAAACATCAGCGGCTGGTGGCCGGTCACGCCATACTCCAGCTCCAGCCGCATGTCGAAATGCTCGGGCGGCCGGAACAGGGTCAGCGGCGGCTGCCGCTGGCCGCGCAGCTCGTCCAGACAGTGCAGCAGGGATTCCCCGAAGCGCCGCCGCAACCCGTCGGCCGGCATCTCGAAGACCTGCTGCAGCCGCCGGATGCCCAGCCGGTGCAGCCGCTCGCCGGCCCCATCAGGCAGGCCGGCACGACGCACCGGCACCCGGGCCAGCAGAGACTGCAGCTGTGCCGCATCGGTGGCCTGCAGGCCATCCTGCAGCCAGGCCAGCAGATGGGCCGCCCGGGGAAAGGGCGCCAGCGCGATGCGATGGCGGAACTGCAGATCCGACAGCTCGCGGCGCAGCCGTTCCTCGAAGGCAGGCCACCCGCCCATCAGCCCCAGGCTGCTGCCCACCTCCAGCACGAGGGCCTGCGGCCAGGCCGCGCAGACCTGATGGCTGAAGCGATAGGCCCAGGCCGCCAGCCACTGCTGCCAGCGCGGCAACGCCGCGGCATCATGGGGCAGGGCGATGAAATCGGCATGAATGGCCCGGGCCACGGTCAGCTTCTGGCCGACCCGCAGCCCGCACCGTGCGGCAGCCGCATTGACGGCCACCAGGCTGCGGCATGTGGCTGGACCATCCACCAGCACCAGCGGTGCCTCCGGATCAGGCTGGCTGCGCCGAACCACGTCCAGCGCCAGCTCCGGCAAGGCAATGCAGGCCCACAGCATGGCTCAGGCCGCCGGCAGGGCAATGGGACGGGCGGGCACCGCGCCGCCCCGGCATTTCAGGACCTGCAGCCCACCATCCGGCAGCAGCTGCAGCCGCAGCGCGGCCGGCGAGGGCTGGGGGGCATGGCGTGCGGAACGCAGGGCCACGCCCAGCGCCTGCCCATGGTCGGCGGCCACCTGCAGCCGGCGCAGCGCCGCATGACTGGCTCCCTCGGGCCAGCCCAGCACGGCCGCACAGCTGCCCGACCGCAGGCACTGCTCGAAGGCCCAGAGCGCATCGGCCGGCTCGGGGGCATGGATGATCTCCAGCCGGGACAGCATGACGCCTGCCCGCTGCCAGGCAATGGCACAGGGCACGAAGGGCGGCGCCACCAGCACCACCCGGCCGCCGGCCTGCGACAGTCGCGCCAGCATAGGCCACAGCAGCCGCAGCTCGGACAGCCCCGGCGCCGGTGACAGCACCTCGGACAGCGAAGCGGCCGGCCATCCCCCCAGCGGCAACACGGCATCCAGCGCCCTGATGCCCGTGGCAATGCCGGCAGCCAGCGGCAGCGGCGCCGCCTGCCATTGCCAGACCTGCCGACCCGCCAGCAGGCTGGCCAAGGTGACCGGCAAGGCCCGGGCAGGATCCGACAGGGCCGCAGCGGCCTCCGGCGTGGCGATCATCTGTCCCATGGGAACAACCCCGCTCAGGGACGGCGCAGCAGGCCGCAGTAGATGCCCTCGATGGCGAAGTCTTCCCAGGGGGAAGGATCGATGGGCACATGCCGGGCATTGCGCGGCAGCAACCGAACCTGGCCATTGTGCTGCCAGAGCCGCTTGATGGTGATGCCGCCATCGACCCGGGCAATGACGATCTGGCCGTGCAGCGCCTGCGGCGTGGCCTTGCCGGCCACCAGGTCACCGTCAAGGATGCCGTCGTCGATCATCGAATCCCCCTGCACGCGCAGCAGGAAATCGGGCCGGGGCGAGAACAGCCAGCGGTCGATCTTCAGGTGACGCTCGATGCGGTCTCCGGCGAGGATCGGCTGACCGGCCGCCACCCGTCCCACCAGCGGCAGTCGCAGGGTGTCGGCTTCGTCATCGGCTGCTTCATCCCGTCCTGCATCCGCCCCGGCAGGGGCCGCCCCTTGCAGCAGCCGGATGCCCCGCGCCTTGCCGGGGCTGAGTTCGATGAGGCCGCGCGCCGCCAGTGCCTGCAGGTGCTTGGCCGCCCCGGCGGGACTGGCCCAGCCGAAGGCGTGCATCAGCTCGTGCAGGGTAGGGGGCAGGCCATGGGTCTGCAGATGCCGGTGCAGGAAGTCCAGCACCTGGCGCTGACGTTCGGTGAGTGCTCGCATGGTGTAAATTATTACACCAATATCTCCCCGACGTCATCCTTCATCAGGGCGGCCTCCTCATCGCGTGCGCCCACGGCCGGGTGCGGCGCATCGGGCGGCTGCTTCTGCAGCCAGTCGTCCAGCGCCTCCACCGCCATCGGCCGGGCCAGCAGGTAGCCCTGCAGCTCGTCGCACTGCAGGACCAGCAGGATGTCGCGCTGCCCCTCGGTCTCCACGCCCTCGGCCACCACCCGCAGTCCCAGCTGATGGGCCAGCTGGATCACCGCGCTCACGATGGCCCGCGCATCCGGGCGCACCTCGATGTCGGCCACGAAGCTGCGGTCGATCTTCAGCTGCCGGGCAGGCAGCTGCCGCAGGTAGCTCAGGCTCGAATAGCCGGTCCCGAAATCGTCGATCGACAGATAGACGCCGATACGCGAGAGCGCCTCGAAGGCACGCTGGGTGCTCTCGATGTCCTCCATCGCCACCGATTCGGTGATCTCGCACAGCAGCTGGCTGGGCATCACCTGGTAGCGGGCCAGGGCGGACTCGATGCGCGGCACCAGCTCCTCGGTGCGCAGCTGGTGGACCGACAGGTTGATCGCCACATTCATCGAAAGCCCCTCGTCGGCCCAGACGCGCATCTGGCGGCAGCTTTCCTCGATCACCCAGTTGCCCAGCCCGTTGATCAGCCCGAAGCGCTCGGCAATCGGGATGAACACGTTGGGTCCCACCATGCCGCGCGTGGGGTGCTGCCAGCGCAGCAGCGCCTCCACGCCCTGCAGCCGTCCCTGCCGAGCATCGATCTTGGGCTGATAGTGCAGCTGCAGCTCGCCCCGCTCCAGAGCGTGACGCAGGTCCTGCTGCAGGCTCAGCTGATCCTGCAGCCCCTCGTTCATCCGCGACTCGAAAAGCGCATAGGTATTGCCGCCGGCACGCTTGGCGGTGTACATGGCCGCATCGGCGTTCTGCACCAGCTTCAGGCGGTCGCCATGCTCCGGGTACAGCGCCACCCCCACCGAACCGGAAAGCGTCACCTGGTGGCCCTGAATCTCCAGCGGCTGCGCCAGCACCTGGATCACCCGGTTGGCCAGGCTGGCGCAATCGGCCACATCCGAGACATCCTCGGCCAGCAGCACGAACTCGTCGCCGCCAATGCGGGCCACCGTGTCGCTGTCGCGCGTGGTCGTGCGCAACCGGCGGGCGGCTTCCTGCAGCACCTCGTCGCCCACCGCGTGGCCCAGCATGTCGTTGATCGGCTTGAAGCCGTCCAGGTCCACGAACAGCACGGCCAGCTTGCACGGCTCGCGCCGTGCACGGCTGTCATCATCACGGTCGTAACGCTGCATCGCATGCAGCAGCCGATCCTCGAAGAGCATCCGATTGGGCAGCCCGGTCAGCGGATCGATGAAGGCGCGCCGGCGCAGTTCCTCATTGGCCGATTCCAGCTGCAGGTTGGCCTTCGTGAGCGCCTTTCGCCCCCGCCGGAAAAAGAGCAGCAGCGCCACATGGGAGGCAAGGATGACGACCAGCACCGAAGCCGCCACCACGCCGGAAAGATGGAAATCAGGCAGGAATTCCAAGACGGGGCTCACCCAGAGAGAGGATGTCGGTGTGGCGGCGCCATGCCGGCCGTCCACACGGATCGGCCCGAACATAAAGGAATAATTTCCAGCCCCACGCAGCCATCCGCCTGCCGGCATCCCATGCCGACCGGTGGCACGTCAGCATTGACGACGACCCGCGTCGACCGGCCATCAAATCCCACCACAAAGGGCCGAATCTGCCCCCCGAAGGCAGCCCTGGCGGATAGACTAGAGGGTGCCGTGGAGCTTGACCAGGCCACGGCCTCACGGTGCGTCCCGTGACAGCCCATGGTCGGACGGCCAGACGCCATCCGGCACATGACGCCCCAATAATCAGAATCCTGACCATACGGATCCCTTTCGCCATGAGCGACGTCGCACTCACCATCAGCCTGCTGTCCCTGGTCGCCATCCTGGGCCTTGGCATCGGTCACATCCGCCTGCGCGGCGTCAGCCTGGGCATCGGCGGGGTGCTGTTCGGCGGCATCATCGTCGGACACTTTCTCACCCGCCACAATTTCGCGCTCAATGAGCACACGATGCACTTCATCCAGGAGTTCGGGCTCATCCTGTTCGTCTACACGATCGGCATCCAGGTGGGCCCGGGCTTCTTCTCCTCGCTGCGCCAGAGCGGCCTGCGCCTGAACGGCGTGGCCATGGCCATCGTCGGCCTGGGCGGCGTCATGGTCATCCTGCTGCACCTGCTGCTGGACATCCCGCTGGCCGTCATTCTCGGCATCTTCTCCGGTGCCGTCACCAACACGCCCTCGCTGGGCGCGGGCCAGCAGGTGCTGGCCGAACTCAGCGGCGAGAGCAGCGCCGAGATCATGGGCATGGGCTACGCCATCGCCTACCCGATCGGCATCCTGGGCATCCTGTTCTCCATGTGGCTCATCCGCATCGTGTTCCGCATCGACGTGAATGCCGAGGCCCGCCAGTATGAGGAAAGCCTCTCCCAGCGCCAGCATGGCCTGGAGAGCTGCAACGTGCGCGTCACCAACACCAACCTGGATGGCCTGCAGATCGCCGATATCCCCGACTTCGAGCGCCACGACGTGATGTATTCGCGTCTCAAGCGCGGCGAGCAGTTCTTCATCCCGCGCGTGCACACCCGGCTGCAGATGGGTGACGTGCTGCACCTGGTCGGCAGCCCGGCCGCCCTCAAGCGCATGCAGGTCATCATCGGCGAACTGGCCGATGTCAGCACCTCCACCCGGGGCACGGCCTACCGCTCGGTCCGTGCCGTCGTCACCAATGACGCCGTCATCAGCAAGAAGATCCGTCACCTTGACCTGCAGTCGCACTACGACGTGGTGATCTCCCGGCTCAACCGCGCCGGCATCGAACTGGTTCCCACCGGCGGCATGGCCCTGCAGTTCGGCGACGTGATCAACCTCGTGGGCCGCCAGGAAGACATCGACACCGTGATGGCCCTGGTGGGCAACGCCCAGCAGAAGCTGCAGCAGGTGCAGATGATGCCCATCTTCATCGGCATCGGCCTGGGCGTGCTGCTGGGCTCCATCCCCCTCTACGTGCCGGGGCTTCCGGTGGCGCTCAAGCTCGGCCTGGCCGGCGGCCCGCTAGTCGTGGCCATCATCCTGGCCCGCATCGGCAGCCTGGGCAAGCTCTACTGGTTCATGCCCCCCAGCGCCAACCTGGCGCTGCGCGAGATCGGCATCGTGCTGTTCCTGGCCGTGGTGGGCATCAAGGCCGGCGGCCACTTCTTCCACACGCTGCTCAGTCAGGACGGCGTGTCCTGGCTGGGGTATGGTGCCCTCATCACCATCGTGCCGCTGCTGATCGTGGGCATGCTGGCCCGCGGCGTGGGCAAGATGAACTACCTGACGCTCTGCGGCCTGCTGTCCGGCGCCATGACCGATCCCCCGGCGCTGGCCTTTGCCAACGGCATCAAGGAAGACAGCGGCGCCCCCGCGCTGGCCTATGCCACCGTCTACCCGCTGGTGATGTTCATGCGCATCATCCTGCCGCAGCTGCTGGCCGTGCTGCTGTGGGCAGGAAGCTGAGGATCCGCTGACAGGGCAGGGCGAACACTAGCCGGCATTCCGGAAAGCCCTGCCAGCCCCGGATCAGGTCGGAAAGTCGTGAGCCCCACGGCCCACCTTCAGGGAGGAGGCACCATGTCCCGCTGGATCGACCACACCATCTGGTGGCATGTCTATCCCCTGGGCTTTGCCGGGGCGCCCATACGCCCCACGCCCGAGGAACGGGCGCTGTCCCCCCGGCTGGGCCGCCTGTTGCCATGGCTCGACTACCTGATCGACCTGGGCGCCAATGGCCTGGCCCTGGGGCCCATCTTCCAGTCCGAAAGCCACGGCTACGACACGCTGGATTTCTACCGTATCGACAGCCGTCTGGGCGACGACGCCACCTTCGACCATCTGGCCCGCGCCTGCCAGGAACGCGGCATCCATCTGATGCTCGATGGCGTATTCAACCACGTAGGCGTCGGGCATCCGCGCTTTCAGGCCGCGCTGGCCGGTAACGATCCCGCTGCCGAGGCCCTGTTCCGCATCCACCGCACCGAAGCCGGCGTCCACTACGACGACTTCGAGGGCCACCAGGCGCTGCCCGCCCTCAACCACGATTCCCCGGCCGTCGTCAATCGGGTGGTCGATGTCATGTGCCACTGGCTGCGACGCGGCGCCTCGGCCTGGCGTCTGGATGCCGCCTATGCCGTCAAGCCCGAATTCTGGGCCCAGGTGCTGCCACGCGTGCGCACCGAATTCCCCGACACCTGGATCGTCGGCGAGGTCATACACGGCGACTATCCGGACATCGTGCGACGCTCCGGCATGGATGCCGTCACCCAGTACGAGTTGTGGAAGGCCGCCTGGAGCGCGCCGCTGGAGGGCAACTTCTTCGAGCTGGACTGGTGCCTGAAGCGCCACAACGACTTTCTGG